>Ga0302324_100026779_pt1 | contig 11008 bp, 7 predicted proteins | sample Palsa_T0_1_FD_201949 | JGI IMG/M metagenome (GOLD analysis project Ga0302324, IMG submission 201949) | Peat permafrost microbial communities from Stordalen Mire near Abisko, Sweden - Palsa_T0_1 | ecosystem: Environmental > Terrestrial > Soil > Palsa > Peat permafrost | place: Sweden: Abisko...
CGCAGCCACTCCAGCAAAATCCAGCACGAAAACAAAGCCGCCCGCCGAGCAAGCCCCAATCCGCCTCACCCACCCCGACAAAATCCTCGACCCTGAAACCCAGCTCACCAAGCAGCAGCTCGCCGACTACTACTGGGCGATCGCCCCCTACATGCTTCCTTATATAGTTGGCCGACCAATCTCCATCGTCCGCTGTCCCGACGGCTGCGCGAAACCCTGCTTCTTCCAGAAACACGCCAATAAGACCCTCCCCGCCGACTTCGCCTCCGTCGAGGTCCCCGACAAAAAGACCGGCATGCTCGAACCCTACATCACCATCGAGACCCAGACCGCGCTCGCCGAACTCGCCCAAATGGGGGTCCTCGAAGTCCACCCCTGGGGTTCTCGCAACATCGATCTCGAGCGCCCCGACCGCATCACCATCGACCTCGATCCCGATTCATCCATCTCCTGGCCGACGCTCGCCGAAAGCGCAACCCAGGTCCGCTACGAGCTCAAGAAACTCGGCCTCGCCAGCTTCCTCAAGCTCACCGGAGGCAAAGGCCTCCACATCGTCATCCCTATCCAGCCCGAACACGAATGGCCCATCGTCAAGCAGTTCGCCCACAACTTCGCCCTCGCGATCGAGAAGCTCGACCCGGCCCGCTACCTCACCAAAATGAACAAAGCGGCCCGCGCCGGCCGCATCTTCATCGACTATCTCCGCAACGAACGCGGCGCAACCGCCGTCGCCGCCTACTCCCCCCGGGCCCGCGCCGGTGCAACCGTCTCGCTCCCCATCAGCTGGACCGACCTGAAGTCCCCCGAACACCCCGTCTATCGGGTGTCCGATTTCGCCCGGTGGCAAGCCAGCCTGAAGCAGAATCCCTGGAAAAGCCTCCCGCAGACCAACCAGCGGCTTGCGCCAAAGCTGCTCCAGTAATTCAACATTTCGGTATGAATTCACCCCACTCGGGCAGACTGAGTCCGAAATAAAGCCAACCTCATTTCAGGAATCGGATTCCGCTCCGAAATATTCGCAATGAAATCACACACACCTCCGACAATCCCCAGCCTCTATAATTAGCGCGACGGGGGCCAAGCTCCCGCGTAGGTATCGTGACCCGGGAACCTGTGAGCGACAGTGCGTGACCAAGATAGAGCTAACGGAGCTCCTGTTTCGCCCGCTCGTGGGAACCAAGACCGACGAAAAGTAGACAAGCGCCTTGATACGTGGAAGGAAATCGGCGCATTTTTCGGACGCGATGAGCGCACGGTCAAGCGCTGGGAGGCCACCCGCGGCCTTCCAGTCCATCGTGTACCCGGCAGTGGACGAGCCACCGTATACGCCTACGTCAGCGAACTCGAGCGCTGGCTCGAAAGCGCCGACGTGGCCCTGGTTGACTCGATTCCGGATAAGCCGCCGACGCCCGGAATCCACGCTCCCGAACTGCCGCCAGCCACCATTGCGCCGCCAGATGTTCCCGAAATCCCTCCCCAACCCTTGGAAACGAACTCGGTCCCCGATCGAACCGCCGAGAGAATCCCCGCCCCATTCGCAGATCGACCCGAAGCCGAAAAACTACCATCGGCGTCGGCCCTTCCAGACGTGGTCCCTCCTTTCCTGCCACCGGTTCAGCGCACAGCTGGCCGGCGGAACATCTACATTGCGGCCGTGGTTCTGACCGCCGCCGTTATGGCTGTGGCAGGCTACCGCTTTCGCGCCGCTTCAAGCCCGCCCACCACCCAACCCCAAAAACACCCGGTCAACGCAGAGGCCCAGGAGTTCTATCTCAAGGGTGAGTATTATCTCCAGAAACGAACGCCCGAAAGCCTCAATCTCGCCGTCGATAATTACACCCAGGCCATCGTCCATGACCCCGGCTACGCCCAGGCCTACGCCGGACTCGCCGACTGCTACAACCTGCTGCGCGAATACACCGCCATGCCCGACCGCGAGGCCTATCCCCGCGCCCTCGCCGCTGCGAAACAGGCCATCGCCCTCGACGATTCGCTCTCCGGCGCACATAGCGCGCTCGCCTTCGTAAATTTTTTCTGGCTTCGCGATGTCCCTGCCGCTGAACGCGAGTTCAAGCGCGCCCTCGAGCTCGACCCCAACTCCATCAGCGCTCGCCATTGGTACGCAACCTATCTTCTTCATGTTGGCCGCTATGAGGAATCTCTCGTCGAGATCAACCGAGCGCAGACCCTCGACCCGTCCTCGACCTCGATCCTCTCCGACAAAGGGTTGATCCTCTCGTACAACGGTCATTACGATCAAGCCCTCACGCTTTTAAGGCAACTCGAAACCGCCGAACCCACTTTTCTGTCACCGCGCAACTACCTTGCCAAAATCTACCTCGACCTCGGCAATTACCGCGGCTTCCTCGACGAAGCCACCGAGTCTGCCCATCTGCTGGAAAACCAGGACCGCCTCGCCATCATGCAAGCTGCCGCCGAAGGCTTCCGCAGAGGCGGCGTCAAGGGATTGTTCGAGGCCATGCTCGCCAAACAAACTCCGCTTTACGAGGCCAACCGCCAACCCGCCTTTTATCTGGCGGAAACCTGCGCCCGTCTCGGACGCCAGCGCGAGGCCCTCGACTATCTGCGCATCTCCTTCGATCGCCGCGAACCCGAAATTATCGGCATCCGCATGGCCACCAGCCTCAACCCCCTCCATAAAGACCCCGAATTCCGGAAAATCCTCGCCCAAATGGGCTTCCCGCCTCTTAAGGACTAACTCGTCAACTTACTGTCTCGTAGTCCATATCCACGAGCATGATCTTTGCCGGAAAGTGCAAAGCGATCGGAGAACCGCTTCAATCGGTATCCTTGCCGAGCAGAACGCTCCAGGCAAATGGCATATCGGGACAAATCGGGGCAAATGGGGGAATTCAACCAAATTCCCTCCAAACATCGCCAATTCCATCGAAATCCGAATAGTATTTCGCGAATTGTCCTGAAACAGCACAAACCACCACTTTAGTGGGATTGCGGAACTACTCGACCCTGACTATGGTTACCGCAAGAGGAACCAAATGCCAATGCAGAAGCAAGGGAACAATAGTGTGCTGGCGGGTGGCCCATATCTGAGATCGACCACAAAAGCGGGTGCCCTACATCTCGCCTTTGAGATGTGGGCTTCACCGATCTAGGCTACGATGGTTCGATGCCCAGAAATCTAGTCCGCTATCAGCGGTCCGGCCAGTATCATTTCGTGACCTTCAGCCGCTACGCGCGACAGAAACACCTTGGCTCGCCAGCCGCGCGGGAGACCTTCGAAAAATCGCTCGAAACGATGCGCGCCCGCTACCAGTTCCTCGTCGGCGGCTACGTAGTCATGCCCGAGCACGTCCATCTACTCGTGAGCGAACCGGACAAGGCACTGCTGGCCATCGCCATTCAGGCGCTGAAACTTTCGGTTGCCGTCCAGCGCGCGGAACGGCCCTTCTGGCAGCGCCGCTACTACGATTTCAACGTCTACTCGGAGTGGAAGCGAATGGAGAAGATCGGCTACATGCACCACAACCCAGTGCAGCGCGGACTCGCCGCCGAGCCATCGCGGTGGCCGTGGTCCAGCTTCCGCCACTTCGCCACCGGCGAGATCGGCGTCGTCGAGATCGAGTCGCAATGGACCGCGACACGCCGGGAGCGCTCTCTGGTTTCCAACCAAAGCGGGTGCCCCACATCTCGATTTTGAGATGTGGGACGCACAACTCTCCCAACCTAACTCCCAAACCCGCCACACAGGTGCCCCATTCAAGCCTTCTTTTGGCTTGAGTGGGATAGCGATGCCGGACCTGGGGTAAGGTGTGGCCACACCGGCGACCGTCTCTCCAAAGGACACGCGATGGCGAACCAACCTGCACTCACGAGCCGTCACCATGTCAACAAATCCAACCACGAACCATCCCAACCCCACCCGTGTCAACCCCCAAAAACCACCCAAAAACCAAAAAAGTGCACGATTCCGGACATTTTGCCCGAAAATCTCCCGTAACCCCTTTAGAATGAAAACACCATGTAAGAGTTACATGGTCCATAAGTCGCTATAACTCGCTCTAAGTCGCTCCAGCACGACAAAAACCGCCACAATTTGCGCGAAAAATGGCCTCATTTTGCGTCATTCTTCGTCCTTCTTGAACGTCCCTTCGTCCCCTCGCGGACGAATCATTTTCCAAATCGCCGGCCCAATATCGCCCCCATCCAGCAACGTAAACAGCAGCGGAGTCACCTGCCCCTGACCCACCGCATAAGCCGCAAAAGCCTTTCGTTGCACAGAGTTGCGAGGATCGTCAATCGCGCCCGGATAGGCCCGGAAAGCCGCCAAAGCCCGCCCTTCCAGCGCCCGGTATTCCCCCCATAAACGACTCTCCAACCCATCCAGCCACGCGCAAAACTCAGCCGGAACCCCTGATTTCAAAGGACTTAGGTCCTTGCCATCTCGCAGTAACTCCCACACTCCGACGATCGACGTCCCAGTTAGTATCTTGTGAATCTGGACATAAGTCCCATACTTGATCTTGACCTTAAGTGGCGGGCCCGCCTCGAACAGCCAGGTAGCCACATAACCCTCCTCATTGTCGCCATCCTCTTCGGCAAGTTCAGCTAACGGCTTATCGAACGTCTCAACATACCGAACGCCCTGAGAATCAGCCCAGTGTTTGGCCTGGTTCAGCGGCATTTCCTCACCCGTGTCGATCTTCACCAACCCCAGGCAAACCAGCCCTTCCCACTCATAGCGCACCACAATCCGGTTCTCGTCATAGACGATTTCCCAGAGCGCCGTCCACCCGTCTGGGATGACAATCTCCGCATGTTGTTCGCGTATCCACTTAGTCCCCCAAATAGCCTGATCGGAGATAAAAGAGCCTCGCGTAGCGATGCACTGTAAGCCATCCAGCGTATAACTGATCCCCAGCGAACCATCCAGCTTACGAGTAATAGTAGGTAACGAGTTAGGCAAATTTTCCGGCAATGTTTCTGGAAATCTAACATCGCCAAGATTCCAGAACTTCCGCCAGGGCCGCGCGACAACTCCCAGCGAATCCGCATCGAAAATCAGCCCTCGGCACTGCATCGAAACGTCATCCCATGCGCCCGAAAACTGGCATCGCTGCGTATAGTTGGCAATCCGCAGCGACGACTCCGGATGAGGCTGCACATTGACCGTTCTATCGGCGACATGTTTCGCCAAGACATCCATATCCAGCAAGTCGCTGATCTTGATCAAAATACCCTGCCTTCTCTGCCGACTATACGCTCTTATAATCGGCGGGAGGGGTGGTTCAATTACCAGTGAAATGATTTGGCTCTGCTGTAAGTCGGGCAGCTATCTCCAGCGGAAAATCTGCAAGGAGATACTGAATGACACCAGCAGCCACGCCAGCAATATCCCCACTGGAGCGACAAGATGCGTCAGGGAAGTCCCCTGCAGCATGTTGCCACGCAGCGCATCGATGGTCGCTGTCAGCGGCAATGCGCGGATGAAGGGCTGAATGCTATTGGGAAAGCGAGTGGCTGAAAAGAAGACGCCCGAGAGTATCCACATCGGCAGCATCACCAGATTCATCAAGCCGGAAGCGGCTTCCATCGTCTTGGCTCGCGAAGCGATCAACAAGCCGAGCGCCGAAAAGCTAAGCGACGTCAGCACGCAAATCAGGCCCAACTGCCAGAGCGGCCCGCGAAATGGCACACCGAACACCAGCCGCGCAAACCCGAGAAAGACGACTACCTCAATCACCAACAGTAATAAGCGTGACAACAGAAACGAAGCAAGGTACTGCCAGCGAGGCATCGGCGAAGCTACTAACCGCTTCAGTAACTTCTTCTGCCGCGCCTCAACGATAGCGAAGCCAAGCCCCCAGATTGCCGAGCTCATCAGGTTCATGCCGAGCAGGCCTGGGATGACAAAGTCGATATAGCGAGCCCCGGTTTCATGCACCTGGCGATCCGAAACTTCGACGCTCTCCTGCTGGCCGGCGGCCTTTTCCACGGCGCGCTCAGCGATCAGCCGGGCAGTGCGCGCATCGGGATTGGTGTTGTCGTAGTTAAAGGCAACGCCGCCAGGCTGCTGCACCGCTAAGACAAGAATCCTGCCCGTTGCAAGCGCCTTGGCGCCTTCGACTTCGTCAAGGGTGATAGCAGTCAAGCCTCTATCCGAGTTAAGCGAGTTAGTAAGTTGCGGAGTTGTGGCGGCGACTTGTAACACATCGGCCGGTCGATTGCGGAACGCGATGCTCAGTCCAACAGCCAGCAGGATTGGAAAGACAAATATCCAGAAGACCGCTTCCGGCTCGCGAAAAAACAGTCTAAAACGCGTGGTCGTCAGTTGGAACAAGGAACTTTCGCTAAGTCTACTCATCACGCAATTTCCTTCCAGTGAGTGAGACGAAAACATCTTCGAGGGTCGCGGAGTGGGTACGAAACTCCGTCAAGCGGGCACCCTGCGCGGCCAGCGACGCGAAGATAGGCGGCACAGCGGTGTGCAGTTCAGAGACCGACAACTGATGCAGCCCGGCATCTACACGATGCGATTGGACGCCGGGTATCCGAGTCAACATCGATGGATCGACCGCCACTCCGGCATCAACGGCAAACTCCACGATCTGTTCGCCGCCGATCGATGCGATGAGTTCCTTTGGCGTCCCCAGAGCAATAACACGGCCGTGATCCATAACTGCCACCCGGTTACAAAGGCGCTCCGCTTCGTCCATATAGTGGGTCGTTAGAATGATCGTGCGGCCCGCGCACTTAAGCTGATCGACTAAGTCCCAAAGATTCCTGCGGGCCTGGGGATCGAGGCCCGTCGTGGGTTCATCGAGAAACAGTAACTCGGGGTCGCCGACCAGGGCGCAGGCCATCGCCAACCTTTGCTTCTGTCCACCCGAAAGTCCCCCGATGCGCGACTTCCGCTTCTCCTCCAGCTGCGCCATCTCGATCGATCGTTCAACGGTCAAGCCCTGATTGAAGAAGCTGCGAAACAGGCGGATCGCTTCTTCGACCGTAAGCTTCTCGGGAAATTGAGTCTCCTGAAGTTGGATTCCTATACGCTGGCGAAGTTGTTTCGCTCGGGCGCGCCATTCGAGACCAAGGAGCTCGACGGTACCCGAGTCCGGTTCTGTAAGTCCCTCACAGATTTCAATGGTCGTCGTCTTGCCCGCGCCATTGGGCCCAAGCAGACCGAAACACTCTCCGCGCGTGACTTCGAGGTCAAGGCCGTCGACGGCAACCACATCGCCAAAGGATTTCCGGAGCCCGCGAATCGCAAGCGCGGCGGTGGCGGAAGCTGTGACGATACCCGGCATCTCCCTACCTTAATACTTAGCCCTATGAAAGAACGATGAAAATCAAGCCCTTCAACGCGCAAATGCTTATGGATTACATCCCGAAAGAAATGGGCCCGGCTAAGCCAGCTCGAAACTCTTCGAGCTGGCCTTTGCCGGACCATCGTGGTCATACCAGACCAACTTACTTGTTGAATTACGGCTTGTCGCTGATCCCCGTCAATACGCCACCCGACGAGGTTAAACCACGGTAGTAGCCTCCGTCGGCAACGCTCCACTGGGAGTCGGTCGCGGTTGAAGTGTTCCCTGTATTGCCGGTGAAGTCTCCGCTGGAATTGAAATTCAGCGTGTCCGTAGTCTTCACTTCTTCGTCGTCGGCGAAGAGCGGCGTATCGCCCGCTGTCCCTCCGCGCAGATAAGCACCATAGGTCTGGTCGCTTGTCGTAGTCTGCGTCTCGCTTCCGTCCGCGGCAACCTGGACATTAATCGTGATACTGAACGGATACAAATAAGTTGCAGTGTCGACGGTGGTGCCAGTAGGCGACTTAGTCGTGGTTGATGCATAGACCGTCGTCGATTGAGTAATGGCCTGTACATACTCTGTGTCGCTAAGCGTGAATTTCTGATCGTTCGAAAAGTTGACATTCTGCGCGACCGTGGTGACCACGAGGCCATGCGAAGTATTGACGTAGCCGCTGATATCAAACTTGCGGGCGGAAGTAACCGAGACTGTCGCGGTGCCATTTCCGCTCGCATCGAGGTCGAGGTCTTCGACCACCTCGGGGTACGGCGCGGGAGTGAGGGTGTCGACGGTGACCCGACCGGTCACGGCGTTTGTGCCCTTGTCGGTGTATGCGAGCAAATTCGCGGTCGCTAGAAAATAGCTATCGGCGTTGAACACACTCAACGCAACCTCATGGGACTTACCGTCCGAAAACAAGCTTGCGAATGGCGTCAAATCCACCCGGTAGGGTTTGAAATCGAGCGTCTGGACGCCCGGTAGCGGTATCCAAAGAAATGGATCGATGCCGCCGGTATAAATCCACGGATACACAGGAGCAACACCCGCCGGAGTCCCGTCGATCGAAATCTCCGTCTCGCGAAAGGCCGTGTTTCCGCAACTCTCAAGCGGTCCAGTGACATTGTTTGGCACACAGGTATACCAGAATTCATCGTCCGACTGGCTCTGCGCGATCACATCCAGATAAGCGCGCTCCACGTTGGTAGGCAGCGTCACTGTCTGAGTAAGCTGACTTGCGGTAGTACTCAAAAGGGCTGCGCCACCCGCTGCATCCGGCATAGGCACCACGACATCTGGGGTCACCGGCGCCGGAAACTCGTCCGAAGCAGCATAAAATTGCAACTCGGCATTGGCATAGATGATCCCGGTGTAAGTCGAGTTCACGATGTTATAAATGTCGGCTTCTCCACTTTGCGGAGAATGGAACAAGGCCGAAAGATCGGTAACATCGCGCTCAACATGCCATGAGGGGCTAAGCGTCGTACCTGGCTCCGAAGTGGTGCCATAGTAGATGTTCGCGTGTCCAAGGTAGATGGACGCAGTGCGGTCATACTGCACGCCCTTCGTCACGGTGAAATCGGCGGTGAAAACCACCTTCGACCAAGGACCCGGGCAATTTGGGGGAGGCACATAGTTGAATGTTTTCGCGCTGTAATCGGCGAACTCCTGGTCGGTGAACAAATGGACGATGCAGCGCCGAGTCGAAGGCCTCGGCACCAGCGGTTCGGCACTCAGCGGGTTGGACGAACCAATCACTGGCGACTTCGTTATCACAATCTGGCCATGGGAAAGGCCGGGAACTGCCAGAGCGACAAGGGCGAAGGATGAAAGTAACTTTCGGCGGATGGCGGGGTAAGACAGAATCGTAGACAAAGGTGGACTCCTCAAGAGGTTACTGAAAGTGCGCAAAGAATAGCACATTCGGCAACAACTTCTCCTCCGCCTCGCAGGAATGGTGCTCACCGGGTGCGGCTGGCCTACACTGGTAGCGGGAAATGGCTTATCGTCATACACTTCGCGGCGTCGTCTACAACTTCGATGATCTGAGGACGCTGCTGGCGAAAGCGAGCCCCGGGCGGGCGGGCGATTTGCTGGCAGGTGTGGCCGCATCCAGCGAGCAAGAGCGCGTAGTCGCCAAAATGGCACTGTCCGAAGTCCCGCTTGATTGCTTTCTCAACGAAGCGCTCGTTCCTTATGAGCACGACGAGGTCAGCCGCCTCATTCTCGACCACCATGATCCTCAGGCATTCAGCGAGATTGCGAGTCTGACGGTGGGGGAATTCCGGGACTGGTTGTTGGGCGCGCAAGCAACCACCGAAGTGCTGGCCAAGGTGGCACCGGGAATCACACCGGAGATGGCGGCGGCGGTTTCCAAGCTGATGCGAAATCAGGACCTGATTTTGGTCGCGCGAAAATGCAGCGTTATCACCCGCTTTCGCAATACGATCGGGCTACCGGGTCAATTGTCGGTACGACTTCAACCTAACCATCCAACCGACGACGTCAAGGGAATTGCCGCCTCGATGCTCGACGGCCTGCTCTACGGCTGCGGCGATGCGGTGATCGGCGTCAACCCGGCCAGCGACTCTCTTGCTGCCGTGATCGCTTTACTAAAGGTGCTTGACGACTTCCGGCTGCAATATGAAGTACCTACGCAGTCTTGCGTGCTGACCCATGTCACCAGCACCATCGAGGCCATCGAACAAGGAGCTCCGGTCGACCTGGTCTTCCAGTCCATTGCCGGAACGGAGGAGGCCAACTCCAGCTTTGGCATCAATCTCGCTTTGCTTGAAGAGGCCTACGATGCCGGCCTTTCGCTCAATCGCGGCAGCGTCGGCAACAACGTCATGTACTTTGAGACTGGCCAGGGCAGCGCGCTTTCCGCCAATGCGAACCATGGCCTGGACCAGCAGACCTGCGAGGCTCGAGCATATGCTGTTGCGCGCAGGTTCAATCCGCTGCTGGTGAACACCGTCGTTGGCTTCATCGGCCCGGAGTATCTCTTCGACGGCAAACAGATTATCCGAGCCGGTCTCGAAGACCACTTCTGTGGCAAGCTCCTCGGTCTGCCAATGGGCTGCGATATCTGCTACACCAACCATGCCGACGCCGACCAGGACGACATGGATTCGCTGCTGACGCTGCTCGGTGTCGCGGGAGTCAATTTCATTATGGGCGTTCCTGGCGCCGACGATGTGATGCTCAATTACCAGAGCACTTCGTTCCACGATTCACTGTACATCAGGAAAGTGCTGGGCCTGAAACGCGCTCCGGAATTCGAGACATGGCTGGAAGGGATGGGGATCACGGACAAGGCGGGCGAATTGCTCGATGGCTTAAGCGAAAAACGACTCTTGCCTCATGCGAGGCAGTTACTGGGTGAAGGATGAGCAGCCCCGGACGGATTCCGTCAACCCGCCTGGACCCCGGAAACGATGAAGTCGCAAAGGAAGGATCGGCGGCAACCATGATCTCCGCTCCGCAACGCTTGACCGCGCTGGAGGCCCACCCACTCAGTCGCCTTCGCCAGTTCACCCCCGCCCGTATCGCACTCGGACGCACCGGTTATAGCCTTCCCACGCGGGAGTTGCTTGAGTTCGGCGTAGCCCACGCGATGGCTCGCGACGCGGTCAACGCACCATTCGACATCGCCGCCATCAGCAAACAACTAACTGCTGCACAACTCTCATTTATTCAAGTTAGTAGCGCTGCCATTGACCGG
>Ga0302324_100026781_pt1 | contig 11007 bp, 10 predicted proteins | sample Palsa_T0_1_FD_201949 | JGI IMG/M metagenome (GOLD analysis project Ga0302324, IMG submission 201949) | Peat permafrost microbial communities from Stordalen Mire near Abisko, Sweden - Palsa_T0_1 | ecosystem: Environmental > Terrestrial > Soil > Palsa > Peat permafrost | place: Sweden: Abisko...
ATCTTGACCACCACCTGGCCCTCGAGCGTCGGCACCTCGACGCTGCCGCCAAGCGTCGCGGTCGCGAAGCTGATCGGCACATCGCAGCTCAGGTGCATGCCGTCGCGCTCGAAAATCGTGTGCTCGCGTACCTGCACCTCGACGTACAGATCGCCCGGCGGGCCGCCGTTGCGGCCGGCCTCGCCCTCGCCGCCCAGCCGCACGCGGTCGCCGCTGTCAACGCCGGCAGGAATCTTGACTGACAATTTTTTGCCCCGGCGCACCCGCCCCTGGCCAAGGCAGCTGTCGCACGGGTTGCGCACCACGCGACCGGTCCCGCGGCAATGCGGGCAGGTCTGCTGCAGCGTGAAGAAGCCCTGGGAAATGCGCACCTGGCCGCTGCCGTTGCAGGTGTCACAGTTGATCGGGGCGCTGCCCTTGGCTGCGCCCGTGCCGCGACAGACCTCGCATTCGACGAACTTGTTGACGTCGATCTCCACCGTGCGCCCGAACACCGCCTCGGACAGATCAAGCTCGATTTCGTAGCGCAGATCAGCGCCGCGGTAGACCTGGGATGCGCCGCCGCGGCGCGCGCCGCCGAAGATGTCGCCGAACACGTCGCCGAAGATATCGCTGAAGGCCTCCGCGCCGTGCGCACCGGCGCCGGTATTGCGGCTGGATTCGATCCCGGCGTGCCCATACTGGTCGTAGACAGCGCGCTTTTGCGCATCCGACAGCACCTCGTAGGCTTCCTTGGCTTCCTTGAATTTTTCCTCGGCGTCACGATCGCCCGGATTGCGATCGGGATGAAACTTCATCGCCAGGCGCCGATAGGCTTTCTTCATGTCGGATTCGCTCGCATTGCGAGCCACGTCGAGTACCTTGTAGTAATCGCGCTTGGCCATAGCTCCGTGTCTGCTTTATTGTCGGATCAATTCATTAACGCAGACACCAACCGTCACCTTGCGGCGCCGGATGGTTCGGTGCTTTGGTTCAGGCGACGTCTGCACGCCCGTCCTGGGGCAGCGGCGCCCCTCAGGACGCGCGGCGGCCCTTGTCGCGTACTTCCTCGAACTCCGCATCCACCACGTTTTCTTCGGGCTTGGCTTGCGCGCCGGCGCCGGCCGCGCCCGGCGCACCGGCAGCGCCGTCGCCGCCTGGACCACCCGGCCCGCCGCCGCCCGGGGCCGCACCGCCGCCGCCCGGCTGGTTGCCCGCATAGGCACGCTGCGCAATGCTGGCCGACGCCTGAGCGAGAATCTCGGTCTTCTTCTCGATCACTTCCTTGTCATCGGAGCCGAGCGCCGACTTCAGGTCGTTCAATGCCGCCTCCGCCTTGGCACGCTCATCGGCGCTGGCCTTGTCGCCCAGATCCTTGAGCGCCTTGTCCACCGAGTGAATCATCGCATCGGCGCGGTTGCGCGTCTCGACCAGCTCACGGAACTGCCGGTCCTCGGCCGCGTGCGCCTCGGCGTCCTTGACCATGCGCTTGATCTCATCGTCCGACAGCCCACTGGAAGCGCGGATCACGATGCGCTGTTCCTTGCCCGTGGCCTTGTCCTTGGCCGAGACATTCAGGATACCGTTGGCGTCGATGTCGAATGTGACCTCCACCTGCGGCATGCCGCGCGGCGCTGGCGGGATATCGGTCAGGTCGAAGCGGCCGAGCGACTTGTTGTCCGCACCGCGCTCGCGTTCGCCCTGCAGCACGTGGATCGTCACCGCAGTCTGGTTGTCGTCCGCGGTCGAAAACACGTTGGCCGCCTTGGTCGGGATGGTCGTGTTCTTCTCGATCAGCTTGGTCATCACGCCGCCGAGCGTCTCGATACCGAGCGACAGCGGAGTCACGTCCAGCAGCAGCACGTCCTTGACCTCTCCGGCCAGCACGCCACCCTGCACCGCCGCGCCGACCGCGACCGCCTCATCCGGGTTGACGTCCTTGCGCGGCTCCTTGCCGAAGAAATCGCGCACGTACTTCTGCGCCAGCGGCATACGGGTCTGGCCGCCGACCAGGATGACCTCGGCGACGTCCTTGGCCTCGAGCCCGGCGTCCTTGAGCGCCACGCGGCACGGACCAATCGTCCGCTGCAGCAGGTCATCCACCAGCGACTCGAGCTTGGCGCGCGTGAGCTTGACGTTCAGGTGCTTCGGACCGCTGGCATCGGCCGTGATGTACGGCAGATTGATCTCGGTCTGCTGGCTCGATGACAGCTCGATCTTGGCCTTCTCGGCCGCCTCTTTCAGGCGCTGCATCGCCAGCGGGTCGCGGCGCACATCGACACCGGACTCCTTCTGGAATTCGTCGGCCAGGAAATTGATGACCCGGTGATCGAAATCCTCGCCGCCGAGGAAGGTGTCGCCGTTGGTCGAGAGCACCTCGAACTGGCGCTCGCCATCGACTTCGGCAATCTCGATGATCGACACGTCGAAGGTGCCGCCGCCGAGGTCATACACCGCGATCTTGCGGTCCGCGCCCTGCTTGTCCAGCCCATAGGCCAGCGCCGCCGCGGTCGGTTCGTTGATGATGCGCTGCACGTTCAGGCCGGCGATGCGGCCGGCGTCCTTGGTCGCCTGGCGCTGCGAGTCGTTGAAATACGCCGGCACCGTGATCACCGCCTCGGTGACCGGCTCGCCCAGGTAATCCTCGGCGGTCTTTTTCATCTTCATCAGCACGCGCGCCGAGATCTCCGGCGGTGCCATCTTCTTGCCGCGCACCTCGACCCAGGCATCGCCATTGTCGGCCTTGATGATGTGGTAGCCGACCATCTTGATGTCCTTCTGCACCACCTCGTCATCGAACTTGCGGCCGATCAGCCGCTTGACGGCGAACAGGGTGTTCTGCGGATTGGTGACCGCCTGGCGCTTGGCCGACTGGCCCACCAGCACTTCGTCGTCCTTGGTAAAGGCGACGATCGAGGGGGTCGTGCGATCGCCCTCGCTGTTCTCGATCACGCGCGGCTTGCCGCCTTCCATGATCGCCACGCACGAGTTCGTCGTGCCCAGATCGATGCCGATAACCTTGCTCATAGATCGCACTCCAACCGTTTCCGTTTCATGATGCACTAGCTTGGGACCAGTGCCCTGGTTTTCAACTGTTAGCCATCCGCAGCCTTTGCGACGATGACCCGGGCAGGCCGCAGCAGCCGGCCCTTGAGTTCGTAGCCCGGCTGCACCACTTGCAGCACGGTGTTGGGAGCCGCGCTCGACTCCTGCATCAGCACGGCCTCGTGCAGGCTCGGATCAAAGCGCTGTCCGGCCGGATCGAGCTGCTTGACGGAGAATTTGTCGAAGGTGCGATCCAGCAGCTTCAAAGTCGCCTCCTGGCCTTCCAGCAGCGTGCGCGCGTCAGCGGTGGCGCCGTTGCTTACCCCGAGCGCCAGTCCATCGCGCACCGCCAGCAGCTCTGCCGCCAGCCCTTCGATCGCATAGCGATGTGCATTCTCGATGTCGCGCTGGGCGCGCTTGCGCACGTTATCCAGTTCGGCCGCGGCGCGCAGGTACAGGTCACGCTGGGTACGGGCGGCTTCCTCGGCGGCAGCGAGCGCCTGGCGCATCGCCGGCAGTTCGCCGCCCGACTCCCCGGCCCCATTGTCAGCGCCGCCCTTGAGATCCGCTTCCGGCGGGCTGCCCGACGTCGCTTCCTGGCTCGGCTCGCGCACGCTAAATACCTTTCAAAAACAATGCATTAAGAACGAATGTCACAACGCCCGCCCGGCCACCAATAGAGTCGCAACTGCCTACATGGCGCTCAACGGCGCGAATTCAAGGCTGAACTGAGCACTTTCGCGGTCAGATCGACGATCGGGATGATGCGCTCGTAGGCCATGCGCGTCGGACCGATCACCCCCAGCACGCCGACCACGCCCTTGGCGGAGCTGTAGGGTGCGGTCACCACGCTGTAGTCGTCGAGGATCTGGTAACCCGATTCGTGCCCGATGAATATCTGCACGCCCTCGGCACGCAGGCTCTGATCGAGCAGGTGCAGGATGTCGCGCTTTTCATTGAAGGCTTCGAACAGGCGCTTGAGCTTGTCTACATTCGACCGCCCGGCGAAGCCCATCAGGTTGGTCTCACCGGCGATCAGGTATTCGATGTCCTCGGCGGCGCTGCCCTGCTCGAACACCCGCTGCGCCATCGATATCGCGTCGAGCATCACCCGATTCAGGCTCTCGTGCGTCTCCTTGAGCTGGCGCACCAGTTCCTGGTGAATCTGCGGCAGCGTGCGGCCGATGCAATGCTCGTTGAGGAAATTGGCGGCGCGCCGCAGCTCCTCGGCGGCGTAATGCCGGTCGAGCTGGATGATGCGGTTCTGCACCTCGCGGTCGTCGAATACCAGCACCACCAGCACCCGGTTATCCGACAGTGCCAGGAACTCGATCTGGGTCAGCGCGGCCGCCTGCGCCAGCGGCAGCGTGACGACGCCGGCCAGATGCGTGATGTTCGACAGCAGCTGTGAGGCGGCCGCCACCAGCGACTTGGAGCTGTCGGCCGGCATGTCCAGGTGCCGGTGGATCTCCTCCAGGCTCGAGTCGTCGGTCGTCAGCTGCGCCCGCAGCAGCGAGTCGACGAAGAACCGGTAGGCCTTGTCGGTCGGCACCCGACCGGCCGAGGTATGCGGCGAGCTCACGAAGCCGAGCTCCTCCAGGTCCGACATCACGTTGCGCACCGTGGCCGCACTCAGGGCCAGGCCCGACTCGCGTGACAGCGTGCGCGAGCCGACCGGCTCGCCGTCGCGGATATAGTTCTGCACCAGCGCGCGCAGCAGCCGCTGTGCGCGCTCGTTCAACAGATCCTCTCGGGTTTCCATCGCCATGTTCAGACCACGGAGCTAACCAGCCGCCCTTGGCGCCGTCAAGCGCGCGCCGTCCGCCCTGCTAACAGCCCATTCAGGTCAAATATACCGCGCGTTGGCCGTCACAGCCGGGCCATGCTACAACAGCGAGCGACTGAAAAGCCCGAAGCCAAACATGCAAAAGCCGATACGTACTTGCGCACTGGTTGGCAAGTTTCAGGATCCGCGGGTGAGCGAGTGCGCCGCGGCACTGGTCCCGCAACTGCTGGCGCGCAAGCTGGCAGTGCTGGTGCCGCAGGATGCCAGCGCCAGCCATGCGCCGGCTGGCGTCAGCGTCGCAGCGCTGCAACAGCTGATCGAGCATACCGACCTGGTGATCGCGATCGGCGGCGACGGCACCCTTCTATATGCTGCCGGCCTGGTGGCCGGGCATGAGATCCCGCTCCTGGGCATCAATCGCGGCCGCCTCGGGTTCCTGACCGACGTGCTGCCGCAGGACATGGCGGCCAGCGTTGCCGCGGTGCTTGCGGGCGACTGCGAGGCGGATCGGCGCATGCTGCTGCAGGCGCGGCTGGTCGCGCCCGACGGCAGCGCGATCAGCGGCTTCGCGCTCAACGACGTCGTCTTCAACCGTCTCGAGACCGGTCGCATGCTTGATTTCGAAACCCGGATTGATGGCCGTTATGTCAATTCGCACGGTGGCGATGGCATGGTGGTCGCTACCGCTACCGGCTCGACCGCCTACGCGTTGTCCTGCGGCGGTCCGATCGTCGACCCGCGCCTCAACGTGCTGGTGGTGGCACCCATCAGTCCACACACGCTGTCGGACCGGCCGATCGTCGTGCCCGGCGATTCGAGCATCGACGTGCGGCTCAGCGGCCACACCGACGCCGGCGCGCAGGTCAACTGCGATGCAGCGATGCTGGGCGAACTGAAGCCCGGCGGCCGGCTCGAGATCGCACCGGCCGGCCGCGCCATCACGCTGCTGCACCCGCCGGGCTACGACTACTTCCGGCTGCTGCGCTCCAAGTTGCACTGGGGCCTGGGCGGGCTGGCACACGAGCGCTGACGGCGTGCTGCATCACCTGCAGATTCGCGATTTCGCGATCATCGACGCCGTCGAGCTCGAATTTCGCCCCGGCCTGACGGTGCTCACCGGCGAGACCGGCGCCGGCAAGTCGATCGTGGTTGATGCGCTCGAGCTGCTGTGCGGCGGCCGCGCCAACCCCGACGTGGTGCGCGCCGGCGCCGAGCGCGCCGACATTTCCGCCACCGTGGATGTCGGCGCCGGCGCGGGCACCGCCGGCGGCGAGCTGCGCGAGCTGCTGGAGCAGCACTCGATCGCCGCCACGGACGAATTGCTGCTGCGCCGGATCATCGGCAGCGACGGGCGCAGCCGCGCCTGGGTCAACGGCCAGACGGTTCCGTTGCAGGTGCTGGCCGGCATCACCGGACTGCTGTTTGAGATCCATGGCCAGCACGAATTCCAGTCGCTGGTGCGCCCGGCGACGCAGCGCGCACTGGTCGACACCTATGGCCGCCTGGAACCGCTGGCCGCGCAGGTTCGCAGCGCGCACGCCGCCTGGCTGGCCCTGCTCAACCGCAGCATCGAGCTCGACAGCGCGCTCAGCGAGCACGGCTCACGGCTGGATCTGCTGCGCTATCAATTGAACGAGCTGGAAACGCTGCACCTCAAGCCCGGCGAGATCACCGAGCTCAGGGACGAACACAGCCGACTCGCCAACCGTGGCCGGCTGATCGACGCCGCCCGCGGCGCGCTCGAGTGCCTGTACGAAGCCGAGGGCGCGAGCGCACACACGCTGATCGCCCGCTCGATCGCCGGCCTGCGCCAGGCCGGCAGCGTGGACACACAGCTGACATCGCTCAGCGCGCTGCTGGAGGAGGCGGCGATTCGCGTCAAGGAGGCGAGCCAGTCGCTGCTGCAGTACCTCGACCGGCTGGACCTCGATCCGCAGCGCGCCGATGCCATCGAACGCCGCCTGGCGGCAGTCGAGGAGCTGGCGCGCAAGCACCGGGTGGCGCCGGAAGCGCTGCCGGACAAGCAGCGCGAGATCGGCGCGCAGCTGGCCGGCCTGGAACATGCGGCTGCCGATGTCAGCGCGGTGCGCAGTCAGCTTGCGGCCGCCAGCAGCCACTACCAGGAGCTCGCGCACCAGCTCTCAGGTAGGCGCGAGGCGGCCGCGCGGGCGCTGGCCCGGGAAATCTCCGCCCGCATGCAGGAGCTGGGCATGGGAGGCGGCCGCTTCCTGATCGATGTGGTGGCCGCCGAGTCCGCGGAGCCCGCGCCGCACGGACTTGATCGGGTCGAGTTTCGCGTCAGCACCAATCCAGGCCAGCCGCCGCGCGCCATCGCCAAGGTCGCGTCCGGCGGCGAACTGGCCCGGCTATCGCTGGCGGTGCAGGTATCGTGCGCCGGCGGCACGGCGTCGTGCATGGTGTTCGACGAGGTCGATAACGGCATCGGCGGCGCGGTTGCCGAGATTGTCGGGCGCGAGTTGCGGCGGCTCGGCGAGCGCGCGCAGGTGCTGTGCGTGACCCATCTTCCGCAGGTAGCCGCGCAGGCTCACCAGCATCTGCGCGTCGCCAAGCTGTCCGATGGCAGGAGCACCCGCACCAGTGTCACCGGCCTGAACCCGGAGCAGCGCGTGGACGAACTGGCCCGCATGCTGGGCGGCGTGGAGATCACCCCGCGCGCCCGCGCTCACGCCCACGAGATGCTGGCCGCCGTGGCCAGCGCGCCCGGCGGCGTGGCCGCTGCGCCCGCCAGCGGCAAGACTGCGCGCAAGCCGGCGCGCAGCCGCTGACGGCTGCGCCGCTAGATCGCGCGCTTGACGCGTCCGAGTTTGCGCGCCGGGCAGTCCGGCCGCTGGCAGCGGCCATACAGCACCATTGAATGTTCCTCGATCAGGTAGCCCAATCGCTTGGCGATCACGTTCTGCCGTGTCTCGATCTCCGGATCCACGAACTCCTCCACCGCGCCGCAGTCCATGCACACGATGTGATCATGGTGGGTGCCGTGGTTGATCTCGAAAACCGCCATGCCGTCTTCGAAATGGTGCCGGCTCACCAGCCCGGCTCCTTCAAACTGGGTCAGTACCCTGTAGACGGTCGCCAACCCGATGTCCTCGCTGGAGTCGAGCAATTTCCTGTAGATCTCTTCCGCCGACATGTGCCGTGTCGTGCTGTGCTCGAGGATCTCGAGGATCTTGAGCCGTGGCAATGTGACTTTGAGCCCGGCCTTACGCAGGTCTTTGCCTTCCACGATGCACCTCGATGCGCGCCCCGCGCCGCGGCGCAGCGCGCCGCCCACTGCTGGGGATACGGTATGATGGATCCATGAGAATTATCCCACTATTTGCGGTCGTATTTGCGCTCGTCTGCGCCCTGCCGGGCTGCGTCTACCGGCTGGCGATCCAGCAGGGCAATTATCTGGACCCGGCGGTGATCGCCCAGGTCAAGGCCGGCATGACGCACAGCCAGGTGCGCTACCTGATGGGCACGCCGATGGTGCCCGGCGCCTTCGACGACTCGCGCTGGGACTACGACTATTACTTCAAGACGCGCCGCCTGGAGCACCCGGTGCGCGCCCACGCGGTGATTTATTTCGAGAACAATCTGGTCGCACGGGTGGACAGCAACGTCACGCGTGCGCCGTTCGCTCCGCCGGCCCTCAAGGACATCGCTGCCCCCGAACCGCATAACGCGCGCCACTAGCGGCGTGGCCGCCGGTTGCAACGCTGCTAGCGGCGCTTGCGGCCAGGTGTCGCGCGCAGCGCACGCGCCGCCTCGGCCGCGCGCGCGCGCCGACTGGCGCGCGCATCGATCCTGAGCGGGCGGTACAGCTCGATGCGATCACCATCCGCCGGGACATGATCGCGGCCATGCACCCTGCCGTAGATTCCTGTGACAGCGTGCTCCCAGTCGGCGGCCGCATCGCCCAATTCACGCCGCGCGGCGCCCAGCGCCAGCGCAATCGTCGCCTCGTCCGGCAACTCGATCTCGCACAGCAGTATCCCGGCCGGCGTATCGCAGGCGACGCTACAGCGCTTCACTCTGCGCCCGCGCCACGAACGCGCGCAGCAGCGCGGCAGCGGTCTGTTCGAACAGCGGCTCGAACAGTGCCGACTTCAGGGCGTTGGAGAACTCGAATTGCAGCACCAACTCGATGCGACAGCCATTGCTGGCGACCGGGGTGAAGCTCCAATGGCCTTGCAGTACTCGAAACGGGCCCTCCACCAGCTGCATATGAATGCTACGGTTCGGATCCATCAGGTTGCGGGTGGTGAATTCGGTGCTCAGCAGGCCGCGGCTGACCGCCAGCCGCGCAACCACGGCATTGCCGTCGCGCTCCAGCACCTGCGCCAGCGTGCAGCCGGGAACGAACTCCGGATAGCGTTCGACCTCTTCCACCACCCGGTACAGCAGTTCCGGCGGCCGGGCGACCAGCGCCGATCGGGTCAGGTCTCGCACTCGAGCATTGTACAATGGCCGGATGCCGAAAGCGCCAGCCACCGAGCGCGTCATCGCCGAGAACAGGCGCGCAAGATATGATTATTTCATCGAGGAGCGTATCGAGGCTGGGCTGGCGCTGGAGGGCTGGGAGGTCAAATCAATGCGCGCCGGCAAAGCGCAGCTCGCCGAAGCCTATGTCTATATCCGTGGCGCGGAGGCGTTTCTGATCGGTGCCCACCTGTCGCCGCTGCGCACCGCCTCGACGCACAGGATCGCCGACCCGGTGCGCACCCGCAAACTGCTGCTGCATCGAAATGAGCTCGACCGGCTGATTGGCGCCACCGAACGCAAGGGCTACACCATCGTGCCGCTGGAACTGTACTGGAAGAATGGCCGCGCCAAACTTGAGATCGGGCTCGCCAAGGGCAAGAAGCAGCACGACAAGCGCGCCAGCGAGAAGGAGCGCGACTGGGTGCGCGATCGCGCACGGCTGATGCGCCGCGGCTGACGCATCAGCTCGATTGGCTGGAAGCGGCCCAGATATTCAGCTCGCCATCGACCGCGTGCTGATCGATGCTCTGCAGCTCCTCGGCATTGAACGGCAGGTTCTGCAGCGCGCCCAGGCACTCGCTGATCTGTGCCCAGCTGCTGGCGCCGACCAGCGCGCTGGTAATCGCCGGCTTTCGCAGCACCCAGGCGAGTGCCATCTGCGCCAGGCTCTGGCCACGCTGCGCCGCAATCCGGTTCAGCGCCCGCACGTGCTCGAGATTGCTCTCGGTGAGCATGGCCTTGCGAAACGATCCGTCCTGGCTGGCGCGGGAACTGCCAGGCACGCCATCCAGATATCTGGATGTGAGCAGCCCCTGCGCCAGCGGTGAGAACGCGATGCAGCCGATGCCCTCCTGCTCGAGCACATCCAGCAGGCCCTGCTCCACCCAGCGATTGAGCAGCGAGTAGGACGGCTGGTGGATAACGCATGGAGTGCCAAGTTCGCGCAGCAGCGCCGCCGCCTCGCGGGTCTTGTGCGGGCCATAAGAGGAAATGCCGGCGTAGATGGCGCGGCCGCTGCGCACCGCGGCGTCGAGCGCCGACATCGTCTCCGCCAGCGGCGTGTCCGGGTCGTAGCGGTGCGAGTAGAAGATGTCCACGTAGTCCAGGCCGAGCCGCGCCAGGCTCTGGTCCAGGCTGGCGAGCAGGTATTTGCGCGACCCCCATTCGCCGTATGGGCCCGGCCACATCAGGTAGCCGGCCTTGGTCGAGATCACCAGCTCATCGCGGTGCGCGGCCAGATCAGCGGCCAGTATGCGCCCGAAATTCTCCTCGGCCGATCCGGGCGGCGGCCCGTAGTTATTGGCCAGGTCGAAATGCGTGATGCCGGCATCGAACGAGCGCAGCACCATGTCGCGCGCGTTCTCGAATGCCGCCGCGCCGCCAAAGTTCTGCCACAGGCCGAGGCAGATGCACGGCAATTGCAGTCCACTGCGGCCACAGCGCGCGTAGGACATGCGTTGATATCGATCGGCGGCGGCCAGGTGCATCGACCAACCTCGCAGCCGGCAGAACCGGCGACACAAGTATACAAAATGCCTCGGCGATCCTGATCTGCGGAGCCCGTCGGCTAACCCCCGGCCGCGGGTGCTATACTGGCGCGGTTCCGAAGGGGGCGACCGGTTTCGACGTGGGTTACGAACCTTCAGGGGCGTGCCGAGGTGCAGTGGCCCTCGTTAAACACTGCTGCAAACTCTAGTTGCCAACGACGACAA
>Ga0302324_100026784_pt1 | contig 11007 bp, 14 predicted proteins | sample Palsa_T0_1_FD_201949 | JGI IMG/M metagenome (GOLD analysis project Ga0302324, IMG submission 201949) | Peat permafrost microbial communities from Stordalen Mire near Abisko, Sweden - Palsa_T0_1 | ecosystem: Environmental > Terrestrial > Soil > Palsa > Peat permafrost | place: Sweden: Abisko...
AGCGTGCAGGGAACCATCTTCGGTTTCCGCGCCGATGATCCCTTCAGTCGCAATTCCTACGAGAACTGGCTGCGCATGGACTCCGTCGCAGCGATGCTCAATCAGCGTATCGCCTGGATCGAGGACCGCACGCTGGCGCCGGGTCAGACGGCGAACATCAGATTTGCGGACTTCTCGGCGGACCCGATTGCGACTCTGCGTAGCTTGTACGACGGGTTGGGACTTGCGTTGACCAGCACCACGGCACAAAGGATGACGGATTATCTGGCCGGAAAGCCGAAGGGCGTGTTTGGCGTTCACGCCTATCAGACTGGGGACCGCAGCCTCACCGAGTCGGAGCGGCCCTTATTCGAGCGCTACCAGCAATACTTTCACGTTCCGAACGAGTAGCCACTGTGTCGGACTACGACCGCCAGCAGCTGGCAACGCAATCATGGAACGGGTTTTGCGAGCGTCTCAAAGAGGCCGGGGCTCAGCTTCTGCGCGAGGACTTTCCGATCGGGGAAACCGACCTCGCGGAGGGGTTGCGATACCTGGCTCATCTGTTGTTTGCTTCGATCCAGCGCAATCTGGACGGCGCCGACCCGGCCAAACCGTTCCTCTATCTGCTGTGCGACGAAAGAATCAAGAGCGGCGGGGATAACCCGGATAACCGTTACTACGTTGCGGCGGTCAGCGACGCCTACGAGTATCTGGTGACGGCCGATTTCAGCGGCTGCTCGTACTACAGCATTGTGGCACTCGACCGTAGGGAGATGACCACGGGGCTGACTGCTGATGAACGTGCTAAGCGTGCTGCGGCCACGCGAATGGATAGCGACACGCTCGTTTGCGAGCACGATGGAACCGTACAGGTACATTTGTCCAAAGCCAAGGCCGGCCGCAATCACATTCGAATCGACGAGCGCACCAATCTAATCATCATCCGTTGCACCATCGAAAAGCCTGGCCAGGGGCCGGTCGCGGTGTCGCTGCGGCGGATCGATTCGCAGGGCCCGGGTCCGGCCCTCACGCTTGAAGTGGTGGCGCAGAGGTTGAGGTCGGCCGCTGAGCACGTGCTGCAAACGTCATCCTTCTTCGGTGGCTGGACTGCTAACTTCCAGAGCCATGTGAATCAACTTCCGCTTGCCGATCAGGCCTATATTCACTCGACAGGCGGTGATCCCAACATTCTCTATTATCTTTCCGCATGGGCCGTGCGCGAAGGCGAGGCGCTGGTAATCCATCTTCCGGAAGTCCCCCGATGCACCGCCTGGAACTTTCAGCTTTGCAACGTTTGGATGGAATCCTTGGATTACACCGAAGCGCGCATCCATCTAAACGGTATGACAGCGCGATCAGACCGCGACGGTGGCGTAACCATTATCGTCTCAGGTGAGGACCCCAAGCATGCCAACTGGCTGAATACTATGGGTCACGCGACGGGCACGATGTGCATGAGGTTTACCGGTGCTGCGCGGCCTGCTGTCCCGCAAACTTCGCTGACAGGTATCGCCGCGGCTCGAGAATTGGTAGGGCGCCTCAAATGAAGACTGAAATCCTCGATCTGACCATGCAGGCCTACGAAGCCTCGCTGCGCGGATCCTACGAAGACTTTCTCGCCTTGCTCGACGATGACGTGAGGATATCCCTACCAGCCTCAATTCCCCATGGTGGTATCTACCGCGGCAAGGCCGGCGCTCGTCAGCTCAGAGACAGGGTCATTGCGGCCTGGGCCGATTTCCGTGTTGAAATCCTTGAGCATCTGCAGGGCAGCGATTCAGTCATTGTTCTGATCAGACTCAACGCCGTAGCCAAGGCCACCGGCAACAGCGTCGATATGCAAATCGCCGAGTTCTGGCGGTTTCGCGCGCGGAAGGTTGTTGAGATAGCGGCCTACTATTTCGATACCAAGGCAGTGTTTGATGCCTGCTACAAGCGTTAGACCCACAAAGGATGTCGCACCCGGATGATGATCAGTAGGTGTAAGGCGGCTTTGCATTTAGGAGGAAGGACGTCATGGCGAAGTACATCATGTTGGCATTTTCTAACCCAGTACCAGGCCGGGAGGATGAGTACAACGCGTGGTACGACGAGTTTCATGTACCGGAGATGCTGAGCTCGCCCGGCCTAGTAGCGGCTCAGCGTTACCGAGTGGCACCAATTGAGCCGCCCAATTATCCCGGCTATCAGCCGATGCCCTACAGGTACCTGAATCTCATGGAGATGGAAACGGATGACCTCGCCAAGACCAAGGAGATTCTCTGGAGTCCCGCCAATGTTGGGCGCATCAAAAGATCAGACGCTTTTGATTCTTCAAAGGTGGTCTGCAAGATCTATGAACCCTTCCGGCCGCGTGTTACGCGCAAATGATCCCGATCCATCCGAGGTCCCTACATGAACGAAAGGCTCTTCCCCGAGGGTGCGGTCCTCGTCGTTGGTGGCAGCGGAGGTGTCGGTCAGGCGATATGCCTCGAATTTGCGCGCGCCGGCAGCGATGTCGCGCTGACCTATCACAAGAGGAAGGAAGCCGCCGAGGACGTCGTGGCGCGGATCCAGGCGCTCGGGCGCAAGGCTACGCTGCACCAGCTGACGCTCGGGGACGCAGACCAGGTCGACGCTGCCGTGGCGGAGGCAACGCGCGTGCACCGGCGGCTGCATACGGTGGTCGTCGGCGCCGCTACGCTCACAACCCAGGTGCTTATCTCGGAAATGACGCGCGAGCAGTGGCAGACGGTCGTGAACCAGGATCTGAACGGCTTCTACAATGTCGTGCGAGCGACGTTGCCGCGCCTAAAGGAATGGGGCGGCGGGTCATACCTGCACCTGGGCTCGGGTGGACATTTGGCGTGGCCGGATCGCGACGTCATGTCAGTAGCACCGAAGGCGGCGATCGAAGCGCTGATTACCGGTATTGCCAAGGAAGAAGGTCGCCACAAGATCCGCGCGAACACGGTGCTGCTTGGCGTGATCGAGGCCGGCATGTTCCTCGAACTCACAAAACAGGGAGTGTTTGACGCAAATTGGGTCGCCGAAGTACAGAAGAAATTAGCGTTGAAACGGTGGGGGAAGCCCGAAGAGGTTGCCTTCGCGTGTGTGTTTCTTGCGTCGGACAAGGCTGCGTACGTGACCGGACAGCGGATCGCGGTTGCCGGTGGTTATGGACTGTAATTGCGAACGTGCTATCGCCTTCGGAAACGCAAGAAGCCAGTCGTTACGCTGCCGTCACCGTATGTCGTACCAGCTTCACCATTTCTTTATTTTTAAATAATATACAGCTCATAAGTTATGTGATTTCGAGTCAATTCCGACTCGCGCTCGCGCGCGAACTATAGAGGACTCGAGCAGCGAATACGCCGCCATTACGGCAGCAACATCGCCGCACGTCGGTTCTATGTGCGGCGCTTTGCGGGATCGAACAGGTGTTCCATGGCCTGCAGGCCACGCGCAGCGAACTGGCGGACTACTCGCGCGGTCCACTCACAACGTTATAGAACTAAACAATATGACTCCCGATATGACGATCTCGGGAGTCGGAATGAGCCGTGAGCTAAGCTTAAAGTCGATTTTGTCGGCTCAGGGAAACGATTCGCTTGGTTGCCCTAACGATCCTTGCAGTGATGGTCGTAACGAGCGTCGCCGCACTGCTCTCACACCGCTTGCTAGAGCGCGCCGTATTGCGCCCCTATCTCATCGCCAGAGGAAGCGACTACTGGCGGCTACTGACCAGCGGCTTCGTTCACGCCGATATCGCGCATCTGATGGTCAATCTGATCACGTTCTACTCGTTCGCGTTCACGCTCGAGCGTGTCATTGGCACCGCCCGCTTCATCTCGCTCTACTTCTGCGGTCTCCTGGCGAGCGGCATTGGCACCTGCATCAAGCATCGTAACGCGCCGAACTACGCTTCGCTTGGAGCCTCCGGCGCGATCTTGGCGGTGCTGTTCGCCTCGATCGTATATTTCCCGCGCAGCCGCCTCCTCATCCTGCCCCTCCCTGTCCCCATTCCCGCCCCGCTGTTCGCGGTGGTCTATCTGGCGTGGAGCTACTACTCATCGCGGAACTCAAAAGATCGCATCAATCACGACGCACACATTGCCGGAGCCCTGTCTGGGGTCGCGTTCGTGGCGCTGACCGATCCGCGGAACTTTGTGGCTTTACTCAGGCATTTGACGGGATAGACGCCCATCGGCAGGCGCCTGCCGCAACGGCCAAACTCTCAAAAGCGGCCAGATGAGCCTTTGTAGCTTGCTCAAAAAAAACGCACCCAGACGCACGGTAGCGAACCGCGCGGGCGAGTTACTCACCCGCCATCGCTCGAGCGGACGCGGCGCCAAAAGCAGGTAAGATTGGCACCCTATGCCGGCATCGCAATGCAGTGGAACCGCAGCTGAACTCCGATGTGCTGCGGACAAGAAAAGTCGCCAAAGGAAATAGATTGCCTCGCCGTTCCGCTCGTAAGGCCATTTTTGAAGCCGCCATGAAGCAGTTCATCGAGCGAGGCTTCAGCGCGTGCAGTGTCGAGGACATCACCAAGGCGGCCCGCGTTCCCAAGGGGTCCTTTTACAATCACTTCAAGAGTAAGCAATCTTTGGCGGCTGAGATCGTTACCGAATACGGCAAGGGCACGACTGATCGAAGTGTTCTAACCAACCCCGCGATTGCCCCTGTTACTCGCCTCAAGAAGCATTTCGCAGCTCTCAATGCGTATTTTTCTTGCTGCACAGACGGCTGCTTGGTTGGGAAATTCATGGCAGAGGTATCCGTGGATACCCCCCAGATTCGCGAGAGTCTCCGTCGGGTGTTGAACCTCTGGGGAGAGCAGCTTTCTTCTGCCCTCGCCGAAGGGCAACGCCAAGGCTCTATACGCAAGGATCTGCCGGCGGATGACTTAGCTGCATTCCTGATCGACTCCTACGAGGGCGCCATTTTGCGAACCCGACTTGAAAAGAGCCCAAGAGCACTCGGCTACTTCGTCAAGGTTGTGTTCTCGAGCATCATTGCCTGAATGATTCGCGTTTAGCTTCCTAGGCGAACTATCGTCGGACCGGCTTAGAGCCCCGTCCATTGCGCTTCTCCAACGAGCTATGCGCCCGAATTGCTCTTGCTTATTCAAGACGACCGGTCATATTATTCTCGAATACGTGCACGGCATCGCGTTTGCCAAGAGATCGCGGCGGGCGGTCGCTCTAACCGGCGCAATGCCTTCGATGCACGAGCCAAACGGAGGCCCCGTATGAGTGATTATTCGCCTGAAGAGAACAAGAAGATTGTGCTGGAAGCATTCGAAACTCTGTTCAACAAACGCGACTACGAGGCAGCTGAAAAATTCTGGTCACCTGATTACATCCAGCACAGCGCCCACATACCGCCCGGCCGCGACGGCTTGTTCAACCTCGTCCGGGCGGCCCCACCCGCTCTCCACTACGAGAATTCCCTTATCTTCGCCCAAGGTAACCTTGCGATGTTGCACGGCCGCTTTTCCGGTAACGGTCGGTCGCACAACTGGGTCGCTGCTGACATCCTAATCATGAAGAACGGAGTTCTCATGGAACACTGGGATGTCCTGCAGGATGAAGCGACGCGAGCGGAGTCAGTGAGTGGTCGACCGATGTTTGGCAATGCATTTCCCGAGCCGCTCACCGGCGCATCACTGACGCCAGAACAGGCGCGAGCGATTGTCGCGCCGATTTATGACGCACTAAATCAACCGGCGAAGAAAGATGTCGCAGCCCTCCTGGCTAGAGCGACCAATCCCGACTATCAATCGTATTCGACTAACGATAACTGGCTTAACCGCAACCAGCTAGCCGATGTCTTCAAGACGATCGGCACCGCGGTCCCCGATTTGGGCTGGTCGATCAAAGACATTCTGGTTTCGGGCAATCAGATCGTAGTGCGGGGTGAAGCGACCGGGACACCTGAGAGCGAGCTATTTGGAGCGAAGCCCACCGGCAGGAGCTTTAAAACCATGTCGATCGACGTGTTCACAGTCAAGGGTGGAAAACTTGCGTCGGCCTACCACGTTGAAAACTGGGTAGGAGCGCTGGAGCAACTCGGAAAGTAGAGGTGGCCGTGTTCTGGCCCAACCAACATCAGACAACGCTGCGCCGCAGGGATCAACGGCACACATAACCAGCTTACACAGATGCGGAGCTCCTTATGACATCCAGCAACGTCACGGCTGCTACGAGATTTCTCGAAGTCGGCCAGCAGCGTTACGCCTATCGCCGCTTCGGCGACGGGCCGACACACCCGCTTCTTTTCCTGCAGCACTTCACTGGTACACTCGACAACTGGGATCCGGCTGTGACCGATCCGTTGGCACGAGGGCGAGAGGTAATCCTTTTTGAGAACGCGGGCGTCGGGCGATCGACCGGTTCAGTTCCCACCACGATCGCTGGCATGGCACAGCATGCGTTTGCGTTTCTCGACGCGCTGAAACTCACCACATGCGACGTCCTGGGCTTCTCGCTCGGGGGCATGATCGCCCAGCAAATGGCGCTGGATCGACCCACAGTCTTTCGCAGAATGGTCCTGGTGGGGACGGCGCCCCGGGGCGGCGAAGACATCATGCATCTCGAAAAGCCTGCGTTACAGGTCCATCTCAGCGATCCAAAGCTGCATGGTTACGCGGTCTTGGCCAAGATCTTCTTTGCACCCACGGAATCGAGCCAGGCCGCAGCTGCTGCGTTCATTAAGCGCCTCATGGAACGCACGCTAGATCGCGAGCCTGTGTCTGGACCCGCGGTCGCACAAGCGCAGATGGCCGCCTTTCGCGAATGGGAGTCAATTGCGGGAGAGCGGTTCGGAGCTCTTAAGACAATCCGTCACCCCACCCTCGTCGTGAATGGTGTCCAAGACCAAATGATTCCTGTCCGGAATTCTTACTGGCTAGGCGAGAACCTCGCCAATGCCATGCTTCTAACCTACCCGGACTCCGGACACGGCTCCTTATTTCAGTTTCACGAGTCATTTACGAGACAAGCGACCGAGTTCCTCGCCTCGAAATCCGCTGCTGCGCCCTATTGAACGCGACGCGCCGAAGGGAGCACTGGGCGATGCCGCGGCGTCCCAGTAGGCCAGAGAACTATGCGCAGTGGGGCAACCGCGGTTTCTGCTCGAGTAGCCGGAGTTGGCGACTGTAGACACATGAGCATTGCGAGCGAACCCGCCGAATGAACTATTGATATAACCCTAGGTCCCGGGGCTTCCACCCCCGAGTCCCAGGAACACGACGATGGCGCGATTCAGACGCACCATGTCCTCGTCGTTGGGCTTGCGATGCCAGTGCGCGTCGCGCCCCGGATGATTACAGGAATGGCGTTACTGATGCGGTCATGCCGTTGCTAGGACCACAAAAACAAACTCAGACGAACCGCAGCGAACAGCGCCGGACTACTGATCGTTACCCGCTATGTCGGTAGCAGAAAGCGCGAGGCCACGGCGATATTCTGGTTCCGCTGTGGGCAGTCGTAATCAAGGGTGACTTGCTGAAGGCGAGCGCCGTATGGGCATCCCCGAGAAGCGGATGGGCAGCGCCGGACGACCACAATCAGCATGTGCATGGCCGACCTGTCCAGCGATGTCGGTTACTCTGCGATGTCGCCGACGGCGAATTCGCGGAACAACTATACTGCCATCCGGGCGACCGGCCCCGCCTCAAGCAGGCCGGACCAGCACGACATGAAGCTTAACTGTTCGCGTCGCTCCAGCCTCCAGCGGCAAGAGCGTCAGAGTGCCCGTTGCGAGCTGTTGTCGGATGAAATATCGCGGCAGCCACGCGTAGGCCAATCCGGCCTCCACGATTGCTGTTGATGTATCGAAGTCAGCTACCGTCCATCGCAGCTTGGCGCCGAGATAGCCTTCGCTGCACATCGGTTACAAGCGCTACCTCATTGCCAGCACACTGCTCTTTGCCGTGGCTTCCCTCGGCTGCATGCTGTTACCGGATCTCAATGCGATGCTCGCGTGGCGCGCCGTGCAGGGATTTGCTGTCGCGGGGCTCATCGTCTGGTGGCGCGCCGCGATATATCTCATCATTCCGAGATCGCAGCGCACCTCTCGATGATGCGAGTCTCCACCATGCTGTATCTCTCGAGTGCGACGGCGCTGCGTCCACCCGCAGGACCGGGCCGACTTGCAGAAGGTCATCGCTGATGCCTCCCGGGGGGCGACGGATTTCGAGCAACCTGACGGTCGAGTCAAGGACGTCCACGCGTTGGCGATGAGTTTTCAGGTTACAATTCCTCCAAAGGCCTCCAGGCCGGAAGCATTTCCACGTCGCGTTGAAAGTTCACTCTTTCGATACCTGCGCAAAGCAGCAAAGCACTAGCCATGTCGTTGCTCGAGGGTTGGGACAATTTCTATGTCATTCTCGGCTCGGCCGCGGCGGGTCTCATGGGGCTCACCTTCGTAATCATCGCCCTGCTGTCGGATAGGCGCCGCGCGCACCCGTCTGGAATGAGCGGCTACATCACGCCGACGATCGTGCACTTTGGGACGGTGCTTGCGCTGTCTGCTTTCCTGAGCATGCCACACCAGAACATGACGAGCCTTAGTCTAGGGCTCGGTGTAACGGGCATAGGAACGTTGACTTATACGGGGGTTATCGTCGTAAACATTCGCCGATTCGCGAGCGACTACGCTCCGGTGCTCGAGGATTGGCTTTGGCATGCGGTATTGCCGACCGCGGTTTACGGTTCTCTGTTCGCCATGGCGTTTCTCATTTGGCGCCAGCCGCAACAGACCATGTATGGCATCGCTGCCTCATTGACGCTGTTACTTTTTATCGGGATACACAACGCTTGGGACGTTGCAGTGTCGGTCACGGTGCAAAGAAAAAAGGATGAACTAAACGAGACGGAGGGGTGAGCTTGTGACAGGCCATCTCGCAGTCTTTACCGGTGGCAGCAGCGGCATCGCCCGTCACCTTCACCCAAGCGCCGCACGGATCGTCGACTTGGACGTCCCGCAGCCGCTGTCCTTCGCCTGGAGAAAGGACAATCGGCCCCCTTGCGCAAGTTCCGTGACCGACGTGCAGCGCTTCCCCGACCTGCGGGAAGTAAGTACAGGTAAGCCGTAATCCATCTTCTTACCATGTGCTATAGAAGATTCCGCAGGCGCTTTCTGCCCCTGAACCTTCGGCGGTGAATTTCTCCCACCGCTGGCCCCTCCGATCCTTGCTTAAGACGATCGATGAACCACCGTGCTGCAATTCCGGGGGGCGCTTCAGTGCGATACACCGCGTGCATGTACAGGACAAAACCCTTGGGTGGCGCGTCTGCGGCGACGATCTTGACCAGGGTGCCGCGCGCAAGGTCGGACTGGACGAGCTCCGCGGGCATCCCGCCCCAACCGAGTCCCGCACGCAGGAATGCGTGTTTCGCGCCGAGATCTGCCAGGCGCCAAGTCCGCGGCGACAGCACACCGAATTCTCTTCCCTTCGAGAGCGTGGAGCGATCCGAGAGCACGAGTTGGACGTGCTTTGCCAGCTCGCTCGAGGGGATGGGCGGCCTGTAGCTGGCCAGAGGGTGTCCAGGGGAGGTGACATGGACTAACGGTACCTGGAGCAGTGGTTCCTGGCTGAACTGGGGTGGGACGAGCGCCAGCTCTCCGGAAATCGCCAGGGTGCAGCGCCCATCGAGAACTGGCTGAATCACCGCACCCAGGGTCTCCACATAAAGTCGCAGCGGCGTGAGCGGAAATGCGGCATGAAACGCCGTCACGGCCGCTGTCAGCGCCGCCATCGGGAACATGACCTCGACGACTACGGCTAATTCGGCCTCGAGTCCGCCAGCAAGGTGCTTGGCTTGGGCCTTAAGTAGATCGACATCGCCAACCACGGTGCGCGCGTGCGCGAGCAGCACTTGTCCCTGAGGTGTGAGCACCGGCCGACGTCGCGCGCGATCAAACAGTCTCACCCCGAACTGCCCCTCCAGGTTGGCGAGCGTCTTGCTGACGACGGACTGAGCCCGCCGGAGCTTGCGACCGGCGCCGGAAAAGCTGCCTTGGTCGGCCGCCGCGATGAAGGTGCGCAGTTGATCGAGCGTGACAGCGTCCAGCATGTATGCATCCTAGAGATAGTTAGTATCCAGAAATATAGGCTATCGCGATATGAACCGGCGAACTAGTCTGTCTTTACCGTTTTAATGCACGTGGGCAAATGCCCGAGGAGACAGCTGTGAAAGTCGCTTTGTATGGAGCCACCGGCAAGTCCGGGAGCCGCATTTTGCAGGAGCTCGTATCGCGCGGGCATCGCGTGATCGCCATCGCCAGAGACCCGGCAAAGCTGCCGCAACCCGGTCCGGGTGTCCTCGTCAGAGAGGACGACCTGTCCGACCCCGAGCAGATCGCAGCCGCGGTCGACGGGGCGGACGCGGTCATCAGTGCCTATGCGCCGCCTCAGGCTCATCCCGATGAGATCGTGGGTGTCACCCAACGCCAGGTCGACGCGCTCAGCCAGACGCCCAATGCGCGTCTGATCGTAGTCGGCGGCGCGGGCGGCCTGAACGTGGCCCCAGGTGTGACCCTCATCGACTCGGGTCACTTGCCCGAGCCGTACCTCCCGATCGCCCAAGCCCATCTCAAGGCGCTGAACGTACTGAGAGCCTCAACGATCGACTGGACGTACCTGGCTCCGGCCGCCTACTTCGTTCCCGGCGAGCGCACCGGCAAGTTTCGCCTCGGCAAGGACGAGCTCATTGCCGATTCCGCGCAGGAGAGCCGCATTTCGATGGAGGATTACGCAGTTGCACTGGTCGATGAGCTCGAAAAGCCACGACACCGCCGGCAGCGCTTCTCCGTCGGGTACTGATAGTGAATTCAGCGATCGTCTGAACCATCCCTTCATTGGAGTCTGCAATGAATACTTCCCCTACTCTCCCGGCCGAGGATTTGAGTGCCTCCGTTTTGGTCAACAAGCTGCGGGCGCCGCTCGATGGTGAACAGGGTTTACGGAGGATCGTGAACAGCGATTACGGAGGATCGTGAACACGGAATGGGCGTGATCGTGAACAGCTTTTGGGG
>Ga0302324_100026785_pt1 | contig 11006 bp, 7 predicted proteins | sample Palsa_T0_1_FD_201949 | JGI IMG/M metagenome (GOLD analysis project Ga0302324, IMG submission 201949) | Peat permafrost microbial communities from Stordalen Mire near Abisko, Sweden - Palsa_T0_1 | ecosystem: Environmental > Terrestrial > Soil > Palsa > Peat permafrost | place: Sweden: Abisko...
CCACGCCGCTTCCGGGGGCGGACGAGGCCGCAGCGTGACGCCCTAGAGAGCTGATCACGTTACGGCAAGGTTGGCCGCCGTGAAACCCGCAGCGATTTCGATCCCTTAGCCTGGGGGGTCGTCTGCGGCGGCAGTCTTTGATCTCCTCAGTCCCCGGATAAACACACCGGGGAGGGCCATATGCGGTGGGACGTGCCCGAGGAACTGACGGAGGCCGAGCAGAAGTTTGTGCTTCGGCTGCGACGCGGCGGGAAATTCTTCATCTTCCTGCGCGAGATTCGCCCACGCCTCTTCGACGAGGCGTTTCAGGCCGAGTTGGAAAAGGCGTACGGGAAGCCGCGGGGTACCCACCCGCTTCCCCCGGCTCTGTTGGCCATGGTGACGCTGCTTCAGGCTTACCAAAAGACGAGCGACTCTGAGGCCGTCGAGCAGGGAACGGCGGACTTACGGTGGCAGCTTCCTTTGGGATGCCTCGGCGCTGAGAAAGCCCCTTTCTCCCAAGGGGTGCTGTCCCAATTCCGGGACCGGATGGCCGAGCACGGCTTGGACAAGAAGCTGCTCGAGCGCACCGTCCAGCTGGCCCGCGAGACGGGCAAATTTGGCTGGCAGACGCTGAAATTTGCTCTGGACTCCTCGCCTCTCCTCGGAGCGGGACGGGTCGAGGACACCTGGAATCTCATCGGCCGGGCCCTCTCCACCGTCGTGGACTGTGCCGCCAAGTCGCTTCGCGTCCCACGCGAGCAGGTGCTGCGCGAAGCCAGGCTAACGCTGCTTTCGGGCCCGAGTCTCAAGGCGGCTCTCGACATCGACTGGGACGACGACGAGGAGAAGGCAGCTGCCCTCCAGCGGCTACTGGGTGAAGCAGACGCTTTGCAGGCCTGGGTGCAGCAACACGCCGGCCGCGAGGCCGAGAAACCTGCCCTGCAGCAGGCCCTGGCCGCCCTCCGCCGTGTCCTCGAGCAGGACTTGGAGCCAGACCCCAACGGAGGCGGAGGCCGTCTCATCCGCCGCGGCGTCGCCAAGGACAGGATGCCCTCACTCGGCGACAAGGAGATGCGCCACGGGCGCAAGAGCAAGTCGCACCTCTTCAACGGCTACAAGCGCCACATCGCCACTCTGGCCGGAAAGGGCCTCATCGTCGCGGCCACCGCCTTGCCGGCAAACCACCCGGAGTACGAGGCCATGGCCCCACTCCTCGACGACGCGGAGAAGTACGGGCCTACCGACGTCGCCCTCATCGACAGAGGCTACCTGGCAAGCCCGCGCGTCGAGCAGCTCCTGAAGGCTGGCAAGGACATCCAGTGCAAGCCCTGGCCGAGCCGCAACCAGGGCCGTTTTACCAAGGAGGAGTTTGCCATCGACCTCCAGCGGGGACGACTCACGTGCCCGGCAGGAGCCACGGCCAATATTTCGGCCGAGTCCCTCATCGCCCATTTCGCAGCCCGCACTTGCGACCCCTGTCGGCTGCGAGCCAACTGCACGGCGGCTCAACGAGGCCGCGGCAGAAGTGTCACCATCCATCCCCAGGAGGAGCTCCTCATAGAGCTTCGGCGGCGGCGGCGCACCTCAGAGGGCCGTGCCGCCCTCCGAGAGCGCATCCGCGTCGAGCACGCCCTCGCCCGGCTCTCCGCAGTCCAGGGTCCGCGCGCCCGCTACAAGGGCATCCGAAAGAACACCCTCGACGTCCGACGCTGCGCAGCCGTCGTCAACCTCCAGGCCATCGCACGGGCGACCAGGCCTCCACTCCAACGAGCTGCTTGATGCTTACCTGTTTGCCTCTCTAGGAAGTGTCCCGCTCGCCCCCCCGGGCCTCAGCCCTCGAGGCATTGCGAGGGGACGGGCGTTGGGACGCTCGCTCTCCTCCCGGAATTCATGGCTTGTGGCGCGAGCGGCCTCTCGGCCGCGGGGCGCCTTGACCGCCTCGGCCAATGGACGGCCACGGAAGAGAATTTCCTGTACGGCGCTACCGTCTCTTGCTGCGCTGGAAACTGGCGTACCCCCGGGGTCCGGCCGTGAGACGTCTTGTTCTCTGCATCCTTCCCTTTCTGTGGGCATGTAGTCCGAGCACAACCTCGAGTGCTGACCTCGCCGGGAGCTGGACTGGCACCGCGGTGACCACCTTCCTCGCGCAGGCGACGTACGCGCAGACCACCGACCTGGACATCACCGTCTCCGGCGAAACGGCCACCATCTCCGGCGTCTGCGGAGGTACGCCGGTGGGTCCGGGGACGGTGAGCGCGCCCATCACCACCATCGGTACCGGCACGTATGCGAGCTACTCGGGCTCCGTGACGTGCCCGGCCCGGCGCGTTGCCAACTGCGAGTCGGTCGTCTTCATCTACGCCCAGGTGGCCGTCCTGGCCGGCCTCACCAACGACGCGAACCAGCCGGACGTCAACGGCCCCTTGACGCTCAGCTTCGCCGCCAAGGGCAACTCGTCCGGCTGTGGACGGGCTGACCTCCCGGAGACAGTCCTCATCGGCTACCAGACGGCCTACGTCCCCCAATAGGCGCGCGCCTCGTCCCAAGTCCGGCAGCGATGCTGCACCGAAGCCGCACGGCGGAGCCCTCGACACCAGGGACTCGGGCGAGAGACACTTCCTCTCGGCAACCGGAGGAGGGGGGGAATGCCGCATCACGTCTCTGTCTCGCCGACGACGCGCTCGCGCGCTGCCCGTCTCGCCTTTGGCATCGCCGTTGCCCTCGTGCTCCAGAGCGTCTCCTGCACCACGTCGTCCGATGGAGGTGGCTCCCCAGACGGAGGGACGTGTCTGCCTCTCGACGCCGGGTTGCCGGTGGTGGTGCCGTGGTTGGGGCTGGACGCCGGGCCCTCGGGCGTGCCGCTCGGTGCTTACGCGAATGCGTACTTCGCGGCCTGGTGCGACGGGATGAGTCGGTGTCTCCCCTTCGACAGCTACCTCGTACCCACCTGCGTCGAGCAGCTCATGTCCTGCGGCGCCTGGACGTCGCCCACCGAATGCGCCCCCAACGACATCGGACTGGGGTGCGAAGCGATGTCGTTCGACTTCACCAACCTCGTCGCCTCCGTCGCAGCCGCGGGCAGCGGAGTCGCGTATGACGCGCAGGCCGCCGCGGCGTGCCTGGCGACACCCTGGCCGGTGTGCTCCATCTTTGACGAGGGCGTCATCCCGCCGCCGGCCTGCAACGCCGTCTTCACCCCGCTCGTTCCCGACGGCGGCGCCTGTCAGTACGACTTCGAGTGCGTTGGCAGTAACTGCGTCCTCGACGGAGGGCCGGCGTGCGCCGGCACCTGCGGTCCCCCGTTGACGATCGGGTTTGGCATGGGCAGCCGGTGCGCGTACGACGCCGGGTGCGGCACGGACATCGGGCTGACGTGCGACGGCCTGTACTGCCGCGGCGATGCGGGCGTCGGTGCCTCCTGCGCCGACGTTGGCTTCTTCGGCTGTGCACCGGGCCTCTTCTGCGACACGCCTGGCACCTGTCAGCCGCAGATTGCGCAGGGGGGCAGCTGTCTCTACATCCCGCCCGGCGAGAACACCTTCCTCGGCGCGGACCTCGTCGGGCGGTGTCAGGCAGGCCTTCTCTGCGAGGGAGAGGCCCTCCTCACCGATGGCGGTCTGCGGCCCGGGACTTGTCAGCCCTTCGCGCGGCTCGGGGAGGCCTGTGTCGAGCTGGCCTCCGACGAGGTGGAACATCTCTCGGGCTGCATGGCCGGGGGCGTGTGCAGCTGCGGCGTCTGTGTCCCTCCTCCCACGTCCGGACGCTGCGCCGACGAATGGACGCCGTGTCTGCCCTACGTCTCCGCCTGTGACTACTTGGACGCCGGGACGTGCCTTCCCCTGTCGAGCTTCCCAACCTGCTGGGAGGGACAGCAGTGCGCGTCGGGGTATTGCGATGGCTTGATGTGCACCCCCACGCCGACAGAAGGGCAATGCTCCGACTGAAAGGCGCGCAGAGCGACACCTCGGAGGCTCCCTCGGGTCTCCAGAGCGCGCCTCCCATGCGCATTTGACGGAGTGCACCAGAGCGGCGGGCAACCACTGGCGCCCTCGTGACTCCCCGAACAGCCTTTGCCAGGTAGACTCTCCCAAGAGTCTTTCGGAAACGACGGGGGCGACACTGATGGCACTCTCCTCTTCGGAGCGAGGCGCGAAAGTCCGCTCGGTCATCAGCGTCACCAGCGGCAACTTCCTCGAGATGTACGACTTCATGGTCTTCGGGTACTACACCCCGGCCATCGCGCGGGCCTTCTTCCCGGCCAAGAACGAGTTCGCCTCGCTGATGCTCACTTTGATGAGCTTCGGCGCCGGCTTTCTCATGCGGCCCCTGGGCGCCATCCTGCTTGGCGCATACATCGACCACCACGGCCGCCGCCGCGGGCTCATCGTCACGCTGGCCCTCATGTCCCTGGGGACGCTCTCCATCGCCGTGGTGCCCGGCTACGCGGTCCTCGGCCTTCTTGCGCCGGTGCTCGTCGTCCTCGGCCGGCTCCTGCAGGGCTTCTCGGCGGGCGCCGAGCTGGGCGGCGTCTCGGTCTACCTCTCGGAGATTGCCACCCCCGGAAACCGGGGCTTCTACGTGAGCTGGCAGTCCGGGAGCCAGCAGGTGGCCGTCATCTTCGCCGCCTCCCTCGGCGTCGTCCTCGGGGGGATGCTCTCGCCCGCGCAGATGACGGCGTGGGGCTGGCGCGTGCCGTTGCTCGTGGGCTGCGCCATCATCCCGCTGCTCTTCGTCATCCGCCGCTCGCTTCAAGAGAGCGAGGAATTCAAAGCGCGCGCCCACCACCCGACGGGCAGCGAGATTTTTCGCTCCATGCTGACGCACTGGAGGGTGGTGCTTCTCGGAGTGATGCTGGTGACGACGACGACGGTGTCCTTCTACACCATCACCGCCTACACCCCGACGTTCGGGCAAGAGGTGCTGCGCCTCACGGCCGTCACCAGCCTGGCCGTCACCCTGTGCGTCGGCTTCTCCAACCTCTTCTGGCTCCCGGTGATGGGGCACCTTTCGGACAGGTTTGGGCGGCGGCCTCTCCTCGTCCTGTCCTCCGTCCTCTTCCTCGCCACCAGCTACCCGGCCATGGCCTGGCTCGTGGCCAGTCCCTCCTTCGGACGGCTTCTGGCGGTGGAGCTGTGGCTGTCCTTCCTCTACGGCAGCTACAACGGCGCGATGGTGGTGTTTCTGACGGAAGTCATGCCCGTCGAGGCCCGCACGACGGGCTTCTCCCTCGCCTACAGCCTGGCCACGGCCATCTTCGGCGGCTTCACGCCCGCCATCTGCACCTGGCTCATCCACAGCACCGGAAACCGGGCCATGCCCGGGGTGTGGGTGGCCTGCGCGGCCGCGGCCGGGCTGACGGCCTCGGTGGTGCTCTCGCACACCCCCAAAGAGGCCGTCTCCGTCGTCGCGGCGCCAAGCGGGCCGGGGGCCGTCGTCAGTTGAGCTGGTGCGCCGTCTGCCCGTCGCCGGGCAGGTTGTAGAGGTAGATGACGCCGCGAGCGGTGCCCACGGCCAGCGTCTGGGCGTCGGGGGTGAAGGCCATGGCTGTCGGCGCGTCGTCGTGCGGGCCGAGGGCCAGCCGGGCCACGAAGGTGCCCTTGGGCCAGTGGCGGAGGCGGAGCTCGCCGCCGTCGACGTCGACGCTCAAGTCTCCGCGCGGCGAGAAGGCCACCGGCCCCGGCGCCTGGGCGCGGCGGGGGACGGCCTGCACCGGCGCGGAGAAGGCCGCCGCATCCCACACCGAGAGGGAGCGCGGCGTGGCCACCAGCATCTTCTTCCCGTCCGGCGTCGCCTCGCAGGCCGACACCTTGCCCAGCACCACGCCGATGCGGCCAGTGAGGGTGCCCGAGGCGGCCCACAAATTCATCCCCGCGCGGTCATCCCGGGTGACGAAGGCGCCCGCGGGCGGCACGCAGCCCCCGAGGAGCTCCTCATCGACGTCCAGCTCCTGCAGCGTCTTGCCGGTGTGCAAGTCCACCCGCGCCAGGTGGTAGCTGCGGTGGCAGCCCTGGGGGCACCCATTCCGGGAGAAGGTGACACACGACTCCTCCGCCACCGGTGCCAGCACCGACTGGCCGTCCGCGGCCAGGGCCAGCTCGGGCAGCATGGTGACGTCCGAGTAGCGGTCCGGGTCCCGCACCGGCAGCGGCGCGGCGTGGGGCTTCATCCCGGCCAGCGCCGCGTGCAGCTTCTCCTCCTCGGCGCGGCACGCGGGCGAGCGCCCGGCCGGGTCGGACGCCGGCGGGGGGACGAGGACGGAGAGAAGCTTGCCGTCCTTCTGCCACTGCCGGACGCCGTCGTCCTCGTGCTGGGTGAGGACGTGCAAGTCCTTGGTGAATTGGATGTCGAGGATGGCCCCGTCGGGCTGCGAGGCGCTGGAGGCTTCCCGTCCCGAGTCCAGGGCCCACGTCTTCCACGTGCCGGAGGCGTCCCCCGAGGCGAGGGTGCTCCCATCCGGGGAGAAGCGCATGACGGTGATGGGGGCGCGGTGGCCGGCGGGCTTGTCCAGCGCTGCGCCCGTCTTCGGGTCCAGTCGCACCACCGTCGAGGGGTTGGCGTCACCGGGCTCGCCCGGCCTTAAGGCGACGGCCACGGCCAGCTCGCCCTGAGGCCCGAAGGTGGCCGCGCTCACCTGGACGCCGCGCAGCTCCCAGCGCACCTTCCCCGAGGGAAGCTCGGCGAGTCGCAGGTGGGCAGGGACGGGCGCCTCGGGACAGGGGGCGAGGCCGTCTCCGGCCGTGGTGCCCAGAAGCAGCGCCGAGCCGTCCTGGTTGAAGGCCGCCACCAGGGGCGTCTCGCCCTCACAGCCCGTGCCGCGGAAGCGCCGGGCCTGAGGCAGGACGTCCACGGAGCGCACCCGGCGGCCCTGGGCGTCGAATGTCCGCACCGCGCCGTCCGCGCCGGCGGTGAGCAGCTGTCCCTTGGCGTCCAGCTGCACGGCCAGCACCTCGCCCTCGTGGGCCTGGATGCGAAGCGGCTCGCCACTGCCGTCTGTTGCCGCGCGCACCACCTCCCCGAAGGCGGTGCCCTGGGCCACCACCGTGCCGTCGGCGGAGAAGGCGAGGGCCATCCCATCCTCGGAGAGTGCGGGGACGCGGAGGTGCGTCTCCGGCTGGCTCCCGGTGAGGTCGCACAGACGCAGGCTGCCCTCGGTGGCACGCCCGAAGCGCGCGTCGGGAAGCCTGGCCAGAGGGCCCTCCAGCAGGCACCCCTTTCCCGGAGGGGCGGACTTCAGGCCGGACGGGGTGAGCACCACCGGCCCGAAGACGAGTCCGCGGCGCTCGGCGCGCTTCACGTCCCACAGCTGGGCCGTCCCGCTCGCGTCCTCGGCCAAGAGGTAGGTGGCGGCCTCGACGAAGGTGAGGACGCGGATGCGCGCGGGCGCGGCGAGGTCCGGCTGTCCCAGCACCGCCCGCAGCTGCGGGCCGGGCACCGGTGGCGGACTCGAGGAGGGGGAGGCAGCGAGGACGGCGAGCAGCGGGAGGAAGGCGATGGCGGACACGGGCGAGGAGGCCTGTCTTGGAAAGAGAAAGGGGACGTCTCGCCCCGGAAGCCTAGCGCTCGCGCACCGAGCAGGTACACCGGTGGCCAGGGGGGCGCGCGCGACCCGGCGGCCAGCTGACGGGCTTTGAATTTCGACGGGGCGAAGGACGTCGTCCCTTCCTGGCGCGGAGTGGAGCCGGCTCCCGCGGGACGCCCGTGTTGGCGCCTGTGTGTCTCAGGCCCCCACGTGCTTCCGGGGAGCGCTTGCGAGCGCTTGCACCGTCCCCTGAGGAGGCGGTGTTTGGGGTTGCGCTTCACCCCACGCTTGTCACAAGAAGGGGACTGAAAGAAGCGTCGCGAGCCGGAGGGGCTTCGCCAAAAGACGATGGTGCGCGCGGGCGCCACTGGGCTTGAGCGTCGTGTCTCGGCGCAGCCACCTTTCCGTGCGCCCGGCACCGGCGCTTCGAAGGCCGGCCTTCTCGGACTGGCGGTGGGACTGGGCATGGGCCCAGGGCCCCTCAGCCCCACCGACATCTTCGCCCCGGTCTCGACGCCAGCCCAGTCCATCTTCGAGCTGTCGCTCTTCGTCCTCTCCACCGCGGCGGCCATCTTCGTCGTCGTCTTCTCGCTCCTCGTCTACGCCGTGGTTCGCTTCCGCAAGCGAGCCAACGACGACGGCCGCGAGCCGGCGCAGGTGTACGGCAGCACCCAGGTGGAGCTCGCCTGGACCATCATCCCCGTCCTCATCGTCCTCGTGCTCTTCCTCACCTCGGCGCGCGTCATCTTCAGCGTGCAGGACGCCGTCCGGCCTCCCGAGGCCCTGCAGGTGACGGTCATCGGCCACCAGTTCTGGTGGGAGTACCGCTACCCGGGGCTGAACATCGTCACCGCCAACGAGCTCCACGTGCCGGTGAGCGAGAAGGGCCACCCCACGCCCACCTTCCTCAAGCTTCTCTCCGCGGACACAGACCACAGCTTCTGGGTGCCCCGGCTGGCGGGCAAGACGGACCTCATCCCCAACTTCCCCAACAGCACCTGGATTGACCCGCACGAGGTGGGCGTCTACGAGGGCCAGTGCGCGCAGTACTGCGGCACGCAGCACGCGAAGATGCTCTTGCGCGTCTACGTCGACAGCCGCGAGGACTTCGAGCGCTGGGTGAGCCGGCAGCGCCAGCCGGCGCAGGTGTCGGAGGCCGTGGCCCAGGGGCGGGCCATCTTCGAGCGGACGGCCTGCATCAACTGCCACGCCGTCCAGGGCACGGCGGCCAACGGGACGTTTGGCCCGGACCTCACCCACCTCATGAGTCGCGACACCATCGCCTCGGGGGCGGCCCCCAACACCGAGGCGCAGCTACGTCGGTGGGTGGAGAACCCGGACTCCATCAAGCCCGGCTCGAAGATGCCGGCCATGGGACTGGACACACACGAGCTGGACGCGGTGACGGCGTACCTGGTGAGCCTGCGCTAGGCGCTTTTTTCCGAGGAAGAGGCCTCCCTTCGATGTCGACCGAGACCACCGGATGGACCACCCCCGCGGACGCCACCGTCCCCTTGGTGGACCGCCTTCACGGCTGGGTGACCACCGTCGACCACAAGCGGCTCGGCATCCTCTACATCCTCTACGCCCTGTTCTTCCTGGTGGTGGGAGGCATCGAGGCGACGCTTCTGCGCATCCAGCTCATCCGCCCGCACAACGCCTTCCTCAGCCCCGAGGTCTTCAACCAGCTCTTCACCATGCACGGGACGACGATGATTTTCTTCGTCGCCATGCCGCTGGTGTTTGGCTTCGCCAACTACCTCGTCCCGTTGATGATTGGCGCCCGGGACATGGCCTTCCCGCGGCTGAATGCCTTCAGCTTCTGGATGACGGCCTTCGGCGGCTTCGTCCTCTACTTCAGCGTCGTCGGGGGCTACGGCCTGTACGGCATGGCCACGGCTCCCGATGTGGGCTGGTTCGCCTATGCGCCCCTGACGGCCAAGACGTTTTCTCCGGGGCACAGCACGGACTTCTGGACGCTCTCCCTCCTCGTCTCCGGGGTGGGCAGCATCGGGACGGCGGTCAACCTCATCACCACCATCATCTGCCTGCGCTGCCCGGGGATGACGCTGGGGAAGATGCCGCTCCTGGCCTGGCTCAACCTCGCCATGGCCGTCCTGGTCGTCCTCGCGGTGAGCCCGCTCACCGCGGCGCAGCTGATGCTCGTCGTGGACAGGTACCTGGGCGGGCACTTCTTCGACACCCAGGCCGGCGGTTCGGCCGTTCTCTGGATGCACTTCTTCTGGGTGTTCGGCCACCCGGAAGTCTACGTGCTCGTCATTCCCGCCTTCGCCTTCGCGTCCGAAATCATCCCGGTGTTCTCCCGGAAGGCCATCTTCGGTTACCCGGTGATGGTGGCCGCCACGCTGGCCATCTGCTTCATCAGCATGAGCGTCTGGGCCCACCACATGTTCACCGTGGGGATGACGTCCCTGTCCAACACCTTCTTCGTCCTCTCGACGATGGCCATCGCCGTGCCGACGGGAATCAAAATCTTCAACTGGCTGGCCACCATGTGGGGCGGAAAAATCTCCTTCCGGACGCCGATGCTGTTTTCGACGGCCTTCCTCTTCCAGTTCCTCACCGCCGGCCTCACCGGGGTGATGCTCAGCTCGGCGCCCTTCAACTGGCAGCTCAGCGGCAGCTACTTCGTCGTCGCCCACTTTCACTACGTCATCGTGGGCGGCATCCTCTTCATGGCCTTCGCCGCCTTCTATTACTGGTTCCCCAAGGTGTCGGGGCGCATGTACGACGAGCGGCTGGGGAAGCTGCACTTCTGGCTCTTCACCATCGGCTTCCACCTGACGTTCGACTGCATGCACGTCCCGGGGCTTCTGGGCATGCCTCGCCGCATCTACACCTACGAGCCGGGCCGCGGCTGGGACGTGTGGAACCTCCTCGTCACGGTGGGCGTCCTCTTCCAGGGCGTGGCGGTCCTCATCTTCGTGGCCAACCTCATCCTCTCCTACCTCCGCGGCCCGCTGGCGGGCAGCGACCCCTGGGATGCCTGGACGCTGGAGTGGTCCACCAGCTCGCCGCCGCCGGAATACAACTTCGCCGTCCTCCCGGTGGTGAGAAGCCGCCGCCCCCTGTGGGACCTCAAGCATCCCGAGGACCCTGACTGGAAATACGAGTAGAGGCCTCTCCCCGTGTCCACCCCGTCCGAGACAGTGAAAGAGGCAGACGGCGAGCTCCGCTGGGAGCTGCCTGCGCGCGGTCCGGTGGGCATGTACTGCCTCATCGCGGCCGAGGCCGCCATCTTCGTCATCTTCGTCGTCGCCTACCTCTTCTACGTCGGCAAGAGCGTGAGCGGCCCCACGCCGAGCATCCTCTCGCTCCCGCTCTTCATCAGCCTCTGCCTGCTCAGCAGTAGCCTCAGCATCCACCTCGCGGTGGGAGCGCTGAAGCGCGGGCGGCCGGCCAGCTTCCTGGCCTACTGGGTGCTGACGCTCCTGCTGGGGGCCATCTTCCTCGCCGGCACGGCGCGGGAGTGGCGCCACCTCAT
>Ga0302324_100026787_pt1 | contig 11006 bp, 3 predicted proteins | sample Palsa_T0_1_FD_201949 | JGI IMG/M metagenome (GOLD analysis project Ga0302324, IMG submission 201949) | Peat permafrost microbial communities from Stordalen Mire near Abisko, Sweden - Palsa_T0_1 | ecosystem: Environmental > Terrestrial > Soil > Palsa > Peat permafrost | place: Sweden: Abisko...
GGGGTCGGGAGACGCGTGGCTCATGTGCTTCTAACGCGTGCCTAGGCAGTGCCGGCCGCGGCAGCGAGCGCGCCGACGGCGTTGTGAATATCCGCTTCGCTGTGTTCACAGCACATGAAGAACCTCAACCGCGCGAGTTTCTCCGGCACGGCAGGATATAAAATAGGCTGCACGTTGATGCCGCGCTCGAACAGCGCTGCGGACAGACGCGCAGCGCGGGCGGAGCTGCCGACGATGGCGGGTATGACCGAAATACCCGCGCTGGTGCCGGTGTTGATGCCGGCCTCGCGCGCGAGCCGCAGGAACAGGGCTCCGCGTGCCTGCAGCGCCGCGACTCGAGCCGGGTCTCGCCGCAGACACTCCAAGGCGGAGAGTGAGGCGGCCGCCAGCGGCGGGGACATGCCGACGCTGTACAGAAAGCCGGGCGCGAGGAACTTCAAATGCTCGATGAGCGCCGTCGCGCCCGCAATATAACCGCCGCAACCCGCCAGCGCCTTGCTGAGCGTGCCCATCCAGATATCGACTTCGTCGCCGGCCAGGGAGTAGTGCTCACGAATTCCAAGCCCGGTCGCTCCCATCACGCCGAAGGAGTGGGCCTCATCGATCATGAGGAACGCCTTATGTCGGCGCTTGATGTCGATGAAACGCGGCAGGTCGGGGAAATCGCCGTCCATGCTGTAGATGCCCTCGACCACAATCAGTACTCGCTCGAATTCGCGCCTTTGTTGGGATAGGAGTGCGTCCAGCGCCGCCCAGTCGTTGTGCGGGAAGGGTAGACGGCATGCGCCGGAGAGCTGAATTCCCTGCAGCGTGCTGTTGTGGATCAGCTCATCGTGCAGGATCAAATCCCGCGGCCCGAACAAGTATCCAATGGTCGTGACATTCGTCGCGTGTCCGCTGACGAATACCACGGCATCCTCAACGCCATAAGCGTTCGCGACGGCCGTTTCCAGCTCACGGTGCAGCGGGCGCTCGCCCGACACGGCGCGGCTTGCCGATACGGAGGTACCGTACCGATCGATGGCGTTCTTGGCTGCTGCCGAGACGTAAATATGTCCGGAAAGGCCCAGGTAGTTATAGCTCGAGAAATTGAGGTACTCATGGCCGCCGATGAGTGTCCGCCCGCCGGCGATGCCCTGGTGGCTCTTGAAGAAGGGACTGGCGATTCCGAGGCGGGCCGCGCCGTCGGCGAGGATGCGCAATTGTTGATAGCCGGGGTGCAGATCGAAACGGCAGTATTGTTCCGGGATCTCCACGCCGGGCGCCGCAACTTTGCTCGGGCTGCGCACGGACTCGGGCGGTGCGCTCGCGTGCCGCAAACGGCGCTCGATACCTTGCTGGATCAGCTTCTGCTTGATCTGGGCGGTGAGGCCCGGCCGCGTACTGAAGCTCATGCTAACGAATCATCCGTTGACTTTGTGCAGCGTGGCCGATGCGTAGTTCGCCGGCCATCCGCTCGATGTCCTCTGCCGGCAGCTCGGCGGCATGCTGCTGTGTGATTTTCTCGATCTGCGAGCGAATCTCGCATTGACTCGCATCCACGGCAGGAACCTCATCGCCGCGTAGCCGTCCGATGATCCATGCGGCCAGCTTCGCGACGGTCGGACCATCGCTCAGGGCCATGACCGGCAGCCGAGCGCCGAACCGTTTCTCCACGGCAACCACCAGCTCGACACCCATCAGGGAGTCGAGGCCCATTTGCTGCATCGACAAGGTGGAATCGATCTTGTCCGGCGTCATGCGCAAAATTTCGGCGATTTCGACCTTGAGCAAGTCGATCACGGTGCTCTGCAATTCTTCCTCGGACAGCTCCTGCAGGAGATGCCGTAGATCAAGCGCTCCTTCGTCCGTCGCTTCACTATCGCCGCCAACGCGGGCGAGCTCCGCGAATTTTGGCGATGCGGCGCTCGGCAGACAGCGGCTGAGCGCGCGCCAGTCGAGATCGAGCACGCCCAGGTCCGATCGTCCCGCCGCCAACATGGCCTCCAGCGCGGCGAGAGCGGCGGCCGACTGCATGGGCGAGCCGCCCATACGGCTCTGCAGGGAATCCTTGATCTTCTGATTGCGCGCGAGAAAGCCCACATCGTCGATCGCTCCCCAGCGCACGCAAGTTGCCGGCAGGCCTTGGGCGAGGCGCTCGCGAGCGAGCGCCTCGATAGCAAAATTCGCTGCCACGTAGCTGCCCTGGCCCGGATTGCCGAACAGCGTCGTTGCGGACGAATATAGCACGAAAAAATCCAGCGGCAGATGCCGCGAAAGTTCGTGCAGGAGCTGCGCCCCGAGCGCCTTCGGCGCGAGCACGCGGCGGATCCGCTCCGCATTGAAGTCCCGGGTCAATCCATCCTCGATGACCATAGCGGCATGCACGATGCCCCGCAGCGGCGGCAGGTCGCGGGCCACCTCGTCGAACAACGCGGTGAGCGCCGAGCGGTCGGTGACATCGCATGCACGCGCGAGCACGTGGATACCGCGACTCTTGAGCCGCGCCAGCGCCGTCAGGGCCTCCTCCGCGGCGGGACCGCGACGGCTGATCAGCACCAGGTGCCGCGCGCCGCGATCGGCGAGCCACTCGGCCGTTCTCAACCCGAAGCCGGACAATCCACCCGTGACCAGGAACGTGGCTTGCGATGGTAGCTCGAGGCGGCGCACCGCCGAAGCCGGTGCGCGTTGCGTGGCTTGCACACCATGGCGGTAGGTCACGACGATTTTGCCGATATGGCGCGACTGCTGCATATGGCGAAATGCGTCGACGATCTCGGTGGCATCAAAGGCTCGAAAGGGAAGCGGATGAAGCACACCCGCCTGGAACAGCGCCAGGATCTCCGTGAACAGCCGCTGCGTCAGGTCGGGCCGCTCAGACATTAATTGGTCTGCATCGATTCCGAAATAGCTCAGGTTATTTCGGAACGGGCGCAAACCTACGCGCGTGTTCTCGTAGAAGTCGCGCTTGCCGAGCTCGAGGAAACGGCCGAACGGCTTCAGTACTCGCAAGTTTCGGTTGATCGCCTCGCCCGCGAGGGAATTCAGCACCACATCGACGCCTTCGCCGCCGGTGAGCTTGAGGATCTGATCGGCGAAGTCGAGACTGCGCGAATCGAAGATATGCTCGACCCCGAGCAGGCGCAGGAAATCGCGCTTTTCATCGGAGCCGGCGGTAGCGAAAATCTCGGCTCCGCGCCACCTAGCCACTTGGATTGCCGCGATGCCGACGCCGCCGGCGGCACCGTGGACCAGCACTTTCTCGCCTTCTTGCAGGCGGCCCAAGTAATGCAGTGCGTAATAGGACGTGAAGAACGTGCTCGGTACGGTCGCCGCCGCTGCGAAGGACAGCCCCGTCGGCATATGCGAGAGGGCGGCCGATCGCGTCACCACGCGGTCACCGAAACTCGACGGTGCGAAACCTACCACGGCATCGCCCGGCGCAAAGTCTCTGGCGCTCGGCCCCGTGCGCAAGACCACGCCTGAGAACTCCAGTCCCAAGCTCGGACCGGCGAAGCCACTCTCCACGGCTTCATCGGAGAGCAGCCCGAGCGCGTACATGACATCGCGAAAATTGAGGCCGGTCGCCTTCACCGCGATTTCCACATTGTCCTCGGTCGGCATCACGCGCGGGAGACTCATCCAATGCAGATTCCTCAGCTGACCCGGAAGCGTGAAACCAAGATGGACATTGCATGCATCGGATGCACAAGCCCGGACCTCGGCCTGCGTCTGGTCGGGGTGTGGTACGGCCGCGGGGCGCAATCGCGGCGCGTAGCGCTCGCCGTGCGCCGTCAGAATAATTTCCTGCTCGGCATCACCGAATCCGAGCTCGCGGGCAAGCATTGCCGCGGTCTCATCGATCGCTACCGATGTCTCCATATCGATTAAGCGCACCGCACAGCTCGCCACCTCATTCATTAAGGTGCGGACGAGGCCGACCAGGGGTGCGTCGGGGAGCGCAGAGCGGCCGGCATCGGCATCGCTAGCATCGTTTCCGGCGATGAGACGGGACGGTAGCAAGTGTGTGGCGGCATCTGCGGTCACGAAGTAACACAACGCTCGGCTGTGGTTGAGCTCGCAGGCCTTGACCAGTGAGGCGGCCGTGGCGCAGCGTGCCAGTTGCACCTCGAATATGGACTCGGCATCGGCGTCGTGGCCGATGCGCCTCAATCCGCTCAAGTCGACAATGCTGTTCCGGAGGCCGCCCAGTCTGACGCCTTCCTTGAGGAAGTCGCAGAGCCCGACGGCGTCGTCCGCTCGAATGCAGACCGCCGTATCACCGCGCTGTTGCAGCTGTGCGCACAGGTGATCGGCGAGCTGTGCCGAGTAGCCCGCCGCATCAGCCAACAGCAACCACCGGTTGGCCGCAGCAGATTCAACGGGCAAACTTCGTATCGTCGGTTCGCGTATGCCGAGCAAAAGATACGGGCCGGCAGGCGTGGTCTGCTCTTGCTGGAATAACTGGATGGACTCAAATCCGGCCTCTGCGGTGTGGTCTTGCCAGAACGCGACCGACTGCTGGCGCGACATCGGCATCCCGTCCTCCGAACCGCTCCACCAGGAAGGATCGCAACCGAAGATGAAATCCAGCCAGCGCGCCGGATGTTGACCGATCATGAGGAGCGTGGCGCCCGGTACCAGCTGTGCTCGGGCGTAATCCAGCGCGCGCAGCGCATCGCCCATCGCGCGGAAATCCAGCGTGAGGATAGCCAACTGAGCCGTGCCGGCAGCATCTTCTGCGTCCAAAGGAGCAACGCCCATCGCCGGGTACCTTTCCTGCAGTCGGCGAGCCTCCTCCAAGCTCGAGTCGGCGCAGCTCACAAAGCGATAATCAGCCCGGTCGAAGTCCAGGATGCGGCAAATCTCGGAGCCGAACGCCGGTGCACCCTCACCGATCTCCACGACGCCGAGTCGTCGCCCGTGCGGCAACGCGTGCAGGGCCGCGCGGACCTGCTCAAGCACCGCGGCGTCGATGCGACTCTTGAAGTCCGCGCCCTGCGCCCGGCGCAGTAAAGTCGATAGACAGGCGTGGCCCGGCTGTATTTGTGCGAGCGTCCGCCGCCCATCCAGCAGCGCGGACAGATGCAGCCCTACGCTTCCGACGGCGTGAACGATCTCGAAATAATCCGGGTAGTCGCTGAGCAGGCTGTTCCAGATGTCCATTGCCGAGCCTAGCGTTTCTTGAGAGGCATCCAGCGCGCCATCCGCGCGCGCCCCTGCGAACAGGTGGTCATGGTATTGCACGGTCTCGGCCACCGGCGCCTGCGCCTCGGTCGCAGTCTCCACCACAAATCGGCTGCAGAGTGCATCGAGCAAAGGTTCGATCTCGCACGCATACTGGACCTGCGCGCGCCGCACATCGGCGTCGGCTAGACAGGCTTCGAGCGCCGCATCAAGATGCGGAAACGCCGAAGCCCCCGCCTCGACGGGCGCCGGATAGGGCCGCGGCACGGCGACGTATTCGAAATAGCGGATGTGCTCCGCCGCCTCTCGCTGCAAACGAATGGCCCGGAACCGCACAGACTCGAGCAGCGCGATCGGTTGCAGGCCCTCATCGAATATCTCGAACTCCGCCGACACCGAGTGAGGTGCACGGTTGAGCAGGCGCGCGCGCGCATAGCGGGGCTTCAGGGTGCCGCTGCGATAACTCAAATGCCCGATGCGCGTCGGCACGAACGTCACATCGCCGAAGTCCGCGGCGCCGGCGCCGAGCAAGTGAACGATCAATTGGAATGCGCCGTCGAGCAGCGCGGGGTGCAAGTGATACTGGCCAAATTCCGCCCGAGCATGTTCGGGAATGTCCAGGATCGCCAGCACCGCGGCGCCATCGATCCAGCCATCCGTCACCGTCCGGAACGCCGGGCCGTATTCGAGGCCCGCGCCGAGCGTGAGGTCTGCGTGATCTGAGGCGCTGAAATCCGGCAGACGCGTCGGCAGGATACCCAGCGTGCGCTGCAAGCGGATATCGGTGGGCTCCCGCAGCAGCCTCGCGACGACGTGCGGCGTCCAGGAGCCGTTGGCGAGCTGTTCCCGCGATTTGATCGACAATTGCCCATCGTGGGGATCCAAAGCGCAGCGCAGTGCCCGGCTCGGCTCCTCGGCGAGCAGCAGCGGCGCGAGAATCTCGAGATCTTCGATCTCCGTCACATTGCCGGGCTGCCAGCACGACGCGACCGCGAGCGCCAGTTCGGCGTAGCCGGCACCCGGGAAGACCGTGGCGCCGCCCACCGCGTGATCGGCCAGCATCGGGAATCGCAGCGTGTCCAGGGTGTTTTCCCAGGTCAACTCGGACTGACTCAAGCGGTAACCCAGCAGCGGATGCTCACTCTTGCGATCGAGCAGTCCGATCGAAGCCGAGGAAACTGCATGCCAGTGGGTGTCCCGCTGCCAAGGATAGTTGGGCAGCTGCACGTGTCGTCCCTGCCACGGCAGCAAGCTTTGCCATTGCATCGTCGCACCGGCGATCAACGCCTGACTCAATCCGGAATAGATGCGCTGTGGGGAATCATCGCCGCGCGTACCGGTGGTCAAGACGCGTCCGGCGATGCCGGCGTCGGCGAGGCAGTCTTCGATGTAGCGACGCAAAACTCCGTTGGGGCCGATCTCGAGGAAAATGTTGATGCCTTGATTCGCGATCTCTCTAATCGCAGGCTCGAACAGCACCGTCTCGCGAACATTGCGCCACCAGTAAACGGCATCCAGCGATTTGCCGTTGAGGCGCCCACCGGTGACGGTGGAATAGAATGGAATTTCCGTATCTTCCGGCGCGAGATGCCCGAGCGCGCGGCGCAGTTCGCCCAACAACGCGTCCATTGCCGGACTGTGAAATGCATAGTCAAGATCCAGGCGCTTGTGGACCACGCCGTCGGCGTGCAGCGCGCTCTCGAAGCGTTCGAGATCCGCCGTTATCCCCACGACGGTCACGCCCTTGGTGCTGTTGATACTGGCCACGCACAAGTGCTCTGCGAGCTGCAGCTCTTGCAACATCTCCCGCACCCGCGGTTCGCCGATACTGACCGCCAGCATGCGCCCCCGTCCCTTGGTGGTACCCTGCAAGGCGCTGCGGTGATGCACGACGCTCACCGCCTCCGCGAGCGACAATGCACCCGACGCCCACCCGGCCGCCACCTCACCGACGCTGTGCCCGACCACCGCCACCGGCACCAAGCCTCGGCGCCGCAGCATCGCTGTGATGCCGACCTGAAGAGCAAACAGCGCCGGCTGAGCAATCTCAGTAAACTCGTAACGACCGTCGCCGTTCTGCCCCGCCAGCTCTGCTTCCAAAGAGTAGTCGGCATGGCGGGAAAAGAGTCTGTCGACCTCGCGGACCGCCGACCTGAAGGTCGGGTCGGCCAGCAACCGGCGCCCCATACCTGCCCACTGCGAACCGTTGCCCGAGTAGACGAAGGCCGTGCCCACGGGCGTGCTTAAGGACGTCCCGCACTCTACGCCGGCTCTTTCCGCTCCCTCGTCGGCGAAAGTCTCGAGGCTGGTGGCGATGGCGTCAGGCGCCGTGCCAAACAGCACTGCGCAGTGCGCGTGCCGCTTCCGGCCGAACACCGACTGATAAGCGATGTCGTACAGCGCGCTTCGCGGTTGGCCAATTAAGAATTTTGCGAGGTCGCGCGCCGCAGCTTTGAGAGCGATCGGGTCGCGCGCCGACACCACGATGGGAAGCGAGCTCGCCTTGGGTAAAAACGGCGCGACACCGGGATCAGCGTCATAACTCTCCAGAATCACATGGGCGTTGGCGCCTCCGAAGCCGAACGAATTGACTCCCACCACCAACCGCCCGGTGGGGCGCAGCGGCTCATTGGCAGTCACCACCTTGAGGTTCAAGTCGTCAAAGGGAATGAGCGGATTCGGGGTATCCATGCCGATGTGCGCCGGTATGATCCGGTGGCGCAGGCAGTAGAGCGCCTTGACTAGGCCGGCGATACCTGAGGCGGCCTCGAGGTGGCCCACGTTGCCCTTGACCGAGCCGATGGGCAGCGGCTCGCTCTTTGGTCGGTGCCGGCCCAGCGCATCACCCAACGCGCGGGTTTCGATGGGATCGCCGACCGCCGTTCCGGTGCCATGTGCCTCGATGTAATCGATCTCCCAGGGTTCGATGCCGGCTTGGGCGTAGGCGTTCACGAGCAACGCGGCTTGTGCACCTGAGCTCGGCACGGTCAGTCCGGATTTGTGGCCGTCGGTATTGACCGATGAGTGGGCCACTATCGCCAGAATCGGATTGCCGTCGGCGAGCGCCTGATCAAAATCCTTGAGCAGGAACATGCCGCCGCCTTCGGAGCGTACATAGCCGTCGGCCGAGGCATCGAAGACCCGGCAGCGTCCCTGTCGCGACAGCATCGTTGCCTTCGAAAAGGACACGAAACCCAACGGATGCAAGTGCAGGCTGACGGCGCCCGCCAGCGCCTGCTTAACCTCGCCGGCGATGATGGCGCGACAAGCCTGATGGAAGGCAACCAGCGACGAGGAACAGGCGGTATCAATCGCCATGCTCGGTCCCCGCAGATCATAGACATAGGAAAGGCGATTCGCCGCGATGCTCAACGTGTTGCCCGTCGCGAATGAGGCGTCCACGACGGCAAGATCCTCGGCGAGGCGCCACGAATAGTCCACGGTCGAGATGCCGATGTAAACGCCGCAATCGCTGCCGCGCAGCGTCGAGGGGATGATGCCGGCGTTCTCGAAGGTTTCCCAGCTCATTTCCAACAGCAAACGCTGCTGGGGATCCATCAACGACGCTTCGCGCGGCGAGATGGCGAAGAATGCGGCGTCGAAACCTGAGACGTCGCCGATCGATCCGGCCGCGAAAGTGTAGGCCGAGCCGGGGTGGCTGTTGTTCGGATGCAAGTACGCCGCGGCAGAGAAGCGGCCGGGATCAACCCGGCTGACGAGATCTCGACCCGCGAGCAAGTCGCTCCAAAAGCGCGCCGGCGCAGTGCCAGGCATGCGAAAAGATGTCGCGACTATAGCGACTTTGCGCATGACTGCTCGTTTCTGTATGCAGGGTAGGTGCAAAGGCCTTCGGTCACTCTACGAATCGCTGTCCCGGAGGTATGTGCACTCAAACCCTTGGCTGTGAAAGTAAACATAGTGTAAAAGTTATACCTAATCTAGATCAAGTCATTCCGAATCTAAATCACATTCCCATGCAAGGACGCCAACCAGAAGCTTCAAATGCCACGGAGTTCCCATGCTGGGCATACGAATCGGAACATTGCGGCTAAAGGCGGCGGCTCGCGCCGCGCGGCGAACCTGGCGGGGGAGCCGGTGCCGGCGGCATGGGCGCGGGCAACGGCGGCGACGCGGCGGCGGCAGCACGGTACCCGCCCGGCCGGCGCTGTCCGGCTCGCCGAGGATCCGTTGCCCATGATATAGAGAAATTCCCACGATGCCTTTCGGCGCCGACCATGGCAATTTCCGCCGACCATCCGTTGCTTGCACGCTTTCTCAAAGATATACTTTTTATGGGATATGTGTATCAGATTGCCTCGGAGCTTTGTGCAATCCTATAAATAGCCTACGACTTGCCGCGATGCCACCGAGCTCACTCTTCAGTTCGCATTGTCTATGCCACTTAAACGTCCCAGTCTTGAGACTTACCCAGATTCTGTGTACGCACACGAGTTGCGTCGCGGTCCTGCGAGGATGCAATTCGAGGCCCCCCTGGAAGCGGCCTACCGAGTTGCGCATCTGCGGCGCGTGCGTCTGCGCGTGAGGATTTGGCATTCGGTGAACGTCGTGCTGGCTATTCTGTTTACGGCCGATCAAATTCGGCGTGGCGGCATGTGGAATGCTGTTTCCGTTGCACAGGTGTTCGCGCTCGTTCCGTGCGCCCTTGCGCTGGTCTGGTTGGCCTGGAGCCGACAATACGAACGCCTCTACTTACCCCTCGCAAGGGTATTGGTCGCTGTTTTTGGTGCGCTCATTGCAGTATTCGTTGCGCTCGCACTTCTCAATGGACAGGACGAGGAGTTGGCATCTCTCATGGTGATCCTGTTCGGCGCCTTCTTTTTTGCCGGCTTGATGCTTCGCCAAGCGTTTCTCGCAGCCGCCTTCACCCTGTTTGCGTTTGCGTGTGCGGCGTACGCTGCGGGCCTGCCGTCTGCGACGTTGCTCAAGGGCATGACCATCATGACCTTGGCGAGCGGTATCGCTGCGATCGTTTACAGGGATGTCGAGCAATCATACCGCCGAAATTTTCTCGAGGCCGCGTTCATCGGCGAGTTGGTCGCCCGCGACGGCCTTTCGGGACTCATGAACCGACGCGCGTTCGATGAGCACCTCGTCTGTGTGTGGCATCAAGCGGCACGAGATCAGCGGCCCGTCGCCCTGCTGATGATCGACATCGATCACTTCAAGAGGTATAACGATCGATGGGGTCATTTGGCCGGTGACTTCGCGCTACGCAGCGTCGCCAAGGTGATACAGGGCTTCGCTCGCAGGCCGTTGGACCTCGCGGCGCGCTACGGCGGCGAGGAGTTTGCCGTCGTCCTCTACGACTTGGCGTTTTCGCACGCGCAGTATTTGGCGGAGCGCCTTTGCGAATCCGTACAAAACCTAGCAAATGAGACGGACGTCTGGACCGGTGGGGAAGTCACCGTGAGCGTGGGCGTCGGCTTCGCGGTTCCTAGTATCTACCGTAAACCGCAGGACATTGTTCAATTGGCCGACGAAGCGCTGTATGAGGCAAAAGGAGCCGGCCGCAACTGCATCATCGCCAAGGGCGCGGAGGCCCATACATTCCTTAACACCGGGACATTCCAGAAAGCTGATAAGTCGCGGACACCAGAGCGCGCCGAGTGATTCTCTGCGCCATAGCTTAATGAGCGGAAATTTGGCCCTCGTGCCCCCCGTGGGTAAACCACCGGTCGGCGCCATGCGTACGTCCTTCACTCCGTTCAACACCGTCGCGGCGGGGTGCTCATGAACTTCGAGGCGCAATCGTTTCGCAAAGGGACATCGCTGGCGCTTGATCTGTCGGGTTGCGCCAGCGAACCGATCCATATTCCCGG
>Ga0302324_100026788_pt1 | contig 11006 bp, 12 predicted proteins | sample Palsa_T0_1_FD_201949 | JGI IMG/M metagenome (GOLD analysis project Ga0302324, IMG submission 201949) | Peat permafrost microbial communities from Stordalen Mire near Abisko, Sweden - Palsa_T0_1 | ecosystem: Environmental > Terrestrial > Soil > Palsa > Peat permafrost | place: Sweden: Abisko...
CGGCCGGAACATTCCGAGTCGATCGGACGGTATCGCAGGCATCCGTCGACGAGTTCGACGCCCTCGTTCTACCCGGGGGCACGGTGAATCCGGACAAGCTTCGACTGGATGGTTCGGCGGTGTCGTTCGTGCGGGACTTCGTGAATTCCGGTAAGCCCGTCGCCGCCATCTGCCATGGGCCCTGGACCCTTGTGGAGGCGGGTGTGGTGGCGGGGCGAACGGTGACTTCGTATCCGAGCATCCGCACCGACTTGCGAAATGCCGGCGGCAAAGTCGTCGACGAGGAGGTAGTCGTCGATCGGAATCTGATCACCAGCCGGTCGCCGTCCGATCTCCCGGCGTTCTGCGCCGCCATCGTCAAACAGCTGGAGCAAGCTCCGGCGCGTACCTGAACGCTTCGCTGGCGAATCCGGTTTCGAGACCGTGGGTTTCGAGACCGTGGATTGTGGGAATTCGTCACCTACAAGCCGTGATCATCATGGCCATCAGCATTTCGAAAGGCCAAAGTGACCATCGCTTATCCCGCGTCGAGCAATTCGCTCGAAATCGACGGTGTCTATCCTCCGCAACATGACTCGCAGTTGCTGATCGACAGCCTGGAGAAAACCGAATTAGCGCCGGGACGGCGGGTATTGGACTTCTGTACGGGAAGCGGCGTCGTCGCGATTGCCGCCGCCGAACTCGGTGCCGCCAGCGTGATCGCATTGGACATCTGCCCACGCGCGGTGCACTGCTCGCAGGGCAATGCCGTATATGCGGGTGTCGACATCGACGTTCGTGAAGGGTCCTGTTCCAGCGCTTTGGATTACGCACCCTTCGATCTCATCGTGTCAAACCCGCCTTACGTGCCCACCCCGCCGGCCGGCGACACCGATGTCACCCCGATCACCGCGGGTCCCGCGCGAGCTTGGGACGCGGGCGTCGACGGGCGGCTGGTCCTGGATCCGTTGTGTGAGTCGGCGGCCGGACTGCTGGACGCCGGCGGCTCGATGTTGCTGGTGCAGTCGGCGCTGTCCGGGGTCGAGAAGTCGCTGAACTCGTTGCGGTCAACTGGATTGAAAGCTGAAGTGATTGCTTACCAAGTGATTCCATTCGGCCCAGTGCTCTCGGCACGGGTCGGCTGGCTGACCGTTACCGGCCAGATCAAGCGGGGCTGCCGGACGGAGGAACTCGTGGTTATCCGGGCGGACAAGCCGTGACCGAGCGCACGCGGGTGCAGGTGATACCGAACGGGCCGGTGTTGATACCCGGGCCGGTTCGCATCGAGACACCGGGTGGCGACGTCATCGAATCCGACCGATTCTTGGTCGCTGTGTGCACATGTCGCCGGAGTAAGGACTACCCGATGTGCGACACCAGCCATCGACGTTGTCAGCCGGCAGCGCAGGCGAATTCAGCCGAGCGGCCGTAATAGGGACGTCTCGTCGGCCTTCCATGACGTCATGACGACATCGGCCAGCCTGTCCTCGACCGCCGCATGCGCGCGAATCCCGAAGACCACGTCACGGTCCAGATGTGGTTCTCGTGCAACGAGATCGCCGACCACGTCGATGCGCACCACCTGCTCGTGCACCGCGTCGGCCTCGACGTGTTCGCGATAGAACCCAACGCATTCCGGCGGAGCGTCCAGCCGTTGTAACGCTTCTACCAAGCGGCGTGACCCCGGTGACGAGGTGATCTCCGTCGAAGCGAAATGCCCGATGGCAGCGCCGCGGAACTGGCGATGCAAGCCGAACAACGACATCAGATTCACCACCGCCAGCGCCTCGGCAGGAACCACTTCGAGGTACGCCAGGTACGTCGCATCCAGTCCGGCCGCGGCCAGCAGGTCGGCGAACAGTTGCTGATGAAGTCTGGCGCCCTGCCCTGCCCCGTATTCGTCGAATTCGATTGCGACGAACGACGCTTTGGCCTGACCACTCAGACGGGGGATCGCCCACGCGTGCGGGTCCCCCTCCTTGAGGTGATACAGCGATCGATGCACGAAATATTCGCGCATCTGCTGCCACGTCCCGTTGTCGCGCAGCCAATATGAAGGACCGGTCCCGCCTGCGGATTCGATTGACAGGTCGCTCATTTCGGCGTCGGCGGTGCGGCCGGGTTCGATCGTGCCCACATCGCGACGGACGCCGGCCAGAAATGCGCGCTCCAATTGTCCGCGCAGATGGAGTAATCCGGGATTCCATTCCCAGGTCGGGTCGACACCGGCGAATCCGCGGTAGTGGAGTTCGTAGCACATGTACAGCGCCAATTGCAGATCCAGGCCGTACGGATCCGGATCGCCGACCGATGCGATGATGCGGGTCAGCTGATCGTGCGGCGCGGGTTCGGTGAGGTTGCGCCGCACGGCCAACGATATCGGCCCGTGCGCAGCCGGAAGCGCAGGTTCGACCGCTGCCTGTAGGGGAGTCACGGCCGTGTGTACCCCCGAATCGGTACTCGTCAAACGGGCCAGTCGCACCCGGTCAGCTCGACAGACACGTCCCACAGCTGACGGGCCATCGCGGCGTCACGTGCTTTGGCGCGTGGCTTGGTCACCTTCGGCTTGCCCCACTGATTGAAGCGCGGCGCAAGATAACTGCCGCTGGGCAGGTCGGTGGTGACCGCCTGAATTGTTGACCGCGCGCCGGTCCCTGCGCTGTGGGCTGGGAAGCCGCGGAGGGTGTGGTCGCGAATCCACGGCACCACGCCGTTGGCGTCCCGGGTGATGTCGGTATTCGTCGCGCCCGGATCAGTCATATAGGTCCGCACGCCGCGGCCGGTCAGCTCGTGATTGAACAGCATGACCGCCAACTTCGACTCGCCGTAAGCCGACCATTTCGAGTACTTGCGGTTGTGCCAGTTCAAATCGTCGAGGTGGAGGCGGCTCACGGCATAGGCTGAGCTGACCACCGAGATCACCCGGTCCGTGATCCTGTCGCCGAGCAGGCACGTCAACGCGAAGTGTCCGAGGTAGTTCGTGCCCATATGGGCCTCGAATCCGTCCGAGGTGCGCGTCAGCGGTAGGCCAAGCACACCGGCGTTGTTGATCAAGACGTCGACGCCATCGACTGAGTCGGCGAACTTGCGCACGCTGGTCAGATCGGCCAGGTCGAGGTGGGCGATAGTGACGTTGCCGCTCATGGTGGCGGCGGCTCGCTCGGCTTTCGGGATGGTGCGGCAGGCGATGACGACGCTGTGACCGGCGGCCGCAAGTGTGGCTGCGGTCGCCGCGCCGACGCCACTGTTGCCGCCCGTGACGATGACCTTCACCCGGCGATCATGCAGTGTCTCTGTCACTCGCGCAGTCGATTTGGGTGGAGCGATCGATCTTGAACACGCACTTCTGTGCGACTGTTGCACACGTCCGACGGCTCGGCAGGTAGACGTCCGCGAAACGGCACGAATTGGGGGCCTGAGGCAGCTGAAAGGCGATTAAATACGTCGGCGCCCTTGGCGCGTGGCTACCTTCCCGCGGCCCAGGCTGTGGGAGGCCAGATGGCAACTTTTGCAGAAAAACCAGGCCTCTGGTTAAGAGAAGCTTGTGGGCTGGCAAATATTCTTCATTCCGGCTGCTTCAAGATCACCTGGGAGGTACTCTCTCCAGATTCGGACTTGTTGCATGTGAATGCAATAACCATAGGGGGGCTCCTGTGATGGAACATCGTCGTCTTCTGTTGGCAACTGGCGCGGCGGCCGGCGGCATCGCCGCTGCCGCGTTGATCCCGCTCGCGTTGGCGCACGCCGATGACGGCCTTACCTTGGTGCCCGCTGGCCCAGAAGTGCCCTACACGGCACTCGGCGTCGACGGGTATGTGGGGTTCCAGCCGCTTTTCACCGAGTGGCAGCAGTACCAGCCGACCAATGTGGAAATAGGTGGTTCGACCGTCGGCGGCTATGACGTGTTCGAATCTGATTACGCAACCCCTTTGACTGATGAGTCGCTCTACGACTTCGGCGCAGCCACTAGTGGTGGTACCGACCCGGGTGGCCTGGCGGGTGCGACGGTGACCGATTTCGCGTACGACCCCAGCTTCAACGCCGGCACCGAGCAGGCGCCGCCGCCCGACGTCACCGCCGCGCTCCATGACATCCACGTGGTGTTCGGCAACGGTGTCGAGGACAATATCCTCACCACGGCCTCGGGCACCTTGTATTCCGTGGATGACCCAGGGGTTGGCTCAGCTGACTGGTTTGCAGCACCCGGCTCTACCGAGCCTTCCCTGCTGGTCAGTGGGCTGGCTGACACGGCAGCGGCGCTGGCGGCCGTTGAGAATCTGTCTAGCCTATTGCCGCCCGACGTGTGGTTCCCCGGCATCTGAAGTAGCCGGGCAGCGCTGATACCGCTATGAGGATCGTGGTGATCGGCGGCACGGGCGTCCTGGGATCGAAAGTGGTAGGGACGCTGCGGGATCGGGGCCACGATGCGGTCGCTGCATCACGTTCCACGGGCGTCAACGCGCTGACCGGAGAAGGCCTCGCCGACGCCTTGACGGGTGCCGATGTGGTCGTCGACGTATCCAACGCGCCTTCCTTCGACGCCGGCCCGGTGATGGAGTTCTTTACGACCTCGACGAAGAATCTGGTCGCCGCGGCCAGGGGCGCGGGGGTCGCGCACTACGTCGCGGTGTCGATCGTGGGATGCGACCAGCTGCCCGAGAGCGGCTACATGCGTGCGAAGGTCGCCCAGGAGGGACTCGTCGAGCATGCGGCGATTCCCTACACGATCGTGCGCGCCACTCAGTTCGTGGAATTCACCGAGACCATCACGGCATCGCTGACCGTCGGCGACCAGGTGCGCGTTCCGGACGCGTTGGTCCAGCCGATCTCCACTCGAGCCCTTGCCGATGAGATTGCCCGGGTGGCCGAAGCTCAGCCGTTCGACGGGATCGACAATGTCGGGGGGCCCGACAAGATCACGTTCGAGCAGATGGCCCGCGACGTTCTGGCCAAGCAGGGCGACTCCAAGACCGTCGTCGTCGATCCGGATGCCACCTACTTTGGGGCGCCCCTCGCGACGAATAGCCTCGTCGTTCCTGCGTGAGCTACTATCTGCGTATGAATGCAGATAGTGACGCTTCGGCCTTGATCCCCGAAGACCAGGTCAACCTGGTCGTCGAAGTGTTCCGCATGCTGGCTGACCCCACCCGGATCAGGGTGCTGTGGGCGCTGACCGGCGGTGAGCTGGCGGTCAACGAACTCGCCGAACAGCTGGGCAAGCCCGCGCCATCGGTATCGCAGCATTTGGCCAAGCTGCGGATGGCGCGGCTGGTGCGCACTCGCCGCAACGGCACCACCATCTTCTACAGCCTGGAAAACGAGCACGTCAGCCAGTTGGTTGTCGATGCGGTCTACAACGCCGAACATGCCGGCCCCGAGGTGCCCCGTCACCACCGCAGCGACGACACGGTGCGTGGCATCGCCAGCGATCGTCGGCGCCACAAGGCGACTCAGCGATGACACACGCTCACGGCGGTCATCACCATGACCCTGAGCATCCGAAAGGGATACGCGGGGCGATCAAGGAAGTTTTCGCGCCGCACTCGCACGACGCCGCCGACAGTCTGGACAGCGCGCTGAAATCCAGCACTGCGGGCATCCGGGCCGTCAAACTCAGCCTGCTGGTGCTGGGTGCAACGGCACTCACGCAAATCGTCGTCGTGGTCATGTCCGGATCGATCGCACTGGCCGCCGACACCATCCACAACTTCTCCGATGCGCTGACCGCCGTACCGCTGTGGATCGCGTTCGCGCTCAGCACGAAAGCCGCAACCCGTCGCTACACCTACGGATTCGGCAAAGTCGAAGACCTTGCGGGATTGTTTGTCGTCGCGATGATCACCCTGTCGGCCATCGTCGCCGGCTACGAAGCCGTCGAGCGACTCATCCACCCGCGGCCCATCGCGAATGTCGGCTGGGTCGCACTCGCGGGTTTGGCCGGGTTCATCGGTAATGAGTGGGTCGCGCTCTACCGCATCAGAGTCGGCAGGCGGATCGGCTCCGCCGCCTTGGTGGCCGACGGCCTGCACGCCCGCACCGACGGGTTCACCTCATTGGCTGTGCTGGCCGGTGCCGGCGGTGTCGCACTGGGATTCCCGCTCGCCGACCCCATCGTCGGGCTGGTCATCACCGTTGCCATCCTCGCGGTGCTGCGCACCGCCGTGCGTGACGTGTTCCGCCGTCTCATCGACGGGGTCGACCCTGAAATGGTTGACACTGCCGAATCCGTGTTAGCCGACCGGGCGGGGGTGGAGTCGGTGCACAGCGTGCGGATGCGCTGGATCGGCCACCGCCTGCACGCCGATGCCGAACTCGACGTTGACCCCACGCTGAGCTTGGCTGCCGCGCATCGCATCGCCCACGACTCCGAACACGACCTGATTCACGCGCTGCCCAAACTGACTACCGCGGTGATCCACGCCTATCCCGCCCACGAAAGCTAGTGCACTCGGGTAGCCGACATACCAGCGAAGTAACGAATACCGGCCTGCGTGGGTTCAGTGTCGCCAAGAATGACACCATGCCAGTCCGGTCCTTCAACGATGCCAACGCGTTCTATCGGATGATGCGCAGCCTCGCGGCCACGAAGGTGGGGGGGCGCTCTTCCGCCCGACCGCACACCATCTCGACCAGCTCGTCGCCAAGCTGACCGGCGGCAAGCGTAGCTTCGCTGGGATCGCGATCGGCTTGCCGGCGGTCATCCTCACCACCACCGGCGCCAAATCTGGGGAGCCGCGCACCGTCGCGGTGTTCGGAATCCCGCACCCCGACGGCGTGGGCCTCATCGCGTCCAACTTTGGCGGCGCACCCGGCCTGGTACCACAATCTCAAGGCCAACCCCGAGGCCACGGTAACTATCGAGGGCAACACCTGGCAGGCCACTGCCCGACCCGCCACACCCCGTGAGCGGGACGAGATCTGGGCGAACGGCGTCGAGTTCTACCCCGGCTGGAGAAAGTACGAAGCGCGAGCGGGTGAACGCCACATAGAAGCCTTCGTCCTCAGCCGCAATTGAGCCGGACATGCTGCGGTGCACTCGGATAGCTGACATACCAGCGAATTTCACGAGTCGGGGTGGCGGGATTCGAACCCACGACCTCTTCGTCCCGAACGACGGCCACCGTGGGGCATGGCTACTGTGGGCTGGCGATGGGCTTTGCGGGTAATTTGCTGCTAAACAGCACGTTTCCAGCGTTATCCCGCAGTCGTTGGCGATAGCCGTAGAAAGGGGAAGCGTACCCATCTGCGTACCTGAGACGGCGAATGGCGGCCCCGACCACTACCTGCATTTTAGGCGGTAGCGGACGGTTCGTCGGGGACGCCAAGTCCGAGGTGTTCGATGTGGTAAACGGCCTCATCGAGCAGCATGGCGACGTGGTTGTCATACAGCGCGTAGATGACGCTGCGTCCGTTGCGGGCTCCTGTGACCAACCCCATTGCGCGTAGTAGGCGCAACTGGTGGGAGACCGCGGACTGTTCCATCTCCACAGCGGCGGAGAGGTCGTTGACCGAGCATGCGCCGTGGCGTAGGCGGGTCAGGATCCGCAGTCGGCTAGGTGTCGCCAGTGCTTGCAGCGTGGCCGCGACCGATGCCGCGGAGTCGGCGTCGAGTTGCGCGGGCGGGGTGTTTTTACCCTCGATGCCGTGACCCATAGAGAAATCCTACCTAATGATCTTATGAAGATGTGTTCATATGTTCCTGTATGGTGTCGGTGTCCTGCCGCCTTCCCTACCTGGAGTTCCCTATGTCGCGTCCGGTCTTGGACCGCTCCCGCGCCGCCGTTGCCCCCGATCGCCAACCGCGAACCCGGACAAGGCCTTTCGCGCTGCCCGAGGTCCGGTGGGCGTCTGTGGCGACAGTCCTGTTCGTGTTGGGGTTGGCCGCCCAGTTCGGTGGAGCGCCAGCATCGGTGTGGTGGGCGCTGTATCTGGCTTGCTATGTCACCGGCGGCTGGGAACCCGCGCTGGCCGGGCTGAAAGCTTTGCGCGAAAAGTCCCTGGATGTCGATCTGTTGATGATCGTGGCCGCGATCGGGGCCGCCGCCATCGGCCAGGTCCTCGACGGCGGACTGTTGATCGTCATCTTCGCCACATCCGGTGCGCTGGAAGCGTTTCTGACTCAGCGAACCGCCGACTCAGTGCGTAGCCTGCTTGATCTGGCCCCCGAAAGTGCCACCGTGATCAGCGAATCCGGACACGAGATGGTGGTCGATGCGGCCACTCTCTCAGTCGGGGACGTGATCGTGGTGCGCCCCGGTGAGCGGATCGGCGGCGACGGGCAGGTCGTCTCCGGTGCCAGCGACGTGGATCAGGCATCAATTACCGGTGAACCACTACCGGTCGCGAAAAGCCCCGGCGACGAGGTGTTCGCTGGCACGCTCAATGGCACCGGGGTGCTTCGGATTCGAGTCGACCGGGCCGCCGCAGACACCGTCGTCGCCCGCATCGTGACCATGGTGCAGGAAGCGTCGGCCACCAAAGCCAAAGCCCAGTTGTTCATCGAGAAGGTCGAGCAGTACTACTCGATCGGGGTCGTGGCAGCGACCTTGGCGGTGTTCTTCATCCCGCTAGCCGTGGGCGCTGCGTTGCAGCCCGCGCTGCTGCGGGCGATGACCTTCATGATCGTCGCATCCCCGTGCGCGGTGGTGCTGGCGACCATGCCGCCGCTGCTGGCCGCGATGGCCACCGCCGGACGCAACGGCGTCCTGGTCAAGTCCGCCGTCGTGATGGAACAACTCGGCTCGATTACCGCCGTGGCGTTCGACAAGACCGGCACACTCACCCAGGGCGCACCCCACCTCACCGATGTTGAGGCACTCGACGAGACTCGCTACGACGCCGACACCATCCTTACCTGGGCTGCGGCAGCCGAACACCCCAGCGAACATCCGCTGGCTCAGGCGACCGTGGCCGCGGCCACCGAACGTGGCCTGCGGTTGCCTGCGGCCGAGGATTTCGACTCTGCCCCCGGACGCGGTGTCCGTGCCACCGTCGACGGTCATCGCGTCGAAGTGGGCAGCCCTCGGCATCTACTATCCGACGGTCAGACTTCGGCCCAGATAACCGCCGCGGTCGCCAACTTGGAAGCTGCCGGTAAGACCGTAGTAATCGTTGCCGCCGATGGTGTCCCAGCCGGCATCCTCGCCCTAGCTGATCAACTGCGTCCCGGTGCGGGCGACACCGTCGCCAAACTGACTGCACTCACTGGCACCCCATCGATCCTACTCACCGGCGACAACGCCCGCGCCGCAACCACACTCGCGACGCACATCGGAATTACCGACATCCGCGCCGGGCTGCTGCCACAAGACAAAGTCTCCGCTGTGCGCGAGCTTGAGGACACCGGACGGCGTGTGCTTCTCGTCGGGGACGGGGTTAACGACGCCCCCGCCTTGGCTGCGGCGCACACGGGCGTGGCGATGGGCCGCGCCGGGTCCGACCTGGCCCTTGAGACCGCCGACGCCGTCATCGTCCGGGACGACCTCGCCACCCTGCCAGCCGTGATCGCCCTATCGCGTCGGGCCCGCCGCGTCGTGATCGCCAACTTGGTCATCGCGACCACCTTCATCACCGGACTCGTCCTCTGGGACCTACTAGGACACCTTCCCCTGCCACTCGGCGTCGCCGGGCATGAAGGATCCACCGTCATCGTCGGACTCAACGGCATGCGACTTCTCGCCCAACGCGCGTGGAATACGTCCCCGTCCAGCCGAAAATAACTAGACCCCAACGGGCGTGACGATTTCGAGCCGCAGCGTTGGCACGTCTGGATAGTCCTTGGTGTCGTTGGCCATAGGTCGCCAGGTGAAGTCGCCGTCGGACAAACTCCCAAAGCGAGTTCTGACCTGCTGACCGGCCATCAGGCTCCGGGGGAACGCTGGCGATTGCAACAGAAATGACGCCGCACACCGCGCACTGGTGGGCGGCAATGGCGGCTCTGTACTCCGCATCCTCACCGAAGGCCGTAGTCTCAGCCGTGTTGATCCACATCGGAACTTTGACCATATGATGGGCTATTGCTCTTGCACATCCCGCAGACGTGGTTACGCATGCCTTGAACGGTAACCGCCCGGAGGTGGCGTGTAGACGCTTCTAGTTGCAGCAAGTCCGTTGCGGTTGATCGGTATTCGGTCCGAAGGTGTCGGAGTCAGCCAAAACGGTGTAGACCTCCCACCTCTCACCGCTGGGGCCGGTGACCCAGACTTTGTCTTGGTTGGCGAAGCAGCAGGTCGTGTTGATCTCTTCGTCGGTGAACAACCCGGCCTCGGCGAGGCGAATGATTTCGGCGTGCACGGTCTCGCTGGACTGGACTTCGACGCCGAGGTGGTTGAGAGTGCCGCCGTGGCCGGGGTTCTCAAGTAGCACCAGTTTCAGTGGGGGTTCGGTAATCACGAAGTCGGCGTAGCCGGGTTTGACCTTGGCCGGTTCGGTTTTGAACAGCTTGGAGTAGAACGTGATGGCCTCGCCGAGGTCGTCGACGTTGAGGGCTAGCTGCACTCTCGACATGGCGGTTCCCTTCTCTGGACACGGTTCATGCGGTCGGGGCGCTGGGCAGGAGTTCAATGATCAAGTCGTGGACTCGGTCGGAGATGTTGTCGCGGATAGTGCGAACGGTGGCCAGGGGTTGGCCAGCCGGGTCAAGGAGTTTCCAGTCCCGATAGGAAACTCCTGGGAAGTAGGGGCAGGCGTCACCACAGCCCATGGTGATCACGACATCGCTGGTCTGGACCGCGTCGCCAGTGAGGATCTTGGGGGTGGCGTTGGTGATGTCGATGCCCAGTTCCGCCATAGCGGCGATGGCGACCGGGTTGATCTGATCGGCGGGTTCGGTTCCAGCGGAGCCAACTTCGATGCGGTCTCCGGCCAGGTGGCTCAGCAAGGCGGCGGCCATCTGCGAGCGTCCGGCGTTATGCACGCAGACGAACAGCACACTGGGCTTGTGGGCCATCACCTACAGCTCCTTAGTCGGCTCGGTTCGGAACAGCGGGTTACGCACCGCCAGTGACACGTAGACCAGCCCGATCAGG
>Ga0302324_100026790_pt1 | contig 11005 bp, 10 predicted proteins | sample Palsa_T0_1_FD_201949 | JGI IMG/M metagenome (GOLD analysis project Ga0302324, IMG submission 201949) | Peat permafrost microbial communities from Stordalen Mire near Abisko, Sweden - Palsa_T0_1 | ecosystem: Environmental > Terrestrial > Soil > Palsa > Peat permafrost | place: Sweden: Abisko...
GTTGCACCGCAGCATCCCGAGCGGTGATCTGCGGTGCCAGCTCCGCCAGGGCATAACGCAATCGAGTGCACCAGGCCGGGGAATCGGCCAACACCACGAGCTCGAGGCCTTTCGGCACGACATTGACGATGTGCGGGGCGAGTTCGGCCGGCACGGCCTCGCGCAGCCACTGCAGCCAGGACTGCTGTTCGGGAATGCGCGCCGCGAGATCTCGGAAAACCGGTCGGCGTAGCAACAAGTCATTGATTGATGACGGCGCTTTACGGAATCCGGGTTTCGAGAGTTTATTTCGTGCTCGAGTCTTCTTGTCAGCAGGGGGTATCTTGGGCATAGTCGGGTGCACCGATCGAGGACAAACCCCGGCGGGCAGGGAAGAGTAGCCATGAATCAGTGGCACCCATCGCCGCGTAAGAGAGAAGCCTTTGAGCAAGGTAATGCATTTGTAGTCGACAAATGCGCGTGCTTTGCGGGTTCGTCGGCAAGCGTGCCGTACGGGCGTCATCTGGGCGGGGCTGGAGCGACCATATGAATGTCATTTTCTTCTCGCGCCGCAACGGTAAAGCCCGCCAGTTCAATCTATCGCATCCGATCACCTTGAGCGTGATCAGTATTTTAGCCCTGAGTCTGCTGGCGAGCATATTTGCCGGCGGACTGATGCTCGGCCAGCACAGCATGGCGCGCATGGCGCTGCTGAGCCCGACCGCGGCACTGCGCGCCGAACAGCAGCAGATCGGCGCGCTGCGCTCACAGGTGCAGGACAAGATCGATGCGCTGGCGATGCGGCTGGGCTCGATCAACGCCAGCATCATCCGTCTGAACGCACTGGGCAAGCAGCTCACGCAGATGGCCAACATCAACAGTCGCGAGTTCGATTTTGATCACGATCCGCCCCTGGGCGGCTCGGACTCCGATGGCGTCGGCCGCGGCGCGCAGATACCCGACCTCACGCTCATGATCGATGACCTGAGCCGCCGCATCGATTCGCGCAGCGCCCAGTTCGCCTCGCTCGAGAATGTGATCCTCGGCAGGCAACTGTCGGCGCAGATCAAGCCCTCGGGCCGACCGGTGCGCGAGGGCTACATCTCCTCTTACTTCGGCGAGCGCATGGATCCGTTCAATGGCGAGCAGGCCATGCACAAGGGCGTGGACTTCGCGACCGATGCCGGTGCCGACGTGCTGGCCGTGGCCTCGGGCATCGTCACCTGGTCAGGACCGCGCGAGGGCTACGGCAACATGATCGAGATCAATCACGGCAACGGCTACGTCACGCGCTATGGCCACAACGCCGAGACGCTGGTTTCGGTCGGCGACACGGTGCAGCGCGGCCAGGCGGTCGCGGTGGTCGGCTCGACCGGACGCTCGACCGGACCGCATGTTCACTTCGAGGTGCTCCGCGACGGTACTCAGATCGATCCCATGGTCTACGTCGGACACTAGCCGCCGCGCCAGAACGACTACTTCAGCGCGCTGTCTACCCTTACAATACCCAAGTTCGTGTTCGGCGCGCTGCCCCCAAGCCGCTGACGCGGCTCATTATTTTCCGAAGGATTGCTTGTGCTACAGGCGCTGACCCGCGTTTTCGGGAGCCGCAACGATCGGCTCATCAAGTCCTATGGCCGCATGGTTCGCGACGCGGCCGCGCAGGAGAGCGCGCTCCAGGGGCTGTCGAATGAAGCCCTGCGCGACCAGACCGCGCATTTCCGTGAGCGCCTCAAGCAGGGCGCGACGCTCGATCAGCTGCTGCCCGAGGCTTTTGCCGTGGTGCGCGAGGCCGCGCGCCGCACGCTGCGGCTGCGGCACTTCGACGTGCAGCTGATCGGGGGCATAGCGCTTCATCAGGGCAAGATCTCGGAGATGCGCACCGGCGAAGGCAAGACACTGATGTCGACGCTGCCGGCCTATCTGAATGCGCTGCCAGGCGAGGGCGTGCACGTCGTGACAGTCAACGAATACCTGGCGCAGCGCGACGCGGATTGGATGGGGCCGATCTATCGCTTTCTGGGCTTGAGCGTGGGCGTGATCCGCAACGCGCAGGACTCGGCCGAGAAGCGCGCGGCCTATGCCTGCGACATCACCTACGGCACCAACAACGAATTCGGCTTCGATTACCTGCGCGACAACCTCGCGTTCCGGCTCGAGGATCGGGTGCAGCGCGCGCTGAGCTACGCGATCGTCGACGAGGTCGATTCGATTCTGATCGATGAGGCGCGTACGCCGCTGATCATCTCCGGTCCGGCCGAGGAGAGCACCGAGGTCTACGTGCGCATCAATGCGCTGGTGCCCAGGCTCACGCGCCAGCAGACCGAGGAGGGCCCGGGAGATTTTTCGGTCGACGAGAAGGGCAAGCAGGTGCACCTGACCGAGGCCGGCCATGAGCACGTCGAGCAGCTCATGCTCGAAGCCGGCCTGCTGCGCGAGGGCGAGAGCCTGTACGACACGGCCAACATCCGCCTGATGCATCATCTGAACGCGGCGCTGCGCGCGCACGCGATCTACAAGCGCGACGTCGAATACATCGTGCGCAGCGGCGAGGTCATCATCGTCGATGAATTCACCGGCCGCACCATGCCCGGCCGGCGCTGGTCCGACGGCCTGCACCAGGCCATCGAGGCCAAGGAGAGCGTGCGCGTACGCGAGGAGAATCAGACCGTCGCCTCGATCACGTTCCAGAACTATTTCCGGCTGTACAAGAAGCTCGCCGGCATGACCGGCACCGCCGACACCGAGGCCCCCGAGTTCCTGCAGATCTACGGGCTCGAAGTGGTCGTGATCCCCACGCACCGGCCCATGATCCGCAAGGACCATGCGGATTTCGTCTATCTGACGCAGAAGGACAAGTTCGAAGCCATCATCGACGACATCAAGGATTGCGTGCAGCGCTCGCAGCCGGTGCTGGTGGGCACGACCTCGATCGAGACCTCGGAGTTCCTATCCGGCCTGCTGAGCAAGCAGGGCTTTGCGCATCAGGTGCTCAATGCCAAGCAGCACGAGCGCGAGGCCCATGTCATCGCGCAGGCCGGCCGCCCGGGCACGGTGACGATCGCCACCAACATGGCCGGCCGCGGCACCGACATTGTGCTCGGCGGCAATCTCGAGGCCGAACTGGCCGCCCTGGGCGCGGCGTCGGTGGTGGATGCGGCGGCGCCGGCGGCAGCGCCGGCTTTGGCGGAGTCGGACAGCGCGCTCGAGGCGCAGCGCGAGGCCGCTCGCGCGGCCTGGCAGCAGCGGCACGATCAGGTCATCGGCGCCGGCGGTCTGCACATCATCGGTACCGAGCGCCACGAGTCGCGGCGCATCGACAATCAGCTGCGCGGACGTTCGGGGCGCCAAGGTGATCCGGGCTCGAGCCGCTTCTATCTGTCGATGGAAGACAACCTGATGCGCATCTTCGGGGATCCGACCCGCACCAAGCGCCTGCTGCAGTTTGCCGGCATGAAGGAGGGAGAGGTCATCGAGAGCGGCATGCTCACACGGCAGATCGAGAAGGCGCAGCGCAAGGTCGAGTCGCACAACTTCGATATCCGCAAGCAGTTGCTGCTGTTCGACGATGTCGCCAACGATCAGCGCAAGGTCATCTACCAGCAGCGCACCGAGATCCTGGGTACCGCCGACATGAGCGCGGCGATCACGGAGATGTTCGAGGAGGCCGCCAGCGGTCTGTTCGATGAGTTCGTTGTCCCCAACAGCGTACCCCAGGACTGGAATCTGGATGGGCTGCAGGAAGCCCTGCGCCGCGACTTCAATCTGGATCTGGAGCTCAAGGCCGCCCTGGCCGCCGAGCCGGAGCTCGAACAGGCGGCGCTGCGCACGCGCGTGCTCGAGGCGGTTGCCAGCGCCTATCAGCACAAGGTCGAGCGCACCGGCGCGCCGATCATGCGGCACATCGAGCGCGACGTGGTGCTGCGCACGCTCGATCAGCATTGGCGCGATCATCTCGCGGCCATGGATTATCTGCGCCAGGGCATTCATCTGCGCGGCTATGCCCAGAAGGACTATCGCTTCGAGTACAAGCGCGAGGCCTTCGAGCTGTTCTCGGCCATGCTCGGCCGCGTCAAATTCGATACCGTATCGATGCTGGCCAAGGTCGAGGTGCGCACGCAGGAGCAGATCGATCGCGAGGAGGCCGAGCGGCGCGAGCGGCTCATGCGGGCACTGCAGGCGCAGCATGCCGAGGCGCAGCCATTGCTGGGCATACCTGATGTCGAAGCGCCCATCCCGCCGCCGCCGGGACCGCCGAGCGGCATGCCGGCGGCTGAGCCGCTCGAGCCGGTGGCGCCGTTCGTGCGCTCGGACCGCAAGGTGGGACGCAATGAGCCCTGTCCGTGTGGCTCGGGTCGCAAATACAAGCACTGCCACGGGGCCCTGGCCGGCAATCAATGAGCGAGCCGGTGCGCGTGGTCGCGGCGGTGCTGTTCGATGCGGCCGGGCGGGTGCTGATCGCCCGCCGCCCCCCGGGCAAGCACATGGCGGGCTACTGGGAGTTTCCGGGCGGCAAGCTCGACGCATCGGAAGCGGCCGAGCAGGCCCTGGGACGCGAGCTGCGTGAGGAACTGGGCGTCGAGCTGCGCCGCTGTCATCCACTGCTGCAGTTGCGGCATCATTATGCCGATCGCACGGTGCAGATCGAGGTGTTCGTCGTCGATGAGTCTCGCGGCGAGCCCTGCGGTCTAGAAGGCCAGGCGCTCCAATGGGTGAGCGTCTCAGCGTTGTCGCAGCAAGCGCTGTTGCCGGCCGACCGCCCTATCGTCGAGGCTCTAATTGCTAATGAGGGGATCGCACATGGCGCAGGACAACACACTGCCGGATATTCAGCTCGATAGCGCCGGGCTGTATCGCGAGGACATTTTCACGGATCGCAAGGCGGGTACGATCCGCCGGCTCATTCCCGTGACACTCGACGGCAGCACCGATCCCGGCCGAGCCGTGCTGTACTCGGGTCAGACGCAGCTGCTGACGCCCAACGGCGTGCTGCCGCTGGGCTTTGAGATCGAGGCGGGCTCGTTGCAGGAGGCCATTGCCAAGTTTCCCGGCGCGGTCAAGGAAGCGCTCGAGCAGGCGATCGAAGAGGCGCGCGAGTTCCGGCGCGAAACCGCTTCGCGCATCGTCGTACCGGATGTGGCCGGCGGCATGGGCGCTGCCGGGCCGCTGCCCGGCGGCGGCAAGATCAAGCTCTGAACCGCGGCGCCGGCCGTTAATCCTCGCGCGGCGCATCGCCGCTGCCGGCGCTGCCGGCGCTGCCGGCGCTGTCGTCGCTGAATTCCGGCGTCTTTCCGGGTATGGCTCGCTGTTCAGAAAGCCAGGCGCCCAGGTCGATCAGTCGGCAGCGCGCGCTGCAAAACGGACGGTACGGAAACTGATCCGACCAGAGGATCTCGCGTTGGCAGGTGGGACAGCGCAGCCGCATGCGCGCGCGCACTCAGGTGCAGCAGATCAGCGTGAACGGCACATCCGCTTCGGCCTGGGTGGAGCGCTGTTCGATGCCGTGCCATTCCAGGAAGCGCATGTTGCAGCGATAGTGGCTGCCGCTGATCTCGGGAAACAGGGCGAACTCGGGCGGCAGGCTGATGCGCAACAGCTGATACGGGGTTTCCCGATCGAAGGTGACGTTGAACACCCCGCCGACGGCCAGTTCTTCGCGCGGGCGGCCGTTCTGGCGCGTCAGCCACAGCAGTTCGGACACCGAATCGCACAGCGGGCGCAACAAGGTCAGCCAGCGGGCAAAGGCCTCGATGCGGCTCTCGGCCGATTGATTGAGCCAGAAAAAATAATCCGGCAAGTCGAACTCGCAGGTGCCGCCCGGGATGGCGCTGCGGTGCTTGATCGCCGCCAGGAACGCGGAGTCCCTTAGCGGCGCCAGCCAGGAGCCGCCTACGCCGGCGAGCTCGGTGCGCAGGCGCACCAGGTTGCTCATCAGCGAGCGCAGGCGCGCGGTGTCGATGCCGGCACGATTCTGGAATTCGTTGAGCAGCGCCAGGTGACGCTCGAGCTCCTTGAGCACATCACTGCGCATGTCGCCTCGGGTCAGGATGGCGAGGATGTCGAGCAGGCTGTCGACCGCGGCACGGCTGCCCCAGGGGCTGCCCTTTTCATTGTGGTAGAGCGCCTGGCTGTAGAGGAAATCCAGACGCAGGAAGGTCCGCATGCGCTCATTCAGCGGCTGCTCGAACATCGAGCCTTCGGCGGCGGCATCGGGTGTGGTCGCGGGTTCAGCCATTGAGCTATTGTGCTTGAGGGCCGACGGGCCCGTAAACGCCCCCGCTCACAGGGGTGCGGGCCAGGCCTAGCTTGAGGTATTGCGCGTGCAGCGCCGCAACCTGTGGCGGCAGCGAGGCCGGATCGCCGTCGTTGACGATGACATCGTCCGCGGCCACGAGCCGCTCCGCCCGGCTTGCCTGCGCAGCGAGCATGGCCCGCGCCTCCGGCTCGCTCAGGCCATCGCGCGCGCGCAGCCGAGCCCACTGCAGACTCTCCGGGCAGTCGACCACCAATACCCGGTCGTAACCCGAGGCGGCATGGGTTTCGACCAGCAGCGGCACCACGTGCAGTTGATAAGGGCCGTTGGCCTGCGAGGCCAGCAGCTGCGTGCGCGCCGCGATCGCCGGATGCAGCAGGGCTTCGAGCTCGCGCCGCTGGCCGGCGTCCGCGAACACCCTGCGGCGCAGCGCCGATCGGTCCAGGTCGCCGTCGGGCCTCCGGATCCCGGGTCCGAAGCGCTCGAACAGCTGCGCCAGCAGCGCGCTGCCCGGGGCAACCACCTCGCGCGCAATCAGGTCCGCATCCAGCACCGGCACGCCCAGCGCGGCGAACAGATCCGAGACGGCGCTCTTGCCGCTGGCGATGCCACCGGTCAGCCCGATGCGCCGGGGCCGCGAGGCGGGCGAATTCATCAGCGGTTAGCGCCGAAGAGGCCAAGATAGCGCGTGACAATCTGCGGACCCCACATCAGGGCAAGCCAGCCGGCCGCGGCCAGGAATGGCCCGAACGGCATCGGCGCACCGCGCCGGTGGCGCCGCGTGAGGATCAGCGCGATGCCCACCAGGGCCCCGACCAGGGCGGCGAGCAGCACGATCGGCAGCAGCATGCGAGCGCCCAGCCAGGCGCCAAGGGCCGACAGCAGTTTGAAGTCGCCGTAACCCATGCCTTCCTTTCCGGTCAGCAGCCGAAAGGCATGATAGACCGCCCAGAGAGAGAGGTAGCCCAGGACCGCACCAGTGATGGCGTTGACCGGGTCGACGGGCAGGCTGTGCGCAGGGGAGGCCCAGCCCGTGAGACTTGCCAGCAGCCCCAGCCACAGCAGCGGCAGCGTCAGGCAGTCGGGCAGCAGCTGATGGTCCAGGTCGATGAAGGTCAGCGCGATCAGGAACCAGGTGATCAGCAGCGCGCAGCCGGCGCCGGGTTGGTAGCCGAAGTGCCAGGCCACCAGAGCGCTCAAGGCGCCGCACAGCGCCTCGACTGCCGGATAGCGCGCGCTGATGCGGGCCCGGCAATTTGCGCAGCGGCCTCGCAATGCCAGATAACTGAGCAGCGGGATATTGTGCAGGGCCTTGATGGGCGCCCGGCAGGCCGGGCAGGTCGAGCGCGGCACGACCAGGTTGAACGGCTCAGCATGCGCATCGGCGGCATCGCTGAGCGGCGAGCGTGCCGGATTCAGCTCGGCGCAGTCGGCGCGCCATTGCCGATCGAGCATGACCGGCAGCCGATAGATCACGACGTTGAGGAAACTGCCGACGACCAGGCCCAAGACCAGCGCCAGCGTGATCAGCGCTGCCGGCGATTCGCCCAGGAGCTCCTGCACGCGATCAGACGACGGAGCCGAGCTTGAAAATCGGCAGGTACATTGCGATCACCAGTCCGCCGACCAGCACGCCCAGAATCAACATGATCAGCGGCTCGAGCAGACTCGACATGCTGTCGACCGCGGCATCGACGTCTTCCTCGTAGAAGGTCGCGACCTTGCCGGACATGGTGTCGAGCGAGCCCGATTCCTCACCGACCGCGATCATCTGCACGACCATGTTCGGAAACAGGCCGGTGTTTTCCATGGCGCGCTGCAGCCGCTGGCCGGTGGCCACTTCATCGCGCATTCTCATGACCCCATCCTCGAAGACGATGTTGCCGCAGGCGCCGGCGACCGACTCGAGCGCCTCGACCAGCGGCACGCCGGCGGCGAACATGGTCGAGAGCGTGCGCGCGTAGCGCGCGATCGCAGCCTTGTACAGGATCGGACCGATGACCGGCATCTTGAGGATCGCGCGATCGAGGAAGTGCCGCATCTTGCGCGAGCGCTTCTTGAAATAGAAGAACACCCAGCCGGCCCCGCCGAGCACGAGGGCGATGAATATGCCCTCCGATTGGACGAACCTCGACAGATTGATCACCATCTGCGTAAAGGCCGGCAGATCGGCACCGAACCCCTTGAACAGGTCCTCGAACTGCGGAATCACGAATATCAAAAGAATAATGGTGACGATCACGGCCACGACCAGCACCGCGGCCGGGTAGAACAGTGCCTTCTTGACCTTTTTCTTGATCGCCTCGCTCTTCTCCTTGTAGGTCGCGACCTTGTCGAGCAATCCCTCGAGCGCGCCGGCCTGTTCGCCCGCCTCCACCAGGTTGACGAACAGATCGTCGAAATACAGCGGATGCTTGGCCAGGGCTTCATGCAGCGATGTGCCGCCCTCGACATCGGACTTAATCTCGAGCACCAGCTTCTGCATGGCCGGCTTCTCGTGGCCCGAGCCGATGATCTCGAAGGCCTGAACCAGCGGGATGCCGGCGCCGAGCATGGTGGCGAGCTGGCGGCTGAAGATCGCGATATCCTCGGCCTTGACTTTGCCGCCGGACTTGAAGGCGCTCGACTGCTTCCTGATCTTGGTGGCGACCACGCCCTGGCGGCGCAGCTCGCTCTTCAGCGCCTGCTCGTTCTGCGCGACGCTGCGGCCCTTGATGCGCTGGCCTTTCTTGTCCATGCCTTCCCAATTGAAGGCCACGTCCCGTTTGATGGTGCGAATCGCGGTGGTTGCTTGCGCCATGACTACTTCCCTGCTGACGAGATCATTCGATCGTCACGCTGTTGATCTCTTCGAGGCTGGTCAAACCATTTCTGACCTTCTCCAGCCCGGACCGGCGCAGATCCCAGACGCCTTCTTTGGCGGCCTGAACCGCAATATCCATGGCGTTGCCGCCGGCCATGATAATGCGTTGCAGCTCTTCGCTGACTTCCATGACCTGGTAGATGCCGACGCGGCCCTTGTAGCCATCGGTGCAGCTGCTGCAGCCCTTGGGTCCGTAGATCCTGATGCCTTTGATGATGTCGGCATCCTGAAAGCCCTCTTTGCGCAGTGCCTCGGCCGGGACATCCAGCGGCTGCTTGCACTGCGAGCACAGCCGCCTCGCCAGGCGCTGGGCGATGACCAGGCTCACGGAGGTGGCGATGGCATAGGGTTTGACACCCATGTCGACCAGGCGCGTGAGGGTCTGCGGCGCATCGTTGGTGTGCAGCGTCGAGAGCACCAGATGGCCGGTCTGCGCGGCTTTGATCGCGATCTCGGCGGTCTCGAGGTCGCGGATTTCGCCGACCATGACCACGTCCGGGTCCTGGCGCAGGAAGGCGCGCAGCGCCGAGGCAAAGGTCAGGCCGACCTTGTTGTTGACGTTGACCTGATTGACACCCGGCAGATTGATTTCCGCAGGATCCTCGGCGGTGGAGATGTTGGTGTCTTCGCGATTGAGAATATTCAAACCCGTGTACAGCGAAACGGTCTTGCCGCTGCCGGTAGGGCCGGTCACGAGAATCATGCCCTGCGGCTTGGCCAGGTGCTTCATGTACAGGTCTTTCTGGAACCCCTCATAACCCAACGCGTCGATGCCCAGCATCGCCTGCGACGGGTCGAGAATACGCAGCACGATTTTCTCGCCGTACAGCGTCGGGCAACTGCTGACGCGAAAATCGATCGCGCGCGTCTTGGACAGCCGCATCTTGATGCGCCCGTCCTGCGGCACGCGACGCTCGGCGATGTCAAGCCGCGACATGACCTTCAGGCGCGCGGCAATCTTGCCCGTGAGCTGAACCGGGGGCTGTGCGACCTCGCGCAGCACGCCGTCCATGCGCAGCCGTACGCGGAAGATCTTCTCGTAGGGCTCGAAGTGAATGTCCGAGGCACCGCGGCGTATGGCGTCCAACAGCACTTTATTGACGAAGCGCACGATCGGGGCGTCTTCGACATCATCGCGGCCGACCTCGCCGCCGCTGTCTTCGTCGCCGCCGGAGACTTCGAGCGATTCGAGATCGACGCCTTCCTCATCGCTGAGGTTGGGCATCGCGGTGTCGACCTGATCGATGGCCTTGTCGAGCAGCTTCTGCAGCTTGTCGTCCTCGACCACGATGGCCTCGACGCCCAGGCCGCACTGGAATTTGATCTCATCGATGGCGTGCAGATTGGTGGGGTCGGAGACCCCCAGAAACAGTCGCTTGCCGCGCTTGAACAGCGGCAGCACGCGATGCTTGGCCAGCAGCTTGTCGGAGACGGCGCGCACCGCCTCGAGGTCCAGAGTCAGCGCATTGAGGTCGAACAGCGGTACGCCATACTCGGTCGCGGCCGCAATGGCGATGTCGCGCGCCTTGACCGTGCCGCCCAGGACCAGCTGAGTCACGAAGCTGGTTTTACGCTCGATCGCTGCCTGCAGCGCAGCATGCATGCCGGATTCGTCGACCACGCCATCCTGCACCAGCCGTTGAGGCAAGCCCCCAAGGTTGGACCTGGACGAACTGATGGCCAAAGAAGCGTTATCGTTCATGTACTTAGCGCATCACCCAGGGTGCGTAGGAGTCGGCCTAGTCTACATAAGTAGGCTGGTCGATCAATGTCAAATATCAGCCTGATGTTTGCATATCGGAACGCGGGCCTGCGTGACTGGTTTCCCAAAAGAAGAAGCCCCTCCGAAGAGGGGCTTCGTACACAGATCGAATCGTCTCGATCCGATCAGGCGTGACAGGACGTCGGCA
>Ga0302324_100026791_pt1 | contig 11005 bp, 10 predicted proteins | sample Palsa_T0_1_FD_201949 | JGI IMG/M metagenome (GOLD analysis project Ga0302324, IMG submission 201949) | Peat permafrost microbial communities from Stordalen Mire near Abisko, Sweden - Palsa_T0_1 | ecosystem: Environmental > Terrestrial > Soil > Palsa > Peat permafrost | place: Sweden: Abisko...
ACCTTGTTCCAAAAGGAGCGAAAGCGGAGGGCCTATCGGCTGATCCTCCCATCGTGGATACTTCTGAAGGGGACGCTATCACCGTGAACTGGGAGCGAGCACACTTCTTGGCCGTCAGCACCGGTGACTCACATGTAGAGTTCTTCGGAAATCTGTGGTACTCCAAGCGCATACCCGACTATTACGTCGAATTGACGCTGTCGACGGCAGGCAGACATTACCTACAAGAAAACGGCAAGCTTAGAGGACAGTGAAAGCGGCCAGAATCGTTGACGAAATCAGATTGCGCTCACCGAGAATCGGTCCCGACTTCCGACCAAAGTCAAAAAGTGCTATAGAGATTTAACGCCAATCTGCCGAGAGCCACTGCGCTACACTGTCATCCCCTCGGGGAAAAAACCGTGAAGCGAAGACGAGAAGAAACGATTACCCGCGCAGAGTGTGGGGTTTCTGCGCTCGTTCACGCAACTCCCGGCGTGACTGCCTCTCGTTTTGTTGGCAGAAGCGCTAACAGTACAACTCCGATCACAAGGAATACGATCACATCGGTAAAGTTCCGGTGGATGCCGTGAATCCACGCTTCCACGGTTTGGATAGCCATCACCCCGCCATGGGAGATGTTCCACCAAGCCGCTAGAGCAATCATCGAGCGATGCTCAGATGGTCTCCTTGCGGCCACGAGTAGAAAGACCCCGACCGGAATAAAAAAGCTCAGAAACATCGGTTCGATCTCGTTCGATCTCGTTCTTCCCCTCCAAAAGCCAGCTGGAATGCCGCAGATCCGTATATAGAAAATAAATTAGGGCCAGATTGATCAGCCCCACGATCACCAGAACGATCTGTGTTAGGCGTTCTCTTTTCACATTGACCTCACCTGAGCGAATTTTGTTGCGAGCACGGCAGCGGCTCACGCTGAGGATTCACACAAAACTAGCACGCAAAACAGGAAAGCAAGAACAAGATCTGCAATGGCGCTGCTGATCCATTGCGTGAAGATACTAAAACCACAGTCAAACTGTCGTGAACAGGTCAGGACCGGAATCCGGTCACAACGAAGCATGAAAAGAGGTCCCATGCCAACCATCTGTTTGCAGTCAGTTACGGCTCTTTTCAAGGGAGGCGATTACGCTCATCGATCCTGCCGTTCGCGGTCGTCACGGTGGCCTCCAAAGGTATGGATCGTTCGGGTAGATTTGTTGAGCAATCCGGTAGTTAAGAAGAAGTGATCCCGGCTTCCGGTTGGCGGACCATCCGCTCCGAACTAACTGCGGCTTCAACCCCTGACCAAGTCCACGCCTGCCAGACGATGACCGAGGTGCATACAGTTTCGATCGTCGCGAAGAACAAGTACTCAGGAAGAGCGGGCGTCCGGGCACCGACAAGAGGCGGAACGAAGGTCAGGAAAGCGTTTACAAGGGTCAAAATTGCACCCGCGATGATGTTCGCCAGCCGGTTCGCTCTAAACGGAAGTAGTCGACACGCCACAATCATGGCGATGGGTATTTCCATCAAGACCGCTGAACCCAGCAGAGCCCATGGTGGGAGATGCGGGGCTTGATCTAGCGAGCCAACAATAGCAAACAGGGCAATAACGTCCGCATACAGGTAGTTCAATAACGCGAAGATCCAAAATAGAGACAACCGCTCCTTCGTGTCATGCATGTCAACCTCCTACGGAATCGTATACGGTCCCGCGGCAGAATAAGTTTCAGAGTTTTCGCAGAGTTCTCCAGTTCTCCCAAAGGGCGAGAGAGAAAACTTATGTAAGACAGGTGGTCTTGCGAGTGCGCGGGTCAACCGGCTCGTTGGGCAAACTGATTTTGCAAAGAGATTGTGGCGTCAGTTGGCACTATCAGGCGATAGCGCAATTTTGCTCATCCACTACCCGCCGAAGCACTCGGTGTCGAGCGTGGTCAACAGTCTCAAAGGCGTTTCCAGTCGGCTGCTCCGTATCGAGCGGCCTGATACTGAGAAACTCTATTGGAACAATGCCCTGTGGTCGCCGTCTTACTTTGCCGCCAGTTGTGGCGGGGCACCGCTGGGCATCATCCAGCAATACGTTGAGCAACAAAAGACCCCGCTTTAACCCGCCTTATATCCCCGCCCTGAAGGACCGGGGCTTTACGGCCCGACTGGTAAAGGCTGAGGCGGGCGATGCGTCCCTTTCTGCGATTCTCAGAGTTAGCGATGAGATCAAAAGGCTTGTTCAGGTGGTGGACGAGATTCTGGGCTTGGATGGCAAAAGCGTCGGAAACGAAGTTCTGCCACGCCGGTAGGGGTGCTTCGGTCTGAAGAAAAAGCTACCGACTATAGCCGCCGACAGAATGGCCCAAAACGATAGGAATATTTTCCAGAAGAGAGTCCGCATGACTGATCAGAGCTTCTCGATCTGAGTCGGCGCAGTATAGATGTACCCGACGCTACGGATAGATTTGATGCGTTCTTGCCCTTTTTCCTGCCGGCCCAATTTGCGACGGAGTTTGCTAATGTGCACATCAATGCTGCGATCGAAAGGCGAGAGTTGTCGTCCCAGAACAGTTGTTGCGACCCGTTCTCGCGTAACAACCTGACCTGCCATCCTCAACAGCAACTCTAGGAGACTGAACTCAAGCGCAGTAAGTTCGACGTTATACCCTGCTCGCCTCACGGTGCGGGTTCCCTTATCCATTTCGACGTCGCCTAGCACAATTCGCAAAGGTCCCCGTGACTTTGCTGCCGGCCCCGTTTCAGGTCTTCTAAGAATCGCACGAATGCGAGCTAGCAGCTCACGCGCACTAAACGGTTTGGGAAGGTAATCATCTGCGCCCACTTCCAGCCCTAAGATTCGATCGAGTTCCTCCCCCCGTGCAGTTAAAAGCAGCACCCGCGCATTCGACTCTGTTCTAAGCCGACGGAGCAATTCAATTCCATTGATCTTGGGGAGCGTGAGGTCGAGCACAATAAGGGAATGTTCTCCGGACAATGCCCGTTTGAGACCCAGCTCACCATTGTGGACGGGTTCGACTTGAAGTCCTTCAGATTGAAAGTATTCCGCGAGCATGCCGCACATTTCAACGTCATCATCAATTACAAGAATGATCTCCATAAGTTCTCCCGCTACAGCGTTGATGATTCAGCGAATCAAGCGGAACGACAAGATTTGTAAAGTTCGCGTAAATGTTCTCAAAGAAATCGTAACTCCATGCAATCTAGAACGGGTCTCCTAAACCCAGGCGACTGAGTGTCTCTGTTCGCTTCTGAACATTGGCTGTCCGTGGGCGGACAGGATGGCCTGCTTTGCTTCCGCAACGGTATTCGTTTTCTCCTTTGCAACCAAGGGGTTACCTTCTAAGCTAGATCGGTCAGGGTCTTGCCCTGGAAAGGCCCTATCTGGGCTACGGTTGCCCGGCGGAGCAGTCTCACCTGAATCTTGGCGCGAACTAGCTCTGCAGTACAAGTGAGGAGAGAGCGATGACCGGACTGTTTCAGGATCTTCGTTACGCAACGCGCCAGCTGCGTAAGAGCGCCGGGTTCACCGTGGTTGCACGACGACTCTGGCGCTGGGGATCGGTGCCAACACCGCGGTCTTCAGTGTGGTCGATCAAGTGTTGTTGCGTCCGCTTCCCTATCCAGATTCGGACCGAATCGTAAAGGTCTCGCAGACGTTCGAGGGCATATCGAGCGACAATGCCTCTCCCGCCAACTATCTGGATTGGGTCTCACAAAACCAGATCTTCGACGAGATGGCCGCCTCTCGCGGGTGGCAAGGAAGCTTGTCGACGGGAGATCGTCCGGAGCTGGTCAAAGGCTCGATGACCACGCCCAACTTCTTTCCTCTGTTTGGAGTAGCTCCGATTCTCGGGCGCGGTTTGCAGGCGAGCGATGCGCGGCCCGGCAGCGATCACGTGGTTGTACTCGGCTACGGCCTCTGGCAACGCTACTTTGCCTCAGATCGGGCCATTGTAGGCCGCGACATCCGCCTCAATGGTGAGCAGTACAACATTGTCGGAGTGATGCCACCGGACTTTTCTGCAGATGAGTACGGCGAGCTGTGGCTGCCTTCTCCATGGGGAGTCCCCACTCATCCTCTCGTGCCTGACAAAGACCCACGCCAATTCAGGGGCAGAAACTATCTTGAGGTATGGGCCCGTTTGAGGCCAGGGGTCACGATGCAGCAGGCCCGCGTGGAGCTCGATACCATCGGCCGTCGCCTGGAGACACAATATCCGGATTCGAACCGCAAGGTCGGAGTGACCTTTTTACCTTTACACGAGTATATCGTCGGCGAAATTCGTCCGGTTCTGATGGTTCTGCTGGCCGCGGTGGTTATCGTGCTTCTGATCGGGTGCGCCAACATTGCCAACCTTCTTCTGGCGCGGGCCACAGTGCGCTCTAAGGAAATCTCGATACGAACGACCCTGGGAGCGAGCCGTTCACGTTTACTGCGCCAGTTGCTCACCGAAAGTTGTCTGCTCGCCCTGGCAGGAGGAGTCATCGGGTTTCTGCTGGCAGTTCTGGCCGTTCCCTCGCTGTTGGCATTGAGTCCGCCGGATATACGCCAGTTCAAGCAGATTGGAATCAATCCCGGAGTATTGGAGTTTAGTTTGCTGACCTCGGTCGCTTGCGGAGTTTTGTTTGGCCTGCTTCCCGCTTTGCAATCGTCGCGATCGCGTCCCAACCAATCTTTGAAGCAAGGCGAACGCGGAAGCACGGCGAACCGGGGGCGAACCCGTTCCGCCCTAGTGGTCGCCGAGGTTGGACTTTCGCTGGTTCCGCTGGTTTGCGCCGGACTACTCTTCAGGAGTTTCGCACGGCTGATGGAGGTGAATGTCGGCTTCGATCCCGATCACCTCTTGACGTTCAACCTCGGACTTACGTCCTCCAATGATACTGTTCGCCAACTCGCATTTTACCAACAAGTCGTGGACCGGCTTCAGGCGTTGCCAGGCGTGGAGGCTGTAGGCGCTGTAAGCAGGCTGCCGTTGTCTGGAGGCAACAGTTCCCGCAGCTTCTACGTGCCCGGAATCGACAAAAGCTACGAGGCGGACATTCGCGTCAGCACTCCCGATTATTTCCGCGCGATGCGGATTCCGTTGCTGACGGGCCGCACCTTCAGCGAGAGTGACGTGGGCAGCTCCGTTAATATGGCGGTCGTCAATGATGCTCTAGCTCGCACCGTTTTTCCGGGACAGGACCCAATCGGCAAACAGCTCAGCCATTTTGGCCCAAACGATTTGACGCTGGAGATCATCGGGGTCGTGGGTAATGTCCGTCACGTCGGGCTCGACGCAGATCCCCACTCTGAGATTTACCAGTTGCTCGGCCAGGCGCAATGGCCGTCGATGTTCGTGGCGATACGTAGCGCAACCTCTGACCCGACGAGCCTCACTTCGGCAGCGCAGAATGCGGTCTGGAGCGTGAATAAGGATGTCCCTCTCGCCAGCGTCCGCACCATGCAGGACCTCATCGCCAACTCCGTTCAACGGCGGAAGTTCAGCATGTTCCTGCTCTCCATCTTTGCCGGGGTGGCCATGCTGCTTGCGGCCATTGGACTCTACGGCGTCATGTCTTACTCAGTCGCGCAACGCACTCACGAAATCGGTATCCGCATGGCTTTGGGAGCCCGTCGGCCCGATGTACTCGTGCTCGCGGTGAAGCAGGGAATGGCGATCGCCCCCATGGGCGTCGCGGCTGGCGCCGTGCTTGCGCTCGCGATGACGCGGCTAATCGCAGGAATGCTGTTTGGGATTACGGCAACCGACCCTCTGACTTTCGCAGGCGTTGCTGCACTGCTAGGGACGGTGGCGTTCCTCGCGAACTACCTGCCAGCGCGCCGCGCTTCGAAGGTCGATCCCATAGTAGCTTTGCGATACGAGTAGACGCTCATAAATTTCTGAGCAAGATTTGCATGCAACCCAGGCGAACCATGCCGAAGAAGTTCTCGACACGGTGTTCCCAGCGGATCACGAGCCGACGAAAATGATGGAGCCAAGCGAAAAGTCGTTCCACTCGCCAACGTCTGCGTTGGCGGCCGTGGCGGCGCCTGGAGAAATGCGCGCCGCTCCTCGACCTTGACTCGCTCGTCGCGATCTGGTCGACGGAATAGTGACGAGGTTGAGTTTGGGGTCCGAATGCGATTGGTCGAGATAACGTAGGGGACGAAAGCTGACTACACTGAGGAGTCCCTTCAAACTCACTCAGGGTTGGTCGAGCGAACGAGGCTGCTCAAGAATCCCGTGCAGGAATCGGAGAAGTAAACCAGAAAGGACGGCTGCAAAATCGCTCTTTTCATTGAGGAAATCCATTTACCTCCTGAAGCAAGGCATCTTGTGGATTTTTCATCGCAGAGGCTCTTTCCTTCGTCAGTTCGTCTGACCCGACACTGGACGTCACTCCTTTCAGGGCAAGGCTGTAGGCAGTGAGCAGAGCGGCAGCTTGTGCTGTGGGAACGTCCGGCTGCACTCCAGTTCCAATGTAGTTTCGACTGGTAATTGGGCTCCTTACCTGTCCGTTTGCGATGAAAGCGGAGAAATGGTCGCCGAGATCCATCGTTCCGGTGGCGGAGGTTGCGTCTCCGCTCGTCGGTTCACCAAGGATCATAGCAAGGTGGCAGTTCTGGAGATCGTAGGCAAGGACTTCAGCGGCTGAGTGGGTGTGGCGGCTGGTCAGGATGAAGACCGGTTTGCCAGTATAGCGTGGACCCTGAACGTAGGGCGACGTCCAATGCTGGCGTTCGTGAATTTTCCCATCAACGGTTTCTACCACCGACGAGAGCTGCGTGGCGTCCTTGAAGAAATAGCTCAAAAGAGTGGTCTCGGTCTCTCCGCTCCCACCACCATTGCGGCGCAGATCGAGGATGAGAGCATCCGTTCCATTCACCAGTTGCATGACCGCCGCAAGGACAGCGCCGGCATCCCGGTCCGGAGAAAAATACGAAAGGTCGACGTAGCCGATATTACCGGGGAGACGCCGAGCACTCCGGACACCAAAGCCGCTCGCCAGGTCGAAGGCATGGGCGTGCTGCTCCTCTTCCGGAGTCGGATCTTTCTTGATAGCCAGTTGCTCATCGAACATGACAGCCAGATGCTGATCGTGGCCCACGGCTCGCATGTCGGCAGTCAAGCGAGCGGCTAACACGGTCGGGTTACCGATGCCACGATACTCGCCTCGGTGTGACTGTATCTCTGCCTTCAGCTTTGCCGCAATATCAGGAAACACGTAATTGTCTAGCGCGGCCGACAGATGATCGACGACCCGGTCAACCTGGGTTGGGGTGAGACTGGGGACTTCGCTTTGTGCGTAACAGCTCCATGGAGGAGCACTAAAGAGTATGGCGGCGGCAAATAAAGCACTTGAGGTACGCTGCACATGCCGCCTCAAACGCTCGAAACCAGATTCAGATATCAAGCTGTTCTCCTTATAGCATCTAACAAAGCCTCAGCCCCGGCAGCTTAGTTCCTCTGTTCCGCTCCCTGCAGCTTCGCGTACTCGGCTTCGGCTTCTTTCAGGATGGGGATGTCGGGGTCGGCATCTTTCCAGAGGGTGAGGAAATCCTTATAGGCAGCGAGTGCCCGAGAGCGGGCTAGGTGGGCATCCGCTCCCTGCGAGGTTTTCGACTGCAAGGCGTTGGCACGGGCCACTCCAAGATGCGCCAGGGCTCCCGTCCAGCAGTTCCAGACGATGCCGCTGTGGTCGATGATCTTCTGAAACTCGGCAGCGGCAGCGTCGCCCTGTCCGGCTGCCAAGGATGCCTCTCCGTGTATGTACACAGGATAGAGGCAGGAAACATTGTTGAGGAACTGAATTGCCGCCAACTCGATGGGGGCAGCAGCTGGCAGGGCAGTGAGGGCAGCAGCAGGGTTCTTCTTATCCAACGCCAATTGCGCCTGAATCGCGGGCAGCCAGAGCGACTGCATCTGCGTGTCCAGCGGAAAGCGTTTCCCCAAGTCTTGGGCCAAGGATTCGGCTCGCGCCGTGTCGCCCGCCATGGCAAACGCTAGCGCGGCTTCGGCCTCCGCCCCAAGACTCGCGGGAGCAAGCTTCAAAGCCTCTGCCGCTGACTGCCGGGCTTCGGTGGGGTTGCCGTAAGCCGCTTGTTCGAGAGCGGCATTTGCCTGCCATATTGCCCCGTTTTCCTTGCTGTCCGCTCGGATGGCGGAGTCCAGTGCCCGCTTGGTCAGTTCCCGCGCCTTACCCAGATGACCAGCATACGCCTCGGTGTCGGAAGCGAGCGAAAGTCCATAGTTCTCATACTCGGGCTTACCCGCAAACCATTGTTGCTGTTCGGCCGTCGCGGCCGAGTCCGCCCCGAGAAAGGCAAGGGCATAAAGTGCATTGCGGAGTGCGAAATCATCCAGTTTTCGCGCCTGTGCCTGGTGAATGACCTGACGCGCCTCGTCGAAACGCTGCAGGGCAAGCGTGAGGTAGGCAAGATCCACGTACCAAATCACTGAGTCAGGTGCAAGGCGCAAGGCTTGCCTCATGACATCCCCAGCTCTTTCATACTGCCCCTGTAGGTCGTACACGATGGCCAAATTGCCGTAGGCTTCGGCTGTCCGTGGGTAGCTCTCAATCTCTTCCTGAAACGTCTCTGCCGCTTTATCCAGTTCTCCGGTTACGTTCTGGTAGTAGGCGGCGGCGATGTCTAACCTTTCCAGTTCGCTGGCATGCTCTCGTAACTCGAACGCCTTCGTGATGTACTCGCTCGCCCGCCCTACCTCCTGCAGGTCAAAGTAATCCGCGCCCGCTGCCCGATACGCCATGGCGAAGTTCGGATCGAGCTGGATGGCACGTTGTTGATAAGCCAGGGCTGCGGTCTCACTGTTCTCGCGAGAGGCCTTCATGCCGAGGCTGTACGCTTTCAGCGCTTCGAGAGAAGACGTGCTGGCTTGTTCGAGCGGAACGTCAAACTTCTGCACTGTAGCCAGCGATTCACCGAGTTCGCCGCGCAGCTTCGATGCCGCCTCGCCAAGCGTGTCCAGCACCTTCTCCTTGGACGCCGCTGCCGCTTGCTCCTCCGCCAGAGTGTCTCCGTTCCGACAATTTACGGCCTTCAACTCCAGTACATAGCTGCTCCCCAGACTGTTGATCGCTCCAGCAATGTAAGCCTTGCTGCTCACTCGCTGGCAAAGCTCTCGAGCAACCTCGGGCGTGAGCTTTGTATCGGCTGGACGGGTCATCTGTTGCAAGGTCTTCGTAACCTCGCCGTCAGACAGCACATTCAGGAAGGGCGATTGATGCAGAGAGACGTTGAGCGCCGTCTTCAGGGTGTCGTCGAAAATCGCATCGCCCGTGCTGTTGGAAAAATCAGCGACAACGATGCTGTCTTTCTCGGTGAGGCGGTGTGCCTGGCGCGAACGGAAGTAGAACGCAAACGGAATGGCAGTAGCAACAATTATCAGGGCGGCGGAAACCACAACCTTCCAGAGTTTCCTGCTGGCGACGGAAACTTCGGCGATCTTCTCTGCGCTCAGTGGCGCAGATTGAGCAAGCGCAGGGGAGGAACCAGAAGCTGGCGACGGCTGTTGCGCAACCTGAGCACCGCTTTCCTGTACGCCCACCGCCGTGCCGGAACTCGCAGCTATGGCGCGTCCCATTTCTGTATCCCGCTTTAGGCGCTGCAACTCGGAGCGCATTTCGGAAGCATGCTGATAACGGAGGTTGCGATCTTTCTCTAGCGCCAGGTTGATGATGTGTTCCAGTTCACCGGGTACGTCGGGATTCAGCCGCCCAGCAGCCACTGGTGCACGGTTCAGGATGGCATCGAAGATGGAGGCTGTGCTGTCCCCACGGAAAGGCAGGTGCCCGGTGGCCATCTCATACAGAACAACCCCAAACGAGAACACATCGGTTCGTGCGTCCAGTTCTTTCGCCCGCGCCTGCTCTGGCGACATGTAAACCACCGTGCCCATCGTTGAACCGGGGCTGGTCAGAAAATCCGCTTCCAGCGACCCTGTCTGGGTTTCGAGCGATGCCATCTTGCTCGAAAAACCGCCAGCCACACTGACCTTTGCCAATCCAAAGTCCAGGATCTTGGCGTGTCCGCGCTTGGTGACGAAGATGTTCGCAGGCTTGATGTCGCGGTGAACGATGCCTTCCGCATGAGCCGCATCCAAAGCATCCGCAATCTCGATGGCCAGCGACAGAATCTTCTCGGTTTCCATCGGTCGGCCTGCAATCTCGTGCCTCAGCGTCAGGCCGTCCAGAAACTCCATGGCGATGAAGGGCTGCCCAGCTTGCTGTCCAATTTCATAGATTGTGCAGATATTGGGATGGTTGAGGGCCGACGCCGCCTGAGCCTCTCGCTCGAATCGGGCCAATGCTTGGGGGTCTTTGGCGACATCATCGGGCAGGAACTTCAGCGCGACGAATCGGTGTAGCGCTACGTCCTCAGCCTTGTAGACCACGCCCATCCCGCCGCCGCCGAGCTTCTCGACGATCCGATAGTGCGAGATGGTCTGGCCGAGCATGGAGTGGTCCAATGGTAGGCCCGACGCGAGGGTGGGTCAACGCATTGTAGGCATTGCAGGCAAAACGATCCTCAACCCGCCGCTCAATCGACTCGCAGGAAGCGCCAGCAGATCAGAGCACACCCCAAGGACAAGAATGCCTCAGAATCAGGAACATGGGTCAATCGGATTTATGAGGTTTCGAGGAAAACAGAAATTGCACACCGAAATAGCCGATGAATGCCGGCTGCTTAGTGCTGGTAGGTTCCAGGCCGCGTCCGGCCATGAGCAGAAGAATGATTGAGTCCTTGATCTTGTAGCGGCCCCCGAAGTCGAGGGTGGGCTGGATCCCTGCCGGGTGAAAGACACCCTGAGAATAGAACTCGACATCCCCTTCAAGCTTGGGAGTGAAATCGTGGCCGACGACCAGGCCCGTGATCCAGCCCTCGGGTCCATCGTGGACAAACTGATAACCGATCTCGTAGTCCACATCGACCGAGCCAAGCTTTTTCGTAAATTCGAAGGGTAGCAGGAAGGATTGGCTCGCGGGCGTGATTCCGCGGCGAACCGCATCGTCG
>Ga0302324_100026793_pt1 | contig 11004 bp, 12 predicted proteins | sample Palsa_T0_1_FD_201949 | JGI IMG/M metagenome (GOLD analysis project Ga0302324, IMG submission 201949) | Peat permafrost microbial communities from Stordalen Mire near Abisko, Sweden - Palsa_T0_1 | ecosystem: Environmental > Terrestrial > Soil > Palsa > Peat permafrost | place: Sweden: Abisko...
TTAGCAACCCTCAAGGGAAGCCTCTATTTTCTGAACATCGAAGCTCATCCCCGGTTCCAGGAAGATTTCCTGCTCTGCGGGTGGAGCTGGCGCGCAAGTTCAAAGTCAAACCCTCGCTGATCGACCATATGACGAACCGACACTCGGAAGCATATTGGAGAGGGGAGAACACACCATGGAGAGTCAACACGTTCCCAAAGCTCCGGGTCTATTACGAGGAAGAGAGGTGTTCCGATCCGCAAAGAAGCGGGCCGCAAGGCCCGCTGTCTCTTTCAGGTTTGCAAGGTTGGCATCTTGAATCTGCTTACTGTCCCGGCGCGGATCCAGGAAGCTTTGTAGCCCAGTCTGCAGCGATGAGTGCGCAGACATGCGGCTCATCGCCCCCCACCTCCGGTGGAAGCCTGGCCCTACAACATTCGTTGCATGATAGAGGACCGGGGAATGTCGACAGATAAGAATGAGAAAAATCATCCTCGCCCTGCCAATCCTCATGGTCGCGGCGGCAGGTGCCACGGCCCAGCACGGGTACGAGCAGGGCCTGAGTTTTGCGTATGCTCCCATCCTGATGGCGGCGCTTCAGAAGACCCACTTTGAAGAACGTGCCGTCTATATTCGCAAGGCCCGAATCGCCGTCCGGACTGTGAAGGACCAAGAGTCGGAAGCCAAACTGGAGCGGATGCAGGAAGACCTGGACGGTAGTTCGGTCATGGGCGCTTGCAGCGATTCGAAATTTGCAGCTGACCAGCGGGAACCTATCTGGCAGCTAGCGCATGACAACATTGGAATAAGCCGGTCGAATGACGATCTCGAAAAACCGATTGCCGACCTGGAGGGTAAGTCGTACCGGGCGAGCGGGACGACTGCGGTAGCCCTCCAAGATGCCGACGCCGAGGCGATTCAGGCGAGAAACACTTCCAGGACGTACATGGCTTGTTTGGCGACCAAAGAAGCGTTTGCGCAAAAAGACAGCGACAGGCTCAATCATGAACTTTGTGCGACTGCGGGAATACCGTCTCTTTGATGCCTGTCATGCGCAAATCGACAGGTGACCTCATCTGGAATTTCATAGTGCTCTGCTACCAGCTGAGGGCGTTCAACAAAATCCACGAATATGAGGAGGTCACCGACCACTGCCTCGATGAATCTGTGATTGCCGCAATCTGTGAATATCAACTGTCGCTTCCACTCAAAGAATTCCTGGTCACGGGATTTGTTGGCCGCGCCGTTTGAGCCTTGTATGACTTCATCTGAAGTATGACTGAACGGCTAATGCGAGGGCTCCGTCCTGGGGCGGGCACGGGGAGGTCGCGAATGGAACTCCAGCCAGCAATGTGCTTGCGCCGGTAAGAAACGCTCTGAGGAGAAGTGCTTTGTTTTAGCACTTGGTTTGTCCCCCCAATTGGTGCATTGTCGCCCCCGGCTGGCCGCTCGGTCCTTGGTGGCTGCGCGTGCCAGGTGTCCGTCCACAGTACACAGCAAATCCGACTCGAAGCGCAGTGCAGCTGGCTTGCCAAGGCAGAGCGAGTTCCGTCGGGCATAAGTCTGGAATTAGGGTCCGCCCCCCGCGACTGTGGCCAATGGCTCCTGGCATCGACCGTTGACGGCATCGAGGTTCCGGTTTGCGGACTTTTCTTGGCACCACTAAGCAAGACGAGATTTCGCCGCGTGTGAGTCTTTCAAGAGTTCCCAGATGACCACAGCCGTTTCGGGGTGAGTGACCTCCATATATTTCTTAATCTTTGGATTTTTGGCGATGCGCTCAAGGTATTTGAGGGATACCGCAAGGCAAAGCATGTCTGAACCGAACGAAGACTCCACCGCTTTTAGACCCCGCACCAAGCCCTCATGCTCTCTTTCAAGCAGCGCATTTGCAGTACCACGTGCAGAAACAAGCCTTCCTTCCAAGTCCCGGTTGTTCAGCATCTCGGGTTTTGTCACCAGGAGAATCGCTCGCAAAAATGGCAGCGTGAAGTTGTTGCTAGCGACCATGTGTTCGGCGGCTTCGATCTGACGCAGAGGCTTCATCCGGCGGATCGTTGCGAACGATCTAATGCCCAATCGGTGGGGCTCAAGAAGGCGCGTAACCTCGGGACAAATGCCCTTGAGCATATCTCGCTTCTGGCGCACCGATGTGATATCTACGTTGAGTGCGGCGGCTACCCGCTCTTCTGTGACGCCGTTCTCAAGTACACGGAGGAGCATGTAGTGCTGCAGTATCGGAGGGACAGCGCTGACTCTTTTGTTGTAAGTATAGCTTTCGTCGTCCTTGGCTAGAATACACGCGACATCCTTGACTCCCCTTGATTTCAGAATTTCGAACCGGGAATTACCATCGACGAGCAAGAAGGTGCCCTGCGCCTGTGCGTAGACTACAAGAGGTTCAATCAGGCCAATGTGTTCCAGTGAAGAAACGATTTGCTTGTAGCACGCGGTTTCTTTCATCGCCAACGTAGGCTCTCTCTGGGGAACTATAGATGTGATCGATAGCGTAAGTATCTGGCTTCCGAAGGCCGCCTTCCTGCACCCGTCTACCATTTTCATTTTCCTCTTAAGTTTTAACCGAGACGCTGTGACAGTTTCTCGGGCATTTCAGAGAGATGCTCTGCACGCAGTATTTCAACAAAGTTTTGGTCCTGTAGAAGTTGTCGGAACACCGAGCATAGTAGCAGGATGCGGTCCTGTGCCTTCGTGGCTTTCGTCGCGATAGCCTGTTGCTCTTGAACCGTTTGCTCATAAGCTCTTACCAGGGTCCGAGGTGAAATCTGCCTCTTATCGTCGCCACCATCGTGCTTTGAGCTTTGTTGCTTTGTGCGCGCCGCCACCAGTTTACGAACAGTGGTGAGCTTTGCGCCGCGCAGTTGTCCGCTCTGATAAGCCTCGGACAGAGCCAAAGACACTGCATGATCATCTCCACGAGCTATTTCGATGGCAACGCTGATCGGCAACCTTCCTGCTTCAACGTGTTCTACAAGGCTCTCCTCTCCTCGTTCAATGAGGTGGACTAAGCCGTAGATGAAAACCCGATCAAGACCAAGTTTCGTGGCGATCACTTCGGAGTTGTATCCGCGCGCACGCAGGAGCTTTACTTCGCGAAGAATGTCATGGTTTGAAGATTTTTTTCTGGCCAGGTTTTCAACAAGACCCATAAGGAATTGATCTTCGCGCGAGACATGGGTCACGATTGCGGGGATCGTAGACTCCCCTAATTCTGCAAAAGCTTCGATTCTGCCTTGACCGCAAACCAAGTCGAATCGCTTGCCATCTGGCGTCGGCTCGGGCCGTAAAGAGACCGTGATGGGCCTTTTCAGTCCGACCGCGCGAATGCTTGCAACAATCTCCATCCATTTCATACGGTTCCTACTGCGGGGATTCGTGATCAGAATCGCCGAGATGGGAATGTCTACGATTCGGGTCTGCATGATGAACTCCCTTCAATCTGCTTTCGTCTACAGAGGCTTAAGAAAAACTCAAGATCGTCGAAGCGGTAGGCGTCGAGGGCTGCCTTGTTCAAGTGCCTAAAGCACAACTTCCGAACTCTGATTTCGGCTGAAGGAAGTACGTAATAATCTAATATCGAATCGTTCCCAGCGCGCATCCTCGCGATTAGCGAAACATCCGACCGCCGCAGGCAATTCGTGTGAACTTTCCAATAGTATCCGTCGGGCCGCTCACGACATTGAGCGAGACGAATGGACGCCGTTAATTCATGATTGATTGAGAGGAGTCCGCGCGGATCAGAGAGGTCTGTTGTTATGCTTCCGATCTCAACGCTCTTGAGGATTAGCTCGACCAGAATTCGGCGTTGAGCCGCCAGTCGCCTGTTTACGTCGCAGTAGCTACTGTCTCGGCCGGATTGCCAACCGACCAGGTCATAAGCTCGATTGAGGCCTCCGAAACGCCTGAAGTAGACTTGACTCTTCGGCTGGTTGCCAGCTTCATCAATAATGCGGGCGGAAAGACGTCCAGCTGTCCTTAGCAGTTCACGCAGACCTTCGAGAAGCTCCTCGTCTGTCCAGTTTCGGCTCCGAGCACGAATACGAGCCTGTACCGTCTGAAATTCCTCATTGGTAACAAGTGGCTTGAGGGCCTTGCCCGATCGCAGCCAAAGGCCTCGCGGATTTGGATTTCGTTTCTGCTTGAGCTTGCCCGATGTTCGGTTATAAAGGTCTATCCCAACATATTTCTGGCTGACCAAAATCTCGTGCACCTGCCAAGTCGTCCAGCTCTTGCCGAACTGGGATTTCAGGCCTCTCGCGTTCAGGTCTGCAGCGATTTCTGTCTCGCCCCGGTGGGCGATAAAGCTCTTGTAGATGCTTGCTACAACCTCTGCCTCCTCTTGTGGGCCGGGGCTTAGGACGACTCTGTCGGTCTGAATGCTCTTGTGTTCTCTGAAATCGAGCAAACTCTTCGGATTCCCATCTTTATCTATTAACAGGCGTCTGAATGCGTATCCAGCCACCCCGCCTTGGCGGAAACCCAATCCGATCAAACGGCATTGTCCGGCGAATACCTTTGCTGAAAGTTCGCGACTGTACTCTCCGGCCATGGCTCTCTTGACCGTCTTCAGGAGAATAGAAGAGAGGCTTCCGTCGTTGGAGAAGTTCTCTGCGCAGTAATGAACACAAATCCCTGCTCGCCTGAGCACGTATTCATAGTGGGCGCTTTCATCAGCGTCCTGAAACCGGCCCCAACGGCTGACGTCGTAGACGAGCAGCTCTGTGAAATCTTGTGTTCCCCGAGCTACATCATCAAGAAGAGACCGTAATCCCGGCCTCCCCGCCAGATCGAGGCCACTCTTCCCGTGATCTGAATAGGTCCGCACAATTGTCATTCCCTTTATGGCGGCGTACTGCGCAACTGCGTCTGACTGGTTTACCGGGGAGTATTGCTGGTGTTCGGTGGACATTCGCACGTATTGCGCTGCTCTCACGGGAGCTGAAATGGGAGACAGGCAATCTTGGTGTTTCAAAGTCCAGCCTCCAGAAATTGTGTGAAGCCTATCGAGCCGGTTGAAAGGAACCCTTGCTGGCGAGGTTTACATCTCGCCACGAGTCACACGTGAAAGGTGTGTGAGCATCTCAACAATTCATTTAGTCCTCAGGGTTTTGCACCGAGACCGAATCCAGGGTGGCAGGAAAATATCATGTTAGGGAATGGCTTTCGCCGCTCCGGCTCGTTTAGCACTGGGGGCCCAAGAGTTCGCACTTAGCTGGGGAACGATCCCGTTAGTGCCATTCATGAACGGGCAGAATATGACGTTGGCACTTCAGTCCTGCTCAAAAGAAAGTACGAGTTCCCTGGCCCGTCCGCAGGACTCGGAAAGAGGAGACGGAAGTGAAAGCCGCAATCCTGTCGAGATCAGCGACATTGATCTCGGTTTCAGTGCGGGCATGGCATCGGCTCGCCGGGAAGGATTCGAGCGCGTACCCACCGAGTAAAGATTACCGTTTGGGCTAGCTTTCCCGCCGCAAGTACACGACAGAACAGCCCCCCTGTGGTACCGGTTCTGCTATGTGACGTATCGAAACAACAGGTTACGCGGTTGATCTGGAGAGGCCACCTACATGCACTGTTTCGGTGGAGTGAGCATGCTTCTCCTCTTTCAGGTTTCCTGAACTAAGTCAGCCCATCTGAAGTTCTCCCTATCTTAGCGATTGACAACCATAGGAGGTTTGACACATTGTTTGCTCGTAATGTTTCGTTTCATATGAAATCCCATATGCTTGCTGATTACGCACGAAGTTTTGACAAGGACATTCTCCCGCTGCTGCGGAAGCAGAACGGCTTTAAGGACGAAATTACATTCTCCGGTCCGGGCGGAGTCGATGTGAATGCCATCAGTCTGTGGGACAACAAAGCCAGCGCAGACACTTACAACACCAATTCTTATCCTGAGGTGTTGAAGACGATGGCAAGATTTATCGAAGGAACGCCAACGGTTCTCACCTCTGAGGGTTGTTAACTCGAGCTTCCATAAGATCGCCGTTCACGCGATCGCGTAGGACATTGATCTTTTTAAACGGGAAGGCGGTTCATCTCGACTTCCTGGACTGACGATGAAAGGTGTCCGAAGGTGAAAACACCTTCGTTGGCCTGAGTTAGTTCCGTGAATCTGAAAGAGTGTCCGCACAAGATCGTCTCTCGCCTCTAGCTTTAGCAATGCTCCAGCCGAGACTAGGTCCAGGTATTTAACGGCACAAGATGGAGCAATCTGTGAGCTTGCCAACGGAATACGATCTCCAAAATTCCGGGTCCAACCTACCAGGCATTGCGTGGACCTAGCGACGCTTGGTCATGCAGTGCGCAAATCTACAGTGTTCTAAAGAGCTGCTAGCGAGTATGAAAACGTTTACTTTTCTCCCCCGTCGTACCGTACCCTTCATAGACGCGTTGCAAGGGCGCTGAGCGCACCTCGGTCTGATGTGGAAACGGCGGTAACTACGGAGGAGTGCCTGCAGCTTGCCCAGCCCTCTATGGAGGCTATTCTCGTCGATGCCGATCCCTCCGAACTTTGAAGATGTTCTGACGAAAACCGGCCTCGCTCTTCGTTTTTGGGCCTTGAGCAACGTCTGGCCGTGTTCTGTGCTCCCGAGGCACGGTTGCTGGTTTGCCGATCTCCCGCACGCCTTGGCATGATCCCGACCGACGGACGACCGGTGTTTCTGTCGACTGCCTGACGAAGGAGCTGGACCAGTAATCGACTCTTGACCATCAGAGACTGAGACAACGCTTGGGTGGTCGAACCAAGCAGAGGGTAAAGACGCTTCCTCCCATGCCCGATAAAATGTATCTACTTCGGCTCAAGGGAACGGACCTAGTCCCCGACTTCGTCATTGCTGCGAGTGTGGAGTTCCACGGCGAACATGTGGTTTTTCTAAAATCAGATGGCACCCTGGCTGCGCTGTGCGTGTTGGAGATCGTGGAAAGTTGGTCTGAAATTGAACTCTAGAGCGCATAGGCATGACGGTGTAACCCCGCTACCACGGCTTGGATACTGGCGTTCCAAGAACTTCTTCAACCAGCTAAATTGATTGGCCCAACCGAATGACTACGGCAATAACGCGCCCAAGGTTTTCTACTTCCGTCCGATACTTCCACCTCCGGCTGGAGGCAGGCGACAGGGGGTGAGGTATGAGTGTCAACCACTCCGCGTTGCTGTCCAATTCGCACCAACCGCAGACATAACCCTCCGTCGTCAAGAGGAAGTAGATAGGTCGCCGAAATTCATGGGTCCACTCTTTCGCCGATGAGATTTCCCGCTTGCTTGTGTCGATCTGAACGGTGGAGCCTGCTGCGATCATCGGATCAAGGGTCAGGTCGAGTTTGCCGATGATACCCCGCCTATATGGCATGCGCGAAGATGCGTTTCCTACAGGGAGCAGCGTGGTCTGATCGGGCGAGTGATTAGGAAATGGTGTCGCCGGAAGTAGACGTTTTGTGCGGGATTTCCGTGAGGCTTCGGTCAGTAATATGGTCGAGTTGGGGCTCGAAAGCTGATCGAGGATCAGGGGCCTGGCTTCTGCCGTAGAAGTGGAGCCTATGAGTTGATCGGTGGAGATGCTGTAGATTTCTGCCAAAGTTATCAGCTTATGGACCGTTAACTCGTGTTCATCGCTCTCCAGGCGGTTGAGCCAACTGGCGGAGATCTGATAGGACGGATCGCCCCGGTTCCGCGCAATGCGGCTACCACGCTGCTCAACCTCTCGCAATGAGAGACACCATTGCTGGCGAAGAGCGCGGAGCCTTGCACCAAGCCCTGTCATCATCGAACCTTACTCTGGCCGCAATCCCAAAGCGGAAAATAGCGACACTGGGACGATTCCCACCCGACTACGGGCGCGTGCCTCTCCGCTCCGCTCAATATAACAAGTACCCGCCAGACTGGTACCGTCCCCACAAATACGATGAAACTACAACCCAAAAGGGTGCCTACTACCCTTACGGACTCTAAGAGTCGAATACTGCTCCCGCGTCCAACGCAAGTATGTCCTGGCATCCGGAGAGTGTCATTGCAAGGAGCGCTGACGACCGCTAGGCATGGTACGTGCTTATTGGCGCGCTACCGCCGGGAAGAGAGGGTCGTTCGACCAGCATTCCGCACAGCCTCCAGCCGATGGCCGTCCAGCTTGATCTCATGGGTCCGTTCCGGCCCCTCGGGCAGCCTGGAGACGGGGAGGCAATCCATGGTTTCGATGAAACCAGCTGGTCGTTGTGGAGGGGAACTTTTCTTTGGACATGTTTTCGGGCGAGAACAATGTCTCATAGGATGCGGTGCGCCAAGGGGACGTGATCGCGACCTGGGTGTTGGCTCACGCGGCCCATCATCGGGCACCACGCCGATGAGAGGGGTGTGAGAAAACGTGCTGAGGCTTCCTGCATCGCACTAATGGCCATAGGGCGTGACGATCGTCCCCGGATACTCCGACGGATCGTTAAACAGTCCTCCGACATCATGCATTAAATTTTTGTCGAGAAAAGAGCGTGCGAACGCTTGGGTTGCACGCAAGTTATAGAGTGCCTCTCCGGTTTCCACCTTTTTGCCGTTCGCAAATAGAAGAGGGACATCGCTGAAACTTCCATGATTCAGGCCTGCGGATTTCAACACAATATCGTAACTACCGATAGGGCAGGCATTGAGTTGAGCTTCCTTCTTCTTCATATATTCGGCCTCCTGCGCGGCATCAAAGCCTCTTCGTTGGCCGGAGTGGTCGATTTCGAGAAGGAGAACAGGCTGGGTAAATCCTTTGCCGTATTCGGGAAATGCGGCGACGGGGGGTAGCGCTCCGTCGAGGCTTATACACGCTTTGAAATGCTGATCCATCTGACATGCAAGCGTTGCAAATGCTCCTCCGGAAGAGTGCCCCATGGCCGCTACTCGGTTAACGTCGAGTCTTCCGCCGAGTGCGAATTCATGCGCCTTTTGGCCATTCATCTCGGTCAGCTTGCTCAGCACGAACACAACGTCACGAGCGCCCTCGGTGATCGAAAGTCCGGCGGAAGCTTCCATTCGTTGAAATCGTTGCTCAGGCGTGAGGCCCACAGGATCGGCTTCTTGATGAAACGGGACAACTCTGCCATTCGGAAATACAACCGCCATTGCCGTGTATGTGTGTTCAATCGATGCAACAACATATCCGTGGCTGACGAGGTCCTCGATCAATGATGTGTATGCAAAACCTATGCTTCCCAAGCCATGCGAAAAGAGCACGACAGGAAAATGTTTGGGGGATTTTGCGACCGGCGCATTTTCGACCACATAAGAAACGAGGTCTCCTGAAACAATCAGTCCCCAAGCGGCTCCAAACGCATCCCCGACGCGGCGCTGAACCTCAGGGTTCGCATCCATCTGCTTTGCAACGGGGAGGTACGGCCCTGTTCTCCCTGTATCTGTTCGCGGCGCTGGGTACCAGAGATACACCATTAAATCGCGGTTTGCGTCAGGATTAGCAGAATAGGTGTCAGGACGAGAGGTATCGATCCATTCGTAGCCAATTCGACCGATCCCAAATGGGCCAGATGGAACAGGTAACGTGGTTGCTGGGGGTTTCAGCCCGCCTGGTTGAAGGTCGGTCGGAATGCGATTCTCGTTGTCATTCTGTCCATAAGCATTCTTCAGCGTTCCAGCGAGAAGAAGAACGATCATCAAATCGCGACTTGTCACGGATGGCCTCTCAAAAAAGGACGCGAGCGTGCAACCGGAATCTTACGCTTATCGGATGATCGACACCCCCATTGGGGCCGCCAACTGGACTCTGAACCCTCTAAATCGGAATTGCAGCTTCTAAGGTGTATCTGGCCAGTGATGCGATACCTTGCCCGAGGCATCGAGGAACTGCATGCTTGGCGTTCCGTCGGCGGCCACGCGCAACAGAATGCGTGTGCGTCCCTCAGGATCGCGCAATCGCAATACGGCCGACTTATCCGGGTCTCGCTCGATCGACGCACGTGCGTGCAGCTTCATGGGGTATTTGCCCATCACGGTTGTCAAGGCCTCCCGCTTCTCAGGGCCCTCGGGCATGGCGCGGACCATTTTATACGCTGAAAACACTTCTGGGGTGAGCAGTGTAGTGTTGTTGTCATTGATCTGGTAGCTGCTAGATCGCTCCTGGCCGTCCTGATCTGTATCCAGCGAAAGAGTTTGATCCTGTTCATATTCATCGAAACTGAGATGACCAAACGAGTGGAACGCTCCGTCTTTGGACTTGTAACCGCCGAAGAGCATGCCCCCATTTTCCGTCCCCTCGTCGTTGAGAAACAGGATCCCAGCGGAATCCTGGCGGTCGGGACGGGATATCTCCTTTCCGTGGTAAAATTCGCCCGCGAACTCAGCCTTATCCGAAATGATCAGCCGAGGAGTACCGTCCGGCTCAACGATATTGATGCGATGCACGGTAAGCTCATCGAAGTCCAGGTGCCGCGAATCCCGCTGCTCGGTGGCAGAGACGCGGTGTAACGTAAAATCTCCGCGTGTCAGGCCCAGGCTCACTGTGAGGAAAAATGCGACCGTCAGCAGGCCGGAGTATACGGCCAGGAAATGTGGGTTGGAAAAAGGTCTCATCGGAACTCTCCTACTACTGACTTGATGCCGTATGGAAAGGCCTTTTACGCCTTAGTCGCCAGTGCAGCTTCGCCTATTCGAGCACTATAAGCGCAATTGCACAACACGACACGAAGAGTTGTTTTCCAATCCCAACCTTGACGTACTAAGCAGGACGGGGTCCGCGTAATCGTCCGGGGTTGCGTCATTCGAGTTGGCCACCAACTTCGATTCCGACTCAGCAAACATTCTGCGTAGGCATGCTATGCGTCTCGGTTTATCCGACGCGAAAGAGATGCGCAGTTTTCTTGAGAGTATCTCCTTCGGAGGCATGTGATGCCCACCAACGCAAACCCGCGTTCCAAAGAGAATCGGTAGCCAGCATTTGCAACAAGGTTTGTCCCCGGTCTACTCCACCTCCAACTCAGAAACGACAAACCCGTGCCTGGTCACCCTGACCCACAACA
>Ga0302324_100026797_pt1 | contig 11003 bp, 6 predicted proteins | sample Palsa_T0_1_FD_201949 | JGI IMG/M metagenome (GOLD analysis project Ga0302324, IMG submission 201949) | Peat permafrost microbial communities from Stordalen Mire near Abisko, Sweden - Palsa_T0_1 | ecosystem: Environmental > Terrestrial > Soil > Palsa > Peat permafrost | place: Sweden: Abisko...
GTCGTCCTTGCCCGCGTCGCCGTTCTCGTCGCCGCTGTCTCCGGCCGAGTCGCCGCTCTTGCTGCACCCGGGGAAATCGGGCGGGCAGTCGCTCGTCTCGTGGCACGACTTGGGGGGCTTCATGCCCGGCAGGTGGGGCGCGTCGCCGGAGACGTCGTCCTTGATCTCGACGGTGTACGGGTGGCGCGCGTCGCCGTTGGTGGCGACCGATTCCTTCGAGTCGTCGAAGCCCTGGATGTAGTAGCGCAGCGTCCCGGCGGTGACATCGCCGCAAGGAACGAGCCCGCCCCAGCCGTCGCCGACCTTCTTCAGGTCGAAGCGCTTCCACGTCGTCATCCCCGGGCCCTTGTACTTGACGACGACGCGGACGACGCCGTCCGTGCCGCCCTCGACGTAGACGGGCAACGGGGTGTCGACCTTCTGCTCGGTCGCCGGCGTATGCGTGAAGTCGCCACCCGGCTGGTCTCCTCCTCCTCCGCCGCCACCCCCTGCCGCAGCCCCGCCTCCTGCCCCGCCTCCGCCGGACCCCTTGGCGGCAGCCAGGAACGCTTTGCGGAGATCCGGCGCGTCGTAGGCCGGGTTGATGGCGATGTCGGCTTGCAGCTGCGCCGCCGCAGCCCAGTTGCGCGCCGCCTGGTCCTTGTCACCCTTGCGGAACTGCATCGTCCCGAGGTCACGGAAGAGAGCCGCGCGCGTGGGGGCGCCGCACTTCTTCTGGCCGCAGGCCTTCATCGCTTTCTCGATGCGCGCCGCGCCCGTGCCGTAGTTCATGGCAAGGTAGTCGCCCTCGGCCTTCTTCATCGCCGCCCTGGCCGCGCCGTCGGTCCGAGGGTCGGCGAGCGCGGAGGTGGAGAAGGTGGCAGCGAGGAGCGCGAAGAGCAGTGTCAGGATGGCGGCGCGCACGGGTCGGTTCATACACCGGCCCAAGCCGAGCGGGTCCATCTCATAGAAACAACGGATTTTTCTGCCTTGCCGCGAGCGGTCAACTACCGGAGCGCGAACGTCGCCCGCGCGTGCAAGCTGCGCATCGACTTGCCCCCGTCATCCTTCCCTTCGTCGTCGAAGGCCACCTGCGTGCGCACACCCGACAGCGCTTGCATCACCTTCGCCACCGGCGAGCCAGGGACCGGGACGTCGGGCCAGATCGGCGCGTAGTCGGTGCCTCGCGCGGGATCCCGCGCGCCCTCCCTGGCGAACGCGTAGGCGGCGCCGTCGGGGCTGACGGGGGTCGCGCCGAAGTAGGCCAGGGCAAGCGCCCGCACGGCCGCCGGATCGCCCGCGCTCTCGGGCGCGCCGTGGAAGAGCACTTCGGCCGCCGCGCGAGACGCGGTGCCGGCGGACACCATCCTCCCCTCCAGGGTCCACGCGAGGACGGCCGACAGCCCCTTGCCGGGCTGACTCGCCAGTTCCACCGAGAGCTGCGTCGACTCGGGATCGCTCGCCGGCTTCGCGCGCGGACCCGTGCCGTCGAGCTGCTCGTCGATGAGGCCCTCGAGCACCCATTGTTGCAAGGTCACGATGAGCGCCCCCTCGGTGACCGCGTAGAAGACGGTGACGTCGCCGATGTCGCCGAGCAGGCCGTGGGCCATGTCGCCCTTGAGCCGGATGCGGACCATGGGGACGTCGCGGTGACGCGCCACCTCCCCCCACTCGAACATCCCCGGGATCGTCTCGTTGGCCATGACGCGCACCGCCGCCAGCGCGAGGGCCGCCTGGGCTCCGCTCTTCACGGCGATCTCGGCATAGGCCGGCAGCTTCACCAGCAGATCGAACCGATCGTGGTGCGAACGGTCTCCCTGGGGCATCTGCGGGATGTCGTCGTCGGCAAACCCGAGGAGCGCCTCGGCCAGGATGGACCGATCGGCCACGCCGAAGGCGGCCCAGTCGCCGAGGAAGTCGAGCTTGAGCTCGTGCTGGTGCGACGAGAACCCGCGCAGCGTCTGCGACAGCTCCCGCCGCGGCTCGGAGTCCGCCCCGATGCCGATGACCGTGCGTGCGCCCCCGTCGATGGGACGCGAGACGAAGCGCGCTGCCCCGACGAAGCCGGCGAGGTCCTTGTAGTCCGTGCCGTCGAGGAGCGGCAGCTCGCGCAGCGTGGCGTTCACGGTCTGCCCGTCGAAGGCGAAGCGGAGCGCCACGGGATCGATGTAGGCCGACCACTCGTTCTGGTAGCTGCGCGCGAACCGCTCGTAGCTCGCCTTCTCCGACGCGGTGACCGTGGCCGGCGAGGGGAGATCGATGAGCGGCTTCATCGCGGCGGGCGTCCCCCACGTCGATCGGGCCGCCCCGCCGTGCTGCCACGCGATGGGCGCCCCGCCGGTGTGGCGCACCTCGTCTCTCGTCAGCAAACCTGCGGCGACGAGATCGTCGACCCCGGCCGGGCTCCTTCCCTGCATCACAGCGTAGAGCAGCGCCGCGAACCCGGGCGTCTCCAGCTCGCCCAGGGCGATCTCGCGCCGCGCCTCGAGCACCTTCTGGCGGGGACCGATCACCTCGCCGACGAAGCGGTCACCCATGTACGCGAGGACGTCCGCGCGCTCGCCGGCGTCACGCGCGAGCATGAACCGGAAGTCCGGCTCGTCGGCGAGGCGAGGGTGGCGCCCCTGGAAGGTGTCGAGGACGACGTCGATGGCGCCGGGGCTGTTGGACACGATCTCGACGTCGCCCGCCGTCGCTCGCTGCTGCAGGACCAGGCCATCCGCCGAGCGCGCGACCTTCACCGTCGTGCCCGCGTGATCGCGAGTCTCGTGCGTCAGCACGCCGTGCGCCGGCTCCAGGTCGGCCAGCGTGGCCGCGAGCGCGACGTCGAGCAGCGTGCGGTTCTTCACGCGCAGCATCACCGTCACGTCCGAGCCTTCCTTCACGTACGGATCGCTCCCCACCACGGCCACTTCACCGATCACCGACGGGCCGAGCGCGCGCGTGAGCGGTCCGCGCCGCAAGGCGAGCTGCGTCTCGTAGCGGGCCGACACGTCGCGCTCCTCGGCCACGCCGTCGAGCACGTTTGCGGCCGGGGTCCCCCAGGCGTCCACCTGGTCGAGCAGCCGAAAGAGCGACGGGAGATCGGCCGCGCGGGCGTAATAGAAGTCGGCGGGCGCGTCGGCGGCCAGGGCCTCGACCGGAGGCGGCGTCAGGTGCACCATCATCTTGCCCCAGGGATGATGAGCGAGCGACGGGAGCTGGAGTGACGCGAGCGGGATCGTCGCCGGCTCCTTGGCGGCCTGGAGGAAGAGGGCGCGGTTCTCCTGGAGGGCCTCCTGCACCGCCGTGGCGCCGGTCGTCGTGTCCATCAGCTCGGCGAGGTCGTCGTGCGCCTGCGGCCGCGGCGGCACCACCTGTGCGCGCGGCGGGGCTCCAGGCCGGCCCCGGGTCCTCGGCGCCTTCGGCTTCGCGTCGAGCGCCTCCGCCATCGCCCGCAGGCGCGCGGCCGCGAATCCGTTCCACGCGGACCGCTGCGGCTGCTCGAGGTGCGAGGCCAGCGCCTGCAGCCAGGCGATGCGGTCGGACGGCACGCTCGGGTGCCCCCGGGTGTCGTCGATACGGAAACGCCGGTGCTGGCCGGGCGTGCCGGGCGAGGCACCGGTGAAGAGGTCACCGCTCACGGGCGCGTCCGACACCGGCCGTCGCACCCACACCACCCACAGCACGGGTTGCCCGGCGGGGTGGGGCCAGGACGCGCTCGGCGCCGAGGCGAACGCCAGCGGCGAAGGCTGCCCGGCATGCACATCCACGGCGACGGCGCTCACGGGCACACCGTCCGGCACCTGGGCCGCGAGCACCTCGTAGCCCTCCGCCACGTTTCGACCGACGACCCTCAGCGCGAGCTCACCGGGCACCTCGACCGGCGTCAGCGCGCCGGTGCGCAGGCGAGGCATGGGGTCGTCGGGGGGCCCGCCCGGCACCCGAGGAGCCGGCGTGGAGGACGCCGAGGCGCTCGCCGTGGGGAGGGCGACCGGCGCGGGGGTGGCGTTGCCACAGGCCACGACAGAAGCGACGAGCGAGAGAAGGCCGGAGCGGAAGAGACTCATGGGGGTCCTAGGGTATCCTCTCGCCCGCATGAGCGCCGACGCCGCCTCCCCCATGGACAAGACGCTCGCGGCCACCGACAAGGACGCGACCCCGCGCTTCCTCGGGCTGACGCTCGGTCTCACGCTGGCGGCGTTCGTCGCGATGATCGTCTACTGGAGCATCTGGTTCTTCGTGAACCGCGAGTGGCTCGCGAACAGCACCGCGCCGTCCTACTACGTCTTCGAGAACTCGTTCCCGGCGGCGGACGGCTGGCTCACCGTGGGCTGCGCCTTCGCCGCGTGGGCCCTCTACAGGCGCAAGGCCAGCGCGCTCTTCTGGCTGCTCGTCGGCGGAAGCTCGAGCATTTACCTCGGCCTCATGGATGTCCTCTTCGACCTCGAGAACGGCATCTACCTCGCGCCGAAGGGCGACTGGGGGGCCGTGGCGACCGAGGTGGCGATCAACGTGTACGCGCTGGGCGTGGGCGCGTGGGCGCTCTGGTTCGGCTGGCGACATCGCCGCTGGTTCATGGCGAGGGGTTGACCCAGCGGCCATGCCGACCCTTCCGGACGTCAGTCGCCTCGGGTCGCTCCCGACCGATCGCTGGGGTGCGCTCGGGCGTCGCTTCCGCGACATCGGGTTCACGTCGCGCGCGTGTGCGCCGTTCGCGCAGCTCGGCGCGCTCACGCCGGGTCCGCGCCACGCGGCACTGGCAAAGTGGCACCTCCGGCGCCTGCGGGAGCCCTCCGCCTACGCGATGCGCATGATGACCTTCTGCGATCCCGTGACGCCGGCCGAGGCTCGCGAGGTGCTCGGGGACGCGGCGCCGCTCGAGCGACTCGTCGACGCGAGGCTGCTCGTGGCGACGGGCGAGGGCGTCGTCTCCGCGTTCGTCATGAGGCTCCTCGCCGACCTCTACGTGCTGAGCGACGACCTCAGCGCCGGCGGCGAGGCGGTGATGGGCGCGGCGCCCAGCACGAAGACCCTGGCCGGCATCGCACGGCCTCGAGCTCGTGCGGGCCGTGCGCTCGATCTCGGCTGCGGCGCGGGCACGATCGCGCTCGCGCTGGCGCAGCGGTGCGACCGCGTCGTCGCGACCGACATCAGCGAGCGCGCCGTGACGTTCGCGCGGTCGAACGCGGCGCTCAACGGGATGGACAACATCGAGTGTCGCGTCGGCGATCTGTTCGAGCCGGTCTCCGGGGAGTCGTTCGACATCGTCGCGTCACAGCCGCCGTTCGTGCCACGGGAGGAGGCGGCCGGGCCGACGACGTTCCTCTTCGGGGGGCCGCGCGGCGACGAGATCAGCATGCGCATCGTCCGCGGCCTGCGCGCGTCCCTGGCGCCCGGCGGGCACGCATGCCTGCTGGCCGAGTGGCCCGTCATCGAGGGTGACCCGCCGGTTGACGAGCGGATCGCCGAGGCGCTCGGAGCGCCCGCCAACCTCGGCATGCTCCACCTCCGCTCGGCCGACACCGGCATCGACGAGCACTGCGCGCGATACGCCACGATCGAGCACCCGCTGGGGGACGCGGACTACGAGCGCGCCGCGATGCGCCGCCGCGAGCACTTCGAGCAGATGCGCATACGCGCGCTGCTGCCCATGGTGAGCGTGATTCGCCGCCACGACGGCCAGCCGGGGTGGCTCTCGGTCGTGGACGTGGGCAGTATGCCGATGTCGCGCGCGCGGGTCGACGCAATGATCGCCGCGCGGGACCTGGTGGCGCGCGGGCCAGGCGCCGTGCAGGCGGCGAGGCTTCGCGTGCCCGAAGGCGTCGCCGCACCCCCGGACGACGTCCTGGCCGCGGTGCGCGCGGCGGGCGGAGCGACGACACTGTCGGACGAGGTTCTGGCCAAGGTGGAGGAAGCGCTGCTCGCCGGCCAGCTCGAGATCGTCGAAGCGTAGGCAGCCATCATTTTCCACGTCTCGTCGGGGGCCGCGGCCTACGCCCTGAGACGAGCGGCTGCAGCGCGCGCCCCTCACGCGTGTCGCGCTGCGCGCGCAGGAAACCCCCGCGATCCCGCTCGATCGGCGTGGTCCGAATCCTGCGGAGGGCCAGCACATCGATGCAGTCGTCCGCGCTCGAGTCCGCCGTCGTGCCGGAGATCGGCAAGTACCACCTCGTCGCAGAGCTGGCGCGCGGAGGCATGGGGATCGTGCACCTCGCGGTGGCGCAGGGGCCAGGCGGGTTCAACAAGCTCCTCGTCGTCAAGGAGCTGAAGCCCGAGCTGTCGCGCGACGACAGCTACGTCTCGATGTTCCTCGACGAGGCGCGGCTCGCCGCGCGCCTGACTCACCCGAACATCGTGCAGACCATCGAGGTCGGGTCCGAGGGGAGCCGGCACTACATGGTGATGGAGTTCCTCGACGGGAGGTCCCTCCACCGCATGATCCGCCGCTTCCGGGACCAGGGCGGCTTCCCCGTCGCGGCGCACCTGCGCATCCTGGCCGAGGCGCTGGTCGGCCTGCAGTACGCGCACGACCTTCGTGACTTCGACGGTGAGCCTCTCGGCATCGTCCACCGGGACGTGAGCCCGCTGAACGTGTTCGTCACGTTCGACGGGCAGGCCAAGGTGGTCGACTTCGGCATCGCCAAGTCCATCGAGTCGTCGACGGAGACGAAGACGGGGGTCCTCAAGGGGCGCGTCGCGTACATGGCCCCCGAGCAGGCCTGGGGCGGCACTGTCGATTGTCGCGCCGACGTCTACTCCGCGGGGGTGATGCTCTGGGAGGCTGCGGCGGGGCGGCGCCTGTGGCCCGGAATGAACGACGTGGAGATCCTCGCCCGGCTCCTGCGCGAGGGGCCGCCGCCGCTCAGCGCCGTGCGCCCGGACGCACCGGAGGACCTGGAGGCCATCTGCGCGCGGGCCATGGAGAAGCGACCCGAGGAGCGGTACGCGAGCGCGAACGACCTGCTCGACGACCTCGAGGCCCACCTGGCGTCCCGGGACGACAGGGTGAGCATGCGCGAGGTCGGCGCCCTGGTTGGAAAGGTGTTCTCCGAGGAGCGCCGGCGCATGAGCGCCCTCATCGAAGAGACGCTGACACGGGTCCGCGGCGGACCGCGCTCCGGTGTCATGCCCACGCTCGAGGTCCACGTCCGCGGGACACCGAGCGGTGCACTGGGCCTGCGCGAGGAGGCCAGTCAGATCTCCGGGCACCTCGTGCTGACACCCCTCTTCAACGCGCCGTCGTCCATCACGGGAGGGCCCGCGACGGCGACGCCGACACCGAGCACCGCGCCGGGGGACGCGCCGTGGTGGGCCTCGCGCCGGGCGGCGATCGTGGCCGCGAGCGGGGCCATGGTCCTCCTCTTGGCGGTGATCGTCCTCGTGACCAGCTTCCGCGAAGCCGCGCCTCCCCCGGCGGTCGAGGTCCCGGTCGCGGCGGCCGCCCCGGCCCCGGCGGGGCGGGACATGCCGGACCTGGTCGACGTCGTCGTCCGTGTCTCGCCCGCCTCGGCGCAGATCACCATCGATGGAGTGCCCGTCCCGACCAACCCCTTCCACGCGCGCTACGGGAAGGACGCCCAGGTGCACCGCGTGCTGGCCGCCGCCGAGGGGTACGACGCCAAGCTGGAGGAGGTCTTCTTCGCCAACGACGTCTCGATCGACGTGAGCCTCGACCGACGCGCGACTCCCGCGCCTCGCTACTACCTGCCTGCCCCCGCCCCTCGCGGCGGCAAGCACGCCGGGACCTCTGCGACGGGTTCCTCCCCTGCCCCCGGCGACGCGTCGACTGCCGCCGCCACGGCTCCTCCACGCGTCGACATCGCCCCTACGGGCGGACACGCGCCCTTGCGCCCGATCATGACCAGCAACCCCTACGGGACCCCATGAGAATGCTCGCTGCAGCCCTCGCCCTCTCTGCCGCGGCGGTCCTCGCGTCGACGACGGCTCGGGCGGACGACGCGTCCAACCGCCAGGCATCCAAGCACTTCCAGCGCGGCGTGGCGCTGTACGGCGAGGCCGACTACCGGGCGGCGCTCGTCGAGTTCAAGCGCGCCTACGCCGTCCTGCCCAACCCGGCCGTCCTCTACAACGTCGGCGAGACGCAGTACCAGCTCCAGGACTACGCCGGGGCGCTCACCACGTTCGAGCATTTCCTGGCGGAGACGTCGTCCGGCGGCGATGGGCATCGCACGGAGGTGGAGGGTGACCTCGAGATCCTGCGCGCACGCGTTGGCCACCTGAGCCTCACGACGATCCCGTCCGGCGCCGAGGTGACGATCGACGATCAGCCGGTGGGCAAGACACCGCTCGACCGATCCGTGCTCGTCAGCATCGGCCACCGCAAGGTGGTCGCTTCGCTGGCGGGACGCCCGGCGATCACGCGGTACGTCGACGTGGCGGCCGACGACACCCTCGCCGTCACGCTCCAGCTCCCCGAGCCACCCGAGCCCGCCCCTCCGCCCGCTCCGAGGGTGGAGTCGTCCCGTCTCGTCGAGAGCACCACGCCTTCCCACGGCGGCAGCACGCTCCGCTGGCTCGGTTGGACGGCGACCGGTGCCCTCGCGGCGGGCGCCGTCACCTCCGGCATCCTCGGCCTCCACGAGTCTCACACCCTCGAAGCGGCGCGCGCCACGTTCCCGGTCTCCAGCCAGACCCTGAACCGTGACGCGCAGCTCACCACGACGTATTCCATCGTCGCCGACTCGCTGGCCGCCGCCGCCGTCGTCGTGGGGAGCGTGACGCTCCTCTCTACCTGGTTGTCGCCTTCGTCCACCGCGCCGACGCGCGGGAGCTCCGGCGCGACGCGGGTCGTGCTGGGCCCGACCTCGGCGCGTCTCGAGATGACCTTCTGAACCGCAGCTGGGAGAGCTTGCCATGCAAACGAGTGGTCGACGATGGACGGGAGTGACGGCGGTCGCGCTCCTGCTGACGAGCGCGGCCTGCACGGCGCTGCTCGACCACGACGCGACGCAGTGCCAGTCCGATGGCGACTGCGCCCATTTCGGCAGTCACCCGTATTGCGCGAGTGGTGTCTGTGTGTCCTCCGGCCTCGGGCCCACCAGCTGCTTCTACGGCCCGCCGCAGCAGCCGCAGGACTTCATGAACCAGTGCTCGACGGCCCAGTGCCTGTCGTTCGACAACTGCCAGCGGCTCGGGTTGTGCGGCACCGACTCGAGCGAGCCCGACGCAGGGCTGGTGTCTCCACCCACGCCCGACGCCGGCGCGGCCCCGGCCAACACGACGGGCGACGGGGGAGACGCGGGCCCCGCGATGCCGAGCTGCATGGACGCCAGCAACGGGCGCTCCCAGGTGGTGTACCTCACCGGCTCGAGCAACTTTCCGCCGCTGCTCGCCAAGCTGGCGCCGCTCATCATCGCGACGGGCTTCACGCCCGTCTACCAGGTGAGCAACTCGTGCACGGGGGTCAAGGCGATCTTCGGATCGGGCTCCGACCTGACGATGAGCGACCCCACGCCGGGGCCGAGCGCCAAGTACGCGACCTACTTCGCCCTGGACGGCTCGTCCACGCCGTGCACGCTGGGGCCGAGCGGCGCCCAGGTCGACATCGGCGAGTCGGACATCTTCTCGACCACGTGCGACGGCTTCGGCCCTGCCGGCGGCAACGTGGGCGAGTTCCTCGGGCCGATCCAGGCCATGGTGTTCGTCGTGCCCGGCAAGTCGCAGGAGACGGCCATCACCGCCGAGGCGGCGCGCGAGGTCTTCGGCATGGGCGGCGGAACGGCGACCCCGTGGACGAACCCGTCGCTCTACTTCGTGCGCAACTCGAACACCGGGACGCAGCAGCAGATCGGCCACGCCATCGGCGTCCCTGCCGATCAGTTCTGGGGAATCGACCGGGGAAGCGCCGCCAACGTGGACGCGCTGATGAAGGTCATCAGCGATCCGACGCTCGCCGAGCAGGCCATCGGCATCATCTCGGCCGACTACTACGACGACGATCGCGCCAACCTCATCGCCCTCGCCTTCGAGGCCGACGGGCAGGACTGCGCATACCTGCCCGATTCGACCTCGTACAAGAAGGACAAGCAGAACGTGCGCGACGGGCACTACCCGGTCTGGGGGCCGCTCCACTTCTTCGCGGCGATCAGCAACGGCGTGCCGGTGTCGCCTGGAGCGCAGGCGTTCGCGTCGGTGGTGTCGGTGCCGAACATCCCGCAGCCGTTGCTCGACGCGTTCATCGGGGCGAGCCTCGTGCCCTCCTGCGCCATGTCGGTGCAGCGGAGCAGCGAGCTCGGAGCGCTGAGCACCTACGCCCCGCCGTTCCAGTGCGGGTGCTACTTCGAGGCGAGCCCGGGGGTCAACGGAGCGGCGCCGGCGGGATGCTCGTCCTGCAACACGGCCAACGACTGCACCGACCCTGCGAGGCCCGCGTGCAATCTCGGATATTGCGAAGTGCAGTGACGGACACCCCATTCTCGCTGGAGGCCTCATGAAGTCGACGAACCCGATGGCGGACAGGTTGCGGGCATTGCTGGCCGCACCCGAGGGCATCGAGCTCCCCGGTTGTTACGACGTGCTGAGCGCGATGATCCTCGAGCGCGCCGGGTTCCCGGCTGTCTTCATGAGCGGCTACGGCATCGCCGCCAGCATGCTCGGCAACCCCGACATCGGCCTCACGAGCCTCGTCGAGACCGCCCTCATGACGAAGAACGTCTCCGGCGCCATCCGCGTCCCGCTCGTCGTGGACGCCGACAACGGCTACGGCGACGAGGACAGCGTGGTGCGCACCGTCTACGAGCTGGAGCGCGCCGGCGCCGCGGCCATCATCCTCGAGGACCAGGTCTTCCCGAAGCGGTGCGGGCACGCCGCCGGCAAGTCCGTCATCCCCCTCGAGCGGTACCTGCGAAAGCTCGACTGCGCCCTCGAAGCGCGGCAGACGTCGATGGTCGTCGTTGCGCGCACGGACGCCACGTCGATGGACGAGGGGATCCTGCGGGCCAAGCGCTTCCACGCGGCCGGCGCGGACGTGACGCTCATCGACGGTCTGCCGTCGGTCGAGGCGCTGCGTCGCATCGGCGAAG
>Ga0302324_100026798_pt1 | contig 11002 bp, 7 predicted proteins | sample Palsa_T0_1_FD_201949 | JGI IMG/M metagenome (GOLD analysis project Ga0302324, IMG submission 201949) | Peat permafrost microbial communities from Stordalen Mire near Abisko, Sweden - Palsa_T0_1 | ecosystem: Environmental > Terrestrial > Soil > Palsa > Peat permafrost | place: Sweden: Abisko...
ACTCACGGCCAGTCCTGGGCGCCATGGTAGATACGCGAGATCTCGACAATCTCTTCCTTAACGCGGTAAACGGCAATATACGGAAGCGGCGCGAACACTAGTTCCGACTCCCTGCTATACGACCAATGCGCCGTCGCAAGGGAGAATCCTTAAGTGACGTGACGCCTCGATAGATGATTTCGGCAAACGTCCGGAGCCGCAGCAGGCTTGTCTTTCTGGATGTGCCGCACGATTCGTTCCAGGTCATCAGCGGCTTCCGGTGACCACCGGATATGCATTATGGCGATAACAATCGATTGATGCGAGACCCTACTTCTTCGTGCTCGACAAACTCGCCACGGTCGAGGGAGGCAAACCCCTTCCGTACTTCTTCGACATAGCGAGCATCATTCAGCAAGTGGTCGACCGCATCCCGGACCACCTGTTCGGCATCCTTTCCTATTTGGCTGGCAAATTGGGCGAGGCGAGCTTGCTCATCGGGAGTGAAATGCACTTCCATGCCGCCAGTGTAGGATTCCGGCCACTGCATGTCAACTTGCCGGGCTCTGCTAAGGTACAAGTTCGGATGATCTCTTTCTCAAATATCAACAAGCAGTACGGCAAGCAATTAATTTTTGTCGACGCTTCCTTCCAATTGAACCCGGGTGAAAAAGTCGGCCTGGTGGGTCCCAACGGCGCCGGCAAAACCACGCTCTTCCGCATGGTGGTGGGTGAGGAGGCTCCCGACGAGGGCGATGTCTCGGTTCCAAAACGGCTGACCATCGGCTATTTCCGCCAGGACGAAGAAGAAATGCAGGGGCGATCGGTGCTGGACGAAGCCATTGCCGGCAGTGGGCGCGCCGGCGATCTGCATCACGAGCTGGAGGCGCTGCATCATGCCATGGAAGACCCCGTGCGCGCCGGCGAGCTGGACAAAATCCTCGCCCGCTTCGGTGAAGTGCAGGAGGAGTACGAGCATCTGGGCGGTTACTCGCTGGAGGCGCAAGCGCGCGAGGTGCTGCACGGTCTGGGCTTCAAGGAGGATCAGATCGACGGCGATGTCGGCGCTCTATCCGGCGGCTGGAAGATGCGCGTCGCCCTGGCGCGAGTGCTGCTGGGCCGTCCCGACGTCCTCTTGATGGACGAACCGACCAATCATCTGGACCTCGAGTCAATCATCTGGCTGGAACAATTCCTGAAGTCGTTCAGCGGTGCGCTTCTGATGACTTCGCACGACCGCGAGTTCATGAACCGCATCGTTTCCAGGATCGCCGAGATCGACGCGGGCGAGATCATCGCCTACTCGGGCAACTACGATTTCTACGAGCGCGAGCGGGCCATCCGCGAGACCAATCAACAAGCCGCTTTCGCGCGTCAGCAATCCATGTTGGCTAAGGAGCAGCGCTTCATCGATCGCTTTCGGACGCACGCCGCCAAGGCTGCGCAAGTGCAAAGCCGCATTAAGGCTCTCGACAAAATCGAAAAGATCGAGTTGCCTAAACAGCGCCACGTGGTGAAGTTCGAATTCCGTGTTCCGCCCCGCTCAGGCGATCAGGTTGCGGTGCTGGAAGATCTCCACAAAAGCTACGGCCCGCGTGTGATTTACGACGGATTCAGTCTGACCATTCGTCGTGGAGAACGCTGGGCCGTGATGGGAAGAAACGGGGCGGGGAAGACCACGCTTCTGAAAATGATCGCCGGAGTGAGCCAGCCTGATTCAGGCAGCGTGCAGTTGGGCGCCAGTCTCAACATGGGATACTTCGCGCAGCAGTCTTTGGATGTTTTGAATCCCGATCTCACTATTTTCGAGCAGCTGCAACGGGACTTCCCGCAAGACGGCATCGGCTCACTGCGGTCGCTGGCTGGCGCGTTCCAGTTTTCAGGTGACGAGGTGGACAAAAAGATCCGGGCTTTGTCGGGAGGCGAAAAGTCCCGCCTGGCGATGGCACGCATGCTCTACAATCCGCCCAATTTTCTAGTGCTGGACGAGCCGACCAATCACCTGGACCTGGCTACTAAAGAAATGCTGGTGGATGCGCTGAAGGATTTCGAGGGCACCATGATTTTCGTATCGCACGACCGCATGTTCCTGCGCGGCCTCGGCTCCCGAGTGCTGGAACTAGGCGGTGAAAGCGGCACCGAGCGAGAGCCTGTGGTGTATCCAGGGTCATATGTGGAATACGTGCAGACCTTGGGGCACGAGGCGCCGGGGATTGTTTCTTGAGTAATCCGAATTATCTAAGGAGAAACTTGACTCGTCAGACAACCATCGTTCTTCTGCTTGCAATCAGCGTTGCGAGCATCGCCCTTCCCGCACCATCCGACCCTCCTCTCTCCGATTACGCCGGAACCTACGCCGACGAGCCCGGACGAACCATCGAGATCGTAGCCGGCGATGAACTCTTCGCCGTCCAGGACGGCGCCAAGTATAAGCTGCAGCGCTCGGGTCTGGACGTATTCAGCCTCAACACCGGCGAGAAAATCTCCTTTCCGCGCGACTCTTCCGGCAAAGTGACCGGATTCCAGCAGCGCGGCAAATTACATTCGCGCCTGTCGCTCACGGTAACGGCCGAATCGGCTGCGCTGGCCCATCCTCGTCCCCCTGGCGAAAACTCGCCCGCCGATTATCACTATCATCCGCCCACCGATCTCCACGACGGCATCGCGGTCGGCGATATCGCGGCATCCAAACTCGGCACAGCCACCGCAAACGCGATCGTGCGCGCCATTCTCGACGGCACTTATAAGGATGTTCACAGCGTCCTTCTCTACCAGCACGGCAAGCTGGCGCTAGAAGAATATTTCTATGGCTACAGCGTCTCGCGCCCACATCAGCTCCGCTCGGCGACGAAATCGGTGGTGAGTGCGCTCGCCGGGATCGCCATCGATCGCGGAGCTATCTCGGGCGTTAACGAGCGCGTGCTTCCTCACATGCCCTACTCGAGTTACGCCAATCCCGATCCGCGCAAAGCCGGCATGACGCTCGGCAATTTCCTCTCTATGAGCTCGGGCCTCGATTGCAACGACCATAGCTCCACTTCGCCCGGCCGCGAAACGGTAATCGACGAAGCGCCGGACTGGGTAAAAGCCACGCTCGATCTTCCGATGATCAACAATCCTGGGAGCAAGGGCTACTACTGCTCAGGCGGTGTTGCGGTGGTTGGACGCATGACCGAAAACGCCGTGCACACGCAGCTTCCGGATTTCGCGCAGGCCAATCTTTTTGGCCCACTGGGAGTCTCACGCATGGATTGGATCTGGAATTACAATCTTACCAATGCGGACAAAGAATACTCGCAGATCCACCTGCGCCCGCGCGACATGTTGAAGCTCGGAATCGTATTCGCCAGTGGTGGGCGTTGGCAAGGACATCAGGTGATCTCCGCTTCCTGGGTGAAAGCATCGCTCGCGGAACAGAGCCAGGTGGACGACACAGGCTACGGATATTTCTGGTGGCGTCCTTATTTGAACGTCGGCAATCAGCGCGTCGATATGCTGGCGGCCCAGGGAAATGGCGGCCAGAAGATCTATCTCCTGCCGCAATACGATCTAGTCGCCGTCTTTACCGCCGGCGATTACAACTCGAATGGCGCGCCGCCGAACAGGATCATGATGCAGATCATTCTCCCGGCTTTGCTTGCGGCGCATAATGCACCGGCACCGCATTAGGCCAGACCCGTAGCCGGGAGTGCTTTAATATTGATTGCCTATGCGCCCACTCCTCCTCTTCCTCGCCGTCCCCCTCTTCGCCCAACCCTATCGCGTTATCATCCACACTGGCGTACCGGCCAAGATGCGCGATGGCGTCACGCTGCGCGCCGATGTTTTTCTCCCGGATGACGCCGGCAAGTTCCCCGTGATCCTGGAACGCACGCCGTACAATCGCGCCGGCGATACCGGTACGGCTTCCCAACTCGCCTCCCACGGATATGTTGTCATCATCCAGGATGTGCGTGGACGCTTTGCGTCGGAAGGCGAATTCTATCCATTCCGCAATGAAAGCGCGGATGGCTACGATTCTGTCGAGTGGGCCGCCGCGTTGCCCAATTCCAACGGGCACGTCGGCATGTTCGGCGGATCCTATGTAGGTGCGACACAGATGCTGGCCGCCATCGCCAAGCCTCCGCACCTGGACGCAATTTTTCCCTACGTCACCGCCGCCGAATATTACGAAGGCTGGACCTATCAAGGCGGCAGCTTGATGCAGTGGTTCGCCAGTTCCTGGTCGTCCGGACTGACCATCGACACGCTCACTCGTCAGGCGGGCGCCCGGCAGCAGCCCAAGGAATGGACCGCGACTCTTCCCGTGGAAGCCTATCGCATGACCGACCTTCCGCCCGTTTCCGGACTCGCGCCCTACTTCCAGGATTGGGTGACGCACGAACGCAATGACGACTATTGGCGTCCCTGGAAAATTTCCGATCACTACCCCGAAATGAAAGTGAAAGCGCTGCACGGCGGCGGCTGGCACGATATTTTCCTGGGCGGTTCCATTCGCAACTATGAAGGTCTGCACAAGCTCTCGCTCGCGCGCGAGGATCAGCGATTGCTATTGGGTCCCTGGGCGCACGCCGCCACCTCACCGGAAGGAAAAATCGGCGACGTGACTTTCGGCAAAGACGCCGTGCTCGACATGACCGGAACCGCGCTGCACTGGTTCGACTACTCTTTGAAAGGCGTCCGGAACGAGTACGCCACGGGCGCGCCAGTCCGGATTTTCGTAATGGGAGAAAACAAATGGCGCGACGAAAAGGAGTTTCCCCTCGCGCGAACCCGCTACACCAAATATTTCCTGCATTCTTCCCACGACTTAAGCACAACCGCTCCCGCGAGCGAAGGCCCTGACGCCTACGAATACGATCCGGCCAATCCCGTGCCCACCATCGGCGGACGGCTGTGCTGCGGCAATCAGATTCCTCCGGGGCCGGCCGATCAACGTCCCAACGAAGGCCGTCCGGACGTCCTGATTTTCTCCACGCCGCCGCTGGATCGCGATGTGGAAGTGACCGGCTGGATTCACGCTGAACTCGAAGCCGCAACTTCGGCGGTCGATACCGATTTCACCGCACTACTCGCCGACGTCGATCCCTCCGGCTACGCGCGCTTTCTCACTGACGGAATCATCCGCGCCCGCTATCGAAATTCGACGGAAAAAGCCGAGCCAATCACTCCAGGCGAAATCTATCGCTACAACATCGACATGTGGGCCACCAGCAATGTGTTCCAGTCAGGGCACCGCATCCGGCTGTATATTTCGAGCAGCAATTTTCCGCGCTTCAATCGCAACTTGAACACCGGCGAGCCGATTCTCGGATCCACCCGCATGGTCAAAGCGAATCAGAAGATTTATCATGACGCGAAGCACCCATCGGCTCTGGTGCTGCCGGTAATCCCGCGCTAATCCCGCAACGCGCGTACCGCATCGGTCCGTGTCGCGCGCCATGCCGGCAGAAAACATGCGGCCGATGCAGCGATCATCATGATCAGGAACGCAGACGCGAACACCCGCGGATCGCGTGGACTCACTTTATAAAGCAGGGTCTCGATCAACCGCGTCAATCCGAGCGCTGCCGCCCCGCCTACTGCAACGCCAAGCAAGGTCAACGCAAGTCCATTCGACAAAATGAGCCGAATGAGATTTCCCGCGTCGGCGCCTAGCGCCATGCGTAGTCCCAGTTCGCGCGTGCTCTGCGAGACCGTGTACGACATGACGCCGTATAGTCCGATGGCGGCCAGCGCCAACGCGAGTCCGCCGAACAGGGCAAGCATCATTACCGCCAGTCGCTGCACCGCCGTGGTCCGGTCCACCTGCTCCTGCATCGTGATCACTTCACCGGGAGCAAGATTTTCGTCCAGCGCTTTTACTTCGCGCGCCAATGTCTTCGCCATCACAGCCGGCGGAAGCGATGTGCGAATAACCAGCCCCAACCCGGGCGTGCTCTGGCGAACCGGCACGTAAAAGAAGGGTTTGGGCGTCTCCAACAACCACTCATATTTCGACACGCCGGCCACACCCACCACCTGCAGCCACTTTCCCTTCACCTGCACTCGGCTGCCCACCGGATTCCGGCCGCGCCAGTATTGAGCCGCCATGGCTTCGTTCACCACTGCCACCGGCAGCGCGGTTTCATTGTCGGCGCGAGTAAACTCGCGGCCGGAAACCAGAGGAATGCCCATCGTCGCGAGATATGCAGGACCCACCTCGTTGTAGTCCACGATGAGCTTTTGATCCGGCAGGGTCTCATAACCTTCCACCCCGATGGGAGCGGGAGAATAGCTGCGATAGCCGAACGGAGTGGTTCGCTCCACCGCAACGGATTGCACCGCGCCGAGCGCTTGGAGCCGATCGATCAGCGTATCCTGAAAATCGTTGGTGCGCCGGGGATCGTATCCGGCCACTCTCAAATCGACGTAGGTAGTGAGCGTCTTGCGCGAGAATCCCGGGCTGATGTTTTGAATCCCGCGCAGGCTCAGAAACAGTAGACCGGCGCCCACCAACAGCACAAAGCTAAGTGCGACTTGCACCAGCACCAGGCCAGATCGGAACAGGCCTCGCCGCCGTCCACCCACCACGCCACCCGCTTCGGATTTCAGCGCGGAAGTGAGATCCACCTTGCTCGACTGAATGGCCGGGACCAGTCCGAACAACAGCGTGGCGATCACGCAAACGCTGGTGCTCAGCGCGAGCACTCGCCAATCGATTTCACCCGGCAGATTCATCCGCCGGCCGCCGCGTGCCGGCAGCATGAGCACGAACAAATTGCGGCACCAGTACGCCAGCAGGAATCCGCCCGCCGCGGCAATCGTGGAGAGAATCATTCCCTCGGTGAGAAGCTGTTTCAACAATCGGCCGCGTCCTGCGCCGACCGCCAGCCGAATTGTCATTTCGTGCCGGCGTCCGAACGCGCGCACTAGCAGCAGATTCCCCACGTTCGCGCATACGATGAGCAGCACAGAAACCACCACGGCCAGTGCGATTCCAAGCGTAGGGAACAGAGTGTGAGCGTTGTTGAAGGGGGTTTGCCAAAGCGGATACAAATTGACCCCGTGACCCCGGTTCGTCGCCGGATACGCGGTTTCCAGCCGCTTCGCCACAGCCGATATTTCTGCCTGCGCCTGTTGCTCGGTGACTCCTGGCTTGAGCCGCACGAAGCCTTCAATCCAGCGCTCGCTGCGATCTTCCAGCTTGTATCCACCCGAATCGAATTTTTCCTGCATCGACAACGGAAGCCAGAACTGCATGGCCCAACCCACGAAGGTCCCATAAAAGCCTTCCGGCGCTACACCGATGATGATGTGCGGCATGCCGTTGAGCATTTGCGTTTTGCCGATGATGTTCGGATCGCTCTTGAAGCGCGATTGCCATAATTGATAGCTGATCACCGTCACGGGATGCGCGTTGCGGCCGATGTTTTCCGACGGTTCGAACCCGCGCCCCAGAATCGGCCGGACTCCGAGCGCGTCGAAATAGTTGGCCGACACAATGCTGGATGTGGCGTTTTCAGCCCGGTCGCCGATGTTGAGCGAGACCCCTGTGATCCGGTCGACAATAAACGCGTCGAAGAGCGTACAGTTTTTCTCGAAGTCCTGGAAGTCGGGCCAGGAGACATCGGGATCTCCGGGGACGTCGCGGCTCCATCCGGCGATGGCCATCATTCTGTCCTGGTTTGCGACTAAGGGAAACGGGCGCAGCAGGATTCCTTCGATCCAACTGAACACGGCGGCATTGGAGCCGATCCCGAGAGTCAAGCAAAGGATCGCCAAAAATGAAAATCCAGGGCTGCGGCGCAACATTCGCAACCCGTAGCGCAAATCCTGCCACAGCACTTGGAACACTGGTAACGAGTGGGTTTCGCGGTAGGTCTCTTTCACGCGCGCTACTCCGCCGAAGCGTCGCAGAGCGGCGGATCGTGCTTCCTCCGGCGCCATGCCTTTGCGGATATTTTCCGCGACCTCCATTTGCAGATGAAAATCGACCTCTTCCTCTAAATCGGGTTCCAGCCGGCCTTGGCCGGCCAAGCCCAAAAGCCGCGACAAGAACACGCGCAGCCTTGTCATGCGAAGCGCGCCAGGATTCTGGATACCTGCTCCCAGTTGGCAGCTTCGGCGGCGAGCTGCTTCTTGCCCGCGCGCGTGATGGCGTAAAACCTGGCTCGCCTGTTGTTATCGGACGCGCCCCACTTGGAAGTGATCCAACCCATCTGCTGCAGCCGCAGGAGAGCAGGGTACAACGATCCCTGATTCAATTCCAGCGCGTCGCCGCTGATCTGCTCGATGCGCCGCGCAATCCCCCAGCCATGTTGAGGGCCGAGGGTGTCCAAGGTCCGCAGCACCATGAAAGCCAGCGAGCCGTGCAGGACGTCGGTCTTATCCTTGGTCATCCGGAATTACCTTTCGGTAGCCTACAGGAGTGTATAACGGCTTCCTTTAGGCTGTCAACAGGGAAGCTGTAACACTAACGCTCCGCTGAAGACACCGGCCCCGGCCGCAGGCCCAGGGTCACTCGCTTGCGGTCGCGGCTCAGTTTCCGAACCGCGACCGCAAGGGAGCGTGACGTCAACGCACTTCACAGACACTACCAACAACCGATCAACCGAACAACGGAAGAACTAAACTGGTATTTGGTCTCTCCCGCGCGCCAAGCCGCCTTCGACGTTCTGCGAAAAGTCAGCCAAGGCGGCTATGCGTCCGACCTGCTGCTCAAACAGACCGCCGCGCTCGACCCCCGCGATGCCGGCCTGGCGTCGGAAATCGTCTTCGGATGTCTTCGCTACCAGGCCCAGCTCGACCATTTGATTAGCTGCTTCGTCCCGCGTCCCCCGGATCCCGAGATCCGGATGATCTTGCGGATGGGCATCTATCAGCTCCGCTATCTGGATCGAATTCCACCCCATGCCGCAGTCGGCGAGAGCGTGGAGCTGGCCAAGCGCGCGCGCAAGCAGGCAGCTTCCGGCCTGGTGAACGCCGTGCTTCGAAAAGTGGACCGCCAGCCCCTGGCCTGGCCGGATCAGCCCACAGAATTATCCATGCCTGCCTGGCTCCTTGAAAAATGGGAGCGCCAGTTCGGGCCTGAAACCACGGAAAAAATCGCCACTACCTTCCTGCAACCTGTCGAAACCCACCGGGCCAGCACCGGACGTATCCAGGACATCTCAGCGCAGTCCGTGGCGCCGCATTTGGATCTGCAGCCGGGAATGACATTGCTTGACCTGTGCGCCGCTCCCGGCAACAAAACCGCGCAGGCGCTCGAGTACGGCGTGCGGGTGGTCGCCTGCGATATTCACTGGCATCGTTTGAAGGAACTTAAGGATCTGGGCTGCCCGCGCGTGGTCCTGGACGCAACTCAACCACTGCCCTTCAACACCACGTTTGATCGAATCCTGGTGGACGCGCCCTGTTCCGGGACCGGCACTCTGGGCCGCAATCCAGAGATCAAATGGCGCCTGCAATCTTCTGACTTGTTGCCCTTGCACCGCAAACAGGTGGCCTTACTCAGGAACGCTTTGCGCTATCTCAAGCCGGGGGGCCGGTTGGTCTACGCCACCTGTTCGCTGGAAGAAGAAGAAAACCGGCTGGTGATCCAAGCGGTTCCCGGCCGCTGGCAATTCACTGAGCGAATTCCCGGCGTCCAACCCGGGGATGGCTTTTTCGTGGCTGTGTTAACATCTTAGCTAGTCCGCAATGGTTGAAATCCTTCCATCCCTTCTCGCGGCGGATTTTGCGCATTTGGGCGAGGACATCGCCAAGGTCGAACGTGCCGGAGCATCCATCTTGCATGTGGATGTCATGGATGGGCATTTCGTCCCCAATTTCGCCATCGGAACGCCGGTGGTGGAGGCCATCCGCAAAATCACCCGGTTGAAGCTGAATGTGCATCTTATGCTCAGCGATCCGGACCGGTACGTCACGGATTTCATCCAGGCCGGCGCCGACCACGTCCTGGTGCATCAGGAAGCTTGCCCGCACCTGGACCGCACGCTTCGAATGATCCGCAACGAGGGCGCTCTAGCGGGCGTCGTACTGAATCCGGCCACACCCATCGCTAGCTTAAGCGAGGTGCTGGATTTGGTGGATCAAGTGCTTATCATGAGCGTGAATCCGGGTTTTGGCGGGCAGCATTTCATTCCCAACGCGCTGCGCAAGATTCAGGCGTTGGCTTGGAAACGCAAGGAGTTAGGGCTGAATTTCGCCATCGAAATCGATGGCGGAGTGGCGCTAGAGAACGCGGCGGACATCGCGCGCGCCGGGTGTGACTGGTTGGTTGCAGGGACGTCGGTATTTCACACTCCCGACCCCGCCGCAGCCTTCCGGGAACTGGAACGAACGGCCCGAGAAGCCACGCTCGCCAGAGCTTAGGTTAGACTTGTGGGTTGAGTACTAGGTTGAATATTAGGTTTGAATAATATGGCTCGATACATTTTCTTCGCAATCCTGTTCGGTGGTCTGGTGACCACCAGTTGCGGTTTCAAACGCAAGAAGTACGACAATCCCATCACCAAGGACACCAAGCAGCCGGATAAAGTCCTCTACGATCGGGCCATCAACGACATCGAACATAGTCGTTACGAAGTTGCCCGTATCACCCTCAACACCCTGATCAACACCTACGATCAAAGCGAGTTCATGGCGAAAGCCAAGCTGGCGGTTGCCGATAGTTGGTTCCGGGAGGGCGGCACCCAGGGTTTCGCGCAAGCCGAAGCCGAATACAAAGACTTCATTTTGTTCTATCCCACCATGGCGGAAGCCGCCGAATCCCAGGAAAAGATCTGCCAGATCCACTACAAGCAGATGGAGAAAGCGGATCGCGATTCGGTGCAGGCCCTCAGAGCCGAGGATGAATGCCGCCAGTTGGTGGTCCAATTCCCGAATAGCCAGTTCGTGCCGGAGGCCCAGCAACTACTGCGAAACATCCAGGAAGGCTTGGCGGAAGGCGAGTATTTGGTCGGTGATTTCTATTATCGGCGCGGCTCAAATCCATCCGCCGCCAACCGCTTTAGCCGGCTGGTGGATCAGTTTCCGCTGT
>Ga0302324_100026800_pt1 | contig 11002 bp, 8 predicted proteins | sample Palsa_T0_1_FD_201949 | JGI IMG/M metagenome (GOLD analysis project Ga0302324, IMG submission 201949) | Peat permafrost microbial communities from Stordalen Mire near Abisko, Sweden - Palsa_T0_1 | ecosystem: Environmental > Terrestrial > Soil > Palsa > Peat permafrost | place: Sweden: Abisko...
GACGATCAGGACGTCACGATCAACGTCGTCCGCGCGAAGAAACTGACGAACATGCGCGCGTCAGGAAGCGACGAGAACGTCAGGCTCGCGCCACCGGAGGAGCTTTCGCTCGAGCGTGCGATCGAATTCATCGAGGACGACGAGCTGGTCGAAGTGACCCCGAAGTCCATCCGGGTGCGAAAGCGGCTGCTCCACGAGACCGAACGCCTGCGCAAGAGGAAGCGGGAAAAAGCCCCGGCTTAAGCTTAGGATTCCATTAAATAGCGTCCTTGGGGGGCATCCCAGGCGTAACAGCCGCTTATAAGGCGCCGTTACGGGGAATAGACCGGAGGCTCGGATGTTTTTGCCGGTCACCTGTCCTGCAGGATAGGCATGCCGCCGCGGGGTCAGCGCTTTGCGCTGTTACAAGTCCCCTACGACGCGCCCGGGACAGCCGCTCGATTTGGTTCCTCGCCCCTAGGGAGAAGAAATGCAGAGATTTTTTAACGCCCTGTCTGCCGCAACAGGGCTGCTGCTCGTCGCAGCAGCCCTTCAGGCGTGCAGTAGCAACAACAGCACAGGCGTCACACCGGTCAGGACGGCGTCGCCGACCCCGTCGCCCAGGACGGCGTCGCCGACCCCGTCGCCCCTAAACCTGCTCGTTCCCGGCACCACGGCAACGTATACCGGAACGGAAACGGCCGCGGTCACGTTCGTGAGCCCGGGTTCCAAGAACCCCAACTCGAACGCATCGTACACAACGGCCGAAGCGTATTCGGTGGCGAGCTCGGCAGGCAGCGCGCCCGCGCCCTACCAGGTGACTCATGCCGTCAGCTACACGGTCAACAGTAGTTCGACGCCGACCTACGGCATCGAGCCCAAGAGTATAACGACCACCGACTACGAGAACGTAACGGCGAGCGGCGGATTGCAAACCGTTACGCTCACCCAGGCCGACACGGCCGAGACGGGCACGAATTTAACGTCGATCCTCAACAACGGCGGGAGCGGGGCGTACACGTCGAGCACGACGACGACTTATTCGCCGAACACGACGCTCGCGATCTATCCGCTGACGACGGGCGAGACCTGGAGCACGAACGAGACTCGCTCGGTCGCAGCGCAGACGAGCACGGCGACAGCCTCTTCGGGAACGCAGAGCTCCAATACGACGACAAACTACCAGAGCGACGATTCGTTCACCGTGACGGGCACGCTCACCAACGGCGATAGCACGACCCGCTCGGAGCTCTCCAACGGGTCCGCTACGGTGACCAACACGGGCCCCAAGCCGCTGAGCGAGTCGATCGCCGTCCCGGAGCAATCGCCTTCGCCGAGCGGACCCTGGGTCATACCGGTAACCCAGACGGTCGGAAGCGGCAGCCCCGCGACGACCTACGCTGCTGACTGGTATTCCGGCACCCCCGCAAACCAGCTGCCCCCGTCGCCGCTCGGATCGACCGTGTACACCGTGGTCGGAGCGACCTCGTCGCTTCCTACCGGCTGCTCGGTCACGGGAAACTATCCAAACATCATCGAGTACGACTCAGCCACCACGGTTACCAACGTGATCGCCGCGACCTACGACACGGCGAGCGCGCGCTTCTTTGATTCCAACGGGCTCATCGTCTGCCGGCTCACGACAGCGACGACGTATAACTACAATACGGCGACGGGCCTCTTGGTGAGCACCACCACGACCAATACATCATCCTCCCTGACCAGCTACACCGCAAGTTCCAAGTACCGAAATCTGAAGTAACGCCACCAAACCTAGTTGGGGACAGGGCCCTCCGGCAGCGCGGCTGCCGGAGGGCCGTTTCGTTTAGGCTAAGACCGGCTCCTCGAGGCGCGCGCGGGGCTCCACGCGGAAGGTCAGCTCACCGCGTACCTCGTCGTAATCGACCCGCACGAGCGTCCCTTCGCCGATTTCGCCGGCAAGGATCTTTCGGCCGAGCGGCGTCTCGAGCTCGCGCTGTATCGCGCGCTTGAGCGGTCGCGCACCGTACACCGGATCGTAACCGACTTTCACCAGATGGCGCCGGGCGGCGTCGGTCAACTCGAGCGCGATTCGCCGCTCGCTCAAGCGCACGCGAAGGCGGTCGATTTGAATCTCGACGATCTTCTCGAGTTCGCTTTCGTCGAGCGCCCTGAACACGACGGTCTCGTCAACCCGGTTGAGAAACTCCGGCCGGAAGTGCCGGCGCAGCTCGTCGAGGACCGTCGCGCGCATGATCGCGTACTCGGCCTCGCTCTGTCCACGGTAGTCGAGAATACGATGGCTGCCGATATTCGAGGTCATGATCAAAATCGTGTTCTTGAAATCGACCGTACGGCCCTGACCGTCAGTGAGCCGGCCGTCGTCGAGGATCTGCAGGAACACGTTGAAGACGTCCGGCGCGGCCTTCTCGATCTCATCGAAAAGAACGACCGAGAACGGGCGCCGGCGCACGGCTTCGGTGAGCTGACCGCCTTCATCGTAGCCGACGTAGCCCGGCGGCGCGCCGATCAGTCGCGAGACCGAGTGCTTCTCGCCGTATTCGGACATGTCGATGCGCACCATCGCCCGCTCGTCGTCGAAAAGATAGCTCGCAAGGGCTCGCGCTAGCTCCGTCTTTCCGACACCGGTCGGGCCGAGGAAAATGAACGATCCGATCGGACGGTTTGGATCGGATAAGCCGGAGCGTGAGCGAATGACGGCTTCGGCAACTGCCGTCACCGCCTCGTCTTGCCCGATCACGCGCTTGTGCAGTTCCTCGTCGAGCCGAAGCAGCTTGCGCATCTCGCCTTCGAGCAGCTTCGACACCGGAATGCCGGTCCATCGGCTGACGACCTCGGCGATGTCGTCCTCGTCGACGACTTCTTTGAGCAGCCGCGGCTTGCCGTCGCTCGAGAGCGCCGCCTCGGCCGCCCGAAGCTCTTTCTCGAGGGAGGCCAACCTTCCGTAACGCAGCTCGGCGACGCGATTGAGGTCGTACTGGCGCTCGGCTTGCTCGATCTCGGTCTTGATTTGATCGATCTGTTCGCGGATACCGCGCAGCTTTTGCACGGCGTCCTTTTCAGCTTGCCAGCGAGCCTTTGTCTCGTCGGTCTGGGAACGCAGCTCGGCGAGCTCCTTTTCGATCCGCTCCAGGCGCGCCTTGGAGCCTTCGTCGCTCTCTTTGCGCAGCGCTTCGCGCTCGATCTCGAGCTGCATGATGCGGCGCGAGGCTTCGTCGAGCTCGGCCGGCATGGAGTCGATCTCAGTACGCAAACGGGCGGCGGCCTCGTCGACCAGATCGATTGCCTTGTCGGGCAAAAAGCGGTCGCTGATATACCTGTTCGAAAGCGTCGCGGCCGCGACCAAAGCCGAATCCTTGATGCGGACGCCGTGATGGAGTTCGTAGCGCTCGCGCAGGCCGCGCAGGATCGAAATCGTGTCTTCGACGCTCGGCTGATCGACGAAAATCGGTTGGAAGCGCCGCTCTAGCGCCGCGTCCTTCTCGATGTACTTACGGTATTCGTCGAGCGTCGTCGCACCGATCATGTGCAGTTCGCCGCGCGCCAGCATCGGCTTGAGCAGATTGCCGGCATCCATCGAACCTTCGGCGCGCCCCGCGCCGACGACGTTGTGCAGTTCGTCGACGAAAAGCAAGATCTGTCCCTGCGAGGACTGCACGTCTTTGAGTACAGCCTTGAGGCGCTCTTCGAATTCGCCGCGATACTTGGCTCCCGCGATAAGCGCCCCCATGTCGAGCGAGACGATCCGCTTATTCTTGAGGCCCTCGGGAACGTCGCCCCGGACGATTCGCGCGGCGAGCCCTTCGACGATTGCAGTCTTACCGACGCCCGGCTCGCCGATCAGCACCGGGTTGTTTTTGGTACGTCGCGAGAGGACTTGAACGACGCGACGGATCTCCTCGTCGCGCCCGATCACCGGGTCGAGCTTACCCTGCTCGGCGGCGCGGGTCAGGTCCTGACCGTAACGCTCCAGCGACTGATAGGTGCCCTCGGGATTGGCCGAGGTAACGCGCTGGTTACCACGCACCTCGCGCAGAGCGGAAAGAAACCGCTCGCGGCTCAACCCGGCGTCTCGCAGTAATTTGCCCGTGTCCCCTTTGTCGGCCAGCATGGCGAGCAGCAGATGCTCGACGGAGACATAGTCATCGTTGAGCTTGGCCGCTTCATCGGCAGCTTGGACGAGCAACCGGCCGGCGCGGGCCGACATCTGGGGCTGCGCGTCGCCCGCCCCGGAAAGCGCCGGCAGCCGAGCCAGCGCCTCCTCGACGTGGTGCGCAAGGGCCCGGACGTCGACTCCGGCCCGCGTCAAAAGCGCCGGAGCGATCCCCTCGTCTTGTTCGAGCAGTGCGGCGAGGATGTGCTCGACCTCCACGCTGGTGTTGCGCTCGCGTAGGGCGCGCGTATAGCCTTCATTGAGCGCCTCACGTACGCGCTCGGTCATCTTCTCTGCGTTCATTCTCGCCTCATTACAACACGCTGGAGGCTCAGGGCCGTTGCAGGAAACCTGCCGCAACGGCCTGCTGCGCCGCTGAGCGCGCTAACTACTCTTTCCCGTGTTGTGCGACGAGGTAGTCCACGATCGTCGCGACGTCGCTCTCGGGGACGGGCGCGCCGTACGCGTTGCGCATCTTGGCCACCTCGGCGGTCCATTGCTTGCGTGTCAGACGCGGTTGCGTCAGGACGTAGCTGGCCGAGTGACAGGCCGAGCAATCCTTCACAACGGCCTCGACTCCCGGGCCGGGCGCGTAGCGCCACGTGTCGGCCGGCAGCGCGATCGAGACGCTGGGGTTGCCGGGCGCACCTGAGGTTGGAGTTCCGCCCAGGCAAATGGCGCCCCCTAAGACTGCGACACCGAGCCCCGAGCCGAGCCTCATGCCGTCCTGACTTCGTAGCACTCGATCGAGTTGCGCAGGTAGCCGCCCGGATTCCAGACCGGCACCGCACGTTGCGTTTCGCCGCTGTTGGCCGTGGCGCGGCATGCGAGCACGTACGCCGTGCCGGGCTGGGCTACGAACTTGGCCTGCCATTGCCGGAACGAGTATGGCCCATAGTCCTGGCCAAGCGTCGCTGCCTGCCACGTATTGCCGCCGTCAGATGAGACGTCGACGGCCTTGATGCCGCTGCCGCTATCGAAGGCGATGCCCCGTAGCGTCTGCGGTCCGGTCCCGAGCGTCGCGCCCGAAATGAGGTTCGTGATGAACGAGCGTATCCGCAGGCGGTTGATCGGGATCGTTTTGTACCCGGTCTGATCGGGCGTCACCGAGTTGTCGGGCGTATCGGGGATGCGGTAGGCGGTTTTCATCCAAAAGCCGTCGTCGACCGTCTCGATTGCCTCGATTTCGCTAAGCATCTTCACCCAGTAGGTGGCGAACCAACCCGGCACGACGAGTCGTACCGGGTAGCCGTTAAGCAGCGGCAGCGGCGCACCGTTCATCTCGTAGGCAAGCAAAACCTCAGGCTCGCGCGCGACGTCGACGTCCAGCGCCTTGACAAAGGGCGGCGTGACTGGGAGCACCGGCGCATCGAGCCCGTTGAAGCGAATCTGCTTGACGCCTTGGCCGAGCCCAGCCTTCGCAAGGACATCCGCCAAACGTGCGCCCTTCCAAATCGCATTCCCCATCGCGCCGTTGTACCACTGGCCGCCCGGAATCCGCGGAGAAAACAGTGCACGGCTATTTCCCGAACACTGGTTGACCGCGGCCACTTCAACCGGCTCGAACTTCGTGCGCAAGTCGTCCAGGCTCAGCGCGAGCGGCGTGTCGACCGCGCCGTGAACGTTGATGCGAAAGCTTTGTGCGTCGACCGTCGTCGGAATGCCGGCCAAGTGCCAACGAACGAAGAATGCATCGTTCGGTGTAAAGACGCCGCGATCGAAGATCTCGAACGGCGTCTCTAGGAGCGGAGGCCGCGGCGAGAGTTCGAGCAGAGCCCGCTTCTGCGGGAATTTCACGAGCGGGCGCACGCAGTCATCGGACGGTGGACTGGCCAGATCGGCAGCGCCGGCCGCCCGTGACACCTGCATCAGCCCAAGGGCGCCTGCCGAGACCAAGAAACCACGTCGCGTCAAGCTCGTCGTTTCTCGTTTCATGCGCGCCTCTTTTGACGAGTCTCGGCGCGCTCATTTCGCCGCAGCTGCCGGCCCCTAGCCGGCCGCCGGTCCGAGAAGCGGGCGGCCTCCCGCCGGCCACGAAGCGACGACCCGATGCAACCCGCCGAGCTGGGGACGACCCCGCTTCCGCCGGCCGTTCGGGCCGGCGCATTTCACGCCTACTTCGTATACGACGTTGCCGACACGATCGATCTGGAGCGGCTCGGCGCGATCGGCGAAGGCTCGGAGCGCGCCCCGCTTCAACTGCGCCGCGAAGCCTCCTCGGCGTTTATCGGGTATCCGACGCCGCCCGTCGCAGCGCGGCTTCCGCGCAGTTTCGACGGCATCCAGCAGCGCGCGAAGATCTTCGACTACGGAGTCGTTTCGATTCGCTTGACGCAGTCGCTCGCGGGAGAGTGGGCCGACTACGCGAGCCACGCCCGTCTCCTGCGCAATGACGAGCGCTGGCCTGTGCTGGCAAATGAGACGCTGGAGCGCATCCTGGCCGACATCGCACCTGCTCTGGACGAACCGCATGCGCCGCTGCTCGAAGACTACTTCGCATTCGAGGTCGAGTCGTTCGTCGAGCCGGTGCGCGCGGCGGAACTGCTCGGCCCCTACGCCGACGCGCTGGCCAGCCTCGTGCTCGGCGAAGAGCGGCGCCTGATGCCGGCCGAGCGCGATGAAGCGTTGCGCGTAGCATTCGCCTACTTCGAGGACGATTTGGTCGTGGTCCAGTGGGACACGGCCTTCGTCTACGACCGGCGTGAGGGCGCCAACGCCGTCGAGGACATTCTTGAATTCGCCAACACGCAACTGGCGGAATTGCGAACCTACGACGCGCTGCTCGATTTCGAGCTCGACACCATTTACAAGCTCGACGTCAAGAAGTCGGGGCGTCGCTTCGGACGCAAACCAGCCCAGGCCGCGGCGGATCGGCTGCGCTACTTGATCGTCGACGTTCTCGAGCTGACCGACCGGGCGAGCAACGCGCTCAAGATCACGGGCGACGCATACTATGCCCGGTTGTACCGCGGCGCGGCAGGGCGCCTCGGCTTGGGCGACTGGCAGCGTCAGATCGACTCAAAGCTGCAAAGCGTCAACGAGATGTACCGTTTCTTCGCCGACCAAGCGCAGACCGCGCGCGGCGAGTTCATGGAGGTCGTGATCATCTTGCTGATCGCACTCGAGCTAGTCGTCGGAGTGCTGGCGCTGCGCCACTGAAGGGAGCCGCTAGCGGCCGATACGATCGCGTCGTGGCGGCTAGGTTTGCGCGCGTTCGCGCAGCGCGTTCTGACGCAAAACGCGGACGTCGCCGCTGCGTAGGGTGACGCCGCTCGCGTCGAAGAACTCGAGCAGCGGGACCGCGTACTTGCGCGACGTTTGGACCAGATCGCGGAATGCGGCCATCGTGATCTGCCCGTCGCGGCGCAGCGCCGCTTCCAACTGACTGCGAATCGCGGCAATCTGCTCGGCGCGGTACACGTCGTCGCCGGCCTTGACGAGTACCCCGCTCGCGAGCAGTGTGTCGAGCGCTTCGCGTAAGCCGACGATTTTTGCCACTTTGATGGAGGCGCTGAGTTCGGCGAACGGCACCGGCACGAACGGGGCTCTCGCATCTCCGCCGAAGGCCGCGTCGAAGAACGCGCGTTGCGCGGCGCTCAGCTCGGGAACGAAATCAGGCGTGGCGTAGTAGCCGGCACGGTACGCCAAGGCACCCTCCTCGACAAACGTTGCAAGAACGCGAACCAGGAGAGCTTCGGCCATCCCGAGCGCTCGGGCTAGCGTGATCGACGTAACGCCGAGCAGCCACGGCATTTCATCCTGCCGCTTGCGCATGCTCTCGCTTGCTCGCGCGAGGACATCCCGCGCGAGAGCCGCATCGATGAAGCCGGGCGGCTTTGCTACCTGCAACGCACGACCGTCGCTCACCAGTGCCGACAGCAGTGCGGCACTGCGATCCTCGCGCAGGTTGGCGACCGCGCCCAGGCTCGCCGCCGTTGCGCCCGGCAAACCCGCTAGCGCGAGCGCGGCCAGCGCCGCCGCCAGCTCGCGATCTTCCTCACGTTCGTCACGTTCGTCGAGGGACGCGGTACCCGAGGTCGCGATCGTTCCGCCGCCGAGCACGGTCTTCGGCGAAAGGCGGCGGACGACATACGGCGCGCCCGGAAAGACGACCGCCGGCGCACGCAGCGAAAGCCGTCCGCAGCGCTCGCCAATCGAATCCGGCACGCTCTCGAAGATGAGCGTGCCGAGGATCTCGGCGGAACCGATATATGCGCGCACCGGCGTGCGCCGTTTGAGAATTCCAAGAGCTACGGGCAGGGGGCGAAAACGCACGTCGAAGTCGGTCAGTGCGGAGAACTCCGAACTCGAGAGCACGACGCCACGGGCGATCTCTGCGACGTCGACCCCGGGGAGATTGGCGGCCACGCGCGACCCGCCCTCGACGCGCTCGCGCTTTTCGCCGAAAACTTGCAGGCTGCGCAGGCGCACGTCGCGGCCTGCCGGCGCAAGCTTGAGCACGTCGCCGACCGCGATGCGCCCTTGCATCAGCGTTCCGGTCACGATCGTGCCGTGCCCGGGAAGGGCGAAGACGCGGTCGATCGGCAGATACGGAGGCGCCTCGGGCGCGCGCCGCGGCAGAGCGGCGAGCGCATCGTGAATCGCTGCGCGAAGCGCATCGAGCCCGGCTCCGGTAACCGAAGAAACCGGGAAAAACGAGGCACCTTCCGCAACCGTTCCGATAAGCGCTTCGCGCGTGAGCTCTTGGCTGAAGGCGAGCTCTTCAGCATCGACGGCGTCGGACTTCGAGAGGACGACTAACGTTTTGCGAACGTTCAAGTACTGAAGTATCGCGAGGTGCTCGCGGGTTTGGGTCTTCGGGCCTTCGTTGGCGGCCACGACCAGCAGCAGCAGCTCCATGCCCGCAGCTCCGGCCAGCATGTTGTGCAGGAAGCGCTCGTGTCCCGGAACGTCGATGATGCCCGCCTCGACGCCGTCCGGATAACGAAGGTGCGCGAAGCCGAGGTCGAGCGTCATGCCGCGCAGCCGCTCCTCGATCCAGCGATCGGGATCGGTGCCGGTCAGCGCGCGCACGAGCGCCGATTTACCGTGGTCGACGTGCCCCGCCGTACCCAGAATGTGCAAGCTCAGGCCTCGAAGGCCTCGACCAGCGCTCGCGCGACGAGCGCATCCTGCGACTCCGCAATGGCGCGAAGGTCGAGGAAGAAGGCGCCGTCTTCAACGCGTCCGACGACCGGCGGCCGCGCGCGGCGCAGCCGCTGCGCCAGCGCGCTCGCATCGCGGCCGGGGGGATCGATCCGTAACCCAGCCGACGTCAGCGGCGAAAGCGGCAGCGTCCCGCCGCCGGCGTAGGCCCGGGTCTCGACGACGTCCGCACGTGGCGCGTGCGTTCCCAGCATCGCGCGCACGCTCTCGGCCCGCCGGCGCAAGCCGTCGAGGCCGAGCGCAAGCATGGCGTAGAAGGGAACACGCCGCACCGCGGCCGGGTCGAGGAAGAGGCGCAAGGTCGCACCGAGTGCGGCAAGCGTCGCCTTGTCGACGCGCAGCGCGCGCAGAAGGGGGTTGGCGAGCATGCGCGCGACCAGCGCGTGCTTGCCTACGAGGATTCCCGCCTGCGGGCCGCCGAGCAGTTTGTCTCCCGAAAAGGCTACCAGGTCGATGCCGTCGGCGATCGCCTGCGGAACCGTCCGCTCGTAAGCCAGACCGAACGGCCGCAGATCGACGAGCGCCCCGCTTCCCAGATCCTCAAGGGTCGGCAGCCCGATGCGGCGTCCAAGGGCCGCAAGTTCCGCCGGGCTAACGTCGGCGACGAACCCATCGATCCGGTAGTTGGAGGTGTGCGTTCGCATCAAGAGGGCGGTTTTCGGCGTGAGCGCCCGAGCGAAGTCCCGTAAGTAGACCTTGTTCGTCGTGCCTACCTCGACGAGCTTCGCCTCACTTCGCAGCAAGATTTCGGGTAGGCGAAAGCCGCCGCCGACCTCGATCAGCTGATTGCGCGAAACGACGACCTCCCGTCCCTTTGCGAAGGTGTCCAGTGCCAAGAAGACCGCCGCGGCGCAATTGTTGACGACCAGACCGTCCTCGGCGCCGGTCAGCTCGCGCAGGAGCATGCCGACCCGCGCGTGGCGAGAGCCGCGCGCGCCGCTCTCGAGCTCCAACTCGAGGTTCGAATAGCCGCCGGCGACGGCGGCGGCCGCGTCGACCGCCTCGCGCGCCAGCGGCGCGCGCCCGAGATTGGTGTGCAGCAGAATTCCGGTGCCGTTGATGACCTCGACCAAGCTGTCGCTGTGCGAGCGCTCGAGTTGCGCCTGCACGCGTGCAACCAGCGCTTCGAAGGGCGGCGCATCCTCCTCACCCGCGGCAATATGCTCGCGAGCGGACTGCAGCACCGCATCAACCGCGGTTTTCACGGCTTGCGGCCCGAGCAAACCGGCAAATGCCGCAAGACGCGGCTCGCTGGTGAGCCGGTGCACCGCCGGAAGGTCGCGCAACGCGGAAGCCACGTCGCGCTGTTTCGCCTATGCGGCGGCTAAGTGCTTGTCCAGCATCTCGGTGATCCTCTTCTCAGGAACGAATCCGACGATGCGATCGACAGCCTGACCCCCGCGGAAGAGGATGAGGCACGGGATTCCCGACACATGATACTCCCCGGCGAGGCTCGGATTCAGATCGGTGTTCAACTTGGCGAAGCCCACTCGGTCGCCGTATGCGGCGGCGATTTTTTCCACGACCGGAGCCAGCATTTTGCACGGGCCGCACCACTCTGCCCAAAAGTCGACGAGCACGGGGCGACCGCTTGAAAGAACGTCCCGCGCGAACGTAGCCTGCGAGACATCGGGGAGAGCACTCATTGTGGAAACCTTACCTCCTGCTCAAAAGACAGCGCGCCTGCGCCGGCGGTTGCGAACC
>Ga0302324_100026802_pt1 | contig 11002 bp, 11 predicted proteins | sample Palsa_T0_1_FD_201949 | JGI IMG/M metagenome (GOLD analysis project Ga0302324, IMG submission 201949) | Peat permafrost microbial communities from Stordalen Mire near Abisko, Sweden - Palsa_T0_1 | ecosystem: Environmental > Terrestrial > Soil > Palsa > Peat permafrost | place: Sweden: Abisko...
CTGGGACCCCGATTGGCGCGACTTCCAGTCGCAATTGGAGTCCGCCCACCGCGCGCACGCGGCGGCAGCGGTTCAGCCTTCGTCGGAGGCGAGCAAGGAGTAGACGTCCTTGCGGGCCTGGTCGAGGATCGCGCGGACCTTCTCGAGCGTCGCCTCGTCGGCGCCACGCGCGCCCATCACGGCGGTGGCGAGCTTGATCGCGGCCTGCTTGAGGCGATGACGGGCGCTGGGGACCTCGTCGGTCTCCTCGCCGTCCTCGTCGCGCTCGGCCGTGCGGTCGGCGAGCAGCGTGCGGCCGGCGTCGGTGATCGTGTAGACGCGCTTGCCGTCGACCTCGGCGCTGGTGACGAAGCCACCGTCCTCGAGGAGTTGGAGGGTCGGGTAGATCGAGCCGGCGCTGGGGCGGAAGCCGCGCTTCTCCTCGATGGCGCCGATGATCTCGTAGCCGTGGCGTGGCGTCTCAGCCAGCATCTCGAGGACCAGGAACTTCATGTCCCCCCGGCGCGTCCGGGAGCCCCAGCGGCCGCCGAAGCCCTTCTCGAAGCCGCGCTCGAAGCGCACGTCGAACCCTTGGAAGCCGGACCCGAATACGCCCCGGCGGTGGCGTCCCCGGCCATGGCCGGGTTCAAAGAAATGTCTCATGGCACGGATATTACGCGATATATCGCGATACGTCAAGACCTAGCGCCGAGCAATCTGCGCTCATGGCTTTTCGGGACCTTGTAGGGCCCGAAGTAACGTGATATGCTGAGGTCGTGACGAGCACCGCGATCGCTGAACTCCAGGAGATCCGTGACACGTTCGGCCTAACGCGGTCTGAGCTGGCCGATCTCTTGGGCCGACGCTCGCAGTCGCTCAGTGAGTGGGAGACCCGTGGGATTCCAAAAGATCGACAAGCCTCCGTCGAGCGGCTCGTCGACCTGGCCCGGCTGTTCCGGCGGCGCTTGATCGCGTCCCGGATTCCACAAATTGTCCGCACGCCAGACGCGTGGCTCGGCGGGCGAACGATGCTCGAAGCGCTTCGCGCCGACGGCGTCGACCCAATCTACGCGTACCTCGGCCGTCTTTTCGACTACGGGGGTACGTGAGCGATCTTCCGACCGTGCAACGCGGCGGCGCGTACTACCGCGTCGTCGCGCCCACTTGGCGAGATCCGCTCGATACATCCTACGCGAAGACCTATGGGGGACGCTGGAACCCACCCGGTGAGTTCGGGGCTTTGTACGTGAACGCCGATCTGCGCGTCGCGGCCGCCAACGCCCGTGCAAACCATGCGGGTCGCGCGATCAAGCTCTTCGATCTCCTTCCCGATGCGCGTCCCGAACTCGTGACCGTCGACATCCCGACGATCGATGTCCTCGACGCCTGGTCGCCCGAGGGCGTGGCCGCGCTCGGCTTCGCAGCGAATTTCCCCTACGCTGTTCCATGGCCACCTTGTCAGGCGGTCGCGCGCACCGCGCACGCGGCCGGGATCGCGGGCGTCGCTGCCCGCTCGAATGCGGAGGCAACTCCGACTGAGGTCGTCGGCGAGGAACTCGCCGCGTTCGACGGCGTCGACGTCGGTCCGCTACGCGAACGGCGATCGTTTGCCGAGTGGTACCCGGACCCGATTCCCGGCTAGACGGCGCGCCCGCATCAAAGCCGCAAGAGGGGCTCGAGCGCTTGGCCCGTGCGGGCGGCGCGGAGGAGCGCGGTGTCCATGTAGACGCGCTCTTCGACGATCTTGCCCGCCCGGAGGCGCAGCTTGTCGACCCCGCGCCAGTCGAAGCGTCTGCCGTCGATCAGGCGCGTTGCTTGCCATTCGACGATCACGACGTCTCCGCGCGAGGTCCAATCCAGCAGTTGCCAGACGAGGTCGGGGAAGAGTTCCTTTTGCCGATCGACGAGGTGCCCGATCTCGCTGCCCGCCAGCGGTCGGTCGACGAGCGGGTAGTGCAGCGTCCCGTCCGCGTGCCACAAGGCAAGAAACATCTCGGCGTCGCGCTCTGCCCACGCCGCCGCGAACCGCGTCACGAAGGCTTGGACGGCGAAATCGGACAGCGGTTCAGTCACGCGAGCAGGCGAGTTGGACTTCGTGGCTTTCGTGGCGCAGCAGCCACGCCTTTCGTTCGATGCCGCCGGCGTAGCCGGTCAGCTTGCCGTTCGCGCCGATGACGCGATGGCAGGGGATGGCGATCGCGATCGGATTGGAACCGTTCGCCAGCCCGACCGCGCGCGCTCCGTTGACGACCCCGACACGGACCGCGAGCTCGCCGTACGAGATCGTCGTCCCCGGCTCGATCCGTCGCAATTGCCACCAGACCTGCAGCTGAAACGGCGTCCCGCTGGTGGCGACCGGAAGCGTCTCGATCGCGCGCACGTCGCCATCGAAGTAGGCTGCCAGGCCGGCCCGAACACCGAGACGGTCCGTTCCACGTCGCAGCTCGTACGATGGGTAGTGCAACTGCAAGAGCCGACGCATCCGTGGTGCGAAGTCCTCGAAGTCGAGCGCGCGTAACGTCTCTGCGTCGGTGACGGCGAGGATCGTGCCGAGCGGCGAGGGGACGCGATCCCAAGACAAGTCGATGCTCACGAGGCCTCCGCGGCGGCACCTTGCAGCCAGAGGCGCATCGCGGCGTAGGCGCGCCACGGGCGCCAGCGTTCCGCCGACGCCAGCAGGAAGGCCGGCGTCGGGCGGGCCGCCTCCGTCTGCGACGCGCGCAAGAGTCCGAGGTCGGTCGCCGGAAATGCGTCGGGTTCGTGCAGCGCTCGCATCGCGATGTACTGGGCGGTCCAGGCGCCGATGCCCGGCAACCGACACAGGCGCTCGATGGTCGCCTCCAGGCTGTCGGCCGAGCGCAACAACGTCGGGTCGGCGCAGAGTGCGCGCGCCAGCGCGGCAATGGCGTTCGCGCGCGCTCGGGGAAGCCCGATCGCCCCGATGTCGGCGTCCGCCAGAACGCGTGGAGTCGGGAAGAGGCGAGCCGGCTCACGCCGGTCGTCGAGCGTGCGGCCGAACGCAGCCACGAGTCGCCCCGCGAGGGTCGTGGCGGCGGCGACGCTGACTTGCTGCCCTAGGATGGCCCGAACGGCAAGTTCGAAATCATCCCAAGCGCCAGGGATGCGCACGCCCGGACGCGAGGCGACGTGCGAGGCGAAGCCGTCGTGCGCGAGATGCTCGTCGATGGAGACGGCGTCGGCGTCGAGATCGAGCAGCCGGCGAATTCGCGCCGCGACCGGCGCCAAAGCGGTCACCTGCGAGATCTCGATCGTCGCGAGCAGATGGTGCTTTCCGTTGACCGGACGCACGTCGATGCGGCCGCGCGCGTCGCCGAACTCGACCGTCCGACAGTAGCGGTGCGGCTCGACGATCTCGACCCCCGGCGTCGCGCGTGGCGTCATGAATGCGATGAACGACGCCCAGTCGTATGGCGGCCGGAAGGCCAACTGCAAGGTGACGCCGGTACTCGTGGAGACCGGCGTTGCCAACGCGGTCCGGCGCAGTTCGCGCGGCGCGCGCCCGTATGTTTGCCGGATGACGTCGTTGAAGCGGCGGACGCTGCCGAAACCGGCAGCGAGGCCGACGTCGGCCATCGGCAAGGCCGTCTGCGTGATGAGCTGCTTTGCGAAGAGAATCCGACGGGTCCGGGCGACCGCCAGCGGCGATGCGCCGAGGTGACGCGCGAAGAGCCGCCGCAGGTGGCGCGAGCCGACGCCGAGCCGCACGGCAAACGCATCGACGTCGTCGTCGTCGAGGCCGCCCTCGGCGATCAGCGCGAGGGCGCGCGTGACCGAACTTGCGGTACCCGTCCAGGCCGCGACGCCGGGGGCGATCTCCGGGCGGCAGCGCAGGCACGGCCGGAACCCCAACTGGTGCGCCTCCGCGGCGCTGCGCACGAAGATGCAGTTCTCGAGCTTCGGGGTGCGGGCTGGGCAAATGGGACGACAGTAGACCTTCGTCGTGCGGACCGCGGTGAAGAACCGCCCGTCGAAGCGAGCGTCGTGGGCGCAGAGCGCGCGGTAACAGGCGTCGCGATCGAGCTCGGTGATGGGCACGGACCTATTGTGCCACAAGGCGCGCCGCGTACTGGCCATCTTCGGACCTCAATGACCGAGCGTATGCTTGCTCTTCCCGTAGGCAGCCGCGGGGTCAGGTCGGCCAACTTGACATCTGTTAACCCCTGGGAGCATGCTCGGGGGCGTGGAGCGATTTTCGGACGAGCTGCGGGCGGCGATGACGGAGGCCGGGATCTCGGCCGCTACGCTGGCGCAGCGGTCGGGGTTGACGGAGGCCGCCATCTCGCTGCTGCGCAGCGGGCGGCGCGAGCCGTCCTACCGGTCGGTCCGGGCGCTCGCGGCGGTCCTCCCGCGTCTGGGCGGCCGCACGTCGGAACGGAGCATGATGGATTCGATCGAGTCGGCGGTGGCCGACATCCGCCAGGGGAAGATGGTCGTCGTCCTCGACGACGAGGACCGCGAGAACGAGGGCGACCTCGTCATGGCGGCCGAGAAGGTGACGCACGAAGCGATCAACTTCATGCGCAAGGAGGGCGGCGGCCTGATCTGCGTGCCGATGACCTCGGCGCGCCTGGACGCGCTGCAGATCCCGAACATGGTCAACGACAACACCGCGCCGCTGGGGACGGCGTTCTCGGTCTCGGTCGAAGCGCGCGGGCGCGTCACGACCGGGATCTCGGCGCACGACCGCGCCAACACCGTCCTGGCGTTGATCGACCCGGTCTGTGGACCGGCCGATTTTCTGCGGCCGGGGCATACCTTTCCGCTGCGCGCGCGCGACGGCGGCGTGCTGGTCCGAGCCGGCCAGACCGAAGCCTCGGTCGACCTCGCGCGGCTGGCCGGTCTCTATCCGGCCGGCGTGATCTGCGAGATCATGGACGAAGACGGCTCGATGATGCGCCGCCCGCGGCTCGAGGAGTTCGCCCAGAAGCACGGCTTGCGCATCATCACGGTCAAGGACCTCATCGCCTACCGGATGCGCAAGGAGAAGCTCGTCGAGCGGATCGCCGAGTTCGAGTTGCCGACGTCCTACGGTCCGTTCCGCGGCATCGCCTACGAGTCGAAGCCCGACAAGATCGCGCACGTCGCGCTGGTGCTCGGCGAGATCGGTGACGGGAAAGGCGTGCTCGTGCGGGTGCACAGCGAGTGCCTGACCGGCGACGCGCTGCACTCGCTGCGCTGCGACTGCGGCCCCCAGCGCGACGCGGCGCTGGCGGCGATCGCCCACGAGGGGCGCGGCGTCTTCTTGTACTTGCATCAGGAAGGGCGGGGGATCGGCCTGGCCAACAAGCTGCGCGCCTACGCGCTGCAAGACGCCGGCGCCGACACCGTCGAGGCCAACGTGCTGCTCGGCCTGCCGGCCGACAAGCGCGACTACGGGATCGGCTCGCAGATCCTGGTCGATCTGGGCGTGCGCGAGATGCGCCTGCTGACCAACAACCCCAAGAAGATCGCTGGCCTCGATGGCTTCGGGCTGCGAATCGCCGAGCGCGTCCCGCTCCAGATCGCCCCGACCCCGTACAACGTCCACTACATGGAGACCAAGCGCGACAAGATGGGCCACATGTTCGGCGCGCCGAACCCCGTCGGTGCGGAATGAAAGCCAAGGCCAAGGCCGAGAAGCCGGCACTGCCGGACGCGCGCGGCAAACGTTTCGCGATCGTCGTCGCCGACTTCTACGCCGATCTCGCAGCCTGGCTGCAGGACGGCGCCGAGCGCGGCCTGCGCGACTGCGGCGTCGACGCCGAGGCGATCCAGGTCGTGCGCGTCCCGGGCTGCTTCGAGCTGCCGCTCGCGGCGAGCCGGCTGGTCGAAGACCCGCGGCTCGACGGCATCGTCGCGCTGGGCGTCGTCATCCGCGGCGACACGCCGCACTTCGACTACATCGCTGGCGAGTGCGCGCGCGGGATCATGGACGTCCAGCTCACGACCGGCGTCCCGATCGGCTTCGGCGTACTGACGACCGAGAACCGCGAGCAAGCCGAAGAGCGGGCCGACCCCAAGCGCGGCGACAAAGGCTACGGCGCCGCGCTCGCCGCGGTCACGGTCGCCCTGATCGAACCCAAGCGGCCTGCCGGGCGAGTCGGCTTCCGCTAAGGGCGACCCCTTGCTTCCCTCGGCGCTCGCTGTGCCCAGCTTCTTCTCAGCGGATTGCCAAGAAACGTCCCCTACCGTATACTCCCCCTACGGCGCTGGCCATCGGTCGGCGCCGCTTCCGCATCCACTTTAGGGGGATCCGGCGTTTCCGACGCCCGATCGAAATCGGTGTACGAAAACAAAGTCCTGATTTGCAAAGACTGTGGGAATTCGTTCGACTTCACGGTCCGCGACCAAATGTTCTACGCGGAGAAGGGGTTCGAAAACGAACCACAGCGGTGTCGCGATTGCCGGTCGGCACGCAAGACCCAGCGCACCAACGGGCTCGGCGTCGCCGGCTCGTCGACCGGAATGCGCGAGATGTACGACGCGGTCTGCGCGCAGTGCGGAACGGCGACCACCGTCCCGTTCAAACCGCGCGGCGACCGGCCGGTCTACTGTCGGACCTGTTATTCGTCCCTGAATGCCGTCCGCGCCTGACCGCGCCTAAACGGTAGTTCCCCGGCCCCTGCCGAATCCACGTTGACGTGGATTCGGTGTGGTACGACGGCGAGACCGTCGGATATCTCGACCAGCGGGCGCTGCCGCACGCGGTCGTGCGGGCGCGCGCCGCGAGCGTCGACGAGGGCGTGGCGGCGATCGCGACGCTGGCCGTGCGCGGCGCGCCGGCGATCGGCATCTTCGGCGCGTACGGCGTCGCGCTCGCGGCGCGACTGCACGCCGACGATCGCGCCGCGTTCGAAGCCGGCGCTGCGCGCATCCGCGCCGCTCGGCCGACGGCCGTCAACCTGGGCTGGGCCGTCGACCGCGTGCTCGCCGCCGCCGGCGACGAGCTGGCCGAGGCGCAGCGCATCCACGACGAGCAGCGGACCGTCGACCGCCGCATCGCGGAGGCGTCGGTGGCGCTCTTTCCGGCGGCCGGGAACGTGCTCACCCACTGCAACACGGGCCCGATCGCGACCGGCGGCGAGGGGACAGCGTTGGGCTGCTTCATCGCCGCGCATGGCGCCGGGAAGCGGCTGCACGTCTTCGTCGACGAGACCCGGCCGCTGCTGCAAGGCGCGCGGCTGACGATGTTCGAGCTGCGCGAGGCGGGCGTCCCGTGCACGCTGATCGTCGACGCCGCCGCGGCGATCACCATGCAGCGCAAGCACGTGCAGGCGGTCGTCGTCGGCGCGGACCGGATCGCGCGCAACGGTGACACCGCCAACAAGATCGGCACCTACGGCGTCGCGCTCGCCGCGGCGTACCACGGGATTCCGTTCTATGTCGCCGCCCCGCGCTCGACGTTCGACTTCGCGCTCGCCTCGGGCGACGAGATCCCGATCGAGGAGCGCGCGGCCGACGAAGTCCGCATCGCCCCCGACGATCCGGTCTTCAACCCGGCCTTCGACGTCACGCCGGCGCGCCTGATCACCGCGATCATCACCGAGTACGGCGTCCTCTCCCCGCCCTACGCCGAGCCCATCGCCGACCTCGAAAGCCTCCCGACCCTCGCTGCGCTCACGACTCTGGTGACGGACCGAGCGCAGTGACATCTTCCGTCGCAGTGATGTTGTTGCGAGGTCGGATCGGGGGCCCCACGCTCCGCGTGGGGGGCGCGCAGCCTGGGGCGGAGCGCCGTTGAAATGAAGTACTACGACTTTTTCGACAAGGAGCCGAAGGTCGATGGGCTGGTCGTCATCGAGGGCGAAGAGCCGCTGCTGGCGCAGCGGGCGCTGGACGCGTTGCTCGACCGGCTCATGCCGGCCGACATACGCGCGCTGAACTGCGACGTCTTCGAAGGGCCGGAGCACGACGCGATCGGGCGCGCCGTCGCCGACGCGGCTGGGGCGATGCCGTTCTTGGCCGAGCGACGGGTCGTCGTGGTGCGCAACTGCCAGCGGATGCGCGCGCAGCCGCGGCGCGATCTGTGGGCGGCCGCCGAGGGCGTCCCGCCCGGCAACACGTTGATCCTCGAAGACCTCTTCGCGCCCGCCAAAAAGACCAAGCCCGAGCCCTTCGGTCAGCTCGCCGGGCGCAAGGCGCTTCGCATCGACACGACGCCCAACGTCGAGGTCCGCGAGCGCTTCGTCCGCGAGACGCTGGCGCGCCTGGGGGCGAAGGCGCAGCCGCGCGCCATCGCGCTCTTGGCCGAGGGCAGCGCCGACCTCGGCGCGATCCAGAACGACCTCGAGAAGCTCGCACTCACCGGGACGACGATCACCTTCGCCGACCTCGAGCGCGAGAGCGTCACCGTCGAGGACGCGAAGGCCTGGCACTACGCGCAAGCGCTGGTCGAAGGCCGGCCGGCCGAAGCGCTGGCGATCGCCTTCGACTTGTTCGCCAACGACGCGCGCGGCGCTGCGGTCCCGCTGGCGAGCGCCCTGGCGAACGACTTCGCGTTGCTGTGGGCGTTGGCGCGCGGGGAGGAGCTGCCGCCCCGTCATCGCTGGCGGGAGCGGACGCTGCGCCCGATCGCGCGCCGGATCGGCGAGCGGCGCGCCCGGTACGGCTACGAGGCGGCGGTCCGCGGGTTCGAAGGCGTGGTGACCGGTCGCATCGAGGACCCGCGCACGATGATCGAGCTGCTGACCGCCGACCTGGCGGTGCGGCTCGCTCGCTGAGGTGTCGTTCATCCAGGCCCGCCGAGGCGCGTCCGCGAAGCCGCACCGTACCCGATGAACGACACCTCCTACGCATCGCCGTTCTCCTGGCGGTACGCGCGGCCGTCGCTGCGGGAACTCTTCTCGGAGCGCGAGCGCCGCAAGCTTTGGCGTGCGGTCTGGGTGGCCCTGGCCGAAGCGCAGGAGCGCGCCGGTCTGGTCTCCGCCGAGGAGCTCGCCGACTTGCGCGCGCACGCCGAGGAGATCGACCTCCCCGCGTCGCTGGCGATCGAGCGCGAGATCGGCCACGACCTGATGGCCGAGATCCGCGTCTACGCGGCGCAGGCGACGGTCGGCGGCGGGAAGATCCACCTCGGCGCGACGTCGATGGACGTCGAGGATACCGTCGAGACGTTCCGCATGCGCCGCGCGCTGAGCGAGATCGTCGGCGGGCTGGACGTGCTGCTGCGCGCTTTCGCCGAACGCATCGAGCAGTACGCGGATCTGGTCTGCATGGGCTACACCCATCTGCAGCCGGCCGAGCCGACGACGCTCGGCTACCGGTTCGCCGCCTACGCCCAGGATCTGCTGCTCGACCGCACGCTGCTGCTGACCGTCCGCGAGCAGTTGACCGCCAAGGGGATCCGCGGCGCGGTCGGCACCTCGGCGTCGTACACGCGGCTGCTCGACGGGACGGGGCACACGCCCGAGGAGCAGGAGCGCGAGGTCCTGGCGCACTTCGAGCTCGAGGCGCGCGACGTCGCGACGCAGACCTACCCGCGCAAGCTCGACTACCTGCTCGTCTCGACGCTCGCCGGGTTAGGCGCGTCGCTCTCGAAGTTTGCCTTCGACGTGCGCGTGCTGGCCAGTCCCGGCTTCGGCGATCTGGCCGAGCCCTTCGCCGCCAAACAGGTCGGCTCGAGCTCGATGCCGTTCAAGCGCAACCCGGTGATGTCGGAACGGATCGTCTCGCTGGCGCGGCTGCTCCCGGCGTACGCCGACGTCGCCTGGCAGAACGCCGCGACGAACCTGCTCGAGCGCACGCTCGACGACAGCGCGAACAGGCGCACGATCCTCCCCGAAGCGCTGCTCTGCACTGACGAGCTGGTCGCATTGGCGACGAAGATCGTCACCGGGCTGCGCGTCGACGAGCGGCGCATCGCCGAGAACCTGCGCACCTACGGGCCGTTCGCCGGGACCGAGGCGATCCTGATGGAGGCCGCCAAGCGCGGCGGCGACCGTCAGGAGTTGCACGAGGTGATCCGCCAGAGCGCGATGCGCGCCTACGACGAGCTCGCCGCCGGCGGCACGAACCCGCTCGCGACGCTGCTTGCCGACGACGAGCGGATCGCCCACTGGGTCGATCCGGCCGAAGTCCGCGAGCGCCTCGACCCGCTCGCCCACGTCGGCGACGCGCCGCAGCGCGCCCGCCGCCTCGCCGCCCGCATCCGCGAGACGTTGCAGGCGAACGATGCGTAAAGGGCACGAGATCGCGCGGGGCAAGACGAAGATCTTGTTCGAGCACGAGGGGCAGCCGGACGTCGTGGTCGTCAAGCAGATGGACGGGATCACGGCCGGTGACGGGGCGCGCCGCGACGTCATCGAGGGGAAGGGACGGATCGCGGCGCAGACGACGGCGCGCATCTTTCGCCTCTTGAACCTGTGCGGGCTGCCGACGCACTACATCAACGGCGGCGAAGACGACGACGACAACGAGATGCTCGTCCGGCGCGCGCAGATGATCCCGCTCGAGGTCGTCGTGCGCGGCGTCGCGGCTGGTTCGCTGGTGCGGCGGCGGCCGGGGATCGTGCGCGGTGCGCTGCTGATCCCGCGCCTGATCGAGTTCTTCTTCAAGAACGACGCCGAGCACGATCCGCTGATCGAAGCCGACGCGATCGTCGCGCAGGGGATCGCCACCCCGCAGGAACTGGCGACGATGACCGAGCTGGCGCGGATCACCTACGAGATCTTGGCCCACGCCTGGCGCCGGCGCGAAGCGCTGCTGGTCGATCTGAAGATCGAGTTCGGCCGCATCGTCAGCGGCGAGGGGAAGGGTCAGCTCGTCATCGCCGACGTGATCGACAACGACAGTTGGCGGGTGTGGCCGCAAGGGCGCGAGGAGCTGATGCTCGACAAGCAGCTCTACCGCAACCTGACGGCGGTCACGCCGGCCGACCTCGAGCGGATCAAGGCCAACTACGAGCAGGTCGCCGAGATCGTCGGAACCTTCCCGCAGATGCTGCCCGGGATGGTCGCGCTGCTCGCCGACGGCCCCGAGCACGCCGCGCTGCTCGACCAGCTCGCGCGCGCGCTGGGGACGCTGG
>Ga0302324_100026805_pt1 | contig 11001 bp, 8 predicted proteins | sample Palsa_T0_1_FD_201949 | JGI IMG/M metagenome (GOLD analysis project Ga0302324, IMG submission 201949) | Peat permafrost microbial communities from Stordalen Mire near Abisko, Sweden - Palsa_T0_1 | ecosystem: Environmental > Terrestrial > Soil > Palsa > Peat permafrost | place: Sweden: Abisko...
TTCGTCCTGTCCATTCCCGTGATCCTGTGCATGGGGTCGGCATTTCACGGCCTTCCCTTTTAGGGGGCGCAGGGCTCACCGATCCGGGCCCCATCGACGTCGGCGGCCAGGTCAAAGCCGCGCTGACCGAAGATGTGGGCGCGGGGGATGTCACGGCAGCGCTCGTGCCGGAGGACCAGGAGGTGCGCGGCCGGGTCATCACGCGCGAGGAAGCCGTCGTCTGCGGCAGCGCCTGGGTCAATGAGACCTTTCGGCGCCTGGACCCCGGCATTCACGTCACCTGGCACGTCGAGGACTGTGATGCAGTCAAGGCGGGTGCGCTTCTCTTTGAGATCGAAGGCCCTGCACGCGCGATCCTGACCGGCGAGCGCACGGCGCTCAATTTCCTGCAGACCTTGTCGGGCACAGCGACCGCGGTGCGCCGTTACGTCGAGGCGATTGCCGGCACGCATTGCACTTTGCTCGATACGCGCAAGACGTTGCCGGGGCTGCGCACGGCACAGAAATACGCCGTGCGCTGCGGCGGCGCACACAATCACCGCATCGGCCTTTATGACATGTTCCTGATCAAGGAAAACCACATCGCCGCGGCCGGCTCGCTCGCCACGGCCGTCAGCGCCGCGCACGCGCGCAGCGCGGGACTGAAGGTCGAGGTTGAAGTCGAGTCTCTCACGGAGCTCGAGCAAGCCTTTGCGGCCGAACCCGACATCATCATGCTCGATGACTTCTCGGACGCTGAACTCGTCACGGCGGTGGCATGGAATCGCGCGCGCGAGCGCCCCGTCAAACTCGAAGCCTCCGGCAGCGTGAATCTTGAGAGCGTGCGCCGGATCGCGCAAACGGGCGTCGACTACATCTCGATCGGCGCGCTCACCAAGCACGTGCGCGCCATCGATCTGTCCCTCAGGCTCGATTTCGCGCCTTAGGCGACGGCGGACTTCAGAACCCGCTGCGGCTGGGCGATGCCGTAGCCCTGGGCGTAGTCGATGCCGAGGCTGGTCAGCATCTGGATGATCTCCGCGTTCTCGGCAAACTCGGCAATCGTCTGCTTGCCGGTAAGGTGGCCGATCTCATTGATGGAGCGCACCATCTCGCGGTCGATGGGATCGCGCAGGATCTCGCGCACGAAGCTGCCGTCGATCTTCAGGAAGTCCACCGGGAAGTGCTTCAAATAGCCGAATGAGGAGAGGCCGGTGCCGAAGTCATCGAGCGCGAACTTGCAGCCGAGCTCCTTCAGCGCCTGGATGAAGCGGTTCGCCTGGCTGAAACTCGCGACCGCCGCCGTCTCCGTGATCTCGAAGCAGATCTTCGAGGCGTCGAGCCCGCTCTTATGGAATTGATCGATGACGAAGGGCAGGAACTTGTCATCGCCGAAGCTTTGGCCCGAAAGATTGATGGAGCACATCGCAAGCTTCTCGCGCTCGTCGGCTTCGGAGACGAGCCAGCGAAACGCGTTCTCGATTACCCAGCGGTCGATCGCCGGCGTAATGCCGTAGCGCTCGGCCGCCGCGATGAAATCGTTCGGCGAGACGATGCGTCCGCCTTCATCGCGCATGCGCAGCAGCAGTTCGTAATGGGTGCCGACCTCGACCTTCTGCAGCGGCTGGATCAGCATGCGGAAGAGCTCGAAGCGCCCCTCCTCCAAGGCGGCATTGATGCGCGCCGCCCACTGCATCTCGCGGCGCCGGCGCATGAGCTCGATGTCGTTCTCGGCAAAGCTGTGCACGCGATTGCGACCGCCCTCCTTCGCCGCCTGGCAGGCGCTGTCGGCGGCCGAGAGAATCGAGGCCACATCCTCGTTGTCGGCCGCGATCGGCACGACGCCTAAGCTTGCACCGAGACGAAACACGCGGTCCTCCCAGGTGAAGCGGTAGTTGCGCACTGATTCGCGCAGCGCCTCGGCGGTGCGCATGGCCTCATCGAGCGTGCAGCTCTCAAGCAGGATCCCGAACTCATCGCCGCCCAGGCGCGAGAGCGTATCGCGCCAGCGCACCTTGGCCTTCAACAGCGCCCCCACCTGGCCGAGAAGCGCATCGCCGGCACTGTGGCCGCAGGTGTCATTGATGATCTTGAACTGGTCGATGTCGAGATAGCACAGGGCGTAGGAGGCCTCGCGCGCCTTCGCGCTCTTCAGAGCTCGCTCGAGACGGCTCTCGAACTCGCGGCGATTGACGAGCCCGGTGAGCACGTCATGGCTTGCGTGGTAGGAGAGCCTGCGATTCAACTCGCGCGACTCGCTGACGTCGTGGAACACGAGCACGCCGCCTGCCACATGGCCCGCGCCGTCGCGAATGGGCGCGGCCGTGCTTTCCACGTAGAGCTCGTTGCCGTCGCGGCGGATGAGGAGCATCGGACGCACGGACTTGATGGGGCGGATGCGCCGGATTGAAACGGACAGTGGATTTTCGAGCGGCTCGCAGGTCTCCTCATGAAAGGCGCGGAAGATCTCCTCCACGGGGCGCCCCATGGCATCCTCGAGCCGCCAGCCCGTGAGCTCCTCGGCCACCGGATTGATGTAGTCGATGGTCGATTGGGCGTCGGTGGTGATGACGCCGTCGCCGATCGACTGCAGCGTGATTTGCGCGCTTTCCTTCTCACGGAACAGCGCCTCCTCGTAGATCTTTCTCTCGGTGATGTCGAATTCCACGCCGACCAGGCGCAGCAGGCGACCGTGCTTGTCGACCCGTGCCTTGGCGCGGCTGACGACCCAGCGCCACTCGCCGCTCTTGTGCCGCATGCGATGGGTGCTCTCGAAGGTCGGCACCTTGCCTGCCACGTGATCGCGGATCGCCGCCTGCACGCGCGACAGGTCATCCGGATGCACGAGGCTGCGCCAGTCAGGCGAGCCTTGCATGTCCTCATCGGCGTAGCCGAGCATGGCTTTCCAGCGCGGCGAGAAATACACCTCGTTACTCTCGACATCGAAGTCCCACAGGCCATCGTTCGCCGCCGACTGCGACAGGGTCGTGCGCTCCTCGAGCTTGGCGAGTCGTGATTCGATGCGCATGCGGTCAAGGCCGGTGGCTAGGCTCGTGCCGATGAGCTTCATCATCAACTGCAGATTGACGTCCCAGGGGCCGCGCGGCAGCGAGTTCGCAAGACCCAGAATTCCTGCGGGTTTGCCCTGCAGACGAAAGGCGACGATGAGCACCGAGCCGATACCGAGCGCCGCCAGGCGCTCCGCCTCCAGTGCCTGCTCGCGCCGCGGCGCGCTCGTGTCGCGCAGCTCCGAAAGGCGCAGGTGATCCAGGTGCGATTTCAACCAGGGATAGCTCTCCAGGCTCTCCCCTTCGAGCGCCTGCGGACGGCACTGCGAGAAGGCGCTGCTCGCGACCTCGATGTCCTTCAGCGTGAGGTCATCGGGATTGATCGCGGCGGCGAATACGCAGTCGCTCGCGGTGACCTCGCGCAACAGCTCGAGGTTTCTCTTCATGCACTCGTCCACCGACTCGCGGTGCATGTTCTGAAAATCGACGGCGATTTTCGTGCAGGCGACGTCGAGGCCCACGACGGGCGTGGCACTGCGCCCATTCCACGCGTTCGGAGACAGAATATCGGAGGCGGTGAGATCCGCAGGCTTATCGAGCAGCGGGGTCGGGGTCGACATCCAGTGCGATCTCTTGGCCAAACGGGGATGCTAGTGTGTCAGTCCACGCGCCCGGCGCGCTCGACGCGAAGCACACTTGCCCACACCCGTTTTTTGGTAGTTAAATCGATTCTCGCATACTCGTCGAGGAAAACAAGCTAAGGCGCTGTTCGCATTGGCCTTCGGTGCGGTACGGCTGACATAATCGGTGCACGGCACTCAAGACTTAAGCGCCTCGCGCGCGAGGCCGAACAAGCGCAAGAGCTCCGCTTCCATCTCGCTCTGCAGACGCACGATATGTGCCGCATCGACGACGCGCGGAACATAACGCGGCGGGCCGATGGCAATCACGATGCGCGACCCGGGCCATGGCAGCACAAACTTGTCCCATTTGATGAGCGAGGCGCGGGAGGCGGCGTAGGCCATCGGCAGCATGGGCCGACCGGACATCTGCGCCAGGAGGATTGCGCCTGGCTTGAACTTGAAACGCGGGCCGCGCGGGCCATCGGGTGTGATGACCGGGCTCAAGTTCTCCTGCACGAGCGCGAGATAATAGTCACGCAGCGCCCGCGCACCCGTATGCGACGATGAACCGCGGATCACGCGTCCGCCCACGCGCCCGACGAGCATGGCGCCGATCTCACCGTCGACGGAGGGACTGATGAGCCAGGCCACGGCGAGACCGCGCCCGCGCTGGTCGAGGAGATATTTGGCGCAGAATCCCTGATGCTGATGCCAATAGCACGGCACGAGGGATGGTGATTTTTGCAGCGCCGCCTGCAGGTGCGCGGCGCCTTCGACCTTCACGATCCGGCACGACGCCCACCAGGCGCGGATGATGGCTAGGCCCACCGGTACCGCCAGCGCATACAGCAGCCGTCGGGCCGCCGTCATGCGGCGCCCCGAGCGTGTAAGCCTGCGATACAGCGTATTGCGCAGGCCGCCGTCTGAGTCGGAGTCCGCCATAGGTAGGAGCCCAGTATAGTAAGCTTGTGGTCTTTGTTGCAGTTGCGCGCATGACCGCAAGCTCGCTCGCACCCGAGCACCCGCCCGAGCCAGACACCGCGTTCGACATCGGCTCCACGGAGGACTCTCTGGAGCGGATGAGCGAACTCTTCGCGCGCTATGGCGACATCTACCGCGTGTACGCCCCCGGACGCAAATCCTACACCTACGTCATCAATCATCCGGATGACGTGAAGCGTGTGCTCGTCGGCAATCACAAGAACTACACCAAGGGTGTCGGGCTTGATCGCGTGAAAATCCTGCTCGGCAACGGCATCATGACGAGCGAGGGCGATTTCTGGCGCCGCCAGCGCTACATGATGCAGCCGATGTTCCACCGGCGCGTCATCACCGAGTTTGCCCGCGTGATTGACGCTGCGAATGAGCGCTTCATTGCGCGCTGGGAAGCGCAGGCTGCGCGCGGCGAGCGCGTCAATGTCACCGACGACATGAGCGCATTGACGCTCGACATCGTGCTGCGCGCGGTGTTTGGCCGTGACCTGGAGCGCCTCAGCACGGAGTCCGGCGGCAATCCCTTTGCGGTCGTGACCGAGGAGCCGGCGCGCAACCTGCAGTTTGCGTATAAATTCCGCTCGCTCGGCAAGCTCGTGGCCGCTCTCATGCGCCGCCGCGCGACCGAAGCCGACGAGCACGTCGACTTCCTCGCGATGCTCATGAGCGCGCGCGACAAGGAGACGGGCGATGCGATGGGCGAGCGCGAGCTCATCGATGAGGTCATGACGCTGGTCGTCGCCGGCCATGAGACCACCGCGAGCGCGCTCAACTGGACGTGGTATCTCCTGGCACTGCACCCCGAGGTCGAGTCGCGCCTGCACGCTGAAATCGCTGCGGCGCCCGTGGCGGCGGCTGCGAGTCTTGCGCAGATGGAGGCGCTGCCGTACACGCAGCAGGTGGTGAACGAGGCGCTGCGCCTATATCCGCCCGGCTGGCTCCTGTCGCGGCGCGCGATCGGCGCCGATGTACTCGCGGGATTCGAGATCGCGCCCGGCACAGATGTGCTCTTGAGTCCCTATCTCCTGCACCGCCATCCGCGCTTCTGGCCTGATCCGGATGCCTTCAAACCGGAGCGCTTTGCGAGCGAAAACGAAGCCGCGCGGCCGCGCTTTGCCTATATGCCCTTCGCGGCCGGCCCGCGCCACTGCATCGGGGAAACATTTGCGCTCTACGAGATGCTCATGCATCTTTACAAGGTCGCGCGCCGCTATCGCCTGACCTATCTGCCCACTGAGCCCGTCGAGCTTGAGGCGCAGATCAATCTGCGCACCAAGAAACCGCTCTACATGAGGCTCGAACGCCGCTGATGTTCACCGCCACGACCCTGACCGAGCTCATCGAAGCCAATCGCAAAGCCGCGCGCAGCATCACCTATCTCGAGAGCGACGGCGATGAAAGAAGCGTCGCCTTCGGCGAGCTCTACGAGCGTGCGCTCGGCATTCTGTATCACCTGCAGCAGTTGGGGGCGCGGCGCGGCGACAAGCTGATTCTCTTCCTCGGCAGCAATGAGCCTTTCATCGACGCCTTCTGGGCGGCGGTGCTGGGAGGGATTATTCCGGTGCCGGTGGCGCCCGGCATCAGCGATGAGCATCGCCATAAGCTGTTGCGCATCGTGAAGAAGCTCGGCAATCCCTTCATCTACACGGACAAGAAATCGCTCGAGCGCATCGCCGCGTTCGCCACGGGCGTCGGCGAGGAGAAACTCTTTGCGGGCATGCGTGCGCGCAGCTTTGTCGTTGACGAGCTCGATGACATCTCCCGTGCCGGAACGATTGCGCGCGCGCAGCCGAACGATGTCGCCTTCATTCAGTTCTCGTCGGGCTCGACGAGCGAGCCCAAAGGCGTCGTCCTCACGCATCACAATATTCTTGCCAACTGCCGCGGCACGAGTGAATTCGTGCACTTCACAGAAGACGATGTCAGCCTTTCCTGGATGCCGCTCACGCACGACATGGGCTTGATCGGCTTTCACGTCTTCATGTTCGCCAATCGCATCCACAGCCATTTGATGCCGACCGAGCTTTTCGTGCGCCGGCCGCTCCTGTGGCTCGGGTTCGCCGCGCGCGTGCGCGCGACGATTCTGTGCTCGCCCAATTTCGGCTACCGGCATTACCTGAAGGTCCTGGGCGAACGCGTGGTGGCCGACCTGGGTCTCGACCTGTCTTGCGTGCGGCTCATCTTCAACGGCGCTGAGCCAATCTCGGTGGAGCTGTGCGAGGAGTTCCTCGAGCGCCTCCAGCCTGCGAAACTGCGCCGCGAGGCAATGTTTCCGGTGTATGGGCTGGCTGAAGCCTCGCTCGCGGTAAGCTTTTCCCCCGTGGGCGCTGGACTGCAGTCGATCAGCCTGAACCGGCATCGCATGACGGTGGGCACGCAGCCGCAGCTCCTGGCGCGCAACGCTGCCGACGCGGTGACGCTCGTAAGCGTCGGCCGCGCCATCCCGTACTGCCGCCTGCGGGTGACGGGCGAGGATGATGTGGCGCGGCCCGAGGGACAGATCGGGCACATTCACATCGCCGGCGCCAATGTGACCCAGGGCTACTTCGAAAACGCGCAGGCCAATGCCGAGGCACTGACCGCCGACGGGTGGCTGCGCACCGGGGATCTGGGCCTCATCCACGAGGGCGCGCTCTATATCTCAGGTCGCGCCAAAGAGATCATCTTCGTCAACGGGCAGAACTACTACCCGCAGGACCTCGAAGCGATCGCGCAGCGCGCCGACGGGCTCGATCTGGGCAAGGTCGTAGTGGCCGGCGCCCGCCGCCCTGGCGCACAGACCGACGAGCTCGTGGTTTTTGTCCTGCACCGCGGCGAGCCTGTTGATTTCCTGAGCACCGCCACCGAGGTTTCAAGACTCATCAATGAGCACACGGGGCTGGAAGTCGCGCAGGTCGTGCCGGTGAAGCGCATCGCGAAGACGACGAGCGGCAAGATTCAGCGGCACCTCCTCGAGGAGAGCTACGTTGACGGGGAATTTGACAGCGAGCTTGCCGAGCTTGCGAAGCTGCGCGAGGCGCAGCGCGGCCATGCCTCGCGCTCGCTCACGCAGATTGAGGAGACCCTGCAGCTCATCTGCAACGCCGCGCTCGAGGGCAAGCGCGTCGGGATCGACGACAACCTCTTCGAGCTCGGCGCAAGCTCGCTCAAGCTCATCGAAATCCACGAGCAGATTGACCACGAGTATCCGAATGAAATCGATCTGACGGAGATCTTCGACTTCCCCACGATCGGCGAGCTGGCGCGGCATTTGGAAACCAAGCTGGCACGGGCGCGCCCTGCTCAGTTGGCGCCTTCCGGCCCGGGGGTTTTATAATGCCGCCGATGCAGGAGCAGCCATCAACCGCCCTCAGTGCGGCCGCCTGCGGGCGCAGGCTCGCCGAAATGGGCATTCGCCCGACTGTTCCGCGTGTCCGAATTGCGGCATTACTTCTTGCCGCACCGCAACATTTGTCGGCCGAGCAGATCATCGCATCCTTGGCCACGAGCGGCCGGCGCGTCTCCAAGGCGACGGTCTACAACACGCTCAAAATCTTCGCCTCCTCCGGGCTCATCCGGCAGCTCACCATCGATGATTCGCGCGCGTGGTACGACTCGAACACTGGCGCGCACTATCATTTTCACGATGCTGAGAGCGGCGCGCTCATCGACGTGCCGGTGCCTGAAGTTGAGTTCAGCCGCCTGCCGCCAACGCCCGATGGCATGGAAGTCGAGAGCATTGATCTCGTCATCCGCCTGCGGAAAAAACGGTAGACTCCCGCCTTCACGCGCATCCGTGCCGGCTTAGCTCAGCTGGTAGAGCACATCATTCGTAATGATGGGGTCGCAGGTTCGATTCCTGCAGCCGGCATGCCGTTCTGAAATAGTAATTGGGAGTGCTCCGCTCCTCATGTTTGCAGGCGACCGCGCGTTGCAGGTAATGAATCTCATCACCCGACATGGCCTCGCGGCCGCTGTGCTCGCTAGCGCATGGACCGCATTCGCACCTGTGGCGTTCGGCGGCCCGCGCGAAGATGCGGCGAGCGCCTATCAGGGCGGCGATTATGCAGTGGCATTCAACGACTTCAAGGCGCTCGCGGATAAGGGCGATGCGCACGCCCAATATATGTTGGGACTCATGTACCACGACGGCCAGGGCATATCGCCGGACGAGAATGCCGCTTTCGGATGGTTTTTAAAGGCCGCGCAGCAGGGCAACGCCGACGCTGAAAACTACGTCGGCTATATGTATTACAACGGTCAGGGCGTCGCAGAAGACAAAGCATTTGGATTTAATTGGCTGCACAAGGCCGCCCTGCAGGGCAATCCTACAGCCCAGTACCGCCTGGGAATCGCCTATGTTGACGGCAAGGGCACGGCACAGGACGACGCGCGCGCGGTCACCTGGTTTCGCAAGGCCGCTGATCAAGGCAATTCCGATGCTCAATTCTGGCTCGGACTCTCCTATGAGCAGGCAGAAGGCGTCGCGCAGGACTACGGCGCTGCGGTGCTGTGGTACCGCAAAAGCGCCGATCAGGGCAATGGGATGGGCCAATACGCACTCGGGCTCATGTACTACAAGGGTCATGGCGTCGCGCAGGATCTTGTCCAGGCGCACCACTGGTTCACTTTATCCGCCGCCCGCGATAGTGACCTGCGGTCCGATGCTGCGGAGATGCGCAATAAAGTGGCATCTGAAATGACGCCGGCAGAGATCTCCAAGGCGCAGAAGGCCTCGAATCCGGTGGCACCCAAGTGACGGTGACGCAATCGGGCATGACCTGAAGAGCGCTCTCAATTATTGATCCGCAAATGATGCGCAGGCGCTTTTCAGGTGGCACAGGCTGCCGTCGCCGGCACTGATCAGCTTTCACTCTGGCGCAGCGCTTGCCCGTGTACGGCAATGCACCGGGGCAGTGCATGGGCAATTATTTGACATAGCGCACAAATCACCGGCCGCCGGTCATGCAACCGTGAAATAAAGCTCAAATGCCGTGAACATAATCACGGTCCGAAACTTCCTTTAATGGGATAACGCAGGCGTTGCAGGCAATGATGGAGGGCGAAATGAACCACGCGCTGAAGTTCACCGCGCTTCTTTTGGTGTCCGGATGTGCGCTCACCCCAAAGGCGACCCTGGGTCCGGATGGCAGACCCGTTACTTTCATTGACGGCATGTCAACCGCAGTTACCTACGATAAGGCCAGGAAGGCCTGCCCCAACGGTTACGCGATCGTGGAGGAGCCGCAGCAGAAAGCGTTCATCGACTACGAGATGACGGTGGAGTGCAACTAGCACGCGCTCGGTAGGATTCGAGGCCGCAGCGAACGGCCGCACACAGCGCCTGCATTACCCGCGCCACGAGGGCCGCGGGCGCCAGCGGCTACAAATCACGTAGCGCGAACCCAGCTTCCCCAAAATCGGCCGACCGCGGTTGTTACTTCTGACGGCGCCTGTAAGTCATGCAATCAACCCGCAGGAACCAAATTGAGCGGAACAGATCGGCTTCAGGGTCAGAAGTTGCCGCTCCCTATCCAATCCAATGTTTGGCCTCTCGGAAATCAGAGAGCGCTGCTGGCCGCGTTTAACGGCTATCGCGGAATTCGCGGCAAATTAGCGGGCGCCAGCGGGGCGAAGGATTCCGCCGGCGCTCCCGCTGGCACCCTACTTCGTCGAAAGACTCGTGGCCGCCTTCTCGATGAGGTCCGCGACGGCCTTCGGTTGCGAAACATAGACCGCATGGCTGCCCTTCACCTCGACGACGCTGGATCCAAGCTGATTGATCCCGTGGTGCGCTTCGACTTTCACCTTATCAGTAGCCGCGGCAGAGAGCTGCCGACGGGAGCGGATGAGTTCACTTCTTTCCTCAAGAGCTACATTGCTACGTGGGCGGGACGCGCGGGAGTGCTGTGAGCGAGTCCCTCTAGCCAGAACTTGGTGAGTGAGACACCGCCCGAATCGGAGGATGAGGAGGGTACCCGGTCGGACGCATAAGTCAGTCGGATACAGCAGCCCCTGAAAGCGTGGTGTCTTGCATGTTCGCCGTGTCCGGCGCCGCCTCGTCCTCATTGCCCTTCACTATTGTACCGCTGACAACCGTGTCCGCGTCCGTCTCAATAGCGAGCATTTTCTTCCCGCCGTCCACAACCAAGAAGGTGAAGTGCATTTCGGAGAGCCCCTTCGCCGATATGGTAGCCCTGCCCCTGCAGTCCCTATCGACCGTGTAAGAACCGGTGACCGGAGCGAACGATAGACTCGTGTCACCCTCCGTACCCGCTACATTTCCGCTTAACACTCCTTCTCCAGAAGGGTTGACCGTTAACTTTAACTCACCGATGAAAGCCACCCATCCTGTGGCGGGCGCCCCTGCGAGGAAGAGGCCGGTTGTTTCAAACCCAAAGCTACCGATAACCGTGGCA
>Ga0302324_100026807_pt1 | contig 11001 bp, 12 predicted proteins | sample Palsa_T0_1_FD_201949 | JGI IMG/M metagenome (GOLD analysis project Ga0302324, IMG submission 201949) | Peat permafrost microbial communities from Stordalen Mire near Abisko, Sweden - Palsa_T0_1 | ecosystem: Environmental > Terrestrial > Soil > Palsa > Peat permafrost | place: Sweden: Abisko...
ACTCCCGACCCGCCGGAGCTTCGGCGTAGGCGGGCGCTGGGGGGTTGGCACCATTCTTTGGTATTCACCCCAGCGGGTCTTCGCTGCCCGTGGCCAGCACCTCTTCGCCGCCCTCGTAAGGGTCTTCGTCCGCCGACAACTGGTCGGACGGGCTCGGCACATCGAAGCCCTGGGGCGGAAGCGCGTCGAGGAATCCGGCGGCCTTCAGTTCGTCCGTACCCGGCAGGTGGTTCACGTTCTCGAGGCCGAACTGGACGAGGAAAGCCTCCGTCGTGCCGTAGGTGACGGGACGGCCGGGCGTGCGCTTGCGGCCTCTGATTTTCACCCAGCCCACTTCCATGAGCGCGTCGACGGTGCCCTTCGACACCGCGACGCCGCGGATGTCTTCGATTTCGGCGCGCGTCACGGGCTGGTGATAGGCGATGATGGCCAGCGTTTCGATGGCCGCCCGCGACAGACGCTTCTGTTCCGGAAGTTCCTTGCGCAGCAGAAAAGCGAGATCCGGCGCCGTGCGGAATTGCCATTTTTCCGCGACGCGCACGAGGTTTACGCCGCGTTGCTCATAGATGTGCTGAAGTTCGCTCAGGAGCGCCGACACCTCGGCGCCCTGCGGCAGGGACGTTGCCAATGCTTTCTCGGCCAGGGGTTCGGAGGCCGCGAACAGAATCGCTTCCAGCATGCGCAGATGTTCGGGATTGAGCGCGGACACGGCGGACAGATGCTCCTCTCGCGCTTCGGGCGGAAGCGCGACATCGCTGGTCATCTCTGCCAGGCGGATTACGCGATTCATGACGTGGCCTCCAGCGCCTTGTCTTTCACATACACTTCGTCGAACGGCTTTAATTGGCGCATTTCGAGCCGCCCGTCACGCGTCAATTCGAGGCAGGCCAGCAGGGTGCTCGCCAGGGCCGAACGGCGTCGCAGACCGCCCTGCCAATCCAGCGGCAAAAGACCGGACAGGCCGCTCCAATTGCCGATGCGCCCCAGCATACGCTCGATTCGCTCCCGCGCCTCTTCGATGAGGAGCACGGGCATGTGGACAGGCCGATAAACCTTGCCGCCGGCGACGCGTTTCAGCCGCTGGGTCGCATAGGCGGTCAGGAGGTCGTAGAGCGTATCGGTATATTCGCGCAGCTTGACCACTTTGACGGGCTCCGGCGCGCCGCGCGCGAAGACTTCGCGGCCGAGCCGGTCGCGCGCCATCAGCCGCGCCGCGGCCTCGCGCATGGCGTCGAGGCGCTGCAGCCGCCAGCGCAGGCGCGACGCCATCTCGTCGGCCGTGGGTTCGCCGTCCTGGCTCGCCGGCTGAGGCAGAAGCATTTTCGATTTGAGATAGGCAAGCCACGCCGCCATCACGAGATAGTCGGCCGCGAGTTCCAGATTGAAGCGCCGCGCCCGCTCGATGAATTCGAGATATTGCTCGGCCAGCTTGAGCACGGAGATTTTCGCGATATCGACCTTCTGCGTGCGCGCGAGCGCCAGCAGCAGATCGAGCGGTCCTTCGAAGCCGTCCACCGTGACGACGAGCGAGTCTTCGGGGGACGCGGCATGGGCCTCCATGGCTTCGAACGTATCGACGAACTCGCTCAACTTGGGGTCCTCATCAATTCGGCAAGCCGCGCCTCGCCGGCCGCAACATCAAATGCCTGAGGTGCTACGAGATGGGCAAGTGCCGCCTCGGCGCGCTTCAGCGGAATTTTTTCGAGCAGCTTCGCTTCGCTCGCCACGTCGCGCATTTCGTTCATGCTGCCGTTGCAGTGCAGGACGATGTCGCAGCCCGCGAACTGCGCGGCCTTGGCCCGCTTCGCCAGCGAGCCCTGCAGCGCTTTCATGGAAAGATCGTCGGACATCAGAAGACCTTCGAAACCGATTTCCTTGCGGATAATGTCGCGCACCACGAGCGGACTCGTGGTGGCAGGCCGCTTGGGATCGATGTCTTCGTAGACGACATGCGCGCTCATGGCCATCGGACAATCGGCGAGGCCGCGGAAAGTCACAAAATCCGTCATGCTTAGTTCTTCGCGCGGCGTCTCCACGCGGGGCAACGAATCGTGCGAATCCGCCATGGCGCGGCCGTGGCCGGGAATGTGTTTCATCACGGGCAAAACGCCGCCGTCGATCATACCTTCGATCACCGATCGCCCGAGAGCGACGACAATGGCAGGATCGCGCGAAAGCGCGCGATCGCCGATGACGTCATTGGCGCCTTCGACGGGAACGTCCAGGACCGGCACGCAGTCGACATTGATGCCAAGCTCGCAAAGTGCGTGCGCAATCAGCCTTGCGTTCAGATAGGCGGCCTCGTGTGCGGCCTCCGCTGCAACGGCATGGAGCGCACCGAAGCGCGCAGCGGCCGGATGCGCCTTCCAATGCGGCGGCTTCAGGCGCGCCACGCGACCACCCTCCTGATCGATGAGCACCGGTGCTTTCGAATCATTCACGGTTGCGCGCAAGGAATCCGCCAGACGACGCGTCTGCTCCGGATCGGCGATGTTCCGCCCAAAGAGGATAAATCCCCAAGGCTGCGCTTCGGCGAAGAAGCTGCGCTCCGCGTCCGAAAGCGCCGTTCCGGCACAGCCATATATCGCGCGCGTGCGCATTTCAGCCCGTTCGCCCCAACCATCGCGCTACCTCGCCAGGAAGCAGCTGCCGCCATCGGCCTTCAGTTTGTCGCAGAACGCCGACGCCGTAGTCTTGTCGGCGAAGCCTTCCATCTTCAGGCGATACCAAATCCCCTTGTCGCCCAGATCGACCTTCTTCACCGCGGATCGATAGGCCGCAACCATCGGGTGCTTGTGAGAAAGGCTCGTCCAGGCCGCATTCGCGTCGGCCTCCGACTTGTAGGCGCCGATCTGCAGTCCGACGCCACCGGCCGTCACGGCTGCCTGCGCAGTCTCGGTCTTCACGGGCTTCGGCGCCTTTGCGGGGATAGCAAGCGGCTTCGGCGTGGGCGCCGCTGCTGCTACCGGCTGCGCGCTCGATTGCGCGCTGGGCATCGTGTGCAGGGCACGCGGCGGTCTTGTCGCCAGCGCATCGCCCGGGTTTCCAGCTTCGGGAGCGACCGTTTGGGCGACCTTGGTGGGCTTGGGCGGCGCAGCGACTGGCGCCACGGCCGGCGCAGGCTTGGGTGGCGCCACGGCGGGCGCAGGCTTGGCCGCGGCCGGCTGCGGCGATGTGTCGGTATCCTCGTCATCGGATGGCGCAGGCTGTTGGTAAATCTTGAGACCCTTGAACGGTGTCGCCGTGCCGCCCGGATTGGCGGGCGCCTCTTTGACCGGACCGCTGGCGGCGACGAGCATGCGTGGGGCATCGGCACGCCCGCGCTGCACGCCTTGCGTGTAGGCAAGCCAGACGACGCCTGCGAAGGCCGCGACCACGAGAAGCCCAATGACCAGGAGCAAAGGCAGGCGCGAGCCCTCTTCGTCCTCGTCTTCGATTTCTCCGCCGTCGAAGACGCGGCCGGCATCCTGCCGCGGCTCAGTGCGTTCGAACTTGGCCATGCCTTTTCACCGAATCTGGAACGGGGCGAGTCTAGCACCCTGCCCTTGGCGAATCACGAAAACCCGCCCTCAAAGCGCAATTTCGATGTGGAAGACCCGTTCGTGCTCCTGGAGGGCAAAACGATCGGTCATGCCCGCGATGTAGTCCCCAACGACCGAGACCCGGCCCGCCTCATCCCTGCCGGCGCAAAGGCGGCCCCAGTCGGGTGGTAAAAGGGCCGGATCGGCGGCGAAGGCGGCAAAAAGCTCGCTCACCACCCGTTTGGCGGCCTCCATGGACTGCATCACCCGTGGGTGGCGGTACATTTGGGAGAAGAGAAAGCCTTTGAGGGCCTTCACTTCGGCCGCCATTGCGTCCGAGAAACTGGCGAGCGCTCCGCCTTGCGCCCTGACCGCGCCAACGTCCGGCGGAGACGCGCGCTCCAAACGGGCGCGAGTCTCGGTCACAAGATCGCCGATCATCGCGCTCATCAGCCGCCGGACGATCTCGCCCACCAGCCGGCTGAATTCCAGAGAACCGTAGCGGGCGAGAATCTCGGCCACATAGGCGCCCACCAGCGGCGCTCCCGCCAATTCATCGACGGCAAAGAGTCCGGCGCGCAGGCCGTCGTCTATGTCGTGGTTCACATAGGCGATATCGTCGGCGATTGCCGCAATCTGCGCTTCAAGGCCGGGCCAACTTGAGAGTTCGAGCGACCAGCGCTGGTCGAACGACGCGATCGGTCCGGGCAAAGGCTTATCTGCCAGGGGCCCGTTGTGTTTGACGAGACCTTCGAGCGTTTCCCAGGTGAGGTTGAGTCCGTCGAAATCGGCGTAACGGTGTTCGAGCGCCGTGACGAGCTTCAGTGCATGCGCATTGTGATCGAAGCCGCCATACGCCTTCGTCGCGGCGCTCAACGCTTCCTCGCCAGCGTGACCGAACGGGGTATGACCGAGATCGTGAGCCAGTGCCACGGCCTCTGCCAGGTCTTCATCGACGGCGAACAGCCGCGCCACCGAGCGGGCGATCTGCGCCACTTCCAGCGAATGGGTGAGCCGCGTGCGGAAATAGTCGCCCTCGTGCTGCACGAAAACCTGCGTCTTGTGCTTCAGGCGGCGAAAGGCGGAAGAATGGATGATGCGGTCGCGGTCGCGCTGGTAACAGGTGCGGGTCGGGCTTTCGGCTTCCGCGTAGTAGCGGCCACGGCTCCGGGCGGGATCGCTCGCAAATACCGCGCGCCTCTCGGGCGCCCTGAAAAGCGGCCCGATCAGCCGGCCCGGCGGGCGCTCATTGGTCTCGGCGGCCTTTTCACTTGCCATCGGGAAGACTACATAGGCTCATCGCCCCGGCATGGAAACAAGATGAACACAGAATTGGCCAGTCCCGTGACCGTTTCGGCCCGCGCCGCCAAGCGGATCGCGGAAATCCTGAAATCCGAATCCCAGCCCGTGATGCTGCGGCTGGCGGTGACGGGCGGCGGCTGCTCGGGCTTTCAATACAATTTCGCGCTGGACGATTCGCGCCTCGACGAAGATCTGGTCATCGAGCGCGACGGCGCCACTGTCCTCATCGATCCCGTCTCGCTCGACTTCCTCAAGGGCGCGGAGATCGACTTCGTCGACGATCTGATCGGCGCCTCCTTCAAGGTCGTCAACCCGAACGCGACGTCCTCCTGCGGCTGCGGTACGAGCTTTTCGGTCTGACGGCGGTGAAACTCGCAACCTGGAACGTGAATTCGGTGCGCATCCGCACGGAGGCGGCAGCCGAATGGCTGAAGGAAGCGGCCCCCGACGTGGTGGCGCTGCAGGAGATCAAATGCACGGACGAACAGTTTCCCCGCGACGCCTTCGAGGCGCTCGGCTACAATTGCGCCGTACACGGACAAAAAACCTATAATGGCGTCGCCATACTTTCGAAACGTCCGCTGGAAGATGTCACCCCGCGCCTCGCCGGCGACGAGAGCGACGATCATGCGCGCTACATCGAAGCCGTGGTGACGGGCGAACACGGCGCGGTGCGGGTCGCTTCGATCTATGCGCCGAACGGCAATCCCGTCGGCACGGACAAGTTCCGCTACAAGCTCGGCTGGCTCAAACGTCTCGAAGCCCATGCGCGCGAACTCCTGGCGCTGGAAGAACCCGTCGCGCTGATGGGCGATTTCAACGTCATCCCGCAGGACATCGACTGCTACGATCCCAGGGCGTGGGCGGACGACGCGCTGTTCCAGCCCGAATCCCGCGCGGCGCTCAGGCGCATCGAATATGACGGCTACACCGATGCCTTCCGCGCCTGCCATGCGGAGACGCATCAATACAGTTTCTGGGACTATCAGGCGGGCGCCTGGTCGAAAGATCACGGCATCCGCATCGACCACATCATGCTTTCGCCCCAGGCCACCGACCGCCTCAAGGCCTGCAAGATCGACAAGCACGTGCGCGGCCGCGAGAAGCCGTCGGATCATGTGCCGGTGTGGTGCGAACTCGCGGTTTAGTCCGCTCCGCGCTCGTCTTCGCGCGCAAAAATCGCTTCGAGGCTGGTCAGGTTCATGCCGTGCTTGAGATAATTGTAGGGCGTGAGATTGACCGTCTTGATCAGTGCGCGCGCGATCTCCGGTCCAGGGCGGCCGTTCGCCGCGGGCACCATGTCGAAGTCGATCACATTGATGCAGCCCGTATCCTGTTCGAAGGCGTTCGTGGCCAGAAGCCCCGCGCCCGCGACCCAGCTTAGAAGCAGACGGTTGATGCCTTCATGCGCCACCACCAGGATCTGTTTCCAATCGGATTCGCTCAGCAATTGCCGAATGACCGCAACGGCGCGTGTCTGCGCGTGCGCAAACACTTCGCCCCCTTCCAGCATCGTGGCGCCTTCATCTGCCGACCTGGCGAATTGAAACGCCATCGTCGCGACCAGTTCGGCGCGGCTCGTCACCTGCGCCCGCCCGCCATGGATTTCTTCGAGATCGGGCTGGATTTCGAGCGGCGGAGAATTCGCGCACAGCGACAGAACGATCTCGGCCGTCTCGCGCGTGCGCGGCAGGCCCGAACAGATCGCACGATCGAAGGCGATGACGGCCAGCGCGCGACCCGCAGCGCCCGCCTCCATGCGCCCCTGCTCCGTCAGCACGACGTTGCGCGTATTGCGCGTGCGCACGACTTCGGGCGCGAAATAATCCACGTGACCGTGGCGCATGAGATAGACGCGCCGGCGGCCGGTCGTCCCCGGCAAGCTGCTCATCGGCTTTGCGTCACACGGCACCCGCGCTTGCGAGTGCGTCGATCTCGGCGGCCGAAAAACCCCAGGCGCTGAGCGCAGCCTTTGGATCCGGCGCGATGCTCTGCACTTGCGGTTCGGTCCGACTGAAGCGCGGCGCGGGCGCGGGCTGCACGACGCCGTCGATTTCCACGAAGGTCTTGCGGGCCGCGTTGTGCGGATGTTTCGGCGCTTCGGCGAGCGACAGCACGGGCGCATAGCAGACATCGCTCCCCAGCATGATCGCGTCCCATTCGTCGCGCGTCTTCGTCTTGACGACGGCGGCGATCTTTTCCTTGAGCGACGGCCAGGCGGAGCGATCCATCTGCGCCTCGAAGGCATGATCGGTGATGCCGGTCTTCTCCAGCAGCTCGCGATAGAATTGCGGCTCGATCGAGCCCAGCGCGATCCATTTGCCGTCTTTGGTCTCGTAGGTGTCGTAGAAATGCGCGCCGGAATCGAGCAGGTTCACGCCGTGACTGTCCTGCCACATGCCGGCGGCATGCATGCCGTAGAACATGGCCATGAGCGAAGCCGACCCGTCGGTCATCGCCGCGTCGACCACCTGGCCTTTGCCGGATTTCCGCGCTTCCAGAATGCCGCAGACGACACCGAAAGCGAGATAGAGCGCGCCGCCGCCGAAATCGCCCACGAGGTTGAGCGGCGGAACCGGCTTGCCGCCGGCATGACCGATTCCATGAAGCGCGCCGGTCAGCGCGATGTAATTGATGTCGTGCCCGGCGGCCTGCGCCAGCGGCCCGGTCTGCCCCCAACCCGTCATGCGCCCGAAGACGAGTTTCGGATTGCGCTTGAGGCAGACATCCGGCCCGAGGCCCAGACGCTCCATGACACCCGGACGAAACCCTTCGAGCAGCGCGTCCGCGTTGCCGATCAGTTTCAGTGCGGCTTCGATGGCTTCGGGCTTCTTGAGATCGAGCGTCACGGCCCGGCGGCCGCGATAGGTGATCTCGAACTTGCCCGGATTGCGCCCGCCTTTGCGGTCGATGCGGATCACCTCCGCGCCCATGTCGGACAACAGCATCGCGGCGAACGGCCCCGGCCCGATGCCTGCGAATTCCACGACGCGAATGCCTTGCAGCGGACCCATGATCGTTGTCCTTCCCTGAGTTTGAAGATGGCTGTCGGGCCAGTGTCTCAGAGCGTCTGGCCGTCGTCTACGGTCAGGAGCGATCCCGTCATGGCGCGCGAGGCATCGGAGGCGAGGAGGAGCAGCATGCCGTCGAGATCGCTCTCCTTCTGCAGGCGCCGCTTGAGGAACGAGCGGATCTGAGCCTGCCCTTTCTCGGAATGGAACCAGCCGCTGTTGAGCTCGGTCTCGATATAGCCCGGGCAGATTGCGTTGACGGCAACGTCGTAGCGCGCCCATTCGCGGGCAAGGCATTGCGTCATCATCCCGATGGCCGCTTTCGACATGCAATAGGCGGTGAGGCCCGGAAGCACGCGAAACGTCCCGATCGAGCCGATGTTGATGATCTTTCCGCCCGCGCCGCGCGCAATCATGCGGCGGCCGGCCTCGCGCGCCATGAGATAGGGGCCGCGAAGGTTGGTCGCGATCACGGTGTCGAAATCCTCGATCGACTGTTCGCTCACGAGGCCCTGCACGTTGACGCCGGCATTGTTGACGAGGATGTCGATGGGTCCCAGCGCCGCTTCCGCTTCGTCGAAGGCCGGCGCGATGCGCGCGGCATCCGTCACGTCGAGCACGATTGCGGCTGAAGTGCCGCCTGCAGCTTCGATATCCGCCTTGACCGCGGCAAGCCGCTCGCCACGCCGCCCCGCGATCGCCACGTGCGCGCCCGCCCCCGCCAGGACATGCGCAAAATGACGCCCCAGCCCGCTGGTAGCGCCCGTTACGAAGGCTGTCCGGCCCCTGAGGCTCAATTCCATCGGTGACGATCTCCGCGTTCCGGCGGGCACTAAAGTACGCGGGCCCGGCTTTCACAACGGCGGCACTTTGCCCTATCCTGTGCCCATGCAGATCGACATCGTCTCCGACACGGTTTGTCCGTGGTGCTTCATCGGCAAGCGCAAGCTCGAAAAGGCGCTCGCCATGCGTCCCGACATTGCCTTCGACGTCAAATGGCGCGCCTACCGGCTGGACCCGAATGTGCCGCGCGAAGGCGTCGATCGCCGCGCCTACATGAAGGCGAAATTCGGCGACGGCCCGCGCGTATCGGGTATGAGCGATGCCATCAAGGCGGCAGGCGACGCGGAACGGATCGCGTTTGCTTTCGACCGCATCGAGAAGCGCCCCGACACGACGGATTCCCACCGGCTCGTGCGCTGGGCTGCCTCATCGGGCAAGCAGAACGACATCGTCGAGCGGCTGTTCAAGGCCTATTTCGAGGAGGGACGCGATATCGGCGACCGCAGCGTCCTGAAGGCCGTCGCCGCCGAGGCCGGCATGGACGCCGAGCTCGTGGACGAACTTCTCGCGAAGGACAGCGACCGCGAACTCATCGAACAGGAAGATGCGCTTGCCCACCAGATGGGAATCTCGGGCGTTCCGACCTTCATTTTCAACAACAAATATCTGATCTCCGGCGCCTACGATCCCGACAGACTGGTGCGGGTGATCGACAAGGCGCAGGCCGAAGCGGCGTAGTGCGGGCGAGGCGCCCGCGCTCCGACGCGATTGCTGATGCAACGGATTCTATTCGTCGGCGTGCCGCGAGTTTTGATGCAGGTTACGTCGGAGCGCGGGCGCCTCGCCCGCATCTCGACACATAAAGGGGGGATCATGAAAAAATTCCGAGCAGCCGCGATCATCACCGCGGCCATGCTTCCGACATTCGCATCCTCGCAGACCGCAACACTTCCGCTGCGGCCCGACCAGGTCGAATTCCGCGCGCTGTACAAGGAGCTTGTCGAGACCAATACCGAGCTTTCCGACGGCAATTGCACTCTGGCGGCGGCGCGGATGGCGGCGCGCCTGAAAAGCGCCGGTTATCCCGATGCGGACATTCATCCTTTCCAGGCCGACGGCCATCCCAAGGAAGGCGGCCTCGTAGCCGTTCTCCACGGCAGCGACGCCAAGGCGCGGCCGATCCTGCTTCTTGCCCATATCGACGTGGTGGAGGCCAAGCGCGAAGACTGGAAGCGCGATCCCTTCACGCTCATCGAAGAGAACGGCTATTTCTACGGGCGCGGCTCCTCCGACGACAAGGCGGAAGCCTCCGTCTGGACCGATACGCTGATCCGCCTGCGCAAAGAAGGGTTCAAACCGCGACGCGACGTGAAGATGGCGCTGACCTGCGGCGAGGAAACCGCGAGTGCCTTCAACGGTGCGAACTATCTCGCCACCCACGAGCGCAAGCTGATCGATGCGGCGTTCGCGCTCAACGAAGGCGCCGGCGGACGGCTCGACGCCAACGGCAAGCCCATCGCCCTCAACGTCGAAGCAGGCGAGAAATTCCCGCAGGATTATCGCCTCGAAGTGACGAACCCCGGCGGTCACTCTTCGCGTCCGAGCAAGGACAACGCGATTTATCATCTGGCCGGCGCGCTGATCCGCATCAGCCAGTACGATTTCCCGCTGGAATTCACCGACGCTTCGAAGACGTTCTTCACGCGCATGGCGCCCATCGTCGGCGGCGACATGGGGGCTGCAATGACGGCGCTGGTGAATGACCCCTCCGATGCCAAGGCCGCGGCGGTCGTGGAGTCCGATCCCGGCTATAACGGCATGCTGCACACGACCTGCGTCGCCACCATGCTCGACGGCGGCCATGCCACGAATGCGCTGCCGCAGCGGGCGCGCGCCAACATCAATTGCCGTATTTTTCCCGGCACCACCGTCGATCAGGTGAACGCGACGCTGGTACAGATCATCGGCGATCCCAAAGTGTCGGTGACGACGCTCGGCGCGCGCAGCGAAGTCACCAAGGCGCCGCCGCCGCTGACACCGGAAATCATGGGGCCGATCGAAACGATGGCGGGCAAGATCTGGCCGGGCGTTCCCATCATTCCCGTGCTCACCGCCGGTGCGACCGACGGCGCCTTCATGAGTCCCGTGGGCATTCCCACCTACGGCGTCACCGGCATGTTCGGCGATCCCGACGGCAACGGCGTGCACGGCCTCAACGAACGCATCCGCGTGACGTCGCTCTACAACGGCCGCGACTTCCTCTACGGCATCGTCAAGATGTACGCGATGCAGGAGTGAACACCACTGGGACCGCGGACGTCCCGTCCGCATCTTTCATTGAAGCACACGAGTTTGCTGATGGGAAGATGCGGACGGGACGTCCG
>Ga0302324_100026811_pt1 | contig 11000 bp, 7 predicted proteins | sample Palsa_T0_1_FD_201949 | JGI IMG/M metagenome (GOLD analysis project Ga0302324, IMG submission 201949) | Peat permafrost microbial communities from Stordalen Mire near Abisko, Sweden - Palsa_T0_1 | ecosystem: Environmental > Terrestrial > Soil > Palsa > Peat permafrost | place: Sweden: Abisko...
AAATTTCCTTCGGATGGTCAGGGTCGGTCAGGTCAAGCGCCTGAATGATGTTTGGCCAACCGCTTTCCATGTACATCATTGGCGTGCCGCCAACGTCCACCACCAGCGGCTGTCCCTCATGGCCGCGCAACGTTCCACTCGACTGCGACCAGACCATCTGCAGTCCATGAACGTTTTGAGTATTAATATTTTTTAATGTGCTGTGGCGGGTCAGGGCCTGATCACCACCTGGATCTGCCCAGAGATCTGGGTTCTTAGTCCGGTCGGTGACTTCATCGCCGATCGCTACGCCCCCACATCCCCCCAGTGCCAGTACGGCACAAAGCATCCGTAGCCGTCGCTGTGATTCAAATTGCATACAGGTTCTCCTCAAATACCGATTCGCGTTGTATCTTTTTTACTGTCGCACCGCCGTTACCCGAGCAAGCCGGCGCGGAAGGTGCGGATATAGGCGCCGTCTAATCTAGAAAAAGGTGTAGCGGCCGTGGGTCCCGTGGGCAGTCACGCGCGCGCCAAAGCGGAAAAGTGACCCGTAGACCATTCCCCCAAATGTATAGGACATTTTCCTGTCTCGTATATATCAGTTCGCTTACAACTCAACAACTCTCATACGCTGCGCTGCCGCGTTCGCAACAGTTCTGTGCCGAAAATGGCACATTGCGGCACGACCGGCGTACGCCTTGCGCAACGCGCGCCCGCTCCGGCTCGCAGACAGCGGCGCTATCAACTTAGGGTGCTGCGCCGTGCACCGATCTGTGCACTGCTCCTAATGGACGCTCCTCCCCGCCTGCGCCGCCTCGGCTCACGCCGATAATGCCCCCGTGCCGAACGACGGCTCAGGCGCAGTCACCGTCATCGATGCGGCAAGCGATGAGTCGAACGCGCGCAGTTCCATGGCCCAAAAAAGCGCTCTTTGGTGTCGACGCCCGGGCATCGTGGTGCTCGTCGTCGACACCATGGGTAAGCACCCCCGGAAAATGGCGCTCACAGGCAACGGAGCGAAGCTCCAAGTTGCCATCGGCCGCTCCAACGACATGCGGGTCCTCGACACCGCCATCGATGCTCTCGTGCACACCCTCGCCGTCGGCGCGCTGTCCTCGCAGTTGCCATTCGCTAGCGCGGCGTGTGGCGCAGCCAGTGCACCGCCAGCGGCGGCACCAGGAGCAGGCTCACCAGGGTCGAGGAAACGAGCCCTCCGAGGATGACGACGGCCATCGGGCCCTCGATCTCATGGCCCGGCTGGTGCATCTGAATGGCCACCGGCAGGAGCGCAAGTCCGGTCAGGAGCGCCGTCAAGAGGACTGGCGTCAGACGCTCCTCCGCGCCGCGCAACGCGGTCGCCAGATTCCAGCCTGCGCCCTCCGCCGTCACCAGATGATCGTAGTGTGAGATGAGGAGAATGGTGTTGCGCGCGGCCATGCCGAACAGCGCAACGAACCCGACCATCGCGCCCAGCGACAGGCTGCCGCCGGTCACGGCGACGGCTGCAACACCGCCGATCAAAGTGGAGGGCAGCGCAACCAGCACCAGCGCCACGTGGCGCGCGTACCCGAACGCCAGCGCCAGCAGCAGTACGACGAGGATGAGCGCCGCCGCAGAGTGCAGCAGGAGCTCGCGCGCCGCCGCGGCCTGGGCCTGCGCCGCCCCTCCGTAACGCAGATAAACATCCGGCGGCAGCCGCACGTGTGCGCCGATCGCGCGTCGCGCCGCCTCCGCGTAGCCCGCCTGGTCCGAGCCTTTGGGATTGGCAACCACCACCTGGCGTCGCAGACCATCCTCATGGTCAATAAGGCTGCGCGCCGACACCATGTCGAGGTTTGCGACGGCGCCGAGCGGCACGAGTGCGCCGTCGCGCGCGCGCAGCAGCAGATTGCCGACCGCCTGCGGGGTCGCATCTGCGGTTGCGATGCGCACTGCAATCGGCACGCTGCGATCCGCCTGGCTCAACTCGGCGACCACCGTGCCGTGAAATGCCGCGTTCACCGTCTGCAACACCTCCGCCGCCTGCAGGCCATGCAGCGCCAGCTCATCGGGCCGCAGTTCCAGCCGCAGCTCCGGCTGCCGCGGCGGTACCTTCAGGCGCACCGCGCCGCTGTCGGGCAGGCGCGCAAGCACCGCGGCGATGTCGCTCGCCACTGCATCATCGCGGTCCAGATCCGGGCCGAACACGCTGACGAAGAAGGACGCCGACTCGCCCGACAGGGTCTCGCCGATGCGTTCGGCGAGCACCGAGTAGATCTCCACCAGCTGATTCGGAAAGTCGTCAAACACATCGCGGATGCGCGCCTCGATCTGCGCGGCGGAGGAGCCGCGCGCAGGATCGATCTGAACTTCAAACTCGCTCTTGTTGGGCGCATCCGGATCCTGGCCGTTCTCGGCGCGGCCGATCTGCTCCGCGACGCTCTTCACGCCGTCAATGCCCGCAAGGCGCTCGGCGATGCGCCGGCCGACCCGGGCCGTCTCAGTGAGCGCAATGCCGGGTCGCAATGCTGCGTGCGCAATTAAATAGTCCTCGCGGAAATCGGGCAGCAGCCGCGCCCCCAGAAGCGGCAGCAACAGCACCCCGGCCGCGCCCGTCACGATGAGCGTCGCCAGAACCCAGCCCGGCCGTGTGTTCAGCACCTCGATCACACGCCGTTGCCCGCGCTTCAGGCGCGTGAGCCACACGGCCTCGGCACGCGGCGCATGAGCGCCCATGACCAACGCGCACAGCGCAGGTGTTGCGCTCATCGCGATGAGCAGAGATAGGCCGACCGCCAGCAGAAAGGCAATCGACAGCGGCCGGAAGAACGAGCCCTGTAGGCCCGAGAGCATGAGGATCGGCAGAAACGCCACGGCCACTGCAGCGGTGGCGTAGAACACCGGGCGGCGCACCTCCAGGGAGGCGCCCAATATCAATTGCCGCAGGTCCACGCCGCGCGCGGCGCCGCGGCGCCTGCGCATGATGTTCTCGACATCAATCACCGCATCATCCACCACGACTCCCAAGGCGACGACCAATCCGCCCAGGGTCATGGTGTTGAGCGATATCCCCAGACCTGCAAGGATCCACACCGTGGCGAGCAATGCCACCGGGATCGAGCTGAAAGAGACGAGCGCGGCACGCCAGTCGCGTAGCGTCAGAAGCAGAAGCAGCACCACCAGCACGGCGCCCGTCAGCAACGAGTTGCGCAGCTTCGCAATCGCGGTCTCGATGAAACTCGCCGGCCGTAGCAGCGCCGGGTGGTAGTCGACGCCCTGCAGCGCCAGCGCCGGCACGAGCGCGTTCAAGCGCTGCTCGAGGGCGGCCGTGACCTCCAGAGTATTGGCGCCGTATTGAGTGGAGGTCTCAACGAGAATACCCGGCCGGCCGCCGATCATGGCGTCACCGAAACTCGGCTCGGCTGCATCGCGCACAGTGGCCACATCGCCGATGCGCAGCGCGCTGCCATTGCGCACCGCAATCACCGCCTGCGACAGCGCCTCGGATGTTGCGCCCGCGGCCTGCGCCTGCAGCACGATCCGCTGCGTCGGGGTTTCGATGTAGCCGCCGCCGATTAGCTGCGTGCCGCGGCGCGCCGCCTCGTACAGGTCCTCAAGCGTGAGGCCCGCGGCGAGCAGTTTGAACGGATCCACCAGCACCTGACGCTCGCGCGATGCGCCGCCGAAGATCTGCGCCTGCGCCACCCCGGGGACGGCGAGAATCTGCGGCTTGATCATCCAGCGCACGAGGTCGCGCAGCTCGATGGGGGAGAGCCGATCGCTCGTGTAGCCGAAATGCACCAGGTATTCCATGGAGGAGGAGAGTGGCGAGAGCAGCGGCGGCCCGGCGCCGGCCGGCAAGAGCCCGCCGGCTTCGGCCAGGCGCTCGGTGACGACCTGGCGCTGCCGGTACGGATCGCCGCTGCGGCCGAACACGACCTGGATGGCGGACAGTCCCTGACTGGAGGTTGAGCGCACGGATTCGACGTTCTCCGTGCCCGCAAGCAGACCCTCCAGGGGACGCGTCACCAGCGCCTCCACCTGTGTCGCATCCAAGCCCGGCGCCTCCGCCTGCACCAGCACATGAGGCGGCGCGAAGTCCGGAAAGACATCGAGCCGCGCGTTCAAGAGGGCGCTCGCGCCCAGGACCGCCACCAGTACGGAAAGCGCCGTAATGATGCCCGGATGCGCGAGTGAGGCGCGGACAATGGCTCGAAGCATGGCGTGTTAGTCGTGTTCCTCTTCGGCAGCCGAGAAGCTGCCAAGGCCCTGCAACGACCACAGCACTCCTGCGCCATGCACCACGATATTGTCCGCAGTGGCAAGGCCGTTTACGAGCCAGGCATCCCCCACGGGCGCAAGCAGCTTCACCGCCGCGGGTGCGTATTCGACCCGGCCGTCGCGGCCCGGCGGCGCCTTCTGGCGATACACGTAGGCGCCGTCCTCGTTATAGAGGAGCGCCGCGGTCGGTATCAGAAGCCCCGTAACCTCCGCGCCCGCAAGCGTCACGCGCACGCGCGCACCCGGTCCGAGGCCGCTTGGCGCATGATCCACTTCGAGCAGCCATCCCGCACTTTGCAGATCGGGCGTCGTACGCTGGACCGGGCCCAAGAGCCGCGCCGCAACGCCGATCCCATCGACGCTGAGGAGCGCCTTCGAAGGCATAACGCCCAGCGCATGCCGGCCCGGCACATCCGCGCGCACGAGCAGAGCACGCCCGCTGCTCAAGGAGGCGATGAGTACCTCGCGCTCCCGATCGTTAAGCGCGGCCACCGGCCCCCACTGCAGCGAAAATGTCGCCTCCGCCGCATGCGCCTGTGCCTGGGTTTCCACCTGGGCGGCCTGAGCGCTCTGCAGCGCCTTGAGCGATGCGTTCGCGCCGTCGTTGTACAGGCCCTCGACACGCCGCGCCTCAGCGTCCGCATTGCGCGCAACGCTCCTTGCACTCGCGAGCCGCCCGACATCGGTGACGAGTTCCACCGGATCGAGGACCAGCGCGTACGCCTGAGTCTCGCGGGGGCCCGCGCCCTTCACCGGATGCGACACGGTTACGCCGACCGCCTCCTGTTGGACGCTCGTCAATGCCAGCGCGGCACCGGGCGCGCGCGGCGGGGGCGCGTCGTCGTCATCGGCGTCGGCAAATGCGCATACGGGCGGCAGGAGGATGCACGCCACCAGTAGCGTCGGCCAACGTGAGCCTCTCATGAGCGCTTGCTGGTCAGGCTCGCAGACAGGGGAATCTCCCCGCCCTGCAGCGGCCGGCGATAGGCGCTTTCCAATGCGGCAAAGGCCTGCCGCGCATCATATGCCGCCTCGAGCGTCGCGAGGCGGGCCTCGGCCGCCGCAAGCTCTGCGCCGAGGAGCGTCGAGCGATCGGTTGCGCCAGCGGCGAACCCGCGCTCCTCCGCGGCGTGCTGCCGCCGGGCAAGTCCAGCCGCCGCATCAGCGCTGCGCCACGCTTCGCGCGCCTGCGGCCAGGCCCGTTCGGCGCGCTCGATCTCCTCGAACAGTTCGGCCTGCACCGCCTGCAGGTGTTCACCGGCAAGCCTGCGCCGCGCCAGCGCCTCGCCGATCGGCCCCTCGTGGCGATTGAAGAGGGGCAGCTCGAAGCTCACGCCGAGCTCATTGTCATGCAGCGTGTCATGCAGCGTATCGTCCGCAGTGTTCGCTCGCAGCCCGCCCTGGTCCCACGCATAGCCGGGTGTGACGTGAACCTGCGGCCAGCGCTTGGCAACCTCGCTCTGCAGGGCGATATCGGTCACGTCATATTCGCGCAGGGCGTGCACGAGCTTCGGCCGCCCGATAAGGGCAGCGCGGCGCCATTCATCCCCGGCCGTCACCGTGAGCGCGTCAATGTCCGCCCAGTGCTCCCAGCGCACAGGAATTCCGTCGAGCGCCGCAACAGAGACGCCAACTGCCGCGGCAAGGCGCACCTTGGCATCCTCGCCCAACGCCTGCGCCCGGGCGAGCCGTTGCCGTGCGCGCGTCAGTTCCAGCTCCTGGGTCAGGGTTTCGGACTGGGCAATCTCCCCCGCCTGCGCGAGTGCGCGGTTGGAGGCCAAAAGCGCCTCACGACCCTTCACGATCGTCGCAAGCAACGCCGCCTCCTCCTGCGCGCAGCTGGCGTCCAGGAGCGCCTGCCGCACCTCGGAGCGCACCTGCCAGATCGCCTCGGCGACGTCGGCCTGGGCGGCCTGTGTCTGCAAAGAGGCACTCGCCATCGCACGGCCACGCTCGCCTACGCGCGGCAGCAGGAACTCCAGCGACAGCCCGTAGAGCCATGCCGCGCTCGTTGCTGCGGCGCTCACGTACTCGCCAAAAAGATTGAGGTTGGGGTTCGGACGCTCGGCAGCCGTGCGCTCCCCCGCCGCGGCGGCCATGGCCTGTGCGCGCGCTTCGGACAGCTGCGGATTCAAGGCGAGCGCCGCGCGGAACCAAGCCTCGCGGTCCCACCCGGAGGCCGCCGGTGGCAGCTGCGCCAGATTCGCATCCAGACGCCGCGCCGCGAAGGCCTGCGCGCTTTGCGCCGGGTCGACGGGCGCCCGCGGGGGCAGCGCGGTACAGGCGCCAAGGAGCAGCGCCATCGCGAGCGCCGCGGCAGGCTGCGAGTAGCCGCCGGGCATCATGGACCCACCAATTCGGGAGGATTTCCCATAATGCGGCAGTATAGGATCCGCCGCGCTGCATCGCTTCTGCTACGGGGAGTGTGTCAGAAGTGACACACCGTGACAGCGCGGGTATGCGCTGCAGGCGAACCCGCCTCTACGGCACGACGTCGAACTTCAAATCATCAAAGTTGTAGCGCGGCACCTGGATGTAGCTGCCGTCGGCCTGTTTCTCCGGGACCTTGTGCACGCGCACCTCATCCACCGTCATCTTGCCGTTCTTCTCGTTCACCCAGAAATCCACGTCGTAGAACTGATCTTTGGTGCCCTCCTTGCGAAAGTCAGTGCAGGCGAAGAACCGTCCGTCCTGCTGCAGCTTGCGCACCGGCTGATGCGTGCCGACGAACTCGAGCTTCAAGTCCTCCCCCGTCTTCGCATCGTGAAGCTTGAATATGCCGTTGTCCTTGGCGCGCTCCTTGACGATGTCTTCCTCGACCGCCGACATCACTTCCCAGCCGCGCGCCTGCTCGGTCTGGCCCGGATGTTCCGACGCGGGGATCCACCACCACGGAATCGGCTGGCGCGCCATCAGCGTCCAGCTCGTGCCCTCCTGCCGCGGCGCCTTGTAGATGCGGGTGTCAAACACCACGAGCTTCTCTGCCTGCGGCTTCACCCAGAAGTCGATGAGGTAGGTCTTTGCCGGCACGTCCTGCGCGTGAAAGACGACGTCGGGGAAAAATCCGTAGCCATGCAGGGTGCGCACGAAATCGATCTTGTCAAATACGAGCTTGAGCTCCTGGCCCGTGACGGGATCGGTGAACGGGAATACCCCACCGTTGGCGGCCGCTTTCTGGGTGATGACACCCTTGACGAAATCCTGGATTTCCTCGCTCTTGTAATGATCCATGCGTTTGCCGGTCGACTCCACCTCGCTCACCGCCACAAACTCGCGCGCGCGCTCGAGATTGCCCTGCGGATCCTTGAGAAAGCGTTTCTTCGCATCCGCGTCGCCAAAGCAATAGGTCTTGCCGTCCGGGCCCAGCCACTTCACCGTACAGTCGGTGGCAACCTGCTCGCCTTCGGCGAGGCTCATCGCGCACTGACCGCCGAACTCAGGCTCTGCGGCGGCAGGAGCGGCGGCGGCGGCCGATGCGGCGAAAGCGGCCATGAGAAGGACGGCGACGCGCGCCGCAGCAGATAAATCTCTCGGAGTCATGGCGATTGACCTCATTGCCGTGCCCGCGCGGCGAACGGCGCTGCAAATTGGTGCACCGGGCAGTTTGACCGCACGATTTATACGCCGGGCCCCAAAGCGCTACAAGATCGTGCGACCGCCCGGTCGGGGGTGCGCTGGGCGCGCGTCAGCTCTCGATGATCCAGCCGCGCTCGCGCGCGACATCGAGGAACGCGCGTACGTCCACGGCGAGGTCTGCCTCGCGCGTGCGCGGCAGAATGTGCGCAATGATCTCTTCGCGCGTGCGCGTGCCGTCGCATAGAGCGAGGATGGCGGCGGCGCATTCGTTCAACTGCACCATGCCGGCGGGATAGAGCAGCACGTGACAGTCGCGCGGCTTCTCGGCGTGGACGTGGCGCCCCGGGGCGAGCCGGATCCGGCATTGTTGGGTGGTAGCAGGGGCGCTCATGCCCAAAGCTTTTGCAAGCTCCGGGCCAAGCCCTAGGCGTGCGGCGGGACGATCTCGTGTCGCTTCAGTTTTCGATACAGCGTGGTGCGGCTCATGCCGAGAAGCTCCGCGGTACGCGTCATATTGCCGCGGCAGTTCTCGATCATGGCAAGGAGCGTGGCGCGCTCCGCCGCCTGCAGAGGATTCGCCGCAGCACTTGCACAGCTGCTCGCCACGGGCGGCGCGGTGTTCGCCGACGCAGGCAGGCTCGGCGCCGCGTGCTCGCGGATCTCACGCGGCAGATCGATCTGCCGCACTACGCCGCCGTCGCAGATGGCGAGTGCCGTGCGGATCACGTTGCGCAGCTCGCGAATGTTTCCGGGCCAGGGATAGGCGACCAGGCGCTCCAGGGCGTCCATCTCAATTGCCGCTGGCCGTCCGTCGGTGGTCTCGGCGCCGAGCACCCGGTGAATCACCCGTTCGCGATCGGCGCGCTGCGCAAGAGCAGGCAGCTCGAGCGTGATGCCGTTCAGGCGGTAGTACAGATCCTCGCGGAAGGTGCCGCGTGCGATCATCTCGCGCAGGTTATGATGCGATGCAGCAAGCACGTGCAGGTCGACCGCGACCCCGGTCTCGCTGCCCAAGGGCACGATCTGCTGCTCCTCGAGCACGCGCAGCAGGCGTGTCTGCAGGGCAAGGGGCATATCGCCGATCTCATCCAGGAAGATCGTGCCGCCGGAGGACTGCAGGATCTTGCCCTTCATGCCCTCCTTCCTCGCCCCGGTGAATGCCCCCGCCTTGTAACCGAAGAGCTCGCTTTCGATCAGATTCTCCGGGATGGCGGCGCAGTTGACCGCGACAAACGGCCGCTCGGCACGGCGGCTGACCAGATGCATGGCATGCGCGAAGGCTTCCTTTCCGGAACCGGTGGGCCCCTGAATGAGAACGGATACGCCCGAGTCGGCGATGCGGTGCGCACTTCTCACATTGCGCAGCATCTGCGGGTCATCGCCCGCGAGCTCCTCGAGCGTGAGCGCATGCGTGCGCGGACTCGAGGCCACCTGCACGACCGTGGGCCGCGTGCAGGGCAGCGCCGCTCCTGCGCCCGCGCGCGTCTCGGCACCGCCATGCACGCTTGCGTAGAAGCGCAGTCCGCGGCGCAGTTCGCGCAGAGGCCAGAGGGTCGCGCTGCGCAGCAGGGCGAGCGCGACGAAGTCCTCTCCCTCGGCATCAAAGATGTCGCTCACCGGTCTTCCCACCAGCTGATAGCGATCATCGGCCGCGAGCAGTTTCTCCGCCGCGCGGTCGGCGCCGATCACGGTGCCGTCGGGCGCAAGCGCAAGCGCGCCGTCGTGCAGCAGGTCAACAAGCTCCGGGCGCGTATGGAAGCGCAGCACCGCGTGATGCTGGTGATGGCGCAGAAACAGGCATTTTTCGATGATGTGCGCGGACATGGTGATGAGCGCCATCATGTGCAGGTGGCTGGCACGCGTCGCCGTCGAGGCGAGGCAAGCGGCGTCGAGCACCGCGATGACTTCCTCTGCCGCGCCGCGCACGGCAACTCCGGGGCCCATTCGCTCCAGTGCCACATCCGGCATGCTCGGATCGAGCTTCTCGTAGAGCACGGCGCCGGTCGCATCCGTCAGCAGCACGGCATAACCTGATCCGCGGATCTGATCGTGCAGGCGATCCATCTCCGTCTGCGCGATGGCGATGAGCTCCGCGTAGCGCGCGCGCCGATTCTCGCGCGCGTCGACGTCCATGACATCAGCCGGTGCCGGCTCCCCTGCGAAGGCATCGACGCCAATCCTGCGTCGGCTCTGTGTTGAATGACCCGCCCCTGCCCCAACTGCGTGTGCCATCGCCATACCTCCTGCCGATGTTCTGGATCCTGCTCGCGGTTATTGCTGTTGTGTGGAAGCATCGCGCGCACGGGTGACGGGCCATCTTCTGTAACCCCCACCGTCCCACTCCCGGCGCGACAATGTGGCAATAGAGAAACACGCCCGCGCCGCCATCGCAAGTGCGGAGCGTTTGGGGCTTGACCCCCGGTGCGGCCGCGTAAGAGCCCCGCGGGCCCCGGTAGCGTGACAGCGATGTAACGCGGCGTTGCATCAATGTAACAGTCGTGTAGCGATCGGCGGGTCGAAAACGGTGCCTAACCCCCCCAGAATCCCCATAAATGGCAGCGATTGATGTGCCCACGCAACACATATGGATTGGCATGGCGGTTGCACCACCGAGCCCGCCTTCGTCGCGAAAATTGACATTGGGGCAGCACGTATAGCGGCGCAGACATATGACGAGCGCGGCCCCGCAAACAACTTGGAGAACGCTCTCATGACACATCAACGTATAGGCTTGGCTCTGGCAGTCGCGGTCGCCGCGGCGCTCGCGCCGACGGCGCCGCAGGCCGTCGAGGTCGCGGCCGGGGACTGGAAGTTCAGCCTCAACGGCAACGTGAACGCCGACTACATTCACTCAAGCTGCGCGTCGAATCCGTCTCCGATTGGCGGCGGCCTCGCCTGCACCTCGATCGACGGCCAGTCGACCGCCTCGTCCGTCAGCAACGGCCTGCTGCCCGCGGCGTTTGTCTTCGGGGTCTCAACGACACAGAACGGGCTGGACATCGCCGGGATATTCGGCATGTACCCGGGAACCAGCACCAACGACGGCGGCGACCCGAACCACGCCATCGGCGGCACCACCAACACGGGCCTGGGAACCGCAGGTCTGGACATTCGCCAGGTCTACATGACCTTCGGCAACAAAGAGATGGGTACCTTTACGGTGGGCCGCAACATCGGCTTGT
>Ga0302324_100026813_pt1 | contig 10999 bp, 5 predicted proteins | sample Palsa_T0_1_FD_201949 | JGI IMG/M metagenome (GOLD analysis project Ga0302324, IMG submission 201949) | Peat permafrost microbial communities from Stordalen Mire near Abisko, Sweden - Palsa_T0_1 | ecosystem: Environmental > Terrestrial > Soil > Palsa > Peat permafrost | place: Sweden: Abisko...
CTTCCGCAGCCGGTCGAGTCGGAGATTGTTCCGCCGGCCGTAGCCAGCGCGTGGCGCGAGCTGGCGCCGAATTACACGGTACGTGAGATCTTCAGCACCAGGCGGGAAGAGGTGCGGCAGCGCGCCACGGCTGTGATCACAAAAAAGCTCAGTGGAGATGGGGTGATCGTGGAAGAGGTGATGCTGCGCAACATTCAATTGCCTCCGGAGTACGCGAAGGGACTGGAAGACCTGTTGTTGAAAGAACAACAAGATGACCGGCTCACCGTACAAACGGACATTCAGCAGAAAGAGGTGCGCATTGCTGAACTGGAAGCGGAGGCGGAAGCGGCACGGAAGGTCAAACAAGCGGAAGGCGATGCAAAAGCCAGAGTGATGGAAGCGAAAGGGGAGGCAGATGCCATGCAGTTCACGCTGCCGCTCAAAGAGAAACAGATTGAGCAATCGCGGTTGGAGGCGCAAGCACGCAAAGAAGCCACGATCAAGAATGCGGAAGCCGAGGGTGAAGCTAAGATCATCGATAGCAAAGCGGAGTTCCAGCGCCGCAACCTGTTGGCCGACGCGGAAGCAAACCGGATTCGGGTGACGGCGGCGGCGGATGCTGAGCGCATGCAAGGCGAAGCCAAGCTGTTGAACCAGGCGCCGCTGCTGATCAACAAGATCATTGCCGAGCGCCTTTCCGACAAAATTCAGGTGATGATGGTACCGGGAGACGGCAAGTTCTTCTTTGCCAACGACGTGTTCAAGGGCTTGGGCGCGAATGCGTCGGTTAAGGAAGACGTAAACCCGCAGGCAGAAGGCAGCCACGGGCATTCGCGTTGAGAGGCGGGGGCCGGGCTGCGCCGGTCTCTCCATGAGGGCCCAGATGCAAGTCCAGATCCCAGTCGCAGGTTATAATCCGCGGCAGCCAATGATCTCTCATAGACGGCCACTCCTGTTGGTATTTGCTCTGGTCTTGCTTGTCCCGGCACGTGCTTCAATTAGCTGGGACACCCCTGCGGATGAGCTGGCGAAGCAAATCGCCGCGATTGCCGGACCTGGACCGGCAAAGCTCACCATCAAGAATCGTTCTTCCATTCCCGCGGATCAGGTGCCAGCGATTCGACGGTCCCTGGAGCGTGATCTGCAGTCCTACGGCGTGACTGCGTCGGGCAGCGCCGAGGTTGCGACAGTGATCCGAGTGACGCTTTCACAGAATGCGCAACACGAATTATGGGTTGCCGAAGTGCAGGAAGGCACGGAGGTGAAAGTCGTCATGGTGAGCACGGATCTCCCGGCGACTGCGACGCCGTCATCGGGCGCGGGTGTCACCCTCCGCAAAGCGTTGCTGGCGGCGCAGGAGTTGCCTATTCTGGACGTGGATTTTGTTCCCGTCGGCGACGAGCGGCGGATGGTTATCCTGGAGCCGGAGCGGGTTACTGCGTATCGTCAGAATGCTGGGACCTGGGTGAAGGATCAATCTTTCGACATCGTGCATTCACGGCCACTGCCGCGCGACCCACGTGGCCGAATTGTTCTGGGCGCCGCTTCAGGACATTTGTTCGATGCGTACATTCCCGGAGTCGTTTGCGGTGGATCGGAGAGCAGTGGACAATTGGCACTTTCCTGCACCGACAGCGATGCCCCATGGCCGATCGTTTCCCAGAAAGCTTTTTATAACCCCACGCGAAATTACTTCACCGGTGTGCTGGCGCCGGGCTACAGTACGGAGCCGGGTCCGTTCTATGACGCCGCGGAATATGCACGATCCGGTGGGACAGTCACCCTCTTCAGCCAAACCACTGGCCAGGTGGTCCTCTACGATAAGGGCGTTCCGAGAACGATCACGGGCACGAGAGATTGGGGAAGCGACATTGCCAGCATCCATTCCACGTGCGGCGAGGGCTCGCTGTTGCTTGTATCGGCGGCTGGCGCTGCTCCGACCGACAGCGTGAGAGCGTACGAGATTCCAGGGAGGGAGGCGATCCCGGTGAGCGGTCCGATGGCTTTGGATGGTTCGGTGATGGCAATGTGGCCAACAAATGACGGCGCCACGGCAACGGTAGTGATCCGCAAGGAGCAACCAGTGCAATATGAAGCCTACAATGTTTCGGCCGTTTGTAATTAGCAGCCTGGTTGTCTGCCTGACGCTGAGCGCCGGCGCGCGCACACGTTCGCGCTACGGCGGCGCTCTCCGCATTGAAACGCAGAGCGATCCGTGGCGGGTTCCGGACGGCATTGCTCGTAGACTTGTGTTCGACGGCTTGACGCGCTTAGATGATTCAGGTGTTGTGCTGCCTGAGTTAGCCACTCGATGGGAATCGCAAAATGACAACCATCGTTGGCAGTTCTGGCTGCGTCCGGGGGTAAGGTTTCACGATGGAGCCGCGCTGACACCCGCGGCCGTGGCACTCTCGCTGTCGCAATCGTGCGCAAAGCAATGCCCGTGGACCGGATTGTCTGCTGTCGGCAATTCTCTCGTCTTCGTAGGCGATTCAGCCATGCCGCAGCTGCCTGCCGAGCTGGCGCGCAGTATGTACCTCATTGCTCGCCAGCATGACGCCGCAGAGCCATCTGGCACGGGGCCATTTCGCGTCACCAAGGTTACAAATGAGGTGGTGTCTCTGGCCGCAAACAATGACTACTGGCAAGGAAGACCGTTTGTAGACACGGTTCAGGTGGAGGGCAAGCGAGGCCTGCGGGACCAATGGCTGGACCTGAGTGTGGGGCGCGCGGACATGGTTGAGGTTCCGGCTGAGTTGCTTCATCAGGCGGTGCAGGATCGTTTGATGGTTCTGGCCTCTCGCCCCACCGATCTGCTGGTCTTGAGCGTCTCCTCGAAAGGCGCTCTGCACGACGATCAGCTAAGACAGGCGATCGCGCTTGCGGTGGATCGAAGCGCACTCTTCAATGTAATTTTTCAGAAAGAAGGAGAGCCTACTGGAAGCCTGCTGCCTGCTGACCTTACCGGGTATGGTTTTCTCTTTTCCACGGAGCGCGATATAACGCGTGCGCGGAACTATCGGGCTGGAGTGAGCACGCCGCCTCTGGTTCTCACTATCGACAATCCGGATGCAAGCACGCAGCTTGTTGCTGAGAGAATCGTGCTGAATTTGCGCGAGGCAGGATTGAACGCACAGGTCAGGCCTGCTTCAAGCCAACCAACTGCAGACCTGGTGCTGAAGCGCATTCACCTGGAAGCGGGAGACGCGGCTTCCGGCCTGGATGAAATGTTGGAAAACTTCGGTCAGAAAGTACCGGAAGAGAAAGGCGACCCCGAGGCGCTTTACCAGGCAGAGCGTGATTTTCTCAAGACATACCAAGCCATCCCGCTGCTGTATCTTCCGCGCGCGCTTGCCTTCAGTGAGCGGGTTCGGGATTTACGATTGACAGGCGACGGCACACCGATGATTGCTGATGTCTCGCTCGACGGTGCAAAGTGAATCTCCGGCAAAAAATGCTGGCCATGATTGCAGTGACTGTCATGGTCACGGTGGCAGCCGTCGGCTGGACGGTTTCAGTGCGTGTGCGCCGTGTATTCGAGAAGATTGACAGAGAACGAACCGCTGACTTTGTCGGCCAGTTTCGGCGGGAATACCAACGACGGGCGGATTCGGTTGCTCTATCGCTCGATCGAATGGCCGCGAGCGAGGCGGTGACCCGCATCGCATTCGACCTGGGGCACGGAGGTGATCCTGCGCCATATCTCAACCGTGCAGCGGCGCTGGCACAGGAATACCAATTGGATTTTCTGGAAATTGTCTCACCTAACGGCAGTATTGTGTCTTCATCACAATGGCCGGCACGATTCGGTTACAAGGAGACGGCTGTCACCGGAGCGAACCGTAAGCCTTTTCTCAAAGAGGAAAGCCTTCCGGATGGTTCTTCGCAGATTGGATTGTTTGCCGTTCGCTCGGTGCGCGGCGGTGAAAAGGCGGTATATCTGGTTGGCGGGACCAGGCTTGACCGCGAATTCCTGATGAGTCTGCCCGCTCTGGTAGGAACACAGATCTTTCTCTATCGAAACTTCAACGCGGGTTTCAACCCTCACGGCCTGGCCGGCGTGAACGGGGATGTGGACAACGCAGCGCCCTACCAATCGCTGATCGATCAGTCGCGGGCGAGCGGTCTGGATTCGAATGCTGTCGTCTACCCGAGCGGAAATCTCGAGGACAGCATGGATGTGACCGCGATTCCCCTGAAGGCAGAGGATGGCCACGTGATGGCCGTGCTGATCGTCGCCAATTCGAGGCGAGGCATGGTGGAGGTTCAACAACACATCAAGGCGATCGCTTATGGAGTTGCCGGGGTTGGTATTCTGTTCGCCATCGCCGCCAGCTTATGGATCGCTGCGCGCGTGTCGCGGCCGATTGAACAGCTTGCCCGGGCGGCGGGTGAGGTTGCAAATGGGCGTTGGGAGACGCAAGTGAGGGTAGGTTCCCACGACGAGGTCGGTTTATTGGCAGACAGCTTTAATCGCATGACGTCGCAGCTGGTCGAGCAGCGCGATCGCCTGGTTCAGGCAGAGCGGGTTGCTGCATGGCGAGAGCTGGCCCGGCGGCTGGCCCACGAGTTGAATAACCCGCTTTTCCCACTGCAACTCACGGTGGAAAACATGGTGCGGGCCAGGCACCTTCCTCAAGAGCAGTGTGACGAGGTTTTTGCGGAGAGTACTGCGACTCTGATGGCAGAGATCGCGAATTTGAAGACCATCATTGCCCGTTTCAGCGACTTCTCAAAGATGCCGAAGCCTCAGGAATCGAACCTTGACGTGCGAGGAGTGATGCAACGCGTTTTAGCGTTATTTGCCCCCACGCTCGATCAGCGAGAGCGGCCGATTGCGTTGAAGACCGAGATCGCAACGGATCCATTGATGGTGTCAGCGGACGCTGAGTTATTGCACCGGGCGCTTTCAAACCTGGTACTGAACGCAATCGACGCGATGCCGGAAGGCGGTACCCTAATCGCGGTTGCGTTAAGGAAAAGCAATGTCGTTCAGATCAGAATCTCCGATACTGGCACCGGGCTCACTCCAGAGGAGTGCCAGCGTTTGTTTACTCCCTATTACACGACTAAGCAGCACGGCACCGGCCTTGGCCTGGCGATTGTGCAATCCGTTGTCGCCGATCATCATGGAACCATTACAGTAGAGAGCATACAGGGCAGGGGCGCGACATTTGTCATCGAGCTGCCTGCATTGCCGATCGCGAGCGAGGCGCATGCATGAACTCGAAAGCCGACATCCTCATCGTGGATGATGAAGCGAACACGCTTGCCTCGTTGTCGCGCGCATTCCGCCTTGCTGGGCATGAAGCGACCGTTTGCGACAACGCCGTCAAGGCGCTGGAGCTGGCGAAGTCGCGCGCTTTCGATCTAATCCTTTCTGACGTTGTGATGCCCAAACGCGACGGAATTGCCCTGTTGCAGGACTTGAAAACGAACAACGTGACGACCCCAGTCGTCATGATGTCAGGGCAGGCGCACATAGAGATGGCTGTGCAGGCCACGCGGCTGGGGGCGATGGATTTTCTTGAAAAGCCGCTCTCGACGGAAAGGCTTCTGTTGACGGTCGAGAATGCGTTGAAGCTGAAACGTCTCGAAGTTGAGAATACTGAACTGCGCCGCCGCATCGGCAAACACGAGATCGTTTCCTCTGGTAAGACGATGCAGCGCGTGATGGCACAAATTGAACGGGTTGCCGCCAGTGAAACGCGGGTTTGCATCTATGGCGAAACCGGGACGGGCAAGGAATTGGTTGCACGCACGTTGCACGAGAAGAGTCCTCGCGCTGGTGGCGCTTTCGTTACATTGAATTGTGCAGCCGTTCCAACGGAGCTGATCGAATCGGAGCTTTTTGGCCACGAGAAGGGCTCTTTCACAGGTGCGGCAACGAGGCACATAGGTAAGTTCGAACAGGCTCACCGCGGCACGTTGTTTCTCGACGAAATCGGCGACATGCCCTTGGCAATGCAAGCCAAACTGCTGCGCGTGCTGGAGGAGTCAGAGGTCGAACGCATTGGCGGGGACAAACCGATTACCGTGGACGTTCGCGTTGTGGTGGCGACGCACAGAGACCTTGAGGAGCTGGCAAAGCAGGGCGCCTTCCGTGGTGATTTATACCATCGCATCTATGTGTTCCCGATCGTGCTTCCCGCACTTCGCGAGCGACAGGAAGATATCCCGGCGCTGGTAGAGCATTTTGCGCGTCAGGTATGCGCACAAAACGGCTGGAAGACGCTGCGGTTTGCTCCCGAAGCGATCGAGGCTTTGCAGCAGTATGCATGGCCGGGAAACATCCGCGAATTACGAAATGTCGTGGAAAGGCTTCTCCTGCTGGCGGAAGGAGAAGTGGACCGGGGCGCAGTTGAGCTGGCGTTGCCGAATGCAAAAAGGGTAGCCGGCGGCGCTGCCTCTTCATTCTTCTCGCGCGGACCTTTGTCAGAGCGCGTGGCCAGTTTTGAACGCGAAACTGTCCTGGCGGAATTGGAGCGCAATCATCACCACGTAACCAATACGGCAAAGGCGCTAGGGCTCGAGCGAAGCCACCTGTACAAGAAGTGTCAGCAACTTGGAATCGATCTTCGGCAAGTGGAGTAGTCGCGCTCGCTGCGTCGCCTCTTAGTGTCTGCGTGGAACCGGAAGACACTAAGAGGCCGCCCTTTGATTCGCGTTAGTCTCGTTAAACCATTGCCAGGTTAGAAGCTGAACCGCGCCTGGAAGTCGATGATTCTCGATCCCAGTGCGGCTGATGCCTGACCAAGGTTGGAGTTTGCGACATTAGTCGAAAGCTGGCTGGGGTTGATATTCAATAAATTGAAGGCGTTAATCAGGTTGGCTTTGATTTCGAACCTGGCATTCTCACCAATCACCCGCATGCTGGGCAATCCGAACGATTTGGCGACGTTGAGATCCACATCACGATAGTCGGGACCGGGAAAGGTGTTGCGGTCGATTCCCGGCGGAGGGATGAAACTGGTTGCCGATTGTCCGGGGTTATCTGCGATCGCATTCGTGTAGTCCGGAACCTGGAAATAATTATTCAGGAACTCATTGTTATTCGTTCCCGTATTTGCGGTGCCTGGGCTGGGAAAATCGCTTCCTGTTTTAAAGGCGTTGTTGCTGGTGCTATTGCCGGCTCCGCCGAGATAAGTAGGGCGCAGGTTCTGGTATCCATAGTTGCAACTATTGCAGTAGATCTGGTGTGGCGCAGTATAGACTGGAGTCCACCCATAGCCGGTGTGGAAGGTCGCGATGCCGCTGAGTGACCATCCACCAGCGATCTTCTCCGCCCAGTTATGGCTGCCGTGAAAGATAACTGGCTGCCAGACACCAAAAACCTTGAAAGATTGATTGACGTCGAAGTTCGATCGCCCATAGGAGTACTTCGTATCGTACAGATAGGGATCGCGATAATACGGGCCCGAATTGGTATCCATGCTGTGGCCCCAGGCATACTGCGCTTCCGCAGAGAAGGTATGCGAGAACTGATGCTTGATCCCGGCGAGCATCATGTTGTTGTTCGACTTACCCTGGCTGCCGAAGGTGTTGATGCTATTTACCAGAGGGTTCAGCGGCGCCCCGACAATGTCTCCGAAAGCATTTGAGTCATAGTTGTACAAAGTGTGATGAGCGGAACTGCCCACATAGCCAAGATTTGCGACCCACGCGTGCCCCAGATCCATCTCCATGTCGAGTGAGTAATGGTGCGTGTACTCAGTGGGTAAGTGACCGGGGAGGGCGCCAATGTTTGCGCCACCTGCTGTCGGTAGACCGGCAGAGTTAAACGTCGAAATGGCATTTGGGTTCGCCGGAAAACCGAAAATATTAGTTGGGCTGCTCGAAACCGCGTAGAGGATATTCGGATTGATCTGCGTCGGACTCTTACTGGTGCCCGGAACGGAGCTGGTTCCCGGCGGATTGCCATCGTAAGCGTTGGCGGTTGCAATTTGCTGCTGGTTATAGTTCAGGCCGTAACCGCCGCGGAAAACCACTTTACCGTTGGAATGAGTCGGAGCCCAGTTGAAGCCGATCTGAGGGCCGAAGTTGAGTTTTTGCGCTGTCCAAGCGGAGATTCCCGAACGTATAGTGATACCGGTCAAAAGGTCGGACCCGCTGCCGAAGGTGAGTACTCCCATATTGTTGTCTTTATCGGTGAGCGGCCCGAAGTAGGAGTAGCGCAGACCGGCGCTTAAAGTAAGGTTGGGTCGAGCCTTCCAGTCGTCTTGAAAGAAGATGCCGTACATATTCTCGCGGTTATCGTTGCGGTAGCCGCCGGGAAGACCGGTCTTGGCTTGAAACGGACCACTTTCCCCCTCTGGGGCATCATTCATGAAGTCCCACAGATTGTAAAAGGTGTAAAGCGGCGCCCCGATCGGATCATTCAAATAGTAAAGCCGGGTAAAATCGAAGCCAAATTTCATCGTTTGCGCGTGTAGCACTTTGGTGGCAACGTCCTTGTAGCCGTAGGTCCATTGGTCCAGATGGTTAGGCGCCGGCACGCCGAGAGAACCGAGGGTGATACTGCCAATTTGATCAGTGCCGTTCGGGGAAAATAGCTGGGCCTGCGGCAGACCGAAAGGGGCCTGAGGGTTGCTCGCAAGCTCGTTGTAGCGCCACCCCGCAGCGTTGGCCCGGGCTTCATTCAGGAAAGTGGGCGAGAAGGTGTGGTTCCAGATGACCGAGAACGCATCGTTGGTCTGAGAGTGATTGAAGAGCTGATAACCCAGGCCGCCGTTGAGCGTGGTCGTGCTCGCGGGAACCCAGTAAATCGCGAAGCTCGCATGATCCTTGCTGGTCACGTCGGCGTCGAGACGTCCGCTGTACTGTTTGAAATCGCTACTCGTCGGGTCTTTTATGGTGTACTGAGCGATATCCGGGACGTTGGAGAGTCCACCGCCGACGCCGGGTGAGCTATTGTTCACGTAGGTGAGGTCCTGGGTGCCCAGGCCGGTAGTCAGCGGCGAACCAATGTTCAAGCCTTGACCCGCGATGGTTCTGCAGTTTACGCCTTCGCTGAGTCCGGCATCTGCGCAGGTTGCCGAGGCAATGACGGTGCCAGCCACTGCTGCTCCCTTGAAGTTGAGGTAGGTGTGGGCGATGCTGTTTGCCGGCGCCAACGCCGTAAGGGCCGAGGTGGGGAACCATTGCGTGCCGGTCGTCGCCACGCTTTGGCTCTGTCCCTCGTAGGCGAAGAAGGCAAAGACCCGATTCTTCCAGATGGGTCCACCAATGCTGCCGCCCAGTTGGTTGTAACGATCTTCATCCCGCAGCAGGCCACGCTCGTCGGCTGTCAGTTTGGCGCCAGTTGTCGGATCAAATGCCTGTACCGAAGAAGGGCCATTCCAACGCTGATACGCATTCAATCCAGGGCGAGTGATCTGGATGAAGAAGCTTCCGTGGAGATCGTTGGTCCCGCTCTTCGATGTGATTTCGGTCAGCGCACCTGAGAAGCGACCGTTTTCAGCATCGTAGGCATTGGTGACGATTTTGAGGTTGCCGACCGAATCTTCACTGGGAGTAATGATCGTCGCTCCACCCCAGACGGCGCTCGCCGTGCTGATACCGTCGATGGTGTATCCGTTGGTCTCAAACTGGCCACCATTGGCGTTTGCTGAAGCTCCATTTTCCGTGGCAAAAATACTGCTCGAATGTCCCAAGTTGCCGCCGCCATTGGATGAGGCCCCGGTTTGCGTACCCGGAGACTGGAATCCGCCGCCTCCCCCTTGCTGCGCTCCATCGGCCAGAACTCCGGGCGCCAGCTGAATGAGGCTGGTCACATCGCGTTCATAGACCGGCATGTGTTGTACTTCATTGTCCGAAATGGTTCGCCCATTGTTAGCCGTCTCTGTGTCAATTGCAGACTCCGTAGAGGCATCGACAGTCACCGTCTGAGTCTGCGGTCCAACCGTGAGCTGCACATTGATTGCGTTCGGCTGCTCTGGAATCAGTTGCAGCTGAAGAAGGTCCTTCTCCTGGAAACCGTCCTTGGTAACGACCAAGCTAAACTTATCGGCCGGCAACGCATTAAAGTTGTAGACCCCGCTGGCATCGCTGGTGCGGACCTGCTTTTCGCCGGTGCCGTTGTTGGTGAGGGTCAGGTTGGCGCCAGGAATCACGGCACCCGAAGGATCGGTTACCACGCCCTGGATAGAGGTGCGGAACTGGGCATGCAGCGCGGGACTCAGCCACGACATCGCGACCATGCATAAGAGAAATGCAGACAGCCTCTTGAGCGGCGAACGCAACTTCTCCTGATAACGATCGATACTGTGCATATTTGGCTCTCCTAAAGTGACGAATTGTCTTTCGTTCCGCCGATCGCTGGGCGCCTAGAGGGCGCCTTCATCCGATCTGGTCAACCGATCGTGGTCTTAATGACTCTTCGGCAGTGAGCGGTCCGCTCTTCATTTGGCGGTTCCATTCACCTGTGCGCAATCGGTTGCGCTCGGCTAGAATTGTTACCAGCCGAATATGGGGCTGTCAAGCAAGGGCTCCCTAGGGCTCGCCCTCCCCGCCGCGGATTTCATCTCCTCCTCTTAACCAACAGAGCCACGTCACGGAGAGCAAAAGTGAATGAGATGATCTATTTCAAAGGAAAGGTTGTACTCAAAGGAAAAGTTGTAACTGCATGGTTGGTCCTGCTGGCTTTTCTCATCGCCGGCACGCGCGCTCGCGCAGACCACAATTACTCCGATCAGGTTCTCTTCGAGAATAGCCTTTCGCCCGGGAATTACTTCTATAGCAGCGGCAAAGTAACTCCTCCCAGCACCCTTGAACTCGTAGACGGAAGACTTCCGGTGGAAACGGACACTTTCATCAGTGCCCCGAACGCGCTTAAACTTCAATGGGAGTCGGCTGCGAACGGAGGCTGGTCCGCCGAGGTGCGGCTATACGAATGGCGTAACCGGATGCGGCTTTTTCCTGGAGCTAAGCTCTTCCTCTGGGTCTATGCTGCGCAGGGCATCCGCGCCGTTGACCTTCCGCATCTCGCGTTGCGAGATGCGGAAAGTAATTTTACCCA
>Ga0302324_100026814_pt1 | contig 10999 bp, 10 predicted proteins | sample Palsa_T0_1_FD_201949 | JGI IMG/M metagenome (GOLD analysis project Ga0302324, IMG submission 201949) | Peat permafrost microbial communities from Stordalen Mire near Abisko, Sweden - Palsa_T0_1 | ecosystem: Environmental > Terrestrial > Soil > Palsa > Peat permafrost | place: Sweden: Abisko...
CTCGACGCGCGCGCTCGATCTGAGCCAGCGCTGGGCGTGAGCGGAGATCGCCGGCGAAATGACGAGGAGCGCTTAGCGGCTGAAAGTTGGAAGATGCACTACGTCGGTCTCCGGCACATGCTCGAGGGGATTCCCTGCTCTGCGCCAGGCGGCGAGGCCGCCCACGATGACGAACGCATTGAACCCATCCTGGCGGAGGAGATGCGCGACGCTCGCGCTGGTCGCTTCGCTGCGGCAAGTGCAGTACAGGTACATGTCCTTGTTGCGGGGGAATGTTTTTATTTCGGTGCTGAGATTGTTGGGCTCGATGCGAATCGCGCCGGGAATGCGGACAGCGCCGGCGCTGTAGTAACCGTGGCTGCGCACATCGGCGAGGACGATCTTGGCGGCTCCTTCGGCCTTGAGCTTGGCGGCGAGCGCCGCGACCTGTACCCGGGGCACCACGCGATCGCCGCGGTGCTTCCAGAACAGCGAAAGGCGATAGGCGATGAACGCAAACACGGCAACGATGATTACCATCTCGACGGCGTGGCCCGCGGCGCGAAATCCATTGATGATACTGGCCACGAAATCACGGAAGATAAATCCGACGGCGCCATAGACCAGGGCATACGCGGTGACGCCCAGGAAATCCAGTCCCAGGAATTGGAAGAACGGCATTTTCATGCTTCCGGCCAAGGGCGCAGCCAGAGTGCTCACGCCGGGAATGAATTTGGCGATCAACAGCGTGGGGCGGCCGCGCTTGTAGAACGATTCGGCGGCGCGCAGCACGCAGGTTTCCGGATCGATGGAAATCCGGCACATGAATTTCAGGATGGTCCATCCGGTGTAGCTGCCCAGAAAGTAAAGCAAGGAGTCCGCCAAGAGCATCGCAATGACCGCAAACAAAGCCGCCGCCGGGCCGTACAGCCTGCCCGAAGCAACCGCGGCTCCGCCCGCAACCAGGGCCAGCGCGCCAGGCACCGGCACTCCGATGGCTTCGGCAAAGACAACCAGGCAGATGACGATGTATCCGTGGTGCACGATCAGGGAGAGGAGGTCATTCATGGGGTTAAGCCTCAAGACTAGCATGCAACCGACTTGCCGGACGATGACGGACTGACTGCATTGACTCATCCGGCGGGGCGACCTAAGATTTGGTTTATAAAATTGCTGGTACCGGGAGGAATTATCGATGGCCATTGGTTACGAAGCGAGATGCGGAGTGAGGCGGAGAGTGGCGCGCGCGGCGCTGGGATGCGGCTGTTTCGCGCTGGCGCTGCTGGCGTCGGGATGCGGAACGCAAGCGCCCAAGGACACGCGGGCGGCGGACGAGAGCACGATTCGCGATATGGATGCGCAGTGGGCAAAGGCGGCTGCCGCGAAGGACGTGGACGCGACCGTTTCCTACTACAGCGATGACGCGTCGCTGCTCGCACCCAACGCTCCAATCGCGAGCGACAAGGCGACGATTCGGGCGGCGTGGAGCGCGCTGCTGGGGCCGGACACTTCGTTGAGCTGGCAGGCCAGCAAAGTGGACGTGGCGCGTTCGGGGGATCTGGCCTACGTGGTGGGCGCCTATCAACTGACGACGAACGATGCGCAGGCGAAGCCCATGACGGACCGCGGCAAATTCGTGGAGGTTTGGAAAAAGCAGGCGGACGGCAATTGGAAGACGATTGCGGATATTTTTAACTCGGACCTGCCGGCACAGACGCCGAAGGCGGCGCCCGCCGCAGGGAAGAAGAACCGCCATCCGCACTCGAAAAAGAGGGGCCGCGCAAATTCGCGATCCAGTGGGATTTAGGGCGCGGGAAGGCGCGAAAATCCTGACGCCGAATCGAGAACGGACACCGGCACCCACGCAAGAATTCACCCATCATCACGAACCTGCGGAGCTGGCGGGCGGAGGGCGACGCCCGCCATTCGGAATAGCACGATTTCAAAAACAGTGTTACCTTGCCAGCGTGGCAAGCGCGAGTGCGGAGTAGGCGAAGGCATTTCAGGGACTCGTTTTGCCATCGACTCGCTGACGTGCCGCGCCTGAAGCCATCTCGCCTGAAATTCCTGTTCAACGACGGAGCCGCGCATCTCCGCGAAAAAATCATCGCTATATACGCCATCTTGTTCGCCTTCAACGCGGGCGCCTGGGTTTGGGCCGGGGTGGCCTTCCATCATTATCCCGTGCTGATGGGCACCGCGCTGCTGGCGTACAGTTTCGGCTTGCGGCACGCGGTGGATGCCGATCACATCGCGGCCATCGACAACGTGACGCGCAAGTTGATGCAGGATGGCAAGCGGCCGGTTGCGGTGGGCCTCATGTTTTCGCTGGGCCACTCGACCGTGGTGGTGGTGGGCGCCGCGGCGATTGCCGGGACGGCCATCGCGCTGCAACTTCGGCTCGATGGAGTGCGGAGCATCGGGGGCGTGATTGGCACGCTGGCCTCGGCGATGTTCCTCTTCGCGATTGCGATGGTCAATCTGATCGTCCTGCGGTCCATCTATCGCGCCTTTGTGAAAGTGCGACGCGGCGAGCCGTATGAAGCGGAAGATTTCGACATGCTTCTGGGCAACCGGGGCGTTTTGTCGCGCCTGTTCCGCCCGATGTTCAAGATGATTACACGCAGTTGGCATATGTACCCGCTGGGCCTGCTGTTCGGGCTGGGATTCGATACGGCCACGGAGATCGGTTTGCTGGGGATCTCCGCGGCGGAAGCGTCGAAGGGGTTATCGTTCGGGGCGATCCTGGTATTCCCGGTCCTTTTTGCCGCGGGAATGTCGCTGATCGATACGACGGACAATATCTTGATGCTGGGCGCGTATGGCTGGGCGTTCGTAAAACCCATTCGCAAGCTGTATTACAACATGACGATCACCAGCGTCTCGGTGCTGGTGGCGCTGGTGGTTGGAGGAATTGAAGCTCTGGGCTTGCTCGCCGATCATTTCCGCCTGCGCGGCATATTCTGGGATGGAGTTGCCAAACTCAACGACAACTTCGGCACGCTGGGCTATTTCATCGTGGGGCTTTTCGCGGCGAGCTGGATCATTTCCATCGTATTTTACAAATGGCGCCGGTTCGACGATCTCGAACTCGGCTCCTAAGACGGCTGGTCTCGCATTCCCGGCACGATTATCCGCTCACGCATCGCGACACGAGCGCCTCTCGCAGCGGATACGCGTAATTCTTGCCTTCCCTACCAGAAAGACCCGGTGTGCAAGGAGCTCGCGTGGGTCTACTCTCGGCTTCCGTGGCGGAAAAGGTTCGAGGCTTTACACGGGTTCGCCGAGGAGCACTCATGGGAAGCAATCTTTTTTCCACAGCAACCGCGGCTGAAATGGCCGAGATTCGACGGGAGCTTCTGGAATCCTGGCTCCAGGACGGGGCGTTCGCGACCGAACATTTTGCCGAGAACACCAAGACGCGCCAGAGAACGTACTATTTCGCGCCTAGCGACGTGAGCCGGCTGGCGGAGTTTGCGGCGACGGGCACAACGAAGTGCCTGAGGCCAAACGCCCCGACGATCGAGCGCGCGCCAGGAGCCCAGCATGCCCAACAGTGACGAGGAGAGCGCGCGTAAGATCGTGGTCAATGATGGGGACGTGGCGAAGTTTTCGGACGGAACGTTCGTGAACAGAAGCTTTCTGTTTCGGCACCCCGTGTTCGGCGGCTTCGTCACGCAAAGCCTCGGGGTTCCCTCGACCGAGGCGTTCAAGTGGGCTTTCAAGTACGGCTTCACCGATCAGGAAGTCCGGCGGCGGCTGCGGCATTCGGATGCGGTCGGGTTCGACGCCGAGGTGCAATAGAAGGTAAGGCTGTCGCGAAAGTGCATGGAAGCACACCCCGCGCGTCCTGGGCACAAATCCGCTAGGTCTCCGTGTTCTCTCGGCTTTCTCCGCGTCCTCTGCGTTGAGCTTTGCGATAGGCGTGAACCAAGCCAGCCTTGAGGCGCCGAATTGCGCCGCGCCTTCGGCGGTGGATACGGGGCGATGCGGGCTAGGTGGCAAAAGCGGCGGCGAGCCGCCGCACTCCAAAATGCGCCTAGCGCTTCGTTCGGCCCGGGCGACTGAGACGGCTAGCGGTACGCGCGTAGATTGGCGCTGGCGGGCGGGATGAGCGAAGAGTCGAAGAATGTCGCGGGAAATTTGGAAGCGGGCGGCCTTTGGGCCGCCCGTCTTCGTTTTAGGGCGGAATGCGCGAGAATCCGGCACCCGCCCAGGTTGCCGCTTATTGCGCGGGTTTCTCCTCGGCTTTCTTGCGTTCCGCGGCGGGAGCGGTGCGCGCCACCTTCCAGAAAGGATCGGCTGCCATCAGTTCCGGGCCCACGTAGCTCATGCGGGGATTGATGACGAACAGGTTGGTTTGGACGGACTCGATCGCGGAGGCGGAAAGATCGCTGAGTTTCTTCGTGCCGTCGTCGCCCAGAGCCGCGTAAAACTTGGGGTCGCCGGCCATGCTTTGATCGATCTCCGCGGCGGACTTCAGCGTGCGAATCACCACGGCGGCATTCACGCCGCCATACACGCGGTCGTACATGGTCCAGTGCTCTTCCGGCTTGGCTTTGGCCAGGGCGGGTTTGACGAGTTTGACGATGGCGTCCCAGTCCGCTTCGTGGCCGGGCTTGATGGTGAACACTTCGATTTCAAAGAGACGAACGCCGACCAGATTTCCGGTTTCGTTGCTTTGTTCCTGGTTGAACAGGTACGTGGAGGATTCATAGGTCTGCAGCAGGTCGCCGTCAACGGCGGCGGCGCGGTCGAGAGCCGCGGAGAGGGTGGCGTTGGCCTCCTCCGCGCGATGGGTCTTCTCCCAGTCCGCGAAGGAGCTGGCTCCGCTGAGGAACAGGGTGCGGCTGGGGCCGCTGAGCGAATCGAGCGCGACATAGTAGTCGGTGGATTTCGCGGCGGCCATGGCGCGGACGAAAGCGCTTTCGCTGCGTTCGTGGGCCGAGCCGCTCTTGCCGGGTTTCAAAACTTCGCGAACGACGGTGAGAATCTTGGGCGGCGGCAATAGTGCGGATTGATCCTGCGCCGCGGTGACGCTGGCCGTTCCCAAGCACAGAGCTAGCACGAGCAAGATGCCATAGATTTTTTTCATAAGTGCCGACCTCTTCGGCAGTGGGTTGTGGGTGAAGTGGGCTTGAAGTGATGGACGGTTGGTAGAAGCGACCCCGCGCGAAAGTTACGGCGTGGGTGACATTGCGCGGAGAGTAGCGAAGCGGCGAATCGAAGTCAAGCGCGTGCAACCGGCCGATCCAGCCCGTTTGGGGCGGCCAGCGACCCGCCCCCGAGGACGCCGGCGCATGTTTCTGGAACTTTTGGGGGCGCTGAACGGAACTCTTTGTAGCAACTGAGGAAAGTTGAACACGGGAGAATCGATGATGGGAATTTACTCGAAAGCTGCTTTTGCGGTGCTGGCCGTAACGCTGAGTTGCTCGCCGCTGCTGGCGCAGGGTGGGCCACAGGATGCGCCCGCCGATCAGCAAGGCGCGCGTGATGGATTCGGGCCGCGCGGGCCGATGGGACCGGGCGGGGACCAAGGCGGATGGGGCCACAAGCGTGGCGGCTTCGGCCGAGGCGGGCGCATGGGCGGGCGGGAATTTGGCCTCTCGCGCCTCTTGAGCGACCCAGCCATCCGGCAACAGGTCGGGATCACGGACGAGCAATTCGCGACGATGCGCAAGCAGGAGTCCGACTTCCGCAAGGCGGAGATTCGCAACCGGGCGGACGTCGAGGTGAAGCGGATTGACTTGAAGGATCTGCTCGAGGCCGACAAACCGGATCGCGCGGCGGTCGACGCGAAGCTGCAGGAAGTGAGCGCCGCGCAATTGGTGATGGAGAAATCCTCGATCGATTTCCGGCTGACCATGCGCGAGGCGATTACTCCGGCGCAGCGCGAGAAGCTGCGGCAATTGATGCGCGACCGCTGGCAGCGCGAGGGCGGCCGCGACCGCCAGGGACCGGGAGCGCAAGGCCCGGGACGCAAGGGCCAGCGCGGTCCGGGTCCGGCGGCTGGTGCGCCGCCTCCGCCGCCAGCAACCGACTAGGCAGGGAAAATCGGAGCAGTGCAAAGGGGCGGGTTCCTGGACCCGCCCCTTTTTTTGTTTTTATTTTTTTTGGGCACCACGCTTCGGTTGTTGACGGAAAATTCGCCCGCCTGAAGGCGGCCGCTACAAAACCCTAGAGCCTGGGGTGCGCGTTTGCGGATTCTTCGTTGCGGCGGCGGATGCTTTACCACAGAGGTTATGAACCGATTGCTAAATTGGGTTGAACCCTGCTATTGCTTCTCGGCCTGGGGTGAATTACAACTGCTGCCGGATGAGGCTGGCGGACACCACGCGCTGCGCGGAACCTGAATCGGATGCAAACCTGGGCCGCCGGGCGAGTCGGCAACGCTGCCGGCTTCCCTTCTGGTGCGCGGCGATTGCGGCGCTGCTCGCGCTGGCGCTGGCGACGCCGGTGCTCGCGGACACAATTTCCGGCACGGTGAAGGACCAATCCGGCGCGGTAGTCGCGGGAGCGCGGATCGAAATTACGGGCGGCGACCTGGCGCAGCCCGTGGTGCTCAGGTCCGACGATGCGGGCAAATTCGCCGCGCCCAACCTGCATCCCGGGAAATATTCGGTGCGGGTCACCAAGCAGGGCTTTGACGAACTCGTCGCCGCGGTGGACCTGCACGGCAGCGCCGACCTGCCGTTGAGCCTGACGATCGCCACGGTGGAAACCAGCGTCACCGTCACAGAAAAGAGCAGCACCTACGCGAACTCCGATCCGGTTTACCGCCAGCTTCGCGACGTGGGCCTGGGCGAGACCTTCCGCTGCGAGAATTTCACGCTCACCGAGGACGTCGGAACATTCGAATTGAAATCCGGAACGATCACGTTTCTTGGCGTGGTGAACCGGTTCGAGACCGGCGCGATTTTTATCGGGCAGGGGCGTTTCACGTTGAAGCCGGTCGTGGGGCTCGATGCGCGCGAGATGGTGCGGCGCAGCGGCAGCCCGACCGTCGAAGAGGATTTGACGGAGGTGGTCTTTCGCTTCAGCGGCGTGCATTACCCGGAATTCAGCGGGGCCCTGGGCGCAAAAACGGATACGCCGCCCGAAGCCGTAGACGCATTTCAACGCTGGAAGGAGCGGATGCGGCATCGCCACGAGATCCCGCAGGGTTTCACACAGGGCCTGCTGGAGGGCGACACGATCGATAACGTCGATGCCGACGTGCTCGCGGCGATTTACAATCCCAAACATCCTCCGTTCTTCAACGCCTACATGCACGGCACGCCGCATAGGGATTTGCGGTTTTTCATACGCGCGCGGGTGGGCGCGGTTCCGCAACTGGATACGTCCGAGGAAGTGGCGCTCATCAATTGCGACGGCGAGGCGATGGACGATGGCGTGTGGTACTCGCAGCATTTGATCACCGAGATCAAGGCGCGCACCGCCAATTCGCGCGAGGATAAGCGGTTCTTCGCCACGGAGCACGACAGCATCGAAACCGTGATCGGGAAGAACGATCACCTGCAAAGCCGCGCCACGATCAGCTTCGAGCCGCTGGTGCCGGGCGAACGCGTCTTGAAATTTGGCCTGCTGCCGAATTTGCGGGTGACGCGCGTGACCGATCAGAACGGGCACGACCTCTATTTCATTCAGGAAAGCCGGAAGGAAGACGGTTCGTTCTACGCGATCCTGGACGAAGCCGCACCGCTGGGCCAGGAACATTCGATCAGCGTGGAGTACGCGGGCGACAAGGTTCTCGAGAGCGCGGGCGATGGCAGCTATTACGTCGGCTCACGCCTGTCGTGGTATCCGAACTTGAACGGCTTCAGCGAGAAGTCACTATTCGATCTGACGTTCAAGGTTCCGCCGTCGAACGTGATCATCAGCGTCGGCAAGCTGGAAGGGGAATCCACGGAAGCGGGTTTTGCGGTATCGCACTGGGTCACGCCGCAGCCGGTAGCGGTGGCGGGTTTTAATTACGGCCAGTACAAGAAGATCGATTTCCCGGACACGATCACGCACTACGAGATTTCGGGATATTACTTGACCGAATTGCCGAGCAGCCTGCAGCACTACCGGGACAGCGCTTTCCTGGGCGCCATGTCGCCCAGCGCGATGACCAAATATGCGCTGGATCAGACGCGCGCGCAGATGCAGTTGTGCACGATTTTTTTCGGGCGCGGGCCGTACGACAACATCTCCATCACCGAGCAGCCGAATTTCAATTTCGGCCAGTCGTGGCCCACGCTGGTGTACCTGCCGATTTCGGCGTACATCGATTCGACGCAACGCTGGCTGCTTTTCGGGCACATCGATACGAAGTTCAACGGATTCGTGCAGGAAGTGACGCCGCACGAGGTGGCGCACCAGTGGTTCGGGCACGGCGTGGTGTGGGCTTCGTATCACGATGTGTGGCTTTCGGAGGGATTCGCGGAATTTGCCGCGGGGCTATTCCTGCAGCAGGCGGTGGGGCCGAAATGGCAGAAGGATTACATCGATTTCTGGGAGCGCCAGCGGGTGCGGGTTCTCGAAAAGAATAATTACGGAGTCGCGCCGAACGATGCCGGGCCGCTGTGGATGGGACTGCGGCTGATTTCTCCGCGGACCCCGCAGGCGTATCAGGGGGTGATTTATTCCAAAGGCGCGTACGTGCTGTCCATGCTGCGGTCGATCCTGTACGACGATCATGGGGCGGCGGGCCATCACGAGCAGGCGTTCATGGACATGATGCACGACTTCATGGAGACGCATCGCGATGCGCCGGCCTCGACGGAATCGTTCAAGGCCGTGGCCGAAAAACATATGACCAAGGAGCTGGACCTGCAGAGGAATGGGCGCCTGGATTGGTTCTTCAACGAGTGGGTGTATGGCACGGAAGTGCCGCGCTACGATTTCAAATACGAGGCCAGCGCGGGCGAGGGCGGGAAGACTAAAATCCGCGCGGTAATCACGCAGAGCGAAGTGGACGACAATTTCGCGATGTTCGTTCCGGTTTTCGCGGATTTTGGAAGCGGGATGCTGCGGCTGGGGCAGGTGGTGATGGTTGGAAATTCCACGCGAACGGTGGATTTCATTTTGGACGCCAAACCAAAGAAAGTCGCGCTGAACGCGTATAAGGAAATTCTGGAGCGTTGATGGCGGCTTACTGGGCACGCACCAGTCGGCGCGTTGCGAGATGCTCGCCCTTCAAAGGAATCCGCGGACCGCGACCACCTGCCCGCTTTGAGCTGTGCTAGTGTGCCACGTACTCCTCAGTAAATTGTTCCCTTGCGGCGGCCTGGCGGTGGGCCTATATTTTGCTCATGCAGTTGCCCGCGAGTAGCCGCCCACTGTTTCTGAGCCTGTTTGCTCTGTGTTTTTGCGCAGCGCTGGTGGATGCGCAATCGGCTCCGAGTCCAAATTCTTGCTGTCCGTGCGGCGCGAGCGACAAGCCAGGCAGCAGACAGGTTTCTCCCAAAATAATCATCTCCGACGTGGCATTCGAAGGAACGATTCATCTACCGGACTCCGGCTTGCAGCAAGTCGTGGGCTCGCTGAAGCAGAGAGAGTTCGAAGGCAATTCCAATTGGCTCGAAGAAATTGAAGGGCTGCTGCGAAGCCCCTGGATGGACGAGGGTTACTTCAAGGTCGAGATCATCGCGCAGGCGCTACCTCTTGACGGCAACGGCACCTATCAGCGTTATGCGATCAAAGCTCGGGCGGACGAGGGCCCTCAATATCGCCTAGGACGCATCGAATTTCGAGCAGATTCGAAATCCAATCCTAACCGTTATAAGAACAACGATGGAGTCACAGTTTACCGGCGGGAAACGTCTGATGACGGCGGTCCATTGACGGTGACCCTAACAGATCCTCCTGTTTTCTCAGCGGAAGAATTGCGGAATCTTATTCCCTTGCAGGATGGAGATATTCTCAGCGCCGAAAAAATCAGAGACGGCCTCGCGGCCCTAGGCCAACTGTATGGCGAGCACGGCTACATCGATTTCGTCGCCGCCCCGCTGACCGACATCGACGATGAACATCAGATCGTCTCGCTCACCATTGATCTCATCGAGGACAAACAATTCCGCATAGGAAAAATTGAAGTTTCCGGTTTGGATGCCAGGCTTCAAAACGCCTTAGCGTGGAACATAAAGCCGGGAGACGTCTTTGATAACCGGATGTTTGAAAAGTTCTTCGAGACGAACCAGTCCGTTTTGCCCCCCGGAGCTTCCATGTCTAAGAATTCGCGACTCAACCGCAGCATGGGAAATGGCACCGTCGATGTAGTTTTCAACTTCTCGCCTTGCCCGAGCCAGTAGCCGGCCTTGGAAGATTCATTCTCGATTGCTGGTTTCGATCGGCGGCTCAGCACGCGGATTGAAATCAGAGTGAAGCTGGGCCGCGCTCGGTTCGACAATGCAATTCGTAGCGCGCCGCGCTAAAGAAATGTGTGGCACTATGCCGGGCTCGACTGATGATGATCCTAATTGGTGGCCCTTACCGTTCCGGCACGAATGACGATGCGGATTTAATCCGCAAAAACGTGCGGGAGATGGAATCGTACGCGCTGCCGATCTTCCGGTCGGGACGCGTGCCCATTCTCGGGGAGTGGCTGGCGCTGCCGCTGGCGGAGCTCGCCGGATCCCGGAAGATTGGCGACGAGGCTTTCAACGAAGTTTTTCATCCGATCGCGGTTCGACTGCTCGAAAAGTGCGATGCGGTGCTGCGCATCGGAGGGCCGTCGGCTGGCGCAGACGAGATGGTCCGGGTGGGCGGAGCCTGGGATTGGAAGATCTACGGCAGCCTGGCGGAGATTCCGAAAAAAATTGAGAGCTAGTTGCCGGCGGCTGCGTCGGCGGGGCAATACTACAAAAATACTACGGCGCTTGGAACGGAAGGGCGCGCAGTGCGGCGGAAAGTTTTCTTAATTCTGCTTCGAAGGCGCCGATGTTTTCCGCGGGTCGCGAAATCACGGAGCTCAATCTGGCGTGATATTCAGGCGCGGCCGTTTTCTGAACGACTTCTCGAATATTTCCAGCGTGGA
>Ga0302324_100026815_pt1 | contig 10998 bp, 12 predicted proteins | sample Palsa_T0_1_FD_201949 | JGI IMG/M metagenome (GOLD analysis project Ga0302324, IMG submission 201949) | Peat permafrost microbial communities from Stordalen Mire near Abisko, Sweden - Palsa_T0_1 | ecosystem: Environmental > Terrestrial > Soil > Palsa > Peat permafrost | place: Sweden: Abisko...
TCGAACGAGGTTCCATGGTGTGCCATTACCTTGTGAAGGGTCGCGTGCAGGGCGTCGGGTTTCGCTGGTTTGTGCAGCGGGAGGCGGCGGAGATTGGCCTGCGAGGGTGGGTTCGCAATACCGACGAAGGCCATGTGGAGGTCGTCGCAATGGGTGGGCCTGAAGAGTTAACCGAGTTGAAGGATGCGCTGCGGAAGGGTTCGCGCGGCAGTCGCGTCGATGCAGTTATTGAAGACGAGTTGGCCGAGAGCGAAGGCGCGAAGCTCGGGCCATTTGAGATTGAAGGAGCCTGGTAAGAACCGATGACACTGCCGATTAACTGTGAACCACTGAAGACCCTGATACGCACCGTACCCGATTTCCCAAAGCCCGGAATTCTTTTCTACGACATTACAACAGTGCTTAAGGACAAGGCGGGCTTTGCAACCCTGATCGACGCCTTCGCGCAGTACTACATCGGCAAGGAGATCGATCTGGTGCTGGGGATCGAGGCGCGCGGGTTCATCTTTGGGCCAGCGCTGGCGTACAGGCTGAATGCCGGTTTTGTGCCAGTGCGCAAACCGAAGAAGCTACCGGCGCCGACGGCCAAGGTGAGCTACGACCTTGAATACGGAACAGACTCGCTGGAGGTTCACCTGGATGCGATTCAGCCGGGACAGCGTGTGGTGATCGTCGACGACCTGCTGGCTACTGGCGGGACGATGGAGGCCACAGTGCAGCTGGTGCGACAGCTTGGCGGAGAGATTGCCGGACTGGGATTCGCGATTGAACTTGATTTTCTGAAAGGGCGGTCGAAGTTTCAGGAGTACGACGTGCTGAGCCTGCTGCACTATGACGAGTAAACACATGATGCGTCGCGCGCTAATTATGGCGCTCCTTGTGCAAGCGGGATTTGCGCATGCACAAGGAGCGGCTGCGGTGGAAAGGTTGCGTCAGGCTAGCGCCAGCAACGCAATCGATGACGCTCAAATGAAGCCGTGGCATCTGAAGCTCAGCTTCCAATTATTCGATCCAAAGGGAGTGGCGACGGAAAAGGGGACGGTGGAGGAGTGGTGGGCAGGGCCGTTGATGCACCAGACGGTCTACACCAGCCCCTCGTACACAGGTACGGAGGTACGGACGAAGGATGGTCTCTACCGTACCAAAGGTGCGTCCTCAGCGCCTGATCTTCTACGACTGATCTTGTTGCAGGTAGTTCATCCGATGCCAAGCGAAGAGGATATTGCTTCGTCAAAGCCCGCTCTTCGGACGCTGACCTTCGGCAAAGGAAAATTTGACTGTATTATGCTGGATCAAGCGCTCAAGAACGTCGTAGATCCTCCTCTGGGACTTTTCCCCACCTATTGTTTCGATCATGATTTTGACACTTTGCGGATCAGCTTAGACTTCGTTTCGCAATCGACGATCCGGAACGACATTGGGAAGTTTTTGGGGCACAGCGTTCCGATCAGTCAGACAACCAGTTTCGGTTCGGTGAATGCAATTACAGCACATCTGGAATCGCTGGAGACCATGACAGGGGAACCCGACTTCGCTCCTTCAGCGGATCTTGAAAAGGTCAATCCGAATCTTGTAAAAGTCTCTTCGAATCTTGTAAAAGGCGCACGCATCGGTGGCATTGATCCGATCTATCCCCAACGCGCAAGGCAGAATCACGTCTCGGGATCAGTACTCATCTCCGCCGTAATTGGGCGCGACGGAAGAGTTCACTCGATGAAGCTAATTTCGGCGCCTGATTCAGACTTGGCTATCGCAGCGCTGGCAGCGGTACGGCAATGGATCTACAAACCGTATCTATTGAATGGTGAGCCGACCGAAGTTCAGACGACAGTTACAGCAAATTTCAAGTTCGGTCCTTAGCTTAGCTTTTGACCAAACATTACCTCAATATTGACTAGACGATCAGGGAGAAACCAACGATGAAGTCTCAGGGATATGCTGCACACGATAAGACGTCGGCGCTGGTGCCGTTTAATTTTGAGCGGCGCGAGCCGGGGCTCAATGATGTTGTGGTCGAGATTGCTTACTCCGGAATCTGTCACTCGGATATTCACCAGGTGCGAGATGAGTGGGGCGGGTCGATCTATCCGATGGTGCCGGGACATGAGATCGTAGGGCGTGTGACGCGTGTCGGTGCTGCGGTGACGAAGTTCAAAGAGGGCGATCTGGCTGGAGTTGGAGTGATCGTCGACTCGTGCCGGGTGTGCGAGAACTGCAAGGCGGAGGAGCAGCAGTACTGCCTGAAGGGCGCGGTTGAGACATACAACAAGCGCGACTATAAGGGCGAGGTCACCTATGGCGGATATTCGAACAATATCGTCGTGGATGAGAGATACGTGTATACGATCTCTCCAAAGTTGAACCTGGCTGCAGTGGCTCCGTTGCTCTGCGCAGGCATTACGACCTATTCGCCGTTGCGTCACTGGAAGGTCGGCAAGGGGAGCAAGGTAGGGGTCGTCGGACTGGGTGGATTGGGACACATGGGGCTGAAGTTCGCGCACTCGTTCGGAGCGCATGTGGTGCAGTTCACTACGTCGGAGAACAAGATCGAAGATGCGAAGCGGCTGGGTGCGGACGAGGTGGTCGTGACCAAGGACGCGGCGGCCGTGGCAAAACATGCAGGCAGCTTCGACTTCATTCTGGACTGCGTCTCGGCACCGCATGATGTGAACCTGTACCTGAATCTACTGCGGCTCAATGGGACGCTGTGCCTGGTCGGGCTGCCCGAGGTTCCGGTGTCAGTCGCTCCCTTCTCCGTGGTCGCCAACCGGCGATCGCTGGCGGGATCGGGAATCGGCGGCGTGAAGGAGACACAGGAGATGCTGGACTACTGCGCCGAGCATGGCATTGTGTCCGAGATTGAACTGACGTCGATCGACAAACTGGCCGAAGCGTACGAACGGGTGGTGAAGGCTGACGTGAAGTATCGCTTTGTGATCGATATGGCTACGTTGTCTTAGGATCATGTCCTGCCGGACGGGCCCACTGCGCGTGGAGCGGCCACTTCGTGGCTTGTGTACCGGTCTTGGCAGGACAAGAAGCATCGGTCCTCCCGTTGGTCGGGGTCATCGTCTCCGACCAACGGGAGGGCCACAAGAGAGGGCAGTCGCAAGAAAAGGTATACGCGCCACGAAGTGGCCGCTCCACGCGCAGTGGGCCCGTCCGGCAGGACTAGGTTTTTAGAGCTGGCTCCGTGATGCGGAGTTGGTCGTCCGGCGCGAGATAGCTCTTCCTGCGGAACCACGCTTCCATGTTGATGCGAAGCTGATCGAGCGGAACGCGGTTGCCAGCTTCGAGAAGGCCATCTGCGATCGGAAGGGTGTCGTCGAAGATAGCGTCATTGGTGAAGTTGCGCATTGCGAAGTTATCGATCCACTTGACAGGGCATAGATGCGCTTCACCCGCTGAGTCGATGCGTTCGATGGTGAGCTTGCGGATAAACACTTTTTTTGAAGCCGTTATGCAAAGAGCAGGAACATGGGTGAGTCGATCGGCATCGTCTGGGTGGGGCCAGCGAGCTTACCGGTTGCGGCGTCGCGACGAAAGACTGTGACATTGTTCGAGTGATGGTTCGAGCAGAGGAGCCACTTGGCAGTCGGGCTGATGGCCAAGTGGACGGGCGTCTTGCCGCCGCAGGAGATGCGCTGCAGGAAGATGAGACGACCATCCTTCTCGCTGATGGAGAAGACGGCGAGGGTGTCTTCTCCGCGATTGCTGGCGTAGAGGAACGCCCCGTCGGAAGAGATGACGATCTCTGCCGCTGAGTTCTTTGCTACGGGAAAGTCGTCCGCGATGGTTTTGATGGGTTCGTTCGTGCTGATCAGCATTCCCTGCGGGGTGTCGCTGAAGCGCGTTGCAGTCCAGAGATAGCGATCAACGGTGGAGTCGAGTTCATTGATGCCGTAGACCCAGCGGCCGTTCGGATGAAAGACGATGTGGCGCGGGCCGGAGCCGGGGCGGTTATTGGTGAAGAGCTTCTGGCCGGAGAGATGTCCGGTGTCGGAGTCGATGAGGAAGACGGTGATCTGATCGGTGCCGAGGTCGGAGACAAGGACAAAGCGGTTGTCGGGCGAGATGGTCGCCGAATGGGGATGGGAGGCATCCTGGTGGGGATTGGGGCCGAGGGCACCAAATTTTTTGGGATCCTTGAAGTCGATGTGATCGACAGGCGGACTAAGAGTACCGTCGGCCATGACGCGGAAAGAAGAGAGACTGGAATCGTAGTTGGCGACGAAGGCAGTTTGACTGGTGGAGTCGATCGAGATGCAGACGGGATCGTTACCGTCGACAGGAACCTCGCCCAGTTTTTTCAGGGCTCCTGTGACGGGGTCGATGCTGAAGGTTGTAGCGGCAGAGGTGGTGTCGTTGAACGCGTTGACGGTGTAGAGAAAGCGGTGCCCGCTGCGTGGCGTGGAGAGAGCAAGAAAGGTCGGACTGGCGATGGTCGCGGCGAGGACCGGCGGCGTTAGCTGGCCTTTGACCGGGTCAAAGCGCGACATATAAATGCCCTTGCTGCCGCCCTTGCCGGTGTCGGTCCCGAAGTAGACGTACGTCGGAGCGGGCGGCAGCGGCTTCTTCTTCCGGAAGGGCAACGCCGGGAAGGCCGACACTGGGGCCGCGAAGGTAGGGAGCGCGGTTGAGAAGGCGGAGAGAGCGGCTGAGAAGACGACAAGGAATTTGCGACGCGTAAGCATCAGGACAGAACCTCGCCGGGCTATGCCGGTTCTCCGGGTAGGTGGATCGCCATCTCGTCTTCAGGGCGCACGTCCTCGTTGATGACGGGCAGGCTGGGAAGATTATCGGTACGGCCCGCCTCTTTGACGACGGCGTTAGCGTGGTCGAGGACCTCTTCGACGGTCATGGTGTACATCTCGCGGCCGTTATCGTAGCCGGATTGGATCGCGTGCTGAAGGTAGCGGCCGGCAGTCTGGGCTGCGAGGTAGTCGGTGATGACGTAGCCAGTGCGGCGCTTCTGCTCCACCCACGCCAGATTCGGCATGGCGATCCAGACGGGCTTGCCGTTAACGGCGAAGCGGATATCGGTGGCGTCGGCGTGGCGGGTGGCGATAGCGACGACGGTCCCCTTCCATTTGCAGTGGAGGTCTTCGCCGGTCCAGCGGTCGGTCACTTTGAAGTCTTCATACATGGTTGTTTCCAGCTTAGTTCAGCCGCGACGGATGGGCAAGGCATTCGTGGGCGCATGCTGACTCGGCTCGATAAGGGAAGGCTTCGGCGCTGATTTCAAATACCGAGTTCAGTGCGGATGGCATTGGCTATTGCGTCGGCGTGGTGGCGCATCAGGGGCTCCGATTCGGCTTCGATCATAACGCGTGCAAGAGCTTCGGTGCCGCTGTAGCGGATAACGACGCGGCCCGAGTCGGCGAGTTCTTTTTCTGCGGCTGCAATGGCGGCGCACACGGTCGGAATGGTGTCGAGGGGTTTTTTTTCGCGCACTTTAACATTGACGATGACCTGCGGGAAGACCTTGAGATCGGCGACGAGTTCGCTGAGGGATCTGCCGCTGCGGTGGACGATATCCAGCAAAAGCAGTGCCGTAAGAAGGCCGTCGCCGGTGGTGCTGCGGCCGCTGAAGATGATGTGGCCGGACTGTTCGCCGCCAAGGGCTGCGCCAGTGGCGAGCATCTGCTCCAGGACATACTTGTCGCCGACGTTGGCGCGGAGCATCTGGATGTTGCTGCGCTTGAGAGCGGCTTCGAGGCCCATGTTGGACATGGTGGTGGCGACTATGGTGTCGTTGGCCAGCAGGCCGCGGGCTTGCAGGTCGCGAGCGGCGAGGAGCAGAACCGCGTCGCCGTTGACCACATTGCCGTGCTCGTCCGAGAAGAGGGCGCGGTCGGCATCGCCGTCGAAGGTGATGCCCATGGAGGCGTTGTGTTGTTTCACCTGCGCGGCGACGGTCTCGGGGTGAAGCGCGCCGCAGCCTTCGTTGATGTTGCGGCCGTTGGGGCTGGCGTGGATAATGATGACCTCGCCGCCGAGGTCCGAGAAGAGCTGCGGCGCGACGGACGACGCGGCTCCATTGGCGCAGTCGATGACGATGCGGTGACCGTCGAGCGAGAGGCCAGGAACAGCGGCGAGAAGGAAGCGGACATACTCGGCGCGGTCGGCTTCGTGGACGGCGGGAGGGATGGTCTGCCGCGGAGGTGCGGTGTTGGCGGCGAGCTGTCGGAAGATCTCGTCTTCGATGGCGAGCTCGGTCGCGTCGGGGAGCTTGTAGCCATCGGGACCAAAGAGCTTGATGCCGTTGTCCTGCCAGGGATTATGCGAGGCGGAGATAACGACACCAGCGGCGAAGCCGTGCGTGTGCGCGAGGAAGGCGATGGCGGGGGTAGTGATGACGCCGGCGCTCTCGACCGAGCCTCCTCCTGCATCAAGCCCGGCGGTGAGCGTAGCTGCGATCCAGTCGCTCGATTCGCGAGTGTCCATGCCAAGAAGGATGCGAGGCGTAGTTGTCTTGGCCGAAAGAGTTTTGGCGAGGGCGAGGCCGATGGCATAGACAGTGGGTGCATCGAGGGGGGACTGGCCGGCGACAGCGCGAATGCCGTCGGTTCCAAAGAGCTTCTTCATGAGTTACTTCTCCGTAGCGATTGGTTCGTCTGATTTTGATCTGGTTACGGTTGCTTCAAGGGTGCCCTGGGAGAGCCTTGTGCGGATTGTGTCGCCGGGGTTGGTGTTTTCGGTGGAGCGCAAAAGTGTGCCGTCTGCTGCGTAGACGAGAGCGTAGCCGCGAGAGAGCACAGCGAGAGGCGAGAGAGCTTCGAGGCGTGCTGAGGCTCGGTTGACGCGGCCCTGTTGTATGACAATTGTCTGCGTGGAGGCGCGCTGCAGACGATCCTCTGCTCTTTGCAGGCGGCGTTGCGCATTGGTGATGCGAACTTCGATGTTCTGACGGCGGAGGCGATCCGTGAGGAGCGCGAGATGTTGTGCAGGCGTGCGGAGGCGGCGCTGAGCGGCCGAGGCGAGGCGAAGATGCAACTCGTCGAGGCGCTGGTCGCGGCGGCTGACGGCGTCGCGCAGGCGGATGAGCACGGACTCCGCTGAGAGTCGTGCGTAACGCTGACGGGCATGCATGAGCTGATAGCGACCTGCGCGGTGGCCTCGTTGCACGAGGGACTGGACGCGCTCTTCGATGCGGTGCTGCGCCGCCGTGACGAGTTCGGCAGCGGCTGATGGCGTCGGGGCGCGGAGGTCGGCGACGAAGTCTGCAATGGTGAAGTCGGTCTCGTGGCCAATAGCGGAGACGATGGGAAGCTCTGAGGCGGCGATGGTGCGGGCGAGGACTTCGTCGTTGAAGCAGGCAAGGTCTTCCATGGAGCCGCCGCCCCTGGCGATGACGATGAGGTCTGCTCTATCGGGATGCGCGTTGAACCAGCGAATGCCGGCGGCGACTGAGCCGGGGCTTGCAGTGCCCTGCATGGTTGCGGGATAGACGAGGAGGTTGAGGCGGGCGTGGCGGCGGCGGACGACGGTGACAATGTCGCGGATGACGGCGCCGGTGGGCGAGGTGATGATGCCGATGCACTTGGGGAAGGCAGGGAGCGGACGCTTGCGGTCGGCGTCGAAGAGGCCTTCTGCAAGGAGGCGGGCTTTGAGCTGCTCGAAGGCAAGCTGGAGCGCGCCGGTGCCGCGAGGCTCCATGGTCTCGGCGATGAGCTGTAGCTGGCCGCGGCTCTCGTAGATGGAGATGCGGCCACGGACCAGGACAGCAAGACCATCAGCAGGGCGGAAGCGCAGGAGCTGCGCCTGCCTGCGGAAGAGAACGACGGGGAGTTGAGCTTCGCCGTCCTTGAGGGTGAAGTAGATGTGGCCTGAGGGAGCGGGGCGGCAGTTGGAGATCTCGCCTTCGACCCAGAGGTCGGTGTAGTTGGTTTCGACCTGCTGGCGGATGTCGGTGACGAGGGCGCGGACGGTCCAGATGCGGCGCTCGGAAGAGATGGCGGTGCCGGCTGGCGTGGCCCGGCGTTTGGATGGAGCGGATGAGGGTGGGGGCGAGCTTGCTGGATGGTTGGACGAAGAGGCAGGTGCGTCGGTGGTAAAGAAGAGGTCCGGCTGGGTGGAGTTGCTCGCTGGGAGCGGTGGGGACAACCGCTTGCTGGAGCGGGGCTTTGCCTTGCGGGCACGCAGGCTTGCCAGGGTCGGCGGGTTGTCTTCCCTCTCGGACATACCGCCTGAGTCTAGCATCGCGCGATGCCACCGGGCGCGCAGGAGAGCGTCGTACCGATTGGGCGTCAGCGGCGGAGACGATCGACGACCCAGAGAAGCAGGCTGAGGACAACGCTCAGCAGAATGCAGGTTGCAAGGGGAAAGGAGACCGACCATCCCCTGCCGCGCCAGGATAGATCTCCCGGCAGACGACCAAGCGGCAAATGCAGACGACCGAGGCCCAGGACAACGAGACCGGCGACAACGAGCAGAAGACCCAGGAAGAGGAGGGTGCGACCAAGATCAGGCATGGACCTTGAGGGTTACGCGATCGCCAGCATAGCAGCGGCTTCGCGGAGAAGTTCTGCAGGCTGGCACGGTTTGGTGAAGATGCCTACAGTGCGGTCAAGCTTACTGGCTTGTTCGCGCACACTCTTCAGGTTGGAGTAAAACCCGGTGAGCATGATGACGCGGCAGGCAGGTTGTTCTTCTGTGATGTCGGACAAGAGGGTGAGTCCATCCCGACCGGGCATCGTGACATCACAGAGAAGCAGATGAGGGTTGAACTCGCGGGCAAATACAAGCGCTTCATCAGCGGAGTACGCGGCCCGGGCCTCAAAGCCGCTCTTGCTGAAGACCAGCGCGAGAGTATCGGCAACTAAACGATCATCGTCGACGATCAGAACGCGTTGCATTGTGGTCTCCTTGTGATTCGGTCCAAGAGGCCTGAACACTTCCCTGATTGACTTTGAGAGTAGGCCGAAGAGAGCGTGTTGTCTAATGAAAATACTGCTTATTTTGTGGATTAAATCCCAGTAGACGTTGACTCTCTGGCCTCTCGGCAAGAAGTACCGAGAGCTGAGAAGATTTTGGCCTGTGCTCAAGGAGATTTCGCTGCGAGAGCGCGAGGGCTCGCTCTGGTATGGTGGACGAAAGCTGCTGCTGAGACAGGATGGAAGGAAACTTACTCTTGCACGTCGTCGCCTTTATCGCCGGAATGTTCTGCTGTCTCGGGGTTGCGCTGGACGCCTTCCAGACGATCATTCTGCCGCGACGTCCGTCAGGCCGGTTTCGGATTACGCGGCTGTTCTTCATGGCGACGTGGACGCCGTGGGTCGCGTTTGCAGACCGGACGCGCAATAAGAACATGCGGGAGCAGATCTACAGCGTGTATGGGCCGCTGTCACTGCTGCTGCTGTTGTTGCTGTGGGCGATCCTTCTGATCTCCGGCTTCGGGATGTTTTATTTTTCGATGCGGTCTCCATTTGGCGACGCGATGATGGGGCACAGCGCAGGTGCATGGGCGCAGTTCGGCACGGACCTGTATGTGAGCGGCACTACGCTGTTTACGCTGGGGTTAGGCGATGTCGTGCCGCACAGCCTGTGGGCCCGGGCGCTGATTATCTTTGAGTCCGGCATGGGCCTGGGGTTTGTCGCGCTGGTGATCGGCTACCTGCCGGTGTTGTATCAGGCGTTTTCGCGTCGAGAGGTGAGTGTTGCGCTGCTGGACGCACGCGCGGGCTCTCCGCCGAACGCCGCGGAGCTGCTGCGGCGGCATGGCTTCGAAGGCGGCGAAGAGGCGTTGACGACGTTGCTGGTGGAGTGGGAGCGATGGGCTGCGGAGATCCTGGAGTCGCATATCTCGTACCCGATTCTGTGCTACTACCGGTCGCAGCACGATAGCCAGAGCTGGCTGTCGGCGCTGGTGGCGATACTGGATACGTGTGCGCTGCTGATCTCGGTGATCGAGGGAACCCCGTCACGGCAGGCGCAGCTGACGTTTGTGATGGCGCGACATGCGCTGATCGATGTAGGAAGTGTCTTCCATGTTCAGGAGCGTGAGGCGTGGAAGCAGGCGACCGAGGCCGACCGGCTACCGGCAGCGGAGTTCAACCAGCTGTGCGATGCGCTGGGGGAGAACCATCTGCGGCTGTGCGGCGATCCGGCGGCGGCGAAGCGGCTGCGCACCATCCGGGCGCTGTATGAACCGCATGCCTTCGCGCTGGCCGAGTATCTCCGAATGCCTCTGCCGGTGTGGGTGACGGCGCCGAAGGAGAACGATCAATGGCGCATGCTGACCAAGCTGCGGACCGATGCGGGCGCGGTGCTGGCCGGCGGTAAAAGCCACATCAGCGACCGAGGCGCATTTCTTCACGACGAGGAGCACGGGCGCTAAGGCTACCCCTTATGGCTGCCGCAAAAGCGATGGGAACAACACCTTTGGCTCGACTTAAAGACGAAAGGGTGCCGAGGCCGCAGCCCAGGCACCCCTTGATGGCAAGGGAATGATCCGAGAGACTACTGCTGCTGCGCTGCCGGGCCGGCGGGCGCAGGGTTCAGCTTCTGCGCGGCTAACAGACCGGCTGGGCCCTTGGCGTCCTTGTCCTTGAGCTGCGCGTAGATCTTCTTCGCCAGTTCGGGCTTGCTCTGAGACTCGTAGAGCTCTGCAAGCTGTAGCTGAGCGAGACCGGGCGGCACGGTGTTCGTGGGCTTCGCGGTCAGCTCGTTGTAGAGATCGATAGCCTGCGGATCGCGGCCGGTCTGACGATAGAGTTGCGCGAGCGACAGCTTGGCAAGCGCGGCGAGGTCGCCATTCCATCCGCCGGCAACCTGCTTGAGCGTGCTCTCGGCAGGACCGTTCTGGCCCTCCTCCATATAGGTGAGGCCGCCGAAGTAGCGGGCGACCTTGCCATCGGGGGTCATACTGTATTTGTCGGCGACGCCCATAAACAGCTCATTGGCTGCCTTGGCGCGGTCGGTGACCGAGGCGAAGGTCTTGATGCCAGGCGGCACAGCCTGACCGGCCGCGGCCAGCGGCGTCTGGTAAGCCTGCAT
>Ga0302324_100026817_pt1 | contig 10998 bp, 10 predicted proteins | sample Palsa_T0_1_FD_201949 | JGI IMG/M metagenome (GOLD analysis project Ga0302324, IMG submission 201949) | Peat permafrost microbial communities from Stordalen Mire near Abisko, Sweden - Palsa_T0_1 | ecosystem: Environmental > Terrestrial > Soil > Palsa > Peat permafrost | place: Sweden: Abisko...
GCGACCCTGCCGGTAAGCGCACCGGCACGCGCGACAACACGCCCGCGGTGATCCACACCGAGCTCGTGCCGGGCGAGACCGTCGAGATCACGGTCGCTGCGAAAGGCGGAGGGTCGGAGAACAAGTCGATGTTCGCCATGTTGAACCCATCGGACTCCGTGGCCGACTGGGTGGTCGAGGTCGTCCCAGAAATGGGCGCGGGCTGGTGTCCTCCGGGGATGCTCGGCGTCGGCATCGGGGGCAGCGCCGAGAAGGCCATGCTGCTCGCGAAGAAGTCGCTCATGGATCCCATCGACATGCCTGAGCTGCTGGCGCGCGGACCCGCCAACCGCCTGGAGGAGCTGCGGGTCGAGATTTATCGGCGCGTCAACGATCTCGGCATCGGTGCCCAAGGGCTCGGCGGCCTCACCACCGTGCTCGACGTGAAAGTGCTCGACTACCCCACGCACGCCGCCTCGTTGCCGGTGGCCGTCATTCCGAACTGCGCCGCCACGCGCCACGCGCATTTCACGCTGGACGGCACCGGACCCGCGGTGCTCGTCCCGCCCGATCTTGCGCAATGGCCGAAGGTCACCTGGAAACCCGACGCGCAGGCGCGCCGCGTGTCGCTCGATACCTTGACCCGCGCAGAGATCGCCACTTGGAAGGCGGGCGAACGGTTGCTGTTGTCGGGGAAGCTCCTGACCGGCCGCGACGCCGCGCACAAGCGCATCTGCGCGCTGCTCGAAGCGGGAAAGCCGTTACCCGACGGCCTCGATTTCCGCGATCGAGTGATCTATTACGTCGGGCCGGTCGATCCGGTCGGTGCAGAGATCGTGGGCCCGGCGGGACCGACCACGGCCAATCGCATGGATCGCTTCACCGACACCATGCTCGGCAAGGCGGGCTTGCTCGCCATGGTAGGCAAGGCCGAGCGCGGCCCGGAAACCATCGAATCCATTCGCCGCCATCGCTCGGCTTATCTCATCGCGGTGGGCGGCGCCGCGTTCCTGGTCTCCCAGGCGATTCGGGCGAGCCGCGTGGTCGGCTTTGCCGAGCTCGGCATGGAAGCGGTGTACGAGTTCGACGTGCGCGACATGCCGGTGACGGTGGCCGTGAGCTCGCAGGGTGAGTCGGTGCACGACTCCGGACCGCCGGCCTATCGCGGAAAGTTTGCGGGCATACCCGTCACGGTTGGCTAGTACTTGACGCTGCAGCCGTAGGGTCGCGTCACGGGATGTGCGACCGGTTGATTGTCGACGACGGCCAGCATGGCTTCCTTCAGATACGGCTCGGCCTTGGGAATGTCCGACACCTCAGGTGTGGCGATGTTGTCGATGCCGCCCATATAGCGCAGCTCGCCCTTGGCGTCGATCACGAACATGTGCGGCGTGGTCTTGGCATGGTAGAGCCGCCCCACGCTTCCCGACGGATCGAGGAGTACGGCGGTGGGAACGGCGTGGCGCGTCTTGGTGAGTTGATCGGCGCCTGAGCCGTCGACGTAGCCCTGCTTACCGGGCGCGGAGGAGATCACCGATAACCACACCACGCCATGCTCGCGGGCGAGCGATTGCAGGCTTTGCATGTTGCCGCTCTCGTAGTGCTTGCGTGTGAACGGGCAGTCCGCATTGGTCCATTCGAGCACCACCACCTTGCCACGATAGTCGGCGAGATGGCGCATCTGGCCCTGGCTGTCGACGGTACTGAAATCCGGGGCGGGTTGCCCGACCTGGGGCTCATCGGCGGCCGGCGTCGCCGTACCAGCCACGAAAAGCCCGAAGAGCGAGAAGGCCGCCAGTCGTCCGAGATTAAGGGTTCGCATGGGCGAATTAGTACGTGCGGCGGCCCGGTTGGTTCCCGGCACGGCCGGCGGGTGCAATCCTGGCAGTTTTCCGGTCCGCGGTTTAGAGTACGCGCCTTTCCGAAAGAAACCCCTGTGGATTCAGAGTGATGCGCTTTCAGACCGAGTTCGACGTGATCGTGGTGGGAGGCGGCCATGCGGGCACCGAGGCGGCGCTTGCTGCCGCCCGCATGGGGCGCCGCACGCTGCTGCTCACGCACAACATCGAGACTCTCGGCCAGATGAGCTGCAACCCGGCCATCGGCGGCATCGGCAAGGGCCATCTCGTCAAGGAAATCGACGCGCTCGGCGGCGTCATGGCACTGGCCGCGGATGCGGCAGGCATCCAGTTTCGCACGCTCAATGCGAGCAAGGGTCCGGCGGTGCGCGCGACCCGCGCCCAGGCCGATCGCCAGCTCTACAAGCGCGCGGTGCGCCGGCGACTCGAGACGCAACCGAATTTGTGGCTGTTTCAGCAGGAGGTCGCCGACCTGCGCTTGGCAGAGCACCACATCGTCGGCTGCGTGACTTTGAGCGGCATCGAGTTTAGCGCGCGCAACGTGGTGCTCACCGTGGGCACGTTTCTCGGGGGCCGCATTCACGTCGGGCTCGAAAGCCATTCCGGCGGCCGCGCGGGCGATCCGCCCTCGCTCGCGCTCGCTTCGCGGCTGCGTGAGCTGCCGCTCCAGGTCGGCCGGCTGAAGACGGGCACGCCGCCGCGCATCGATGGCCGCAGCATCGACTACGCGGGCCTCTCCGAGCAGCACAGCGACGATCCGCGGCCGATATTCTCCTACCTCGGCACACGCGCCCAGCACCCGCGGCAGATCCCCTGCCACATCACGGCGACCAACGAGCGCACCCACGACATCATCCGCGGCGCGAGTACGCGTTCGCCCATGTTCACCGGCCTGATCGGGGGCGTGGGACCGCGCTATTGTCCCTCCGTCGAGGACAAAGTCGCGCGCTTCGCGGACCGCGCCGCGCACCAGATCTTCATCGAGCCCGAGGGTCTCGATACGCACGAGGTGTATCCGAACGGCATCTCGACCAGTCTGCCGTTCGACGTGCAAGTTGATTTCGTGCGTACCATTCGCGGGCTCGAGAACGCACACATCACGCGCCCCGGCTACGCCATCGAGTACGATTTCTTCGATCCCCGGGGCCTCAAGGCGAGCCTGGAGAGCAAGTTCATCGGCGGCTTGTTTCTCGCCGGCCAGATCAATGGCACCACGGGCTACGAAGAGGCGGCGGCGCAGGGTCTGCTCGCGGGCATCAATGCGGCGCTCGCAAGCGCCGCCCGAGAGCCCTGGTGCCCGAAGCGCAGCGAGGCCTATATCGGCGTGCTGGTCGACGACCTGGTCACGCGCGGCGCGCCGGAGCCCTACCGCATGTTCACCAGCCGCGCCGAGTACCGCCTGTCATTGCGCGAAGACAACGCGGATCTGCGTCTGACGACGCTGGGTCGCGAGATGGGGTTGGTCGACGACGAGCGATGGGAGTTCTTCGCGCGCAAGCGCGACGCCGTGTCCGGCGAGCTCGCGCGTCTCTCAAGCGTGCTGGTACGGCCCGGGGATGTGGATGCCGCCCTGCTCGCGAAGCTCGGGCAACCGCTCTCGCGCGAATCGCATGCGCTCGAGCTTTTACGCCGTCCCGAGATCGGGTACGACGATCTTACGGTCGCTGCGTCCGCCGACGCCGCCGCGTTGGATTGGCTCGGCGACGCGCGGCTTGCCGAGCAGGTGAAGCTGCAGGTGGACGTGCAGGCGAAGTACTCGGGCTATCTGAAGCGCCAGAGCGAGGAGATCGACCGCCGTACGCGCCATGACGATCTGGCCTTGCCGGCGGACATGGACTACGGGGCGGTGAGCGGGTTGTCGAACGAGGCGCGCCAATCTCTGCAGGCGGTTCGGCCACAGACACTGGGACAGGCAGCACGAATTCCCGGGCTGACGCCCGCGGCCGTCTCGCTTCTCCTGGTGCATCTCAAGAAACGCGACCGCGCCGCTTGAGGCGCGCGGCCGCGTCCGAGTGGCATTTTCGCCTCTCAATCTTTAACATCAGCGCTCCCAAGGGAGCCCTCCCGCTCGGAGAATTGAATGTTTCGTCGACCGAATGTTCTCGCATGGGTTGCAGCTGCAACGACCGTGGGCTTCAGCTTGGCGCACTCAGCGCACGCCGCGGGCGATGCGGCGGCCGGCGATCCGGTCGCCGGCCAAAAGAAGTTCTACACCTGCTATGGCTGCCACGGGGTGGAGACGTATAAGAACGCCTATCCGGACTACAGCGTGCCGGAGCTGCGCCATCAGAACTCGGCATATATCATTTCGGCGCTCCACGAGTACAAGTCCGGACAGCGGCCGCATCCGACCATGCACGCGCAGGCCTCCTCACTCTCCGATCAAGATATCGAGGACATCGCCGCGTATCTACAGGGCCCCGAGCCGGTAAATCCGCCCGCACCGACCGGCACCCCGCCCCAGCAGGCCACGGCGTGCGTCGCCTGTCACGGCGTCAATGGACTCGGCGTAGCGGCGCCGCTCGATCCCAAGCCGCCGATACTCGCCGGACAGCACGAGGATTATCTCGTCGAGGCGCTCAAGTCCTATAAGAACAAGCGCCGCCAGAACGTGGTCATGAACGGCATGGCGCAACTCCTCGCCACGGAACACGATATCGAGATCGTCGCCGACTACTTCGCGCATCAACCCTCGCCCCTCGAGACGGCCACTACGGAGAGCAAGTAGCGACCGCCGCGGCGCGTTAGCGCACCGAGCTCAAGAATTCGGCGAAAGCGCGGTAATACGCCTCGCGGTTCTGCCAGCGGGCGAAGCTGCCGCCTTCGTCCGTCGCCTTGAGATACCAGACCGTCCGATTGCGCACGCGCAGCCGAAGCACGAGCTGATCCGACTGCGCCAACGGCACGCCGCGGTCATTTTGGCCGTGTGCGATCAGCACCGGACGGGTGATGCGCTCCGCATTGATCAACGGTGAAATGCGCCGCAGAAACAACCGGTCGTCGGCATCGCGCTCATCGCCGTACTCCTCGCGTGCCGCGCCGCGTGTCTCGGGCGCCGTGCTGCCCACGAACGCGATGAAGTCCGTGATCGGCGCCATGGCGACGGCGCCCCGCAGCCGCTCGCCGTAATTCACCAGCGCGGCGAGCGCCATGTAGCCGCCGTAGCCCGCACCGGACACGATCACATGCGTCTTGTCGAAGCGGCTGTCGAGCGCGAGCCACACGAGCAGCGCGCCTATGTCCTTGATCGCGTCCTCGCGCTGATCGCCGCGTGCGAGCGCGCCGAAGGTCTTGCCGTAGCCGGAGGAGCCGCGCACGTTCGGTGCCAGCACGGCGAAGCCGAGCTCGTTGACGACGTATTGGATCCAGGGATCGAAGGTCGGCCGGAATCGCGCGTCCGGCCCGTCGTGCAGAACGATGAGCACGGGATGCGCCCCGGGGCTCGCCGGCTCGTAGATATAAAGAGGCAGCTCGCGCGACTTACCATCGAGGCGGTCGAAGGTGGGAAACTGCGTGAGGCGCGGCAGCACGAACTTCGTGCGGTTGAGCGGTCCCGGCTCGCTCGCAGTCCAGGGCTCCAGCCGATTGGCGGCGAAGTCGAGCACGTAGGCGTCGCGCGGCTGAATGGCGGTGGCAAGGCCGAACAGCAGACGCTTGCCGTCGGGATCGAAGCTCAAGGAGTCCACCATGCCCGGCGCCGGCAATCGTGGCGGGACGAGATCCTGGTGAGCCCGCAGATCGAGGAGATTCAGCTTGTCTGCACCTCCCTCGTCGGTGACGTAAGCGAGGTAGTGACCGTCCCTGGAAAGCGCGAATTGCTCGACGTCGACGTCGCTACGGCTGGAGATGTCGCTTTTCTCGGCGGTGAACAGATTCACGTAACGCAGCCGCGCGTGGTCGCCGTCACGATTCGAGATGAAGTACACGCCGGTGCCGTCGCGCGAGAACTTTGCGTTCGCAATGGCGCCCTTCGCGGCGGAGGGCTCGACCTCGCGCTTCTGTCCCGTGGCGAGGTCGAGGATATAGAGGGACTCCTCGTACGCCGAGACACGCCGGCGCAGCAACAGCTTGCGGTCGTCCGGCGACCAATCGAGCGGATCCGCGCATTCGTTACCCGCCGCGAGACGCGGCAGCGCCCCGCTGTCGGGATCGATGATGTCGATGTCGCAGGATCCGCTATCGCGGGCAATCACGGAGAATGCGATCTCGTGGCCGGAGGAAGACCAGAGCGCACCGCCGGCGATCGATTTGGCGTCGGTGAGCCGGCGCGCCGTCGGCTCACCGACGCGCTGATAGTAGAGCTGCGCATTCCCGTCGCTCGCCGAATCAGCCAAGTAGAAGAAGGCGTTGCGGTTGGGATCGGGCGAGAATGCCCCGCGCAGAACCGGGTCGCGTATGAACGTGATCTGCCGGAGCGCGCCGAGCGGCTGATCGATGAGGTGCAGTTCGTCGACCTCGCCGAAGCGGGTGGCGATGAGCACCTGTCCCTTGGCGGTGAATCCCTGCGGACGCGCCTCGCGGGCGCTCAAGTAGGCATCGAGTTTGTCGATCTTATCGGCCGTCAGTGCCGATTGCTCCGGAATGCCGTCCAGTACCAGGTTGCCGCGCACGATCGCGGGCGCAGACCACGCGGGAGCGGCCCACGCGACGCCGGCCGCAAGCAAGGGTGCCGCCAGCGGCGACAGGAGAAAACTCCGACTCATTTGTTCCTATGTTCCGTAACGGCGAGGATAATGGCCGGCGAGGATAATGGATAAGATGACCGGCTTCGAGCACTTACTGGATTCATTTGACGTGGGTGACATGCTCGATGACATCGCGAGCGCTGATCCCCCGGCGTATCTGCGCCGTTGTTTCGCGGAAGGATGCTCCACGCCGAGCTTGTCGTGGACGCGGGTCCAGCAGCTCGCGCTCTGCGCCATGGTACTCGATGCCATCGTCAATCATCGGGATTACGCGGGGCTCGAGCCCGAGCTGATCGCAGATTGGCGGTTGCATTACGCGCCAGCCTGCGGGCAGATGCAGCCGCTCGCCATTCTTGCCTTGCGCCGCGCGCAGGAGACCTCGCAGGCGCACGATCCGGACGCCGCGGCGGAGCTCTCCGAGCTCGAGCAGCGATTGGCACCGGGCCAACTGGCGCCGGCCCACCCGGCGGCGTAGATGAGGCGGATGCCTGAACAGCTGGGGGACGGCGTGTTCGCGGTCGACACCGAGCACGTACGACGAGAGGCCGATGCGAGCTACCTGATCGTCGAGGGCGGGCACGCGGCGTTCGTGGACACGGGCACGAACCGATCCGTGCCGAAATTGCTGGCCGCGCTCGGCGCCCTCGACATCGACGTCGAGCAGGTCGATTACGTGCTGCTCACGCATGTGCATCTCGACCATGCCGGCGGGGCGGGCGCGCTCATGGCCTCGCTGCCGCGGGCGCGTGTCGTCGTGCATCCGCGCGGCGCGCCGCACCTCGCCGATCCGGCGAAGCTCGTTGCTGCGACCAAGGCGGTTTACCGAGAGGACGTCTTCGCGGAACAGTTCGGCGACGCCGTACCGATTCCGGCGGAGCGGATCACGACGGTGACGGACGGCGAGCGCCTCTCGTTCGCCGCGCGCACGCTCGAATTTTTGCACACGCCCGGGCATGCCCTGCATCACGTCTGCATCTTCGAGCGCGACTCGCGCGAGCTGTTCACGGGCGACACCTTCGGCATCAGCTATCGGGACTTCGACACGGCCGCGGGACCTTTCATATTTACCGCCGCGACACCGTCCCAGTTCGACCCCGAGCAGCTGCGCGGCTCGGTGGCGCGCATAGCCGCTCTCGAGCCGCGATGCGCCTACTTGACGCATTATGGACGCGTCGACCCCGTTGCCAGGCTCGCGCAGGATCTCGATGCGGACATCGATGCCCTCGCACGAATCGCACGCACCACAGCCGCAGATCCCGATCGGCTGCAGCGCCTCGAGCGCGAGTTATTCGCGCATTTGTCGCGCCGATTGCAGGCGCATGGTTTCGCGGGCGACGAGACCGCGCGACACGCCTTGCTGGACGGCGACGTGGTGCTCAACGCCGCCGGACTCGATGCATGGCTCAGGCGCGGCGCTTGAGTCGCGCGCTCGCCGCCGTGGGCTTCGTGGCTGCGGCCGTGTCGTGCCCGGCGTGGCTCGCGGGTTGCGCGGCGTCAGTTCCTGCACGCGGCTCTGCGCCCGCGGCGGTGACTCCTGCCGGCCCGGCCGCCGTGTCCGATGATTTCAGGCCGCTCGTGCTGTCGCCCTTCGGCACCGCCTTCAAGGATGTTCCGGTCCCGCTCACCGAAGTGCTCGTGTTCCACCAGCCCGAGTCGCGACGGACGAGCGAGGACGCCGACTGTTTCCGGCCGAACGTGGTGGTTGCGTTTCTCGGCCGGGCGCCGGCGGATCATTTGCTGTGCTTCGATCACGATCACCTGAAAAGAATCGAGGCATCGGTCGTGCTGCCCGCAGCCGAAGCGCCCGCACTGTTCACGGCCGCCTGTACCGACTGGCGGCGAGGCAACCCGGCGAGCGCGCCCGAACCCGACGCATGCGCGGGAACTCAAGGGGATATCGCGTTCGATGCGCGCCGCACGGATGGCCCCGATGCCGCCGCGGCCACGGTTTCGATCACGCTCGTGGCCGTCCCACCGCCGTGAAGTCATTACCGTGAAGTCATTACCGTGAATAGGGACACCGAGCGCGAGCTCCTCACGGACGGCGGCGCGCAGCTCGATCTGAAGATCGATCGCGCGCGCGCCGATGCGCTGCTCGTCCTCGTCGACGAGCTGGAGATCACCAACGCGCAGTTCAACCTGACCGCCATCCGCGACCGCCTGGGGATGTTGCGCAAGCACGTGCTCGACAGCCTGAGCTTGCAGCCATTCCTCAAGGGCACGCGGATCGCCGATGTCGGCACGGGGGCGGGTTTTCCCGGCCTGCCGCTCGCCGTCGTCAATCCTGAACGGCGGTTCTCGCTCATCGAGGCTACCGCCAAGAAGGCGCGCTTCGTCGAGCGCACGGTCGAACGGCTGGGTTTGCGTAACGTCGAGGTCGTCAATGAGCGCGCCGAGCGGTTCCGGCCGCTGGAGCCTTTCGATAGCATCCTCGCGCGGGCCCTGTCCTCGCTGTCGGATTTCGTCGCCTACGCGGGCCATCTGTGTGCCCCGGACGGTCGACTCTTGGCGATGAAGGGCAAGCGGCCGGACGAAGAGATCTTTGCGCTGCCGAAATCGTTCCGGGTGGTTGCAGTGCACCGGATCAAGCTGCCGGGGCTGGACGACGAGCGTCATATTGTGGAACTCTCCCCGGCGGGACGGGGATCTGCGATGGGGCCAAAGGCGAGCACCAGATGAAGCGAGTCATTGCCGTCGCGAACCAGAAAGGCGGGGTCGGCAAGACCACGACTGCCGTGAATCTCGCCGCCTCGCTCACGGCCACGAAGCGTCGTGTGCTGCTCATCGACCTCGATCCGCAGGGCAACGCCACGATGGGCTGCGGAATCGAGAAGAACTCGCTGACTCGCACCAGCTGCGACGTGCTGCTCGGGGACTGCGCCGCCACCGAGGCGCTGGTCGCGGTGGAGTACGGCGGCTTTCAGCTCATGCCCGGCAACCAGGACTTGACCGCGGCCGAGGTGCGGTTGCTGACCATGATGGCCGGGCGCGAGTTCAAGCTGCGCAATGCCTTGAAGCCCATTCGTGAGGACTACGATGTCATCCTCATCGATTGCCCTCCCTCGCTCAATATGCTGACGTTGAATGCGCTGGTCGCGGCCGATTCCGTGATGGTGCCGATGCAGTGCGAGTACTACGCGCTCGAGGGCTTGAGCGCTCTGGTGCAGACCATCGATCAGATCAAGGGCAGCATCAATCCCGAGCTCGAGATCGAGGGCCTGTTGCGCACAATGTTCGATCCGCGCAATAACCTCGCGAACGAGGTGTCCGCGCAGCTCGTCGAGCACTTCGGCGACAAGGTGTTCCGCACCCTGATTCCGCGCAATATCCGCCTGGCCGAAGCGCCGAGCTTCGGCAAGCCCGCCTTGTTCCACGACAAGGAATCGCGCGGCGCCCTGGCCTATCTCGCGCTCGCCGGAGAAATGATCCGCCGCGACGAAGTGCCGACGGCTCCCTTAGAATCTAAAGTCTCGTCCCCCGGAATCCAGGAATGACCGGCAAAAAGCCGTCTCTCGGCCGCGGCCTCGCGGAGCTCTCGCCCTTGATGGCGCGCAAGGCCGCAACGATCGAACAAGATGCGCCCCAGGCGGTTGGCGATCGAATCGCCACTCTGCCGCTTGATTTGCTGCAGCGAGGCAAATACCAGCCGCGGCTCGACATGCGGCCCGAGACGCTGAACGAGCTGGCACAATCGATCAAGGCGCAGGGCGTCATGCAGCCCATCGTGGTGCGCCCGCTGCACGGTCGCAATCCGGGCGAATCGCAGCGCTACGAGATCATCGCGGGCGAGCGGCGTTGGCGCGCCGCGCAGATGGCGGGGCTTGCGGAGATTCCGGCGATCATCCGGGAGGTGGCCGACGAGGCCGCGGTCGCGATGGCTCTCATCGAGAACATCCAGCGCGAGGACTTGAATCCGCTGGAGGAGGCGCGCGCGCTTTCGCGTCTGATCGAGGAGTTCGGCCTCACCCATCAGTCGGCCGCCGAGGCGGTCGGACGATCGCGGGCGGCGGTGAGCAACCTGCTGCGGCTGATGGAGCTGGCTGACGAGGTCAAGCAGCTCTTGGAGCAGCGCAGCATCGAGATGGGCCACGCGCGAGCGCTGCTGTCGCTGACCTCGCGGCGCCAGCAGATCGAGGTGGCCGGTCTGGTCGCCAAGAAGGCACTGTCGGTGCGTGATACCGAGGCGTTGGTCAGGCGGCTCACGAGCCCGGCCGCGGGAAATGCCGCGCCGAGCCCCACCCCGGATCCCGACATCCATCGGCTGGAGCTCGAGCTGGCGGACAAGCTCGGTGCCCGCGTTATGTTTCAACACACGGCTTCCGGCAAGGGAAAGCTGGTCGTGACCTACAACAGCCTCGATGAGCTCGAGGGCATTTTGGCGCACATCACCTGAATTCACCTTGATGCAGTAGGTCGGCCTCTCTATAATTCGCCCGCTCTTTTGATGGGCGACGGCTCATATGTGTAAATCGGGA
>Ga0302324_100026819_pt1 | contig 10997 bp, 8 predicted proteins | sample Palsa_T0_1_FD_201949 | JGI IMG/M metagenome (GOLD analysis project Ga0302324, IMG submission 201949) | Peat permafrost microbial communities from Stordalen Mire near Abisko, Sweden - Palsa_T0_1 | ecosystem: Environmental > Terrestrial > Soil > Palsa > Peat permafrost | place: Sweden: Abisko...
TGGACAATCTCGAAGGCAACGCGCTGCTGCACCCACTGACGACCCCGATCGTTGAGGTCAATGACGATTGCACCAAGGCCCGTGGCGTCTGGTGGTCGCTCGGGATCGAGGGGCTGTCCATCTACCGCGAGCAGCCGATGGCGATCTGGACGATCGGGATGGTTGCCGGCGCCAACATCAAGGAGGACGGCGAATGGAAGATCCTGACCATGGCCTGGTGGCAGCGGACCACCAAGGCGGAATTTCATGCCGGTTGGGTTGACAGCATGGTTCCGACCAACACCCGCCCCCCGCTGACGCCGGAACAGGACCGAGCGTTCCTCGGCAAGTACGCCTACTGGAAGGACGAGGCCAGAAAGCCGGCTCCAGAGCCACCTCACAAGAACACCTGGGATGAGTTTCCCGACGAGGCAGATGAGAACTGGCGATACGTCAACCTCGCTCCACAGGATCGGCCGACAGCAAGTCAACCCGGATACCCCCAGCATCGCGAACGGATGGGGGCGACTCCGTCCGATCAGGATACGTAGGATGGGGGATCAGCGCTGAGGAAGGGCCGGTAGCAAGGAGACCAGACAGGGCTGCTCCTCAACGGGGAGCGAGGCAGTCCTGGTCCCGTGGCATGCCTTAGCCGGCGGGCAAGCGGGTTGGGCCCGGTCAGCAGAGCCTCGCGTGCAGCACGACTGCTGCGAGCCCTGACTATCGGACGTCGATCGACGGCGCTATGCGGCCGTTCAAGCCCGCCTGCAGTACGCGCGACCGTCAGCCAATATTGGGGTGCATTATGTGTACAAAAGGGGTCGACTTGCATTCTCCGACAGCTTTTGGCCGCCCACGTTGATGTTGTCGTCACTGCGCCAAGTTATGATGCCCACCGATGAGGACTCCGGATCCACGCCGCTTTCTTTCACGGACAGGTTGCATGCTCGTGTGCCTCGTCGCATCGCTCACCTACGGACTCATTGGTGCTTGGCTGCCCGCGCCCGCTGTTGGGTCTCCCCCGCCCTGCCCCTTTGTCGACGACCACTTCTGGTCGACGTCACCGCCAGGCGCGCCGGTCACTGAGCCAACCGTGCTTGGGGAGCAGGTGTGTTTGGTCTTGGGCGGCGTAGAGCGTCCAACGGGCCCGTCAGGGAGGTACTCAATGTTGCTCTTTTGGGGAGACGGGACATCATCCACGCTCCGGTCCCTCTCGCGAGTTGCTCACGTCTACCGTCATGTCGGCACGTTCAATCTCTCGCTCAAATTCATCTCCGACGGCAAGGTCGTCGGACAGGACGAAGGCGGCAGCCCAATTATCGTGCAGCGACAGCGCAGGACAGTGCTCCCCGTCGCCCCCGGCCTTAGCATGGTCGACCTTAACGCCGTTGGCATGCCATTCATCGGAGACGGAACGGTGAGCAGACCCGTCATCAGTGCGGACGGACGCTATATCGCGTGGGTCTATGACCACGATCATGGCAACGTCGTCGGGGATTACGGGCTCGTCTGGCGGGATCTGACGACCGGCCAGACCATCCAATGGCGAGGCATCTATCCGTACTCGCTTTCAATGTCCGGCAACGGGCGCCATCTCGCTTACACAGCCGCCGCGGCAACCGCTTCGGATGGCGACGTCACTGGCGTCAACATATGGCTACTGGACACCACGACCGGGACGCGCAAAGTGATAAACCGCTTGACGTCGGGTCAGATCGCTGGAGGTGATAGTAACAGCGTCAACGTCAGCGCCGACGAAGACTATATTGTGTTTGATTCTGATTCGCGCACGTTGGCGCCGGACGGCGTCACGAGGAGCTGCCCCAGCGGTGTACTGAGTTGTGGCCCTTGGGATGTCTATCTTTACAATCGTCAAACTCAGAGGCTTGAAGCGGTGCCGCTGGTTGCTGCATTGAAGGGACCCGCAGGTATCACATTTCCTGTGGTGTCAGGCGACGGCGGCGTGGTCGCCTTCCGCGCGCAAGGTGTCGGCCCTAACGGTGCAATCTATCTCTGGTTCACGCAGGCGGGTGTCGTGCGCCCCGTAACAGTTGATGCGGCTGACCAGGGATTCGTCACATCGGGCCAGGTTCTTGCCATTTCCGAGGCTGGCAATGTGCTCGCTTCCGCGCTGAACGGCGACGCCGTGGCCCTAGGCGGGACGAGCGGGCCAGACACCCTCGAATGGCAATTCCCGACCTCAGGCAACCCCTACGAAGACAGTGTCGCCCTATCGGAGGATGGCGACGCAATGGCGATCTTGGGCCCGCCCGGACCAGCTGGCTGGGGTCAGTGGCCTGTGTGGCAGGTGCAGCTGCCGGCTGGCCAACTATCCCTTGCGTCTTTGCCTCCGATCGTACCCGGCCTCGCCCCAGAGGCAACATCAGGCGGGATGGCGGATGACAGCGTTTCAATGAGCGCCGACGGCTCGAAAGTCGTCGCGGTGGCTTGCTCACTCGGTGACGCGCGCGCTACCGATTCGACGCAGAGCTGCCCGGGTCGTACCGATGTCTTCCTTTGGCAGCCAGCAGCGTTCGCCGCAGCCTCATGGGACGCGACTGGGTGACCGTCGCGGTGGGGCCGAGCGAAGCCGTTGGCCGCAACGTCCGCGCAAGTGAGCCAGACCTCCGCGACCAAGAACCAGCATCTCCTTCCATGTTGAGGAGAACCGGGATCAGCCCCGAAACAGAGGGGGAGAAGCGGTCGCCGTGCGTTTGCGTTAGGTAGCAAGACGCGGCATCGGCAGACGCGCGGGTTGGCCTTCACGTAAGACCTGGCAACCGGCCGTCCCTAACCGGCCGGTCAGTCGCGGACCGTCGCAGGTGCCGGCTCGAGGACTAGCCGCCACGGCACCACGACGTTAGTAAGCGGCTCGGGCGGCGGATCCGTGAGCGCGATCGGATCTCCAGCCGGCGAAGCGGTCCCGCGGTCCTCGAACAGCGCAACGCAGGCATTGCCGTCCAGACGGGAGGGAAGCGAACGAACTGGCGCCCCGGTCGAACAGGTCGGCCGCGATCGTTTGCGTGATGCAGCGTCGGCTGGTGGTGATCTCGTGCAGCTCAAGGTGCTGCAAGCCGTGCTCGAGCAATAGGTCGAGGCGGCGATCCTCAAACTCCTGGCGCGTCGGCACGTCCGTGAGATCGATCAGCGGCGCGTCGAGCTGCAGCGCGAGCGGGACCAACACGTGCTGGCCGCGCCATTGCGCGGTGACCGGCTCCGGCACGAGGTCTTGCGCCGCTTCGGGTCCGTAGCGCTCGATGTAGCGGCGATGTGCGCCGAGGTTTGGTCGGAAGTCGGCCAAGACCTCGCGGAGACTGGTCTCGGGCAGCTCGGCGCAGTACAGAGTGCGAAAGCGACGGTGGATGTCGTCGAAGCGGTGGCTGAACTCGTACAGCTCGCGTTGGGCGAAGCCGAGGGGGTCGGCGTGGTAGCCGACGCGCCATAGGACCAGCCCGGCGCCGGGCTTCGAGCTCACACTTGAAAGCTGGCGACTTGCCGCGCGGCGCGCACGACCGTCGCGAACTCGGCCGTGTCCGTGGCTGCACCAAGCACCTCGATCGGAGCGCGATCGTCCAAGCGCGTGTTGGTGCCGAACAGCCACGCGCGCGCTGTCTTGCCGTCGTAGGCGTCGACCAGCATCCGCACCACCTTGTAGCCCTCGCGCAGCCGCCGCTCGGTCGCGCCGTGAGGCTCCGGGCCATCTTCGCGCGCGTAGCGGCCGATCTGCTTGGTGTCGATGAGCCCGGCGATCGCCGCGGCGACCCGCTGGCCGACCGCGTCCTGCAGGTATGCCGCGATCTCACGGATCGAGCGCGTCGCAGCCTCATCGTCAAGCCGCCGCGCTGCGGGGACGGTCAAGCCAGGCATTCTGGCCTCCTTCCAGCGTCGTTCGGTGCCTGGAGGTTACCACATTCAAACCGCGAAACACACCCTCAAAACACACCCTGCATGATCGGTGGCTGCTCCAATGTCTTGAGCGCCAGGTCCTACGCTCGCGATAACGAGGAACCAACCCCGTAGCAGCCGCGCCTCGATTTCGCTCGACACCAGCCACCGTGGCCCGCGTTACGTTGCGCACGAGACGCTGTCGCTTTGGCGAACACGAGCCCTGCTGCCGGGCCGCCATGCCGGGTCGCGAGCTGGGGTCTACGGCGGGTGGATGCCGCGGCCGAGCGAGTCGGTACACCGATGGCGCCAGCCTCAGTCTCAGACTCATACAGCGCGTGCTGGCGGTACCGGCGGATGCTGCGACCGCGAGCGGGGAACGCGCGAGCGGCGACTCGGCCAGAAGCCGGCGGCGTTCCGCGCACGTCCCATCGATCGTGCGTTGCTCGAGAGCCTCGACGCTATCGGGGGCGAGCGAGCTCATCCGATATCGCCGGCGATCCGCAGCAGCACCCGCCTGACGCGACCGAGCACGGAGCCCTTACGCTTTGCCCGTGGGATGGCCCGCGCCAGCCAAACACCCCTTCGCCATCGCGGCGGATCGGAGGGAGAGCTCTGAACACGTGCAGCAACATCGCGCCCTCGCATGGCGACGCGACGTCCGGACGGGAGATGGATAGCGCCTTCGTCATCGCCGGCGTCTATGAGCAGGCGATCAACGTCTGTTCGCTGCTCGGTGGCGTTGCAGTCACAGTATCTGCGACTAGGACCGCCTACCGGTGGTGGAAGCGCCGCGATGAGTTCAAGCCGCACGTACGAAAGGTGCGTAACCGGGTCGGAAGCGTTCTCGTTAGAACTGGCGTCATCTGCTTCGTTTCCGGGCTGATCCTGGTCATCGGCAGCCCGCTGATGGCGCTACCGGGCAGCGGAGCGACGGTGCTCGGCGCGTTGAAGTTTGGCTTCGTTTTCTGGGGTCTCAGTGTTGTGTTCCTGTGGCTGAGCGGTCGCGTCGGAATTAGCCACGAGACAACGCCGACCGACACGGGCTCCGAGTAGTAATGGAGCAGAAACGGCGGTCGTGAGATGTTCGGGGGAGAAGCTCTACCTACTATCTGTTATCGGGCGCAGTTACGTTCACCCCCTCGCTCGACGTGCGCGACGTCGATGCGCCGGCCGACATCCACCGCCGCGGGCCCTGTAGCTGAGGTCTTCGCGGCGCCACCCAGCCCGCGATGAATGCAGTCGCCCCGGCACCGGCCTCGATCAACTTGCCGCAGATGCGTTTCGTCGCCGAAGCTGTCGTCAGGCTGGGCCGCGGGCTGGCCGGCGCTTTGGTGGTAGAGCGCAAGCTCACCCGCGCCGAGGTCGTGACCCTGCGAGCGCTTGCTCGACTGCTTCTCGCGCGGCGCGTAGCAAGCACTCGGGCGGCCGCTGCTTGAGCGGCGAAGCAGCGATACGCCGATCACGGGCCTCAGCCGCCGATTTTGTACGTCGCGCACACAAAGCGCTGACTCAGACGCCGAGGCCGGTCGCGCCCTCAGGGTGCGGTAAGGCGATCGGGTTTGCCGCGGAGTGCCTGTCCGGCGCCGACGGACCAGGCCGCTCCTTGGTCGCCAAAGCCATAGCGCACACCACGCAGGCCTCTGCGATTAGAGCGATCGTGCGGCTGGGCCACCACGGAACGCTCGGGAACGAGTACGGATTGCCACCTCATCATGTTCGGATCCTCAGCCGGGACCCCTGACCGGCGCGGCCTGGAGTCAAGCCCAGGCGGAAGGGTCGGGCCCGGGCCAGATCGCCACGATCTGATCGGTCAGCCTGGCGGTGCGCTCGTCGATCTTGTGGGTGTCCCAGGTCTGCTCGTCGGCGAGCTGTGCGTTCATCAGCAGCTTGCTGTGCTGGTTGAGGCCCTTGCGCTTGGCGTCCCAGGGGCCGTTGGACAGCGAGGAGTTCAGCGGCGAGGTGACAATCGTCAGGTTGCCGATCTGGTGCATTCGGTCCTTTCGGGCCTGCGTGATCGCGGCGGCCGCATCCTCGGACACGTCCTGTCCGTCAGGAGCCAGGGGCCAGGAGGCGTCCCATTCCTGGGGCATGAGATGCTCCAGGGAGAGTGTGGTGGCCAGTGCGGGAACGTCGACCTTGTTGTCGTAAAGGCTCGTCTCGACCCCGGCGAGCGTCATGATCAGCCGTGGCTGTGATACCCAGCCGTAGACGGGGCGTGTGGTCAGGTGGCTGCGCAGCTCATCGTCGGAGGGCCAGCGGCTGATCTCGCCCTCCCCGCCGGCCAACCCCTCAAGCAGCTTGTCGTCCGCGTGAGCGAGGTCGCTCCTCATCCTAGCGACCAGCCGAGGCACCAGGCGGTTGTAGTTCTTGGCGGTCAGCCGGGCCAGTGCCCGGCGTGTTAGCCAGCTCTCCAGGATCCGCAGCGCGCGCCGGCGGCGATTCTCGGTGATCTCCGGCGAGCGGAGCAGCAGCAACACGATCGGCAGGACGGTGCCGGCATCCAGAGCTTGGAGGCGCGCGAAGAACACGGCCTCGGGCGAACCGGGCTCCGGGGTGTCGAAGCTGCGCATGACCGCCGCGTCGACGCACAGCTCCCTGATCAGTGCGCCGGCGTCCGGGCTCTTGGCGAGCAATTGGCGGCGGAAGGTGGCGAACAGCTCGGTCGCGGGGATGAGATCTGCGGTCTTCATGGTGAGCCAGTGCATGAGAAACAGCTCACCGATCGGGCGGTTGAGCCGGCCCTGTCGGCGTTCCTGGCGCCAGTACTCGTCGTCGAGCTGCGGCTGCCATACCTCGGCGTAGAGCTCGTCGGTGTCGAGCTTCTGGCGCTGAGCCTCGGCGAACACCGCGTTCTTGGTCAGGTCGAGCGCCAGCAGCGGCGTACCGCGCGCATTGAGCGTCTCGAAGATGATCTGCGCATTGTCGGTGTCCTCCAACGTGATCGAGACCACCTTGAGTAGGTCAGTCAGCGCGATCCGGATGCGCTCCGCGCGGGCTGCGACGTCTTCCGCGCCAGCGCCTGGGCCAGCGCCGGCACTGGCCGGCTGGAGGGTGTCCTCGTCGCTGCCGGGCGCAGGATCCTCCGAGTCGTGCTCGTCGCCGGCGAGGTACTCAGAGACGCGCCGCTCAAAGAACGCGACTGCGCGTTTGATGCGGGCCTGCGGGGATCCGCTCGCGGAGCCGCCTGCCGACATCGCGGCGACGAACTCATCGCGGTTGGCGTTGGTCGGCCACACCTTCCACTGGTCGTCGGCGGCTTTTACCTTGATGGTCTGGTTGTTCCTGACCAGACTTTCCAGCACCGCGGCATCGTCGGGGAACCCGGCGGCGGCCAGAGCCCGGGCTGCCGCGCAGAGCATCAGTTGCAGTGTGGTGAGGCGTTGCTGGCCGTCGATGACGATGAAACGCGGCAGGTGCCCTGGGATTGGCTTCTCGCCGTCGAGCACGATCGCGCCGAGGAAGTGGGTCGAGATGCTCTCAGCGCCGCCGTTCTCCTGGTGGATGAGCATCGCGCGGACGTCCTCCCATAGCGGCTCCCACTGGTTGTCCCGATCCCAGACGTAGGGCCGTTGGTACAGCGGGACGATGTAGCGGCCGTCGCGCTCGAAAAGCTGCTGAACGGTGTGCGTCTCTGACTTCATCCCCGCGCGGCAGGCTAACACGGTCTTCCGGAGAGTCGGCCCCGATAAGAAGATAAGCGGCGATCACCCGGACGGTCAGGTCATGTCCGACGGCGGCCAGACGCCCAGATTGCTCACGAGCAGGCCCTCGCAGCCCCGCGCTGCGAAGATTCTGCAGCGTGGTTCGGGCTTCCCGCCTCGAGCGACGCCATCGACATCAACGAGTTCCGGTCGAAACGCGGCCCATGCACGCCACCGGGAAGAACGCGCGATCATCGGTGGATGAGCCCCGATGATGATCGGTGGTCGCCAGCGCGTAACCCGTACGCGATCGCCGTGTCGCAGTCCTGGTGGGCCATGGCAGCGGTGCTGCGGTTCGCGGGAGACGCGAACGCCGCGGATGGCCACGCGCAGCAGATCTACGCTCGTCAGATCTTCGGGCAGTTGCGTCTCTTGCATCGGTGCGCCGTCATGCAGGCCAGGGAGCTCGCGCGCCTCGGCGTGGACGAACTGCATCGTCGTCAGCTCCAAGACGAGATCGACCTGTTCGAGAAGGCGGTTCCATGCGCGAAGAGCGCCCGCGACATCCTGGAGCACTTCGACGAGTACGCCCGCGGCGATGGCCAGCTCCAACGGAAGGCGATGACAGAACTCGGTATCGATGTGTTTGAGGCGGCCGCGATGTTCTGGGGCGGCGGCTACGACCCGGTGACCGAAGAGATCACCGAAGGGCCTTTTGTGGTGGCCGTCCCGAAGGCAGTCGAGGCATCCCTGCGCTTGCAGTCGGCCATCTACCAAGCAGGGCGTGCCATCGATGGGGGCCGGCGTCCGACCTGACGCACGACGCTGAATGGACTGGACCGACGCCGCTGGGTGCTCGGCGGACGATCGCTCCGGTCGCTGCTAGGCCGTCCAGCCTGCGATCGCGCCGGCGACGGACCACAAGCCCGCACGGGCGGGTTCCGCCGAGGCGCGCGGGATGGTCCTCGGCGACGATGGTGCGCCCTGCTCTTGGCGAATAGGAGGCGCCATGCTGGAGCGGCGCAGACACCTGTGTCCGCCGGCGCGCTAATCGCGTCGATTGTGGACGACGCGCGTGAGGTCGGTCTACGCCAGCACCCCGTGTCCGTAACTGAGGGTCTGGTCGGGCTCACCCGAGCGTCCGCTGAGCCGGTTCACGGAGTCGTTGCCAGGCGCGCCTACCGGTACTAACCTCTCGGCATGGCGGCCGCCGCTCTTGCGATTTCGATCCTATCCGCCCTTTCCGCATCTGCATCCGCGTTCATCGCTTGGTGGGTCCATCAACAGCAAGGAGCCATCATCGTGTGCAAGTGGCAGAATCGTGGAGAGATCCGAGAGAATCAACTGTCCAGTTTTGTCTCGGTCGAGGCCACGAACCGGGGACGATCACCGACAACCATTACTGGCTGGGGCGTCGAGTGGCGAAACCGGAAAGGTCGGCGTGGAAAGCGCGGCGCTGTTCAGCTCGAGGTGTCAGGGCCGCCGATATTCCCGTACCGACTCGAGAGTGAGACCTCTCATATTTGGGGTATGCCGTGGACGAGTGTCGCGGAGTCGCAGCCTATCAAGACTGGTGGTAGTGTGGACATCCCATTTGCAATCGGCATCCCTTTTGTCAGAACCGGTGCTAACCGAATTGTCTACGCACCGACCCCGATAGACCTAGACCTCATGCGGGAGCAGATCGACCCCACCGACTGAACTAGCTTCGCTAGTTCGACTTGGGGGTTGAAAGTCGTGACGTTGTGACGAGTTTATGTAGGCGGCGCAAGGCGGGCTCCTTGGAGGTAGGTCGTCTTGACAGCGTTGTCGATGGTCTGGAGCGCTCGGCGGATCTCGATCTTGGCGGGCGGCTTGTCGGCGTCCAGCAGTGGACGGAGCAGACGGTTTTGGAGCTTGGTGTAGAAGACCGCGACGCGGATGCCTTCGTTGGTGAGGATGTAGGTGTTGCTGTGTGGGCGACGTTGGATGAGTCCGTGGAGGCGGAGTCGGCGGAGGTCGTAGCTCATCTTGCTGGTGCTGTACTCCTGGCCGAGGTGTCCGGCGACGAGCCCGCGAAGGCTTTTGTTGGTGAAGCCGGTGACGGCTGGGAGGTGGTGGCAGAGAGCGCCGGCCAGAGCCATGGCGCGTTGATCCCCGAAGCGCAGCGCTCCGGTTCGTTGGCCCGCTGTGTGGGGCTGGTGGATGCGCTCAAACAGCGCAGAGCCGATGGCACAGCTCTGACCGGCCTGTTCGATCATAAGCAGCCGCTGGTTGACCTGGCGTGCTTTGTCGATCAGTTGCGGGAGGTTGTGCAGGCGGGCGGGGACGTCGAGATCGGACGGCTTGTTGATGACGGTCTCGATCCGCAGCGCGCGGCCGTCTTTGAGGTATTGCTTGACGCGGGAGTGCTTGTAGCGAAAGTCGATCCGGACCTCGGTGCCCGCGCTGAAGATCCGGGTCTGGCAGGGGTGGCGGGTCGGTCTGCGCAGGTGGCGGGCGAACACGAGCGAGACCTCTTCGGGGCGGCCGATTCCGACGTTGTCCTGCACGAGCGCCTCGAAGAAGCTGCGGGCGCGGCGCGGGTCGTCAAGCACGAGCGTGCGGGATGTCTCGACTTGTCGCATCGAGAGCTCCCACCAGAAGCCCGCGGTTCGATCCTCGTTGGTCAGCGGGGTCGGGATCGCTGGCATCCAGCGGTCGAAGAACGCCTGGACATGTTCGGGGCCGAAGGTGTCGCAGATCGCTTGCAGCCGTTCGGGTTGATCGCAGCTCGCGAACCCGTTGGACAGCGCCGTGAACGCGATACCCGCGCGGGTGGCTTGGCGTTTGGCCCACTCGTGCCCGTTGAGCCAGACCTTCGCGGGCCACGGCGCGTAGGTGCAGAGCTTGATGAACCCCGGCCCGAACTCCGGATCCAGGATGTAGAAGTAGTAGGTCCCGACTCGACGTTCCTCCTTGAAGAAGTCGAAGCTGACCGCTTTCCCGAGTCCCGCCCGGTTGCGGCCCGAGAGGACCCATTGGAACTCCTGACAGGCAACGATCGCGACGACCCCGAACCGGCGCTCGCGCTCCGCGGCCTCGAAGTACGGGCGGACGTGATCGAGCTTGCGGTCATCCCATCGGGACCGGTCAGGCTTCTTCAGCGCGAGGATCGGGACCCCGTGCTCGGCCGCGAACGCCTTCGCCTCCTTGCGGAACCGGTTCCCGATCGGCCCCAACAGCGCCGGCGACGGGATCTGATGCCCGAGATGATCACGCAGGAACCGCACCACCTGACCGCCAACCTGGAGGTTCGGAATGTACGCGTTCAAGTACAGCCGATCGACACACTCGATCTCGAGCGCCACATGACCCTCGAGCACGTCGTTGATGTTCGCCACGCTCACCATCCACGCAGCATGACGCTGAAAGGGCCGGCTCTGCCGGCCCGCCGCCACGAACCCGGCGGGGGGCGGCCGGGAGGGGGGCCTGACCCCCTCCCGCTAATGCCCTGTCCCGTAATTAGAA
>Ga0302324_100026824_pt1 | contig 10996 bp, 10 predicted proteins | sample Palsa_T0_1_FD_201949 | JGI IMG/M metagenome (GOLD analysis project Ga0302324, IMG submission 201949) | Peat permafrost microbial communities from Stordalen Mire near Abisko, Sweden - Palsa_T0_1 | ecosystem: Environmental > Terrestrial > Soil > Palsa > Peat permafrost | place: Sweden: Abisko...
GCTGTTATATTTTTTATTTTTGCACAGGGGGGGGGGATGGGTTGTGGTATCGTATATTGACCATTACTTAAATATCCTAGACCTGACCGCGTTGCCATGATCGAAAAAATCACCAGCCTGCAGAATCCGCGCCTGAAACAGCTCGTGCGGCTGCGGGACCGGCGCCCGCGCGACGAAGCCGGCGTGTTTCTGGTCGAGGGCTACCGGGAGATCCGCCGCGCCCTTGAGAAAGACGTGAGGCTCGACGAGCTCTATTTCTCCCCCGACTGGTTTCTGGGCGAAAATGAACCGGAGCTGATGGCGCGGGCGCAGGCGGCTGGCGCACAGCTCTTCGAGCTCTCGAAGGACACCTTTGCCAAGGCCGCCTACCGCGAGCGTCCCGACGGGCTGCTGGCCGTAGCGCCGCAATGGAAGCGGACGCTGGCCGACATCGAAAAGGGGTCAGGCCCCGAATTGCGATCCGATCGTAATTCGGGACCTGACCCCTTTCTCCTCGTGGTCGAGGCGATCGAGAAGCCCGGCAATCTCGGCACGATCCTGCGCAGCGCCGACGCGGCCGGCTGCGACGGGGTCATCGTATGCGACCCGGTGACGGATCTTTTTAACCCGAATGTGGTGCGCGCCTCCACGGGAGTGCTCTTCTCCGTGCCCTGCGTCGTCGAGGAAAGCGCTCCGGTCCTCGCCTGGCTCCGGCGCCGGGGCATCCGGATCGCCGCGACGACGCCCGCGGCGGAAAAACTCTACACCGATGCTGATCTCCGCGGCCCGCTCGCCATCGTCATGGGCAGCGAGCAGTACGGCCTGAGCGAATTCTGGCTGAAGGAGGCCGATCTCCCTGTGCGCATCCCCATGGCTGGGCAGGCCGATTCGCTCAATGTGGCGATGGCGACCATGATTACTCTATTTGAGGCGGTAAGGCAGCGCGGCGCCTGATTTGGCGGCCTGGGGCAGGCCGCCCTACCTTTTTAGCGAGGCGATCAACTCGGCCGTTCCCTCGGCCATCGTCATCCGGGGGACGTAGCCCAAATCGCGCCGGGCCGCGGCGATATCGAACCAGTGATCCTTGGCCAGTTCCGCGGCGACGAAGCGGGTCATGGGCGGCTCGCCGCGCAGGGGCAGGGACCGCCAGGCGAGTTCGCAGGCCGCTCCGACCGCGGTGGCCGCGCCGAGGGAAATGCGGCGCGTGACCGGCGGCTCTCCCAGCGCCTGCAGGAGGCCATTTATCCAATCCCAAAGGACGACCGGCTCTCCGTTGGTGATGAAATAGGCGCGGCCCGCGCAATTTCCCGGCCCGGATCGAGTGTCACGTATTACGTGACACTGCCCCAGGGCAGATTCGGCCAGCATGTGCGCATCCACCGCGTTTTCGACGTGGACCATGTCGACTCGGTTGCGGCCGGTGCCGACGATGCGGAGACGGCCGGCGCGGGCACGGGCCAGCACGCGGGGCACGAGATGGGGATCGCCCACGCCCCAGATGAGATGCGGCCGCAGCGCCACTGTTTTCAGCTGGTCCGAATTGGCGGCAAGAACCTCGCGCTCGGCGATGGCCTTCGTGAGCGGATAGGGGCTGGGGCAACGCGTCGTGAGCGGGAGCGACTCATCGGCCCCCGCGAGGTCGCGGCCGTTGTAGACCACGCTGGGGGTGCTGGTATGGACCAGCCGCGGCACGCCGTGCCGGCGGCATCCGGCGATGACCGCGCGGGTGCCAAGAACGTTAGGCCGGAAGAAATCCTCGCGGCGGCCCCATACCCCCACCTTGGCCGCGACGTGAAAGACGGTGCCGACGCCGGCGCACGCCGCCTCGACCGCCGTGGCATCGTCCAAGGAGGCGCGGATGAAACGCACGCCGCGCGCCGTGAGATCGGGGGAGGGGGTGCGGGCGAGCACGATCACGGACCGACCCTGCGCCAGCAAGCGCTCGACCAGGCGCCGGCCGAGAAATCCGGTGCCGCCGGTGACGAGGACGGGTCGCGATGGCTCGCTCATGTGTCATAGCCCCGGGCGGTCGCGGCCCAGCGGGCCAGAGCCAGGCGGTGGATCTTGGCGTTATGGCGGACGTCCACCGGAAACGTTGGGCGGAAATAAAAGCGGTGAATGCCCGCCGTGTCGGGATGGCCCAGGGCGAGCTTCCGCAGCGCGGCGGCGAGCAGGAGGCCGTCGCCCTTGATGACGGTTTCGACGACGAGGGCGGGAATCTGGCGGCCGGGCCGGCCCAGACCGACGAGGGCGCAGCGGGCTGCGCGCGGATGCACGCGGAATACCTGCTCGCAAATCTCCGTCTGGAGCGGGCCCGCCGCCGTTTGCACCCTTTCGGCCTTGCGTCCGCAAAACCAAAGGTTGCCGCCGGCGTCCTGGTAGCCGCAGTCGCCCATCCGATGCCAGGTCGAGTCTCCATCCCGGATTTTGGCCAGCGCGGTTGCCTCGCGCAGCCGGTCATATTCCGTGGTCACGACCGGGCCCCGGACGACCATCTCGCCGATTTCTCCGGAGGGAAGCTCGCGCGCGTCGGCCCAGCTGGCAATGGGACCGTCCACCACCGCGATGATCCGGACCTCGATGCCGGGCAGCGGTCGGCCGACGGGTGCGCCCCGCCGCGAGAGTCCGGCCATGGCGGCCACTTCCTCGGCGCTGATCGTGCTGACGGGCAGAGCCTCGGTGGCCCCGTAGGGACTATGCAGCTTTCCCCGGGGCAGAAAGGCCGCGGATTTTTTCCAAAGAACGGCGGGCACCGGCGCGCCGGCGCAGAGCACGCGGCGAAGGCTGGGCAGCGCCAGGCCCTGCGCATCGCAGTAGTCGCCGATGATGCGCCAGAGGGTCGGCGACCCGAAGGAGTTGGTGACCCGTTCCTGCCGGATCGCCTGCACGATCTTGGCCGGATCGACCGCGGCCGGTCGGCGCGGATCGATCTCGGGAATGACGCTGGTCATCCCCAGCGCCGGGTTGAAGAGGGCAAAGATGGGCAGCAGCGGCAGGTCCACTTCGCCAGGGGCGATGCCGTAGGCTTCGCGGAGCAGGCGGATCTGCGCCTCGAACATCCCGTGCTCATAGCGGACCCCCTTGGGCGCGCCGGTCGAACCCGAGGTAAATAGAATCGCGGCCAAGTCGGCGGGAGCGTTGTCCGCCACCGAACCGCGGGCGGTGGAGCCCGCGGCGGAAAGGCGGGCGGTCAGGGAATTCGGCACGGGCACCCGCACTTCCAGGGAAAAGAACGGCCGGCGGAACACCCGGCTGACGATTTGTGCCAGGGGAATGCCCACCAGCGCCCGCGGACGAGAGCGGGCGACGCAGGTGAGAAAACTTTTCAAGCCCATCCCCGGATCAATGATGACGGGCACGGCTCCGAGCTGAAAGAGGCCGAAGGCGGCGGCGATCAGCGGGAGCCCGGGCTTCACCATCACCAGGGCCCGGTCGCCGCGTTGGACCCCGCGCGCTGTGAGCCGGGTCTCCCAGGCCGCAACTTCGGCCAGGAGCTCGGCGAAGGTCAGGGAAAGATAGTCGATCTCGCCGGCCCGCGTGCGGCCCCGCGGGACCTTCAGCGCGGCCGCCGCCGGCTGCGCGGCCGCCATCGCGCCCAGATGCCGGGCGATGTTCGCGTTGGCGGCGGACGGCACGAAAGCTTCAAGTGCGCAACGAGGGAATGTCGCGCAGCAGATTCGCCTGCCAGGGCAGGAGAATGGCGTCGAGCTCGCGCGGCTCCCGGGCGATTTGCGCGAGTTGTGAGCGGTTCGCGATCAGGGTCGACTCGATCTCCAGCTTGGCGGCGATGCGATCGCGGTCCTCCTTGATCCGGTCGAGTCGGGCGATCTCGGCCTGGGTCAGCGGCGCGTGCCCGGAATCGCGGCGGGCGCGGCGCGGCAAGGTCTGCGGATCCCGCTCCAGTCCGGCCCGCACCGCGGCGGCCAGCGACGGCAGCAGCCGGGGATGGCGCTTGCCAAGATGGACGGTGGCGAGCACCGACTCCTCCGCTCCGCCCTCCTCCGCGGCGTGCGCCAGCTTGAGCAGGACGTCATTGGAACAGACCTTGAACGGGGGGGTGTCGAGGCGCTCCGCCTGCTGCTGGCGCCAATGCCAGACGGCATGGAGCAGGCTGAGGCCGCGGCCGCGCAGCCTCTCGGAGTGGCCGATGCGCCAATCGTTGTCTCCGGCCGGGGCGAAGCCCTCGGCGCCGTCGACGATCTGCTTGCGACATTGCTGCTCGAGCCACTCGCTCCGGCCGAGTTTGTTCAGCTGCTTCGTCAGCAAATCCCGCAGCGCCGGCAGGTGCCAGACATCGAGGGAGGCGTAGTCGAGCAGCCGCTTGGTCAGGGGACGCTTGGACCAGTTCGCCTTCTGGCTGTCCTTGTCGAGCTTCACGCCAAAATGCTCCTCGAGCAGGGAAGCCAGACCAATGCGCTTCCGGCCCAGGAGCTGGGCGGCCAGCATCGTGTCGAAAAGGCTCTTGGTCTGGAAACGGCAGAGGTCATGCAACAGGCGCAGGTCGAAATCGCTGCCGTGCATCACCAGGTGCTTCTTCTCCAGCCGCGACCAAAGCGGCTTCAGGTCGATCGGGGCCAGGGCATCGACCAGGTAGACCTCTCCGCCGACGAGGAACTGCAGCAGGCAGACCCGGACGCGATAGCGGTACATATTGTCCGCCTCCGTATCGAGAGCGACTTCGTCGGCCTGGTCGAGCGTGTCCAGCAGGGGCTTGAGCTGGCCGGGCTGATCGATCAGATGGTACTGCTCAGGCCGAACCGGAGGGTTGGTGCCGAGCAAGCGGCGGACCGGATGCGGCAGGAAGCGGGAAATCATCGACAAGCCCGCATGGTGAACGCCGGGCCTATGCAGGGCGATAATTTATTGAGGGGTGGCGGGCGGTGCCCACGCAGCGAGAAATGACTCAATGAGAAGCGGAAGATCCTCGCTGTAGCCTCCCTCCAGGATCGCCGCGGTGGGCAGGCCGGCTTCGCGCAGCCAGCGGCCCAATGCGGCAAAATCCTCCCGCTCCAGCGCCATCTCGGTGAGGGGATCGCGCGCATAGGCATCGAACCCGGCGGAGACGAGGATGAGGCTGGGGTGGAACGCGACGACGGGCTCCCAGGAGGCCCGCAGCGCCTGCAGATGCTCCGCCCGGGGAGCCCCGGGGGCAACCGGCCAATTGCGGCAATTGCCGGAACTGGCGGCGCCCGTGCCGGGATAACCCGGATATTGATGGACCGAAGAGAAGAGGAATCCCTCGCGGCCGCGGAGGATGGCCTCGGTCCCATTGCCGTGATGGGCATCGAAATCCCACACGGCCACGCGCTCAACCGCGGGATCCTGCCGTGCGGCCAGGGCGGCCACGGCCACGTTGTTCAGATAACAGAACCCCATGGCCTGGCCGACCGTCGCGTGATGACCCGGCGGCCGCATGAGGCTGAAGACCGGAGAACGCAGCTCGCGCGCATGGCGAGCGGCCAGGATCGCCGCGCCCGCCGAACGGCGGGCGTGCTCGGCGATCCCGGGAAGCCACGCCGTGTCGCCGTCGAAATCCCGGGGTTCCTCGAGCCTCCGCAAATGCGCGGAGGAATGGGCCAGGAGGAGGACCTCGTCGGGCGCCTCCTCGGGCACGCGCCAGGTCCATCCGGGATGCGTGGCGTGGAGGTGGGCGGCGGTCTTTCGCACGCGCTCCGGCCGCTCGGGATGGCCGGGGACCGCGTAATCGGCGCAGCGCGGGTCGTGGAGAATGAGCATGGGCGGCCGGTCCATGCGGAACGCTGGCGGCCACGGGGACGAGAACAATTTTGCCTCGGCGGCGGCAGTTGTCATCATCGAAGCTCACATGAAAGTCGTCGTGCTCTGTTCCGGCGGGATGGACTCGGTGACCGCGCTCTATTGGGCGCGGCGGGAGCACGCCGTGGCCGCGGCCCTGAGCTTTGACTACGGCTCCAAGCACAACGGCCGGGAGCTGCCCTTCGCCGCCGAGCATGCGGCCCGGTTGGGCGTGCGCCACGAGACGATCGAGCTGCCCTTCGTGGGGAAACTCTTCTCGTCCGCGCTGCTGGCCGGCGGCTGCGAGATTCCAGAGGGCCATTACGCGGCGGACAACATGCGCCAGACGGTGGTGCCGTTTCGCAATGCCATCATGCTATCGATCGCCGCCGGCTTCGCCGAAAGCGCCGGGGCGGAGGGCCTGGTTATCGCGGCCCATGCGGGCGACCACACCATCTACCCGGACTGCCGCGAGGAATTCATGCGCGCGATGGGCGACGCCATGAAGCACGGCACCTACGCGGGAATCCAGCTGCTCCGGCCCTTCATCGCCATGGACAAGGGCCGCATCGCCGCTGAGGGTGCGCTGCTCGGCGTCGATTTCGGCCGCACCTGGTCCTGCTACAAGGGAGGCGAGGTCCATTGCGGCCTGTGCGGCACCTGTGTCGAGCGCCGGGAGGCCTTTCTCGAGGCGGGGCTGTCGGATCCGACCGTGTACGCCGCGGCCGGCCCCCTGCCGCCGAAGCCGGCGGGAAAGTGACGCGACCGGCCATGCTCGTCTCCGAGATATTTTATTCTATCCAGGGCGAAGGGGAGCTGGCCGGCATTCCGTCGGTCTTCGTGCGGGCCAGCGGCTGCAACCTTCGCTGCACCTGGTGCGACACGCCCTACGCCTCCTGGGATCCGGAGGGCTCGCCGAAGAGCGTCGACGCCATCGTCGCCGAGGTGCAGGGCCACGCGGCGGCACGGCACGTCGTCCTGACCGGCGGGGAGCCGATGATCGCGAAAGACATGCGTGAACTCGCGGCCGAGCTGAAGCTGCTCGGCTACCACATCACGGTCGAGACCGCGGCGACGGTGGCGCCCGGCGGCATCGCCTGCGATCTCGCCTCGCTTTCGCCCAAGCTGCTCAACTCCGCGCCCGATGCCACGCGGCACGCCGCGTGGCGGAAGAAACACGAGGCCACCCGCTGGCAGCCCGCCGTCATCCGCGCCTGGCTCGACGGCTATGCCTGCCAATTCAAGTTCGTCGTGGCGCAGCCGGCCGATGTCGACGAACTCGAGGGCATGATGGCCCTGCTCCAGCGCGACATCCCCCGGCACCAGATCATGCTGATGCCGGAGGGAATCACCGCGGAGGCGCTGCACGCCCGCGCCGCCTGGCTGGGCGAGCTCTGCAAGGCCCGCGGCTACCGCTACGCCCCCCGCCTCCAGATCGAGCTCTACGGCAACAAGCGCGGGACTTGACAGATCATGCCGCTGCCTTTCTGCCTTAAAGGGGCGATCATCGGACTTTCGATCGCCGCCCCGGTGGGCCCGATCGGCGTCTTGATCGTCAACGAATGTTTGGATGCCACGATAGAAAAGAAGACATCATAGCAGGACTCCATCGTCGGGTTTCATGGTCACTGCCTATTTGGTCCGGGTTTCGAGTCGCTCGCGGGTCTTCTCAATTTCGTCTGCCAGCAGCTTTGGCTCGGGCAGCGCCAGCCTGTATTCTCTGGCGAGAACCTTGTTGGGCAGGCCATCGAACGCGTATTCCGCCAGCGCATCGTCCGGTTCGGAGCACAGGATCAACCCCACCGGCGGATTCTCGCCCATGTTGGTCCAATGCTTCTTAGCGTAATTCAGATAAACGTGCATCTGGCCGGCATCGGCGTGGGTGAACTTTCCAATCTTCAGGTCGATCACGACCAAGCATCGCAAACGCCGATGGAACAAGAGCAGATCGACGCGATACCACGTATCTCCAATCCGCAGTCGTCGCTGTCGGCCGATGAACGCGAAGTCGCTGCCCAGCTCGAGGAGGAAGTGTTCGAGGTGTTTCAGCAAAGCATCCTCCAACTCACTCTCCGAGTACTCGTCCTTCAGGTTCAGGAATTCGAGGACGAGCGGATCTTTCACTTCCTCACTGGCAGTGATGGCGTCCTCCGGCCGCGCCTTCGCGCCCTTGGTGAGCATGCCCTCTTTGTTGCGAGTCAGAGCGGTCCGTTCGAAGAACTGGGAGCCGATCTGCCGGTCTAGCTGGCGCACCGACCAGCCACCACGCATGGCCTCGGCTTCGTAGAAACGGCGGGCATCCGCATCCTTGACAGCCAGCAAGGCGACATAGTGCGACCATGGCAGCGGAAAAGCTGGGACTTGAATTTGGGCAGGTGTAGATCCGGCAGACACCATCTGCCGATTTGCGTCGGACGCCGAATTGGATCCGGCAGACACCGTCTGCCGAATCGGCCACTCTTGGTAAAACATCCGGAAACTCCGCAAATTGCGCAGCGAAAAGCCGCGGCCAAACTTCGCCGTCAGGTCAGCTGCAAGCCGGGCGAGCACTTCCTCGCCATAGGCCGCGCGTTTCGCGCCTCCCTGCTCGAACTCCACGATCCGACGGCCGAGTTCCCAGTAGGTCGCCGTCATGACGGCGTTGACAGCGCGCACCGAAGTGCGCCGAGCCGACTCCAGCAAACGGCTCAATTCTGTCACCAGTTTAACATAATAGGCATCAGTTGTTTGACGGGCTGGCTTCATGGGTGACGGAAAGGCTTGTGAACCCGATGCTGCACCTCGGCCACCTGGCGCGAGATGAAAGAGGGCTCCTTTCACTGCGCTAGCTTGCGGAGCAATTCTTTTTGTTCGGTGAAGATCTTACCCGCAAGGCGCTGAAATTCGGCATCGTAAATCGTCTGGCCATTGCTCTTGGCTCCGCGTGGTGACGCCTTTTTGGGAACGAGCAACGGAGGTTTACCACAAGCCGCAGCTGGCTCTTCGACTTTCTTCGGTCTGCTGACTTTGCGCCTCTTGGTCATGGGGCCCTTAGCTGTCGGATCCCAATGATGAGGCAAGCTCAAAAGCACACAAATCGTGTAGTAACAAATTACTAAGTCTTTGGCTTCAAGGTCGCCTTGATTTCGGCCGCGGGGCAGCCGCAGCCTCCGCCGCAGCCGGCCTTGCGCTTGGCGAAGGCGCGCCAGAGGAGCCAGCCGGTCGTGAGGGCGACGATGGCTAAGGCGGTGATCGTTTGAAGGGAGGAGGACATGTCAGAAGCCGAACCCGCGGCCGGCCTGGTAGACAATAAACGACAAAACCCAAGCGGTGCCAGTCATGTAGAGGGTTTGGAAGATCGGCCACTTCCAGCCGTTGGTCTCGCGGCGCACCACCGCGATGGTGCTCATGCACTGCATGGCGAAGACGTAATAGATCATAAGGGAGAGGCAGACGAGCGGGGTGAAGAGCGGCCGGCCATCGGGCCAGTGGGCATTGCGCAGGGCGGTCCGCAGCGGGGTGATGTCGGCGTTCGCGTGGTCGGCGTCGAAATTCTGGACGCTGAACACGACGGCGGTCGAGCTCACGAAAACCTCGCGGGCCGCGAAGGAACTGATGAGACCGATGCCGATCCGCCAGTCGAAGCCGATGGGCTTGATCAGCGGCTCGATGGCATGGCCGGCCTGCCCGGCGAAGCTGTGGTCGATCGCGGACACGCCTCCCGGACCCTTCGGATAGGCGGTGAGAAACCACAGGACGATGCTGATGCCGAGGATGACCGTGCCCGCGCGCTTGAGGAACAGCCCCGCGCGCTCGATCATATGCAGCACCACGTCCTTCAGCCGCGGCAGCCGATAGGGCGGCAGCTCCATGATCATCAGGGGGGGCGCCCCCTTGAGGAGCGTGCGCTTGAAGAGCCAGGCGAAGCCGAAGGCCCCTCCCGTGCCCAGCCCGTACATGAGGAGCATGAGGCCCACCTTGGTGGCGAGGGGCACGCGGTCGCCGGGCACCAGGGCGGCGATCATCAACAGGTAGACCGGCAGGCGGGCCGAGCAGCTCATGAGCGGGGCGACCAGGATGGTGGTCAGGCGATCCTTTGGGTCCTCGATCGTGCGGGTGGCCATGATGCCCGGGATGGCGCAGGCGTAGGAGCTGAGGAGCGGGATGAAGGATTTGCCGTTTAATCCCACCCGGCTCATCAGCCGATCCATGATGAACGCGGCGCGCGCCATGTAGCCCGTGTTCTCCAAAAGGCCGATGAAGAAAAACAGGATCAGGATCTGCGGCAGGAACGTGACGATGGTGCCCACCCCCGCGATCGCGCCGTCCGTGATCAGATCGCGCAGGTCGCCCGGGGGCATCACGCCCTTCACCCAATTGGCGAGGGCCGCCACCTGGACGCCGATCCAGTCCATCGGGTATTCGGCCAGCGTGAAGATGCTGAGAAAGATCAGCGTCATCACGGCGATCAGCACCAGCCACCCCCAAACGGGGTGGGTCACGACGGAGTCGATCTTGTCGCTGGCGGTCCGCCCGGTCGGGGCTCCGGCGCGGACGGCGTCGGCCGCCAGGACCCCGATCGCGTCATAGCGCGAGCCCACCAGGATGCCGGCCCAGTCCATGCCCTGTTCCGCCCAACGCTTTTGCCAGATCCGAAGGATTTCCGCCGTCCGGGGATTGAGGGGCGTCGAGCCGGCCACGCGCACCGAATCCTGGTCGGTGAGCAGCAGAAGGGCCTCGGCGCGGGCGATCAAGGGAGACTTGCCCTCGTTGGCGGCGAGGGAAGCCTGGAGCTCCGCCACGGCGGGCGCGATGGCGGCGGGCACGTCCCAGGCGTGCCGCGATAGCGGCAGGTCGGGCCGGCTCATGGCCAGCTTGAGCTCGATGAGTCCCTTGTTGTTCACCGCCTCGCAGGAAATGACGGGGATGCCGAGGGCATGCTCCAGGCGCGCCACCCGGACATCGAGGCCTCCCCGCACGGCGAGATCCATCATGTTCAGGACCAGGATGACCGGCCGGCCCAGATCGAGGATCTGGTGGACGAGGTACAGGTTGCGCTCGAGGTTGGTGGCATCGACGATGCAGAGGATGCGATCCGGCTGCGGCGTGTCGGTCCGCCGGCCGAGGAGCACGTCGCGCGTCACGGCCTCGTCGGGCGAGCGCGCGGCCAGGGAATAGGTGCCGGGAAGGTCGATGACGGTCAGGGGCTGGCCATGCTGCGAGTAGGCGATGCCGACCTTTTTTTCGACGGTGACTCCCGGGTAGTTGCCGACCTTCTGTTTCA
>Ga0302324_100026825_pt1 | contig 10996 bp, 7 predicted proteins | sample Palsa_T0_1_FD_201949 | JGI IMG/M metagenome (GOLD analysis project Ga0302324, IMG submission 201949) | Peat permafrost microbial communities from Stordalen Mire near Abisko, Sweden - Palsa_T0_1 | ecosystem: Environmental > Terrestrial > Soil > Palsa > Peat permafrost | place: Sweden: Abisko...
GCGAATCTCGGCCTCGCCGCAATCGCTGAAGTGATGGCATCGATCCTTGCTCTCCGTGAGCATGCGCCGATCATCACTGTGATTGCGGGAACGGTTGGCTGCTTCGGTGGACTGGCGCTGGCAGCAGGGCTCTCGAGCTACATTGTCATGACGCGGGAAGCTCGGCTGGGCATGAACGGTCCTGAGGTGATTGAGCAGGAGTCTGGGATCGAGGAGTTTGATGCCTCTGACCGCGGACTCATCTGGGCGATCAACGGCGGAGAACAACGCGTCGCTATGGGTGTTGCCGATGAACTGGTTCTGGATGATGCACAGGAGATCGCAGCAGTCGTTCAGAAGTACGTCAAGGCAGGATTGCCGCAAGTCCATCGCAGCCAGCAGGTCGAGCTTTATCGCCGGCGCATCGCAGCACTCGATACTTCCGGGCAAATCGATCCGCTCACGCTGAGACAAAGCTGGAACAACAAGAGTAGGGAAGAGGGCAAGCGATGAGCGGTCAAGTCGGCCTTCGCGGCAAGGCATGGTTTCAGGCGTTGACCGGCCGGGATTGTCCCCTGGAAGGAGATCCTGGCTCGGTGCTCACGGCGGATGCCAGGCTGGGTAACGAGACCGCGCGCTTTCTTTGCGTAGTGCCGAACCCCGTGTCTCGCTTTCCCTGTGCACGGCGGGGCGAAGTAGGTTTGGAGGAAGCATATACGCTGGCGATGCGCGTGCGCGAGGCGATCGAGCAGGACGCAAATGGAAACAGACGGCCCGTTATCGCGATCGTGGATATAAAGAGCCAGGCCTACGGCCGCCGGGAGGAGACGGCCGCTATCTTTCTGGCTACCGCCACTGCTGCAGATGCTTATGCCTCCGCCCGAATGAAGGGACATCCGGTAATCGCGCTGGTCGTGGGCCAGGCTATCTCCGGCGGCTTCCTGACCCACGGTTACCAGGCGAACCGCATCCTCGCCTTCGACGACAGCGATGTGGTGATTCATGCCATGCATAAAGAGGCTGCCGCGCGCATCACTCTTCGATCGGTTGCCGACCTGGATCGTCTCGGGCATCAGATCGCTCCCATGTCCTATGACATCCACGACTTTGCCAGGCTTGGCCTGCTTCATGAATTGCTGCACGTCGCAGACCCCGATAAGCCATCGCCGGCCACTGTGGAGCAAGTGCAAAAGTCACTGATGGATGCGGTCGCAGATGCGCGCGCGGGATCGAAGGACCTGAGCCATCGGCTCACCTCGCAAGGTGCGCGCGATATGCGCAAAGCAGGGCTGGCTGCTCGCGCACTTATGGAAGACCAGTGGCACCATGATTAGGGTTCTCGCGGATGCTCTGGTACCGATCTTCGCCGGTCTGCTGCTCGGCTATATAGCTGGGCTGCGCCGCGTTATGGACAATCAGAACGTTCAGAACCTCATCGTGTTTGTGATGACCTTTGCCGTCCCTTGTTCCCTGTTCCTGGCCATCGCGCGCACTCCCAGGGCGGCGTTGCGCGAACAGGCTGGGATCGTTGTCGTGCTGACCATTGTCTATTCCGTTCTGTATGTTTCGACTTTCTTTTGGGCCCGTTCCGGCGAAAAGCTGCCCGCTCCAGACAGTTCGGTATTGGCGCTAACCATCAGTTTTCCCAACGTCGCTGCAGTTGGCTTGCCGTTGCTTGCTGATATCTTTGGGGCGAGATCCCTGGTCACCGTAGCGACCTCCATTGCCCTCGGTTCCGTCACCATCTCCGCGGTCACGCTTGCGTTCCTGGAATCAGATCGGGGTGGCTCCGGCGATGCATTCTCCTTTCGGCAAATCGCTCTTTCTCTCGGTCGTGCAGTGAAGAGACCGATCGTGTGGGCGCCGCTGCTGGGGTTTGTCTTCTCTTGCGCAGGATTGCATCTCCCTTCTTACCTGGATCGGTCTCTCACTGTGCTGGCCTCGGCGGCGGCCGGATCTGCCCTGGTGCTTACGGGGCTTGTTGTTTCCGCGCAGAAATTCGAATTCGGGGGAAACACGCTGGTTTTGGTTGTGTTGAAGAATGCGCTGCAGCCGGTGCTCGCTCTCGGGCTTGCTATCGTGCTTCACTTGTCGATCGAGCAGACGCGTTACGTCACTCTGATTTGTGCCATCCCCTGTGGGTTCTTCGGACTCGTATTCGGTAAGGGCTTTGGCTCAAGCCCGAAGCTCGCAAGCTCAGGCCTGATAACCTCGTACGTCGTGAGTGTGGCCACGCTGCCCGTATGGATCGTGATTGTGAACCATCTGGGTTGAAAGAAGCATGAACTGCTTAGAGGTCCTCAGTCCGCAGGTACACGATCTGTTGCAGATCGGTCGGCCGTCCCTCAGTGCCGGGCGCGCGACCGAGCCATCCTGGGTACGAAGGACGCTCCTCGACTGCCCGTGGGTGGTGGTTCGCGGTGCTCAAGCTGCGCCCGGTCTGATCGCGGTTGGGGTACGAGGCGACAACAGAAGCGAACGATGGGCTGCTTTCTGCGAGAAGAGCCTGGTAAGCAAGATCGTGCGACCCGAGGAGCTACTCTTTTCGAAGCGCGCCTCGAAGGATATCCTGCGAACGCCTGCATTGAGGGCTTTGCAAGAGTTGCGTGAGCGATGGGCGGATGTGACGCTACCTTGGGGACCAGCCGGAAGTGTTGGCTTCGAATTGGCGAGCGGACGCAAGGTCACGACGAAGGCGAGTGATCTTGACCTGGTCATTCGAGCGAGGGAACGAATCGCTGTGGAGGAAGCCCAGTTTCTGGTGGATTGCACCATCGGACTCGAAGCAAAGGTCGATGTTCGCGTGGAAACACCGGTGTGCGGCTTTTCCTTCGAGGAATACGTGTTAGCGCCTTCCGCGAGGATTTTATTGCGTTACCCGGATGGTGTGAGACTGGGAGAAGATCCGTGGCTCACACCGAATCATTGCCAGGAGGAAGCATGAGCATCGCCTTCCTCTTTCCAGGGCAGGGCTCACAATTTCCCGGCATGCTTCATCAGCTGCTCGATCACCCCGAGGTCGAACGCACACTCGATCAAGTAAGTTCAGTGCTGCATTCGGATGTTCGAGGCTTCGACTCCGAGGGGGCGCTAGAGTCGACTGTCTCGGTCCAGCTGGCGCTGCTTACATCTGGCGTGGCGACAGCAAGAGCCCTGATCGAGCAGGGTACGTGGCCCTCCGTGGTCTGTGGTCTGTCAGTGGGCGCATTTGCCGCCGCCGTGGTTGCAGATGTTTTGTCGTTGGAAGACGCGGTCGAATTGGTGAAGCTAAGGGCAGAAAGGATGGTAAAGCTCTATCCGGCTGGTTACGGCCTCTCCGCGATCATCGGGTTAAACGAATCGCAGGTCTTGAGGATCGTGCAGGCGGTCGCCACCGATCATGACCCGGTCTTCCTGGCGAACGTCAACGCACCGCTTCAGATCGTGATTGCAGGCTCAGACGCAGGAATGGAGCGTATGCTTGAACAATCTCGCCGTCAGGGTGCCAGGAAGGCTGAGCGGCTCAATGTTTCTGTTCCATCGCACTGTCCCTTGCTCCAGCCGGTGGCCGACTTGTTGCAACATCGTTTCTCTACGCTACGATTGAGAAAGCCACAGATGACCTACGTCGGCAACGTGAACGCACGGGCTACGCGCACCCCGGAGCTCATCGCGAGTGATCTCGCGAACAATATCGCTCATGGTGTCCGCTGGCACGATGCAACAACCGTTGCCAGAGAACTCGGCTGCAATCTCTTTCTGGAGATGCCACCCGGTCACGTTCTAACCGATCTTGCCAAAGAGAATCTGCCAGGAGTAACCGCAGTTGCTGTGGAAAGAGATGTTCTTTCCAGAGTGACGCGCCTTGCCCAGCAGGAAATCGCCGCCGGCGGATGACCCGCTCACGAGTGGTTATGGATTGCGGTTGTATATAGGAGATGAATTCATGACCTTGCGCTGCGCAATTCTCGATGACTACCAGGATTGTGCTCTCGGCTTTGCCGATTGGGCTTCGCTGGATGGCGTGGAGGTCAAGAACTTCACTCACGCGATCACCAAACCAGACGAGCTGGCGGAACAACTGGCCGAATTCGAGATCATCGTTGCCATGCGAGAGCGCACGCGCTTCGACGCGGCGCTGTTTGCTCGGCTGCCGCGCTTGAAGTTTCTCGTCACCACCGGCATGCGCAACGCCGCGATCGACATGGTTGCCGCGGTGGCCCGCGGTGTCACCGTCTGCGGTACGCGGTCACTCGCCTATCCCGCACCGGAACTCACCTGGGGCCTGCTGCTTGCTTTGGCGCGCCAGATACCTACCGAAGTCGCCGCGGTCCGCGAAGGGAAGTGGCAGACCCGGGTTGGGGTCACGCTGTCCGGCAAGACTCTGGGAATCATCGGGCTGGGCAAGATCGGCAGTCTGATCGCCCGCTATGCCCGGGCCTTCGATATGCCGGTCCTCGCCTGGAGTCGCAACCTCACGGACGAGCAGTGCCAATCCGTGGGCGCGGAGCGAGCGCCAAGCCTGGACGTGCTCTTGCAGCGTGCTGATATGGTGACCCTGCACCTGGTGCTCTCTGACACCACTCGCGGGATCATTGGCGGGCGAGAGCTTGGGCTGATGAAGCCCACCGCCTTGCTGGTGAATACTTCGCGCGGCCCGCTGATTGACGAAGCAGCGCTGCTACAGGCGCTCACGCAGAGTCGCATCGCTGGAGCGGCACTCGACGTGTTTGATACTGAACCGCTTCCCGCTTCGCATCCACTGCGCAGTTTGCCGAATGTCGTGGTTACTCCTCATATCGGATATGTCTGCCGCGAAAACTACGAAATTTTCTACGGCGATGCCGTTGCGGACATTCAGGCCTGGCTCAATGGCTCTCCCGTGCGCACGCTTTCGGAGTCGAAATAGGCGAGTTCATCGCATCATAGAGCTGTCCAAAATGGCGGATCAATTAACTTTTGTGATGATGTAATTCGTTGATTCCTCTGAAGAGAGCTTGGCCGAAGAAACTCAGGTTGCTTCTCTTGATCGGCTGCTGTCTCAATGGCAACGAGCTTTCGGGTTGCGCTGAAGAACGAAGGGCACGGCTTCAGCCGTGCCGCTCAGGCTGCAACCGCTGCTGGCTTAAGAGTGTGCGTGAGAACTCCATTTTCAAACTCAGTCCCGCAGGGACGGCTGAACTTAGCCCAGGACGCCAGTCCTGGGTTGGATTTGCGAGCACGACCCAGTCCCGTAGGGACGGCTGAAAATAAGCCGCGACGCAATCCTGGGCAACCTTCAGCCGTCCCTGCGGGACTCAATCATGTTTCATGACGTACCCAGGACTAGTCGTCCTGGGCTAAGTTCAGTCGTCCCTGCGGGACTTGATTCGTAAATCCTGGTTCTCACACACGCTCTTTAGCCCCTGAGGTACCTCGTGCCCGTGCCCCTCTCTGCAGGGGACACTGGTGTGTGACAAACCGTACCTCAGCGGCCGCAGCACCCATTTGACCTCTACGGCACGGCTAAAGCCTTCCCCAGCCTCTGAAGGCCATTGAATGCGAAAAAAGCTAATTTGGACAAGTCTGACCGCATCATAGACGCGCGAGATCGGGACTTCCTGTGAGTGCCAGGTATTGGTGAATGAATGCGATCGACATGCTGCCTTCGCCCACACCGCTCGCTACGCGTTTGATCGAACCGTGGCGCACGTCGCCCGCGCAAAATATGCCGGGAAGGCTCGTCTCCAGTGGAAACGGCTGGCGTTCGAGGGTCCATCCGGTCAGGTCTCTTCCGGTACATATATAGCCTTTGGCATCGCGCTCCAGGGCGGCTGGAAGCCATGCCGTGTTTGCGGTTGCACCAATCATCAGGAAGAGCGCATCGGCATCACGGGTAGTGGAAGTTTGATCGCCATCGGAGCCGCGAGTGGTGGTTACAATCTGCTCCAGGTGCTCTTCCCCCTGTACCGCGGAAACCTCGGTGAATGCTTCGACGCGAATGTTGCCCTTCCCTGCGATCTGAGTAATCAGGTATCGCGACATGCTCATCGCGAGACCGGGACCACGCACGAGCATGACCACCTCGGCAGCATAGTTTGCAAAGAACACCGCGGCCTGGCCGGCGGAGTTTCCCCCTCCGACCACGAATACCCGCTTTCCAGCGATACTATGGGCCTCCTGACGAGAGGCGCCGTAAAGTACTCCTCGACCAAGGAGACGCTCCAACCCTGGAACTTCGATCCGATGCCAATCGACGCCGGTGGAAAGCAGGATGGCACGAGCCGATATCCGCTCGCCCCCATCGAGTATCACGCAGTAACCCGTATCTGTAACCATAACTGCTTCGATGCTGCGGGTTACCGCAATCTCCGAGCCGAAGTGGAGCGCCTGTTTGAGTGCACGCTCGGTGAGTTCATCACCCGAGATGCCGGAAGGAAATCCCAGATAGTTTTCAATGCGAGAGGAGGTCCCAGCCTGTCCGCCGGCAGCAGAGCGTTCGACCATCAGCACCTGCAGTCCTTCCGAAGCGCCATAGACTCCAGCCGCCATTCCGGCCGGCCCTGCACCGGCGATGACAACGTCATACCGGTCACCCCTTGGAGTGGTCTGGAGACCCAATGCCTCGGCGACCGTGCGGACCGTTGGAGACAGTAGACACTTCGCACCGTCTACGACCACAGCGATTCCATCGTGGCTTGCCGGAACGCAGGACGAAGCGCGGCTCGGCTCAAGTTCGCGATCCACCCATTCGTATTGCACGCGATTGGCAGAAAGAAAACTGCGGATAGCCCGGCATTCCGCGTCATACTGCGACCCGATCAGAAGAACGCGCGAGGAGGGAGTGTCCTCCGCATACTGCTGCACGGCAGACAGCCGATCCGTCATGGTCTGAAAAATGGTCGCGCCGGAAGAGGTGGAGGCTCGGATCAACTCCTGAAGCTGCTGGCGATCGAAACGCGCCAGGCGGCATCGGGTGCGTGCTTGCACCGAGACCAGATTGGCTGTGCCCAGGAGAATGGGAATCTCCCCAAAGAAATCGCCTGTCCTGACCTGGTCAAGCGCTCGGCGTTGTCCCACGATGTCTTTGACCGCCTGGAGCAATCCCTCCAGAACAACGAAAAACCGCGGATCTTCCCCTTCGCGTATCACCCAATCTCCGGGTTCCACGCGGATGTCTGCAGCCTTTTGCGCGAACCTTTGGCAATCGGATTCGTTGAGGCCAGCGAAGACAGGTATTTGCAATAGCTCTGCCGCAGTAATCATGTAGCTGTTTCCCCGCCCTAGACACTAAGGTAGTCCGGTGGGAGAAACTATGCATCTTCTTTCGATGTCGCGGGCTGCTTGATCCAGATAGTTCCCGTGGAGTGCAATGCGAGGGCAGGGCGGGTCGCGCAGAGAGTCTTCGCTGCGCAACCCGCGCTCGACTACCACAGCAGCTTCAACGCAAATTGCAGGTCTCTGTTGTCGAAGGACGTAGCGGTAATCGTTCCCACGTTGCCGGTAGAGATATTTGCCGACGGATTGCCGAAGTTAGGGTGATTGATGATGTTGAACGCCTCGGCACGGAATTGCGCAGTGAGCTTTTCAGAGATGGCAAAGTTCTTGAGCGCAGAGAAATCGAACTCAGCGGTTCCGGGACCGCGGAGCACATTTCGTGTCACTGTCCCTTGCACGCCGGCGGTCGGCACAACATAGGCTGTCTTATCAAACCACTTGGTGGGGCTGCGTTGCGTGAGGTTCCCGCTGGTGCGGCCGGGAGCCAGGTTCGGCCGTTGCGGAACATAGGTGCCGCAAGTGCAGGAGCCAGATCCGGCGGTAACCGAGAAGGGAAATCCGGTGCGAAGCTGGACTATGGGCTGTACCTGCCAACCGCCGGCAATCACGTTAGCGATGCCGCCGGTGTTCAGGAAACGCTTTCCGTTGCCAAAGGGAAGCTCGTAGCCGGCACTCCCCACGGCACGACTGCTGGTGTCGTAATTGGAGTAAGAACGATCAAAGGAAAAGTGGGTGGAGTAGGAAGTGTCGTTGGCGTCCGCTTCACCGGAGTTGTTATCAAGGTTTTTCGACCACTGATAATTGACGAGATAAAACAGACCGTTGCGGCTGCGCTGCTCGAGTTTGGCCGAAAGTCCGTTGAAGTCGCTTCCGCCTTCATTCTTGCTGGTGAGCATCCCGTGAAGGAAGTTTTGAAAGGGCCGCGGTCCGGGCGCGCCACCCACCACCGCGAAAGTATCTTCATTCTGGTCGAAGCGTTTCCAAAGCTTGTGGGTCACGCTGCCGGTATAGCCCAGCTCAAATACCGTCCCGTGGCCAAGATCCTGTTGCACGCTCACTGTCCATTCCTGGGTGTATGGAACACGATTACCAGGGTAGAGACTGAACGGGGCCGGGATCGCAGGCAGCTGGTCCAATCCGGGCATCAGTGTTTCGGTTACGAAGGATGCGTTGTTGATGGTGGCGTTGAAGTAGAACGGCGGGATATTGCGCTGGAACTGAAGCTCATTGATGTTGGTGTTATCGAAGTAGACGCCATACCCGATGCGCGCCACTGTTCCGGGGCTTGCCTGGAAGGCCACGCCAAGTCGCGGACCAAAACCTCTCTTGTCTGGTTCCACCATACCGGCGGGAAAGAAGTTTGGCGTGGTGTTTACGTGGGGAAGAAGAACAGCAGGAATGTTGGCGGGAACTTTGTGAAACGCGATCAGGCCCGTACCGGGATCAAACATACCGGCCAGTCCATTTTTTTCCACGAAAGGCGAGGCGTACTCCCAGCGTAGGCCATAATTCAAGGTAATCCTACGTCCGAGCTGCCAGATGTCGTTCATGAAAATGCCGTAGGTATTGTCGGTGTAGTGGCCCAGTGAGCTTCCCGAACCCGCCTGGCAGATGGAGCACGTCCCAGCCTGAAATGCCGCCAGTGAGGCGAAGGTAAATGAACCACGGGCCGGGGTATCGGTAAGCTGCCGAACCTGGCGCCACTGGAACTGGGCGCCTGCCCGGAGCGTGTGCCTCCCGACTACGTCGCTTACTGTATCTCCGATGCTATAGATATTCTCCGTATCACCTTGCGAATTACCGCCTTCACCCAAGCCGGTGTAGCCGGTGATGGTGATTGAGGGGCGGCCATATTCGCTGGGTGTTACGCCACCGCTGATGTTCTGCAGCCCCGCCTCCTGCACCCAGTTTTTGCCGGGGATCGGATTGACCTCGTCGGTGAAGCCGTAGGCGCGGTTGTATCCAAGCCGCACCTCGTTAACGATAGAGGGCGTGATCAGGTAGGTGTCCCCTATGCTCACGTTGTGGCCCAACTGGGGATAGATCACACCGCTTTGCACTGAGGGTACGATCTCGGACGCGGTGTAATACACATAACGCTCGAAGAGCGTGTGCTTGGACGACAGAGTCTGGTCGGAGCGAACAACCCCCTGGTCGTAGTCGTTTGGCTCAATGGCGGTCACGGAGTAATTGTTCGTGCCGCAACTAGTGCAGTTGGGCACGGGAAACGAGGGTTGCAGGACCTGGGCAAACAGGTAGGTTGGCGTTCCGAACTGCGCAGGAGTGGGGAAAACTCCCAGCTGAGGAATGGACTGTGCCCCGCGAAGCCCCTCATATCCGGCAAAGATAAAGACTTTGTCCTTCACGATCGGCGCGCCCAGCGTTCCGCCAAACTGGTTGCGGTGAAATACCGGTTTATGGGGATAAACAGTGTAGGTTGAGAAGTAATTTCGCGCGTCGAAGATCGAACTGCGCGTGTACTCAAACAGGCTTCCGTGGATCTGGTTGCTACCCGACTTGGTCACCATCGATACGGCGGCCTGCCCCTGCCCGTATTCCGTTGAAAAGCTGCTGCGCAGAAGATTGAACTCCTGCAGCGTATCGACCGAGGGCTGCATGGAGAGTACGTTGAACCGCAAGGAGCGGATATACACGCCATCCAGAACGTAATTGGTCGAACTGGCGCGTCCACCGTCGACGGTGATGTACAAGCTTCGGGTACCAAACTGTCCTGGGGTTCCTGTATTTGCAAATTGCGCCGGAGACACGCCCGCGGCGAGAGTTGCCAACTGCAGAACACTTCTGCCATTGAGAGGCAGGTCAGAGATCTGCTTCTGGTCGATAACCTGGCCGACGGCCGCATCGCTGGTCTGCAGCTGTGGCGGCATTGAGGTGACTTGAACGGTTTCATTCGCCGCCCCGACGCTCAAGACGATGGACTCATCGGCATCCTTGCCGACGAGCAATTCAAGGGAGGGAATGGTGGTGGTCTTGAAGCCCGCCTTTTCCACCCGCAGCTCGTAGGTGGCCGGTGGCAGGTTAGGGATGGAGAACTCGCCCTCGTTATTGGTGGACGCCGTACGCTCGGCGGAGGTGCCCTGGTTCACGATGTGAACGGTAGCTCCCCCGACGACTGCGCCGGTTGCATCGGTGACCCGTCCCACAATGTTCGAGATGGATGATTGTTGCGCTGAGACCAGGATCGGCGCTATCCCGATGACGATGAGGGCAAACAGGCGGGAAAGTGTTCCGGCTGTCAGAGCCCCCCTGTGTCCCCTCGGGGTTGGGGGGTCCGTACTTAACGTGTTCGATCCTTCTTCAGGTATCTCTTTGTGTTGCAACATTGCAATCCTCCTGACGTCGCTGGCCATTTGCGCGCGTTGAACGCTGATATCGCTAACCGAAGAGAGTTTCAGTGTGTGATTCCACAAAAAGTCGACATCTTGTCGACCAGCTCGGGCAAAAACAGTTGCCCTCGCCTGAGACGTCTCATTCGGACGCCATGCTACCCACACGGTGAAACGACTGTCAAGGCCATTTTCCTTGCCGTGCCAGGACGATAAAACAGCCAACAGGTGCCCCTCAGGGACCCTGCTCGGAGGGCAAAATCTAACATGTATCTTTGCGTCTTCAAAGATTTCCCCTGATGTTTTTACTTCTCTTTCATTTAGGATCGGGAACATGGCGGCGAACCAGAAGCAGCTAGCCAAATTGGCCGGGGTTTCAGCCGGGACCGTATCGAATGTCATTAGCGGTTCCACTCGAGTCAGCGAAAGCTCTC
>Ga0302324_100026826_pt1 | contig 10996 bp, 7 predicted proteins | sample Palsa_T0_1_FD_201949 | JGI IMG/M metagenome (GOLD analysis project Ga0302324, IMG submission 201949) | Peat permafrost microbial communities from Stordalen Mire near Abisko, Sweden - Palsa_T0_1 | ecosystem: Environmental > Terrestrial > Soil > Palsa > Peat permafrost | place: Sweden: Abisko...
ATCCACCAAACGCGCGGTTTCTTCAATACGGGTTCCTGTCTTCGCGCGTACATGCAAAATAAACTGGCCGCTGTCGGTATCCGGGAAAAAATTCTGGCCAAGAAACGGAACCAGAGCCCACGCAAGCAGGCAGACAATAATAAAGCATGGAACGAAGGCGAGCCGAACCGAAACAAGCTGTGCCAGCAGAGAGGAGTAGGACGAGCGAATTCTTTCAAAGAGCCGCTCAAAACCTCTTTGAAAACGGGCGAAGACATTACGAGAAGGCGCGCCGCCGTGCTTGTGAGCCTTTAGCAGGTACATCGCCATGGTAGGCACCAGCGTGCGGGACAAAATATAGGAAGCGATCATGGCGAAGATGACCGCTTCGCCAAGTGGGGCAAAGAGGTATCCCGCGACACCGCTCAGAAAGAACATCGGCAAAAAGACTATACAGATGCACAACGTCGAAACAAGAGCCGGTACGGCAATTTGCGCGGCCCCCTCCAGGATGCCATCGTGCAACTCGGCGCCTTCCTCAAAATGACGCTCGATATTCTCAATGGTGACGGTTGCGTCGTCGACAAGAATGCCAACGGCGAGCGCCAGTCCTCCCAGCGTCATAGTGTTAATGGTTTGGTGCAGAAAGCTCAACACGATAACCGAAGTCAGAATGGCTAATGGGATGGAGACAGCGATGATCAATGTACTGCGCCAGCTGCCCAGGAAGATGAGAATCATCAGACCGGTAAGCGCGGCGGCGATCACAGCCTCACGAATCACCCCATTGACTGCTCCGCGCACGAAGATGGACTGATCGGCAAGGGGCTGAATCTTGAGTTCAGGAGGAAGGGTTTGGGCTATCCGGGGGAGAATCTGGCGCACACCTTTGACGACAGCAATCGTGGATGCGTCTCCGGCCTTGTAAACCGTTACCAGCACGCCACGTTTGCCATCCTGCCGAACAATATTCGTCTGTGGTGCAAAGCCGTCGCTTACCGTGGCTACATCGCGGAGATAGATGATGGTATTACCCACCTTCTTGATCGGAAGATTGTTAAACTCCGATACCTGCTTCAGGTCAGCGTTGACGTCAACGTCATACTCGAACTGGCCTATCTTGGCTGTGCCGCCCGGCAGGATGAGCTGCTCCTTGCCAAGCGCCGTCAGCACGTCGCTCGGCGAAAGCCCCTTGGCCTGCAAACGATTGGGATTGATGTTCACCATCACCTGACGCGTTTTGCCTCCATAAGGAAAGGGAACCGCAGCGCCGGGAACAGTGACCAGTTGCGTACGCAGAAAGTTCATCGCGATGTCGTTCAGTTGGGGCTCAGTCAATCCACTCCCGGAAATGCCTAGCTGCAGAATAGGAACTGTGGACGCGTTGTAATCGATGATCAGCGGAGGGAGCGATCCGGGAGGTAATTGTTTGAGGATGCTTTGCGAGATGGCAGTAATCTGCGCATTCGCGCGGTCAATGCTAGCATTCGGCTGAAGATAGATCTTTACAATTGCATCCCCGTTTACGGTCGTGGACTCGATGTGCTCGATATTGTCGACGGTCGTAGTGAGCGCCCGCTCGTAGACAGTTGTGACTCGCCCTTCCATCTCCTCAGGGTTTAGGCCGGTATAGGTCCAGGCGGCGGCAACCACAGGAATATTGATACTGGGAAAGATGTCGGTCGGTGTCCGCAGAATTACAACCGGGCTCAGAAATGAGTATGAGCAGCGCCAAGACAATGAAGGTATAGGGTCGGCTCAGCGCGATTTTGACAATCCACATATCAATACCCTCGATATTTCTCTATTGAGACTGAGAATACGAAGTTGTTCTTCACTTGAGTAGTCAGATAAAGCGGATAGCAGCTTTGCGATTTATGCAAAGCAAATCCGGGGCGGACTGGGAGCCACGGGCCGGCGAATGTACAGATTATGGCGCCTGTTTTCCCAAACTCTCGAAGCGGAGTGGACATATAACTCCGTCGCATTGGTGTTCTGAGGAGCGAGACACAGTTAGCCTTAAAGGCACGCACAAGGCCACAACCGGGCTAAATGAAATAGCCCGCGAAGATAGCTGAATTCAATGTCTTTTTAACGTGTATGGGTGAGAACTGTGAAAACGATCTGAATGGGCAGTCGAAATGTTGACGCAGATGGCAAGGTTATGACACTCAGTCTGTCTCGCCCTGGTGGCCTTTTCTACGCCTGCTCAGTGTTGCGACCGGGCGCCTCAGCGAGAGACGAGGATTCCGGCAAACCGGTTCGGCTTTCCTTGCGCACCATTTCTGGCAGCGTCGCCGAGATAAAGTCGAGAAATACCCGGATGCGCGGAAAGAGGTGTTGACGGTTGGCGCAAATCGCAAAGAGATCAATTTCATCGCACCAGAACTCACGAAGACACTCAACAAGCGTTCCTGCTTCAAGGTCCGGCTGAACATCCCAAACGGCTTTAAGCGCTATTCCTCTTCCAGCACGCACCCAGTTATGCATAACTTCGCCGCTGTTTGTCGTCAGCGCTCCGTTAACAGTCAATTCGAATCGCTTGCCATCTTCCTGGAACGACCATGTGTCCATCACCCGCCTGCCTCGAACAAGACGGATGCAGTCGTGCTGCTGCAGGTCCTCAGGTCTTCTTGGAATTCCGTGGCGTTTCAGGTAAGAGGGAGAGGCGCAGACAGCCCGCCTGGTGGACAGAATCTTTTTCGCGATGACACTCGCGTCCGTGGGAAGGCCAGCCCGCAGGGCGACGTCAAGCCCGTCATCGATGACATCCAGGCCCGAGTCCGATAAGTCGAGATGCGCCTCAATCCCTGGGTATTTCTCAACGAACCGGGCGATCAGAGGAGCAATGAGTCTTCGGCCAATGCTCATGGGAGCCCCTATGCGCAGTTTTCCCTTTACGGTCTTGCCTTGTGAGGACGCCTCCGCCTCTGCCTCGGCTATTTCCTCAACAATGCGTTCGCAGCGCTCATAGAACAATTGGCCCTCTTCGGTAAGCGCGAATGTTCTGGATGTGCGTGTGACTAGCCGCACGCCCAAACGCGACTCCAGGGCGCTAAGACCTCTGCTCATGGCGGCCGGCGAGGAGTTGAGTGCTCTTGCGGCGGCGGAGAGATTGCCGGCCTTGATGATCTCCACAAACAGCTGAAGTTCTGCTACCTCGTCCGCCACGATGTCCTTCTAGCCGGTGAAGGCATATCCGGTTCTCATCCATTTTACGTGGCCACGCCCGGGCAGCAGTCGTCATGCTGCTACGCCTCCGTGGAGACTCACTTAAAAAGTATCTTCGCCATCATACCTTTGTCCTCGTGGCTCAGCAGATGACAATGGAAAAGCGATACTCCGCGGATGATCGGATCGGTGAAGTCCATCATCAGATCTGCGTTTCCTTCGACGGGTACCTCCACCGTATCCAACCACTCCGGACGTGAGAGGCGCGTCCCGTTTTCGGCATAGGCGAGAAAGTGAACCTGATGAATGTGGAAGGGGTGGACTTCGTGCGTGTTATTTACCACTCGCCAGTGTTGAAATCCGCCGACGGAGACGCTCGTCATAGGAGGATCCAACGGACCATATTTTTTACCGTTGATATAAAAGCCATTCTTGTCCTCCGTGAACGTAACCACAAAATCGGAAGGGCTACTCTCTGTCCTCGCAATCAGCTTGGGCGGCACCGGCTTGTAAACCGGCGCTGGCGCGCCAGTCGATGCGGCTTGGTTTCCATGGCTTGGTTGTGGGGTGGCTACCATGTCCGCCAGCACCATGGCCGGGTTCGGATCTCCCTCAGGGCCCGTATCATAGCAACGTGTACGTAGCGACGCTTGGGCTCCAGATGCGGGGCCGGTGACGATTGCTTCGACGCGACCCGCCGGGGGGATGAGAAGGTGGTCTCTTTGCTCGACGCGGCGCTTTCGGTCGTGGAATGAAAGTGGCATTCCATCCAGCGCGACGATCTCAAGCTGCTCCGTATCTACTTGTAAATCCGCGTATAGATCTGGTGAAGCATTCACAATGCGCCAGAATTGACGTTCTCCTGGAGCAATGGCGATCTGCGGCCGCAGCGCACCGTTTACGGTAAAAATCCGCTTCGGCAGGTCGGTTGAGGCCCAGCAGCCTTTCGCAGGAATTTCAACACTGCGCCTTTGTTCGGCGCTGGCAGGATCATTTTCTTCAAGTACCCGGTCGCGCAGCACCAGGATCCGTTCCCGTAAATGCTGCACCTCCGGAACATAGCGCTCCATGCCATCGATCACAATTGCTCCGGACATGCCATCGAGATCCTGTTGATAGCTCTCTCCATGAGGGTGGGTATGGTACCAATACAATCCCGGCGGCTGGTCTAGCGGAATATTCACTACGTAGTGAAGCAATTGTCCCGGCGTCGCCATCATTGTGATCACATCATCCTGAGGGGCGTCTGGCGAAACATGCAAGCCATGGAAGTGGAGGTTCGTCATGTTCATGCATGGTCCGTCAACGCAGCGCTCCTGAGAGTGCGTTGACATCGCATTTGTGTAGGCAAGGTGTATATCTTCGCCCGGGTTGGCTCGAATCACCGGAGGATCTTCCCGCCCATTGAACGTGAACGCGGCCTTGCCAGTCGTGGGATCATTGATTGCCTTCAGGGACACAGGAGAGCGAGTTTCTGGCGGATCGGACACCAGGACCGGCTTAGAGACAGCGATTGCGCTCGACGGTCCCCCTGCCTCCAGTTGCACACCGTAGAACAAGCCCAAACACGTTACGCACGCGAGAAAACTGCGACCCGCTTTCACCGAAGGATTTGTAATCATGCTGTGTTTCCCCCGCCTCAGGGCGCTTTCATTGGTCTAAGTGATGCCGGTTTCCATCTCCTACGGAAACCGGGAATAAGGTCCTTGTGCGTTTCTGACCTATTTCTGAACCCGGCAGCATCCATCCCAGGAAACCACGCTGTGAGGGCGATCGTGCAACCCAAGCGCAGGATCTCCCGACTGCTTCCATTCCGAGATGAGTGCATTGCGCCTGCCAAAGGTACGTTCTAAGCGAGCCGCTGCATCTGATTGAATCAGAAGGACCTCTGCGTTTGGGAGGCGCGACGATGCACGCAGAGAGTGTCTGGATTTCGACACGTCTCCCCGCAAGTGTCGAGTGTCTTTCGTTCCTCGCCCCGAAGGCCCTCCGCCTGTGAATCCCTAAGGCGCAACCGATATGCACGTGGGTTGCACAATTCTCCTGGCTACGAGACCAACTGGGTCTCAGTCCGTCCGAAACTGTCCGGCGTCTAACCGCATATACAGCTTCTTTCTCCAGGAGGGTTCTTGGAAAGACGCACATTCCTGACTTCGTCGCTTGCTGCTGCGCTCCTCGCCATCGCAGATGGATCCAGCTCGCTTTCGATCGCCAGTTCCGCCGCCCCGCCGATTCGCGACTATTATTTCGATCGAACCATTTCGCGAAATGTATTAGATAACTTTCTTTCGCGATCAATCACGATGCAGAGCCTCTTTGCCGGCCGGGGGGACCTCGATGACGACCTTCGAATGCTCAACAGCATAGGTGCCAAGTTCATTGGACGAAGTCTCTGCTTATGGGGTGGAGAGGCCGGCTTGCCGGGCAATCTCGAAAAGGCAAAACAGCAGGTTTTTGTGGCCGTCAAGGCTGATCCGGAGATGCTTTTTGAAGCGTGCATCTTCGAGATCGTGACCACGCAGATAGAACAGGTCGCTGTGCCCGACTGGGCCTTCTTCGCGTTGGGCCGGCCTGTAGAAAGGAGGAATTTCCGCTATGCCGATATGCTTTATCCCGACGGCCGGCGTGTTGACCAATGGGGACCAGGTTCGTCGGTACCGGACGTGAGCCGGCCGGAAACAAAGCTTTACTTCTATTTTCTGGGAAGGTCGTTCATCGATGCAGGCTTTGAGGCTATCCATTATGGGCAAGTGGAGATCATGAACGGCAACGATCCTGATTTGACTCATTGGTCGCAGGTCTTAACTCTGGCCCGGGCCTATGCAGCAATGCACGCTCGAAGACACATGCTGCTGTGCGATGCGCATGTTCCTCAGGGTGGGCTGGTCAGAGATGGACATCTCCTGCTGGATTTCCATGCGTTTCCCCTCAGGATCATGGAGGTTCCCGATACGCCGCAGGAGGCGATCCTCAAAGTAGGCTTTTCCGACGGTATTTACAACCGGAGCCGCGGCGGGATCGCTCCTAGCGGCTGGACGTGCGACCACCTGCCGTATCTTGTCGAGTTCGACAACTACGGTGTCAGCAAACAACCAGGACAGGCCAGGGCCGATGGTGGCCAATTCGATTGGATCTGGGGCTACGACGAGATTACGTGGTTTGCGCACCAGAGTAAGGAGTATCGCGCCGATTGGCTGCGCTATGCCTGGCATTGGGTGCGGACGACCGACCCGAACGGCTACCTTGAAATGCCCGGCAGCCGGCAGATCACCAATGGACATGTTGGATTGCGCAGTAGCGGTTCGGCGGAACCTCACTCCGGTAGAAGGCCGTGGTATCACGCCAATAATCCAAGTGCTGCTGTCCCCGATGGGATGGGAGATGAAGGGACCATTCGGGCCATTTGGGCCGCCGATTCAGCTTAGGCTCTCGCCTTTTGGCGCGGCGCCAGCTTTCCGTGTACATCTCATCCCGTGTAGAAAGGTGTGGGGGACGCTGAGTCACCTGAAGGAGCCTATGGCAAGTCGGACAGCTTTAGTCGTCGGTGCGACAGGCATTGTGGGTCTCAACCTGACGCAGCACCTTGCAGTTGAACCAGGCTGGAAGGTCTTCGGCTTGGCACGTAATCCGTCCGCTAGTGATGGAGTTCAGGCGGTCGCAGCGGACCTGCTCAAGCCCGACACGCTTAGCGGCGCCCTGGAAGGAATCAGGCCGACGCATGTCTTCCTCACAACCTGGCTTCGGCAACCGACAGAAGCTGAAAACATCAAGATCAACTCCGCTATGGTGCGCAATCTGTTGCAGGCCCTTTCCAACATCGGTTCGGTCCAGCATGTTGCACTCGTCACGGGCCTAAAGCACTACCTCGGGCCCTTCGAGAGCTACGGCACAGGAAAGCTGCCAACCACCCCCTTCCGCGAAGAGCAGGGCAGGCTTGAAGTTGATAATTTCTACTATGCGCAGGAGGACGAGGTCTTTGCTGCAGCCCAGCGAGACGGCTTTACATGGAGTGTGCATCGTCCGCACACCATTATTGGCTACGCCGTAGGGAACGCCATGAATATGGGCGTTACCCTCGCGGCCTATGCAACGATTTGCCGCGAGACTAGCCGGCCCTTCCTCTTCCCCGGCTCTGCAGTTCAGTGGAATGGCCTTACCGACATGACCGATGCGCGTTTGCTTGCGCGCCATCTGCAATGGGCATCGACTACGCCGGCAGCCAAGAACGAAGCATTCAACGTTGTCAATGGCGACGTCTTTCGCTGGAGCTGGATGTGGCAGACGATTGCCCGGTGGTTTGGCGTGGCGCCCGCGGAGTTCCCGGGCCAAGCGACACCGCTCGAATTACAGCTCACTGGCGCCGCGCCTCTCTGGGCTGAAATCGCACGTAAACACAAACTCCTGCAGGGCGATCTTAATGTGCTCGCATCCGCATGGCACACGGACGCAGATCTCGGCCGGCCGATCGAAGTGTTGACGGATATGAGTAAGAGCCGCAAGCTAGGTTTTCTTGACTACCAGGCGACCGATGACAGCTTCCGGGACCTCTTCACCAGGCTGCGCAAAGAGCGCCTTATCCCCTGATGCGCTGGTTGCGCAATCCATTCGGTGCTTATTCGCCTGGCCCGAACTTTTCGTAGTCCCTGCATTGACCATGCTCCAGACTTTCACGGTGTTAAGTATCAGCTGATACAGCAGTCATCACGCTCAGTGGGAGTCTATCGCTCCTCCCGCGCCGGTTCCTGGGGTGTCGGCTAACCGGAACTTAGCCGCCGAGATAAATAGGGCTTTACGTAGCTTGACGACGAAGTGCCTATTAGAATGGAATTTTCAGCAACTTCCGCGAAGGTCGGATAAGTAGTCGTCTTAATCCTTGTTAACCCAACGGCCGCGGAGAGATCCCAGGTTGGGGGCAGCCGGGGTTTCTGTTTTCCCGGGGTCGGGAGAATCCACTGGTCATGACAGAGCATCCAATGGGTGCTCTGCACAGCGGCGCGTGCACCTCCGCAAGGACGAGTCCGCTGAAACGAAACCCTGAGAGTCCGTAGCATGTTGCCCAATCTAGCCGAAGACGGGACGGAAGACGCTCTCCACAGTGTTGAGGAGCGCGTCCACTTGATACTCGATTCCGCAACCGAGGGGATTTTCGGCTGCGATGCAGAAGGTACTTGTCTTTTTTCCAACGCATCGGCCGCGCGCATGCTTGGGTTCAGCGATCCCAGGGAGTTGCTTGCCAAGAACATGCACGCGCTGGAGCACCATACCCGAAAAGACGGCACGCCGTATCCACTCAAAGAATGTCCAATTTTTGTGGGTTTTCAAAAAGGTGAGAGCGTCCACAGAGACGATGAGGTCTTCTGGCGAAAGGATGGCACGAGCTTTCCCGTAGAGTATTGGTCGAACCTTGTGGTACGAGAGGGTGAGACGAAAGGTGCGGTCATCACCTTTATCGATATTACCGGGCGGAAGCGGACCGAAGAGGTACTCCGCAAGAGTGAAGAGCGGAACCGCAGCCTGCTTCAGATCAATAATGCCATTATTACGAACCTCAGCCAGGAGGCGCTCCTGCGCTCAATCTCCGAGGCTCTGCATCGGGTCATTGCGTTCGATCGGTGCGCGATTACCCTCTATCAACCCGAGCGGGACTCTTTCCTCTTCCTTGCGGTGGAGGGAGAACTGTCCTCGGACTATTTCCGAACCGGGCTGGAGGTTCCCCGGAGCGAGACCAGCGTCGGCTGGGTGTTTGACCATCGACAGCCGCTACTGCGCCGCGATCTTCAAACAGAGTCTCACTATGCGAACGAACACCGCCTCTGCGCAGAGGGAATCCTGTCGAAGTGCGTGCTGCCGCTGGCTTTTCAGGGAAAGTGTATCGGCGCACTCAGCGTAGTGAGCCGGAAACGCGATCAGTACTCTGAAGAGGACGCGGCTTTTTTGCAGGACGTGGCCAACCAGGTCACATTGGCCATTCAGAACATGCAGTCCTATCAGGAAATCAACAACCTGAAAGCACGGTTAGAGAACGAGAACGTTTACCTTCGCGAGGAAATACTCACCGAGCACAACTTCGAGGAGATCGTTGGCAATAGCCCGGCATTGCTCAAAGCTCTCCACGCCGTCGCCCAGGTCGCTCCCACAGATGCGACCGTGCTCATTTGCGGAGAAACGGGGACGGGTAAGGAACTGGTAGCGCGCGCGATCCATAGCCGTAGCGGACGGAATGGCCGTGCCCTGGTCAATGTAAACTGCAGCGCCATCTCGGCAGGCCTGGTGGAGAGCGAACTGTTTGGTCACATGAAGGGCGCATTCACAGGAGCGATTGAACGCCGCATTGGCCGATTCGAGCTAGCCCACGGCGGCACCATCTTCCTCGACGAAATCGGAGAGCTAAGCCTGGAGACACAGGTGAAGTTGCTGCGCGTTCTGCAGGAACACGAGTTCGAGCCGGTAGGGAGCAGCCGCCCTTTGCGTGTGGACGTGCGTGTCATTGCCGCCACTAACCGCGACCTCCGCGAGGCGGTCGAATCCGGCCGCTTCCGGTCCGACCTTTTCTACCGCCTCAACGTTTTTCCCATTGGGCTTCCTCCGTTGCGAGAGCGCCGCTCCGACATTCCCCAATTAGTAGCTTTCTACATCGCCCGCTTCTCCAAGCGGCTGGGAAAGAAGATCGATGGTGTTTCGCGGGAGTCCATGGAGAATTTGATGAACTATCCCTGGCCTGGAAACATCCGTGAGTTGCAGAACGTGATTGAGCGCGCACTTATTTTAGCGACAGAACCCACACTCCGGCTGGACCGCCAGCTTATGCCCATCCTCGCATCGACGGAAATGACCGCTCGAGACGATGAGCAGGCTATCCTCGAGTCTTCAACGCGAACCCTGACACTTGACGAAGTAGACCGAAACCATATCCTGGGTGTGCTTCAACTGACCGGCGGAGTGATTGATGGTCCAAAGGGTGCAGCGAAAATGGTAAACATTCATCCCAATACGCTGCGCCACCGGATGAAGAAGCTTGGCATCCGGGGATCTCGTCACCGCCCGTCGTAGTCTCCCTGACAGGTGTCCGACCCAATCACCAAATACGGTGGATCTGTCATCTGCGGAACGATGGCAAGGAAAGGGGGCGAAGCATTTCAGTCAGAGACCGAACCGCGACACAGGCGGCAACTGTCGCAATTTCATCAAGATAGAACGCTTGGGCCTGGGGCCAGTTGGCTGGGTGTGCCGGACGGATCGTTTCCGGCCGCGGGACGCGGTAAATGGCATGTGGATTGCACTATTGGCAACTGCAATGTTAAGGATCACAGTGATCAAATCATCTGAAGGCGACGCAGTGCTTCGCGTAGAAGGCCGCATCGCCGGCTCCCATGTTGCGGAACTGCGCAAAGCATGCGACGCGCATACCTGTCTTGACCAATTTCAGTTGTCGCTCGAACTAGCTGACGTTTCCTTCGCCGACCCCGCGGGTATTGAACTGCTGAAAGACTTAAGCAGGCGCGGTGTCGGCCTCGTGCAAACCACCCCGTTTTTGACCGAACAGCTCAAAAATGGGGCATCCTCCGACGCCACGTAGGGTTGCTAATGACGATATGCCGATGCAAGGAACGATCCTGGCTCCGAACTTCGGCTTGCAGATGGAAGGGGTTTCAATGCTGGAACTATCGGTGTCCAGGGGAAAGTGTTTGCCCCCTGGGTCTTTAAGCGGGGAGCGCAATGTTCCAAGTCTCGATTCGGTTGGCGCTTTAACTCGTATGATCGCCCATGTTTCCCATGATCTTCGCCAGCCTCTCACAGCCATACTTGCCAATGCCGAATTTCTCAGCCAGCCAGATATCAGCCAGAT
>Ga0302324_100026827_pt1 | contig 10996 bp, 11 predicted proteins | sample Palsa_T0_1_FD_201949 | JGI IMG/M metagenome (GOLD analysis project Ga0302324, IMG submission 201949) | Peat permafrost microbial communities from Stordalen Mire near Abisko, Sweden - Palsa_T0_1 | ecosystem: Environmental > Terrestrial > Soil > Palsa > Peat permafrost | place: Sweden: Abisko...
GGTGAAGGTGCCCGAGTCCTGGCCCAGGATGGTGAAGTACGCGTTCTCCCCCATCGCGGTGAACGAGCCGGCGCTGCAATCGAGCTCGCCCACGAGGGTGGCGTGCCCCTCTTCGAGGGGAATGGACGCGTCGCCCGCGGACGGGCCCCATGTCGTGTCCCAGGTACCGCCGTTGGTGACGAGTTCGTTCTCGCCGGTCGACACGGTCTGCCTTGTCAGGGTGATCGCAACCGGACCGGTCGTCGGTATCAACGTGTCGAACGTGCCGGTGTATTGGCCCGCATACGTCCCGGGCTGACATCCCGAAGCCCCCCGGGCACCGTCTGGAAGGGCGAAGGCGAGCGTCGCGGCGTCCGCCACCGAATGCGCCATCGCATCCGGTTGTTCGTCACTGTCGACCGCGGGCGAGGCGTCGGTCGGGCTCGAGCCCCCGAAGGGCGACGAGGAGGAGGCGCCCCCGCACCCGATCCCCGCCCAGCAGAGGATCGCGGAGCCCGCCAGCAGGCCGAGAGGTACGCAAACGAACTCCGGCAACAAGCGCACGGTACTGAGTAAAGCACGATCTCGCCTTCGTCTCGCCGCGGCGACGACGGCGTGTCAGCCGACCTGGTCGGTCCAGACTTTGAAGCCCGCGAGCTTGTTCGGGCCAAACGTCGTCGTGATGGCCACGTCCGCCGCGTCACGACCGCGTGCAATGAGGATGCGGCCGATGCGCGGCGTATTGTTTCGCGCGTCGAACGCGTACCACTGGCCACCCAGGTACGCCTCGAACCACGCCGAGAAATCCATCGGGCCGTACGGCGGAGGAACGCCGATGTCGCCCAGATAGCCGGTGCAATACCGCGCCGGAATGTTCATGCATCGGCACAGCGTGATGGCGAGGTGGGCGTAGTCGCGGCAGACGCCCTTTCGTTCGGCGTGCGCCTCCGACGCCGTCCTCGTCGACCGTGCGTGCTCGTACCCGAACTGGATGTGATTGTGGACGTAGTCGCAGATGGCCTGCACCCGCCCCCAGCCGAGCGGCGCCGTCGCGAACCGCTTCCAGGCAATCTCGAGCAGCCGCTCGGTGTCGCAGTAACGGCTCCCGAGCAAGAAGGGCAGCGTCTCCTCCGGGAGGAGGTGCACCATGTGCTGCATCGCATTGGGGACGGTGGGCTCCTGCATGCCCGAGTCGTTCACGATCCCGTCGCCGAAGATGCGAGTACGCCCCGCGGGCGCGAGGATCCGGCTGCACCAGTTGCCGAAGACGTCGCGGTACGAACCGATGGGGACGCTGGGGGTGACGACGATCAGGTCCGGCCGGACGATGTCCGAAGCGCGGCTGTAGTGGACGTTGAGCACCAAGAGCACTGGCGTCGGCTGCTCGAAATCATAAAGCAGCTCGTAGCCGACACGGATTTGCATGGAAATATTGCGCCGCCCTCCCCCTCGTGACCCCCAAGCCCCACAGGTTAAGCACGGTCCACGAGACCTCGCGGACCAGACCCCGAGATGACCGAACCGTGACCGGAGCCGGCCCCCCCTTGCCGGCGTGCGCGGCGCGAGGCGACACTGGGTCTTGGGCCTTCTGGGTCTTGGTCTTGGGGATGAGTGTCACTCCGCAATACCGCGAGCTGATGTCGGCGATCATTCGCCGGTTCATGGTGATCGTCGGCTCGCGCACCGCGCTGCAGATCGCCTCGAAGGTGCCGGGGGTCGTCGTGACGGCGGCGGGAACGGTGACGTCGACCGCCGACCTGTCCACGCTGTCGACCCTGGTAGCCGAGTACAAGAAAGTCGGCGGTACCCTCTCGGTGCACTTCATGCGCCGCGAGATCGCCCCCCTCGTCGAGGGTTCCGCCCTGCCGCTGCCGGAGGATCTCAGGTGACCCATGCGAATCGGTGAGCTGAAGGACGTCGCACGCGAAGGGATCGCCGGGGGCGCCGTCGCCTTTGCGATCGCCGTCGCCTCCCGGCTGCTCCAGCGGCAGGTCCCGCAAGCCGACGCGCTCGTCGTGGCGGTCGTGCTCGGGATGATCGTCCGGCGCGCGCTCGGCGACCGGATGGACATCTTCTTCAAGCTCCTCCCCGGGCTGGCGACCGCCGAGGCGATCTTCCTGCCCGTCGGGGTGGCCCTCTACGGCAAGAACCTCGAGCTCGGCGCGATGGTGAACACGCACGCCGGGACGCTCGTGCAGGCGGCGATCGTCGTGGCCGTCACCTTCGCCGCCATTCTGGGCATCGGCAAAATCCCCTGGTTCGGGCTGAGCCGGCGGATGCTGTTCTGCCTCGGGTTCGGATCGGCGGTGTGCGGCGCTTCGGCCATCGCGATCACGACCCCGGTCACCGAGTGCGAGCCCGACGAGACTGCGACGGCCCTCGTCGACAACACAATCGCGGTCTCGCTGGCGCTCGCCTTTCTTGGCTTCGTCTTGAAGGGCTCGCTCGAGCCCATGCAGTACGCGGCGCTCGCCGGAGAGACGCTGCACCAGACGTCGTTCGTCCGGCGGGCGGTCCACGGCATGGATCCCGAGGTCGTGACGTTCGCGATGGCCGTGAAGGCCTTTCGGATCGCGCTCCTCGTCGTGTCGCTCCCGCTCGCCGCGCGTTTCCTGCGGCGGCAAGCCACGGTGCCCTGGTACCTCGTGGCGTTCTTTCTCGTCGGGGTCCTCTTCCTGGTCGTGCCCTTCGGACCGGTGGTCCGGGATACGGTCGGCGAGATCCAGGCGGTCGCCTTGCCGGTCGCACTCGCCACGGTCGGCCTGCGTGCAGATCTCGCCGTCGTCGCGTCGCGGCTCATCAAGCCGCTGATCCTCGTCCTCTTGGTCTTCGCGCTGGACGTGGGCGTCTTCTTTGCCACGCGCGGTCTGACGTTCCTGGGCTGACGCGCCCGTCTCCGGTCTGCGCAGGTTCAGGGCGCCGCGGCGTAGAGAGGCTCGATCAGGCCGGCGATGCGATCGGGCTCGTCGTGGGCCATCGCGTGTGTGCCGCCCGCGACAACCCGCAAGCGGGCCGACGGGATGCGGTCGCGCAGAAACTCCCCGGCCCGCACAGGGCTCAGAGGATCGGCGTCGCCCGACAGCACGAGGGTCGGTATCCGGATCTCGCCGAGGCGACCGGTGAAGTCGCTGGCGTCGTCGACGAACCACGTCGGGGCGCCGAGCTGCTCGATCCGCAGCGCGTCGCGCCACTCGGCGCCGCCGAGGGCCCGGACGTCGATCCCACCCGTGACGGCACAGAGGACAAGGCTCGCGACGCGCTCGGGGTGCTCGAGGGCCGCGCGGAGCGCGAGGACGTTGCCCATCGACTGCGCGACGAGGTGAAACCGCGCGGGCAAGACCGCGAGGACGGAGGCATAGAGATCGGACAGCGTGTGCAGCGTCGTGTCGAGCGGCACATCCCCGAACCCGGGATATCCGAGGACGATGGGAGACCCGCAACGCCACAACCGATCCGCCACAGGCCGCCAGAACGACGAGCGTCCACCCCCGCCAGGCAGGTAAACGATGGGAAGCGGCGACCGCATCGTGGCGAGGATGCCACGACAAAAGGGGCGCCGCGAGTGCTCGTGTGCGATCCTCGCGGCGAGAGGACTTCGTGCGCCGCTTCGTCATCGTGGGACAGAAGGCGAGCGCCTCGGGGGAGTTTCTCCTCGATGACGTCCCCGGCACCGGCGGACGACTCGACGTCCTGCTCCGCTGCGTGCGCGCGGCGATGCTCTACTCCCACGGCATCCGACGGGACGTCGTCGTTTACCTGCTGCTCGGCGGTGGGCCGAAGGCGCCGCGTACGCTGCGGTTCGAGGGCGCAGCCGCCACGTTCCTTCGCCCCGACGAGCGCAGCATCGGGATCTTGGTCAAGAAGGCCCTCGTCCTCGAGCGCGTCCACCACGCCGCAGCACGGGGCGGCGCCGTGGGCGGGCCGTTCGTGCCGGTGCGACCCGGGGTCGGGCTCGCGAACGGTGGGCTCTCGTTGATCCTGGCGGACCTCGGCGGCGCTCACTTGTACATGCTCGACGAGGGCGCTCCGGACCTGCGCTCCGAGACCGCGCTCGGTGGCGCCGACGACGTGTTCTTCGTGGGAGACCATCTCGGCCTCGATGAGGCGACACGCGCGTCGTTGTCGGCCGCGGGCGCACGCCCCATCGGCCTCGGGCCGGTCAGCGTGCACGCGGAGGACGCGATCGCGGTCCTGTGGAACGAGGTCGATCGCCGCGACGCCACGCGCGGTTGATTTCGCCGCCGACGCGCCGGCTAGCACGTAGAAATCGTGGCGAGCGCGGCTTCGGTTCGCGTTGCCATCCATTCGCTCGGCACTAGGCTGCGTCGATGTCGACGGCCGTCAGCGTTGCGCTCGCTCGCCGCGGGCTTCTCGTTGCGGTCCTCGTGACGGCGCTGCCGACGTGCATGAGCGCTCGGACGCCGGAGGCCTTGGTTTCCTCGCGCGCGGCGCCCGTCACGACGATCGAGCCCGTCGAGCCTCACGAGCCCGAGCCCGTCGAGCCGGCGGTGCCGCCGTCGCCGCCCCCCATCGAGTTGCCGCGTGGAGGCCGCACCATCTTCCCCGAGCACCGTCTGGTCGGCTTTTGCGGCACGCCGGGCGCACCCGCGCTCGGCGAGCTTCAGGGCGATCTCGCCGCCAAAGCGAAGGTGCTCGAAGCGCGCGCATCGCAGTACGGCGGCGACGGCGGCGCCGGCCCGAAGATTCTCCCCGTGTTCGAGCTCATCGCGGTCATCGTGCAAGCCTGGCCGGGGGCCGACGGAAAGTATCGACGGCGCGTGGACGATTCCGTCGTCCGCGAATACCTGCGCGTGGCTCGCCTCGCGAAGGCCATTCTCCTGCTCAACGTTCAGCCAGGTCACTCGGACTTTCTCACCGAGGTCAAAGCGTTCGAACCGTTCTTGCGGGAGCCCGACGTAGGGCTCGCCCTGGATCCCGAGTGGGCCATGAAGCCGAACGAGCGGCCGGGCGAGTTCTGGGGGCAGACGACAGCGTCGGTGATCAACAGCGTCGCCGACTACCTCGCGAGCCTCGTCGTCGCCGGCGACTTGCCGGAGAAGGTGCTCGTCTTTCACGAAGTGGTGCGCAAAGTCGTGAAGGACGAGACGTCGATGCGCGCGCCCCCGGGCGTCGTCATCGTGAAGAGCGTCGACGGCCTCGGCCCGCCATACGCCAAGGTCGCAACGTACGCGAACCTGATGCAGCGGATGGCGCCGGGCGTTCACCCGGGCTTCAAGCTCTTTTTCTACGAGGACACGCAGAACGGCGGCTCGCTGATGAGCGCGAGCCAAGTGCTCGCCCTCTCCCCCCAACCCGAATACGTCATGTACGAGTAAGCGACTCGTGCCCCACCGTCCGGACGGGGGCGATCCGGTGCCACCGGTGCCTTAGCATCGGCTCGTCGAGCTCGATGACGGCTCCATGCGATGACGGGGCCCCCACGTGCAGCACGGTGATGCGGCGCCCATCCCTTTGGATCGCCGGGCCTCCACGCCACGGAGATCGAGGTCCGAAGCGTCGGATGTCTCGCTCCTACGTGATGGATGTCGGAGAGCGCGGAAGGGCGTCGTCGATGGGGTCCCTCGCTGCGCTCGGGATGACAGCAAAGGTTTGACGACGACGGCGCTGCCCACAACCGAATCCGGTGGGGAGCTCGAGGGGAGCGGATGGGGAGCGGAGGTCGCTCCCCTCGACCGTGACGTGACAGGCGGAGGTCGCTCCCCTCGACCTCGATCAAGGAAGTCCATGCTGATTTGACACTTTCTTTCTATGCGCGAAACGGAGGAGAAAAGCGCGGGTGTCACGGTGACAATGGGGCTGCTTGCTGCAGCCTCCGAGAATCTGCGGGATCTAACCCGTTCCATCGGAAGAGGTAGCGTCATGGAACCAGGAGAAAAGAGAGAGCCGCGCACAGTGTCGGAGACGCGGCTGGTGACGACGGTCGGCAACCGAGCAAAGGTCGAATTCGCCTTGAACCAGGCCGAGTCCTATGTGGCGCGCATCGGCCCTTCGCCCACGTCGAGGCGTCTGGGTTTGGCGCTCGAACCCTTCCGGCGTACCGTCGAGTCGTGGAAAATGCGTACCCCGACGGACGAACAGGTTTGCCTGGTCCTCGAGCAGGTTCTCGCGCTGCGCGAGCTCGCCCAGAACGACGTCCCGACGGTCCGGTTTCGCCGGCTGGCCTGATAGGTTGCGCGATCGTCCTGCTCACAGCGGCGTCCGCCGCTTGCGGACGACGCGAGTCAGCGCCCGTCCCTCTGCCGGCGGCGCCCCCCACCGAAGCGGTGAAGGGTGACGTCCAGGTCGGCAAGCCGGCCCCGAACTTCACGGGCACGACCTACGACGGAACGGTCGTCGCGCTGTCGTCGTTCAAAGGCAAGCCCGTCGTCCTCTACTTTTACCCAAAGGACGAGACTCCCGGTTGCACCAAGGAGGCATGCTCCTTCCGCGACGCTTGGGACGAGCTCGCGGCCACCCACGCCGTCCTCATCGGCGTGTCGATGGACAACGCGGAGGCGCACAAGGAGTTCGCCGAGCACTGGAAGCTGCCGTTCATCCTCCTCAGCGACTCCGACGGAGCGATCGCGGCAAAGTACGGAGTGCCGCTGAAAGAACACGGCGACGCGTCCTTCGAGGCGCGGCAGACGTTCGTCATCGGCGCGGATGGTCTCGTCCGAAAGATCTACCGGGAGGTGGACGTGACGAACCACGCGACCCAGGTGCTCGCCGACCTGAAGCCCTGAACTCGGCGGGAAAGAACGCGTGCCAGAACCGCGCGAGACCGAGCGAGTTCGCGGGCGGGGCGAGGAGACGTACTCACGTACGTTGACGACCCCCGACCGCGAAATCGCGAAGGGATCGCGCGGTTCTGGCATGCGTTCTAAGGTGAGCCCCACGTGGGCATGCACAAGCCGAGCACGTAGGTCATCCCGGGGGGACACGAAGGCGCGGACGCCGTGGCCGTCGGTGCGGGCACGGACGGCGGTTGCAAGAGAGGCGGGGCAGGACTTTGCGCGGAGGGCGCCGTCATGTCGACGTGGATGCGATACACGGCGCGAACGCGGGATTTGAAGATGTCCTCGGGGATCCAGACGAAGCCGCCCTGGCCCCAGCTCGTTCCCCAGCTGTTTTGCACGAGAAACTGCAGGCCCGCCGGCGTCGTGCGGTAGCCCTGCGCGAGCAGTGCGTGCGACCCGTAGTACGCCTGCGGGGGCGGAAGGACTTCGCCGTGGAATCCTCCCGGCCCGGCGATGGACCAGTTGATGGCCATGTCGACCGAGAGGTACACGGCCTCGCCTGTCGCCAGGAGCTTCATCACCTCGGTGTCGCGACCGGGCGTATCGGCGATCGACTCGAGCCCGGCCACCCGGTAGATGGGCATCCCATCGGCGCGCTGGCGTTCGCCCACGATGACGGGGTCGGTGTAGCCCGACCCCGCCTGGACCCGGTACGCCGTATCGCAGCCCGAGACGGCGGCCCCGAGCGCGACGCGGCAAGCCTTCACCGGGTCGTAGGGCCATATGGCCTCCGAGGTGACGCCGGCCACCTTCTTGAGGTTGCCGATGTTGTCGTCTGTCGCGCCCTTGACGGCCGTGTGCTCGTAGATGGCGAAGATGTGCAGGGCCGACGCCTGCTGCGGGGAGAGCCCGCCGCGGTGCAGGACGAACGTGTCGATGAGCGACGCGATGGCGTTGGCCGAGCAGCTCCCGGTCTCGCCTTGATCCCGGACGGCACCGACGAGGCCCTGCGTGCGGTGGTCGACCCCCGGGGCCAGGGCTCCGGGCACGGCGATCGGCTGGTACGCTGTCGAGTCCGAGATCGGACGAAGGACGCTGCAATCGACGTAGCGGGCGATCTCCGGCGGAAGGCCGGGCAGCGGACACGGGAGCTGCGCAATGAGCGGGCGCAGCTGCTCGTAGCTCATGTTCCAGAAGGACGTCGCCGCCGCCTGCCACGGCGGAGGCGGTTGCGGCGGCGTGGACTGGCCGCCCGCCGTGACGGGAAGCGCCAGGCAGAGGGCGACGAGAGCAAACGCGAGAATTCGCGCCGTCCGCGCCTTCACGTGTCAGCTTCCGCTGTCGGGGAGTCCCCCGTCGGGAATGTTCGGGCAGGCAATCCCGCGAGCGTATCGACACTGCCTCGCGGCGCCAAGAGTCGTTTGGCGATCGACCGCCGTGGGGGAGCGCGGACGCAAGCGCGGACGCGGACGCAAGCGCGGGCGCGGACGCAAGCGCGGGCGCGGACGCAAGCGCGGGCGCGGACGCAAGCGCGGGCGCAGGCTCGTGCATAGGCGCGGCCTCGTGTTCAGGCTCGTGTTCGTGCGCGCGCTCGTCCGCGCGCGCTCACGCTCGCGTCCGCGCTCACGCTCGTGCTCCGATCCCTCACCGGCCGATACCGCAACCGGTACACCCGATGCACCGCGGTATGGCCATGATGGTCACGCGATTAAAGCCTCTGTCCGCCGCTCGTCCCGCCGCGCCTGCCGCGGCGTTCCTCGCGCTGCTCCCCGCCATCGATGGCTGTTCGTCGCAGCCTCAGTACGTCTACAAGCCCGTGCAAAATGCAACGGCCAGCGTCTCGGGGCAGCTCGCAGCCCAGTACCAGGTCCCGCCGGCGTCGCCGCACGGCGACGTGGAGGTCGCGACGCTGGGCGTCACCACGCTCGAGCCGCGGCCCGGCGAAGGGGACCGCACGCGCGCGATGCACATCCGGATGGTCGTCCACAACCGCGACGATTCCGGGCCGTGGCAAGTTGACACGCGCGCACAGATCGGGAGCCTCAACGACTACGGACAGAGCCGGCCGATCCTCGCATCAGCTACCGTCGGGCAACCGCCGGTCGTCACGATCGGGTCGAGCGGCGAGGCCACGATCGACCTCTACTATCCCCTGCCCCGGGGCATGCAGGATTCATTTGAGGTCCCTCGCTTCGACATCCTGTGGAACGTGCAGACCGCAGACGGCCCCACCGCGAGCCGGTCGACGTTCAATCGCGTATCGACCGAACCGCCGCCCGGTGTCTACGCGTACGGGATTGGGCAATACGAGTGGTACGACCCGGAGTGGCGCAGCAACGCCTTCTCCCGCACGGATCCCTTGATGCCGCTTTACCAGTCGCCGCCCGCGGCCGCACACGCCGGCCGCTGAACGCGCAGGCTTCCGGAGCGCGGACAAGGGAGGCGGACGACCCCGCGAGGTCGACGAACCGCGCCTTCGACACTATCGTTTCGAACGCATGGCCACCCCGTCGAGCATGTTGCCTCTCGGCACTCCACTGCCGCCCGTGCGGCTCAAAGACGCCGTCGGCGGCAACGTCGTCGACGTGAACGCGGTCGCCGCCGGCAAGCGCGGCACGGTCGTCATGTTCATCTGCAACCACTGCCCGTACGTGGTGCACATCCAGCCTGCGCTCGGCCGCGTCGCCAACGACGCGGTCGACAAGGGCTTCGCGGTGGTCGCGATCAACTCGAACGACCTCGCCACGTACCCGCAGGACGGGCCCCCGGCGATGGCCCGCCTCGCCAAAACCGAGTCGTGGCGATTTCCCTTTCTGTTCGACGAGACGCAGGCGGTGGCGCGGTCCTTCGACGCGCAGTGCACGCCGGATCTTTACCTCTTCGACGCCTCCGGCAAGCTCGCGTACCGCGGGCAGTTCGACGACAGCCGTCCGTCGAGCCGCAAGCCCGTGACGGGGCGCGATCTGAGCGCCGCGATCGAAGCCGTCAACGCCGGCCGCTCGCCGTCCGCCGATCAGATCCCGAGCGTCGGCTGCAGCATCAAGTGGCGCTGAGGCCCCTGCATTCTCACCTCATTTCACCTTCACGTAGAGGTTTCCGTTCGCGATCGGGATCTGGATGCACGCCCGTGTGCCGCGGCCTGCATGGGGGGCGATGGTCAGGTCGCCGCGGTGGCTCTTAGCGATCTCCGCCGCGATGGCGAGGCCAAGACCTGAGCCTTTCCCTTCGAGCTTCGTCGTGAAGAACGGTTCGGTCGCCCGGCTGGCATGGTCTTCGGTGATCCCCACCCCGTCGTCGGTCACGACGAACGCCACGCGGTCGCCGTCGATGCGGGCCGTCACCTCGACGTGCTCGCCGGCCGTGCAGGCGTCGCACGCGTTGAGCAAAAGATTCACGAGCGCGTGCTCCAGGAGCGCGCCCTCGCCAAGAACAGCCGGCAGGTTCGGCGGGATGTCGGTCGCCAGCGAGACCCTCGCCTTCGCGAAACGGTGCTCCACGGAGGCCGTCGCGGCACGGATCACCTCGGAGGGATCGACGCGATCGAGACACGGCGGGCCCCCGCGCGCCATGTCGAGGAATCGGCGGACGATCTGCTGGATCCGGTCGGCTTGGCTCAAGATGATCTTCGCGGCGCGCGTGGCCCGCTCGTCGCCCCCGACGTAGCCGAGCAGCTGTTCGGCGCGGCCCACGATGACCCCGAGCGGCGTGGCCACTTCGTGGGTGATGCCCAGGGCGAAAGTGCCCATGGTCGCGATGCGCTGGGCCCGCGCAAGCGTGTGCTCACCAGCCCGCGCGGCCTCGGCCACGGCAAGCTCGCGCGCCAGCGTGAACTCGCGACGCTGCTCGCGGAGCGCGATGCCGCCGAACCACAGCACGAGACTGGACGCGATGAGGACTCCGAGCGTCAGTCTCCATAGCGCTCGCTTCTCGCGATCTCTCTCGCGCGCGGCCGTCGCCACCGCGACGACGCCCCATCGTCCGAGCTCCCCCGCATCGACGCTCGCCAGGCCCGCCATCGCCGTACGAGCCGGGAGACCGACTTGCTGGGCCTCCGATCGGGTGAGCCGCACAGCCCGGACGCCGTGGTCGAGAGCGCCTCGCAAAGGCGCCGAAACGATCTCGCGACCATCGACCCCATGAAACGAGGTCTCGTTCGGCGCCGAGAGAAGGACGACCAAATCGCCGGAACGCTCGACGCGGCCGTTCTCGGGGTCGAGGAGCGCTCCCGCGAGGATCCCGAGGGCGCCGCGGCGTCCGCCCGCTCCCGGGGAGGGGGGCTG
>Ga0302324_100026828_pt1 | contig 10995 bp, 8 predicted proteins | sample Palsa_T0_1_FD_201949 | JGI IMG/M metagenome (GOLD analysis project Ga0302324, IMG submission 201949) | Peat permafrost microbial communities from Stordalen Mire near Abisko, Sweden - Palsa_T0_1 | ecosystem: Environmental > Terrestrial > Soil > Palsa > Peat permafrost | place: Sweden: Abisko...
GATCGTCACCGCCGCCGCCTGACCCAGCTTCCCCTCGGTCCCCACCTCCCGCGCCACCCGCGTGACCTCCGAGATAAACCCATTGAGCTGATCGACCATCGCATTGATCGTGTTCTTCAGCTCGAGCATCTCACCGTGGACCTCCGCGGTGATCTTCTTGCTCAGATCCCCGTCGGCGACGGCACCGATGACACGCTGCATCTCGCTGGTCGGGCGGACGAGGTCCTCGATCAGGCTGTTGACCGATTCGATGCTGGCAAACCAGACCTGGTCCGATCCCCGCGACCGCACGCGCTGGGAGAGCCGGCCCTCCTTGCCCACGACGCGGCTGACTCGCGCCAGTTCGGCCCCGAGTGTCTCGTTTGCCGCGATGACGTTGTTGAGCCGGTCGGCGATCTTGCCCGGCACGCCCGTCCAGGCCAGCGGCATGCGGACGCTGAAGTCGCCGTTTTCGACGTCCGACAGCACGCGGAGCAGCACGGCCTGATCAAGCTCGTCGGCAGCGCCGACCGTTCCATCTATCATCTCAGCGTCCTCCATGCGTTGTGTTGTGCGCGTGCCGACGTCACGGGCCGGGGGTGGCGCACCTGCCGCGGGAGAGCGAGAGGCTCCAGCGCGACCGAGGTTTCGCGACCGGTCCGAGACGAGTGGGCGGCTAATAGCCGAGGGCACCCAGCCGTGGGGGCTCATCTCGATTCGGGTCTAGCGCCTGACTGGCGGTGTGCAAACGAGGTCGGTGGTCGACCATCATTGCCCCGGCCAGGAGCATGAAGTCGACGCGGTCGAAAGGCGTGGTAGCGTCGCGAACGGTCATCTCGAAGTCAGGTGGAGCATCGGCACGATTGGGCCCACCCTTGAGCCCTGAGCCCGCCCGGGAGCGGCGAGGAGTGGCGCCGCCAGCTCAGTGACCGTGCACGTGGCCGCCGGCGTGCACTGCCTCGACGTCGGTCGGCGCGTCACTCGAGTGGCAGGCGACGTGGGTGGCGCCCCTGCGCATGGCCAAGCCGAACAGCGTCGCGAACACGACCAGGCCGATGATGTTGAGCACGAGCTTGTAGTCGAGCTTGACCGATTGGAAGATGTCCGCGCGGGTGGGCCGAACCTGAGGGATCAGGCCGAGCGCGCTGAACACCGCACCGACGAGCAGGGCTGAGATCACGATCGTGACGAACATGAGCGCCGTGATCCTGAACGCGAACTTCCCCCCGTAGTACTTGCGGTAGATCAAGATGATCGGGATCACGATCAGGTCGGCGAAGATGAACGCGAGCACGCCAGAAAAGCTGATCCCGCCCGACCACAGCACAGCCGCCAAGGGCACATTCCCGACCGAGCAGACGAACGACAGAATGGCAACGATCGGGCCGACGACGACGTTCTCAACCGTACGCAGCGCGTGGTTGGAGTTGGTGATGAACAGCGTGTTGAAGAAGTCGTTGCCGAGCAGCCCGATAAATCCGGCGAGGAAGAAGCCAATCGTGATCTCCTTCCACACCATCGTCCAGTCACTGCGGAAGTTGCTCGCGACGTCCGACCACGCATCCAGCGAGCGGATGCGCTGACCGAGCGTGAGCTGGGCACCGGCCGTGTGATGCTGATGGTCAGCGTCCGCCTCGAGCGCATGCGCGCGTGCCTGCGCTTCCAGCCGCCGGGACACGAACAGCCTGAACAGCAGTGTCATCACGGTGATCAGGACCAGCCCACCCACGAATTCGGCCAGCGTGAACTGCCAGCCGATCAGGATCCAGATCACGATCCCCAGTTCGATCACCAGGTTGGTCGAAGCGAACTGGAACGCCAGCGCGGCGGCCGCTGACGCGCCCTTCTGAAACAGCGACTTCGCGATCGCGATCGCGGCGTAGGAGCATGACGAGGAGGCCGCTCCGAGCGCGCCGGCGAGTGCCACCGGTCGTGGCCCTGAGCCGCCGAGCGCGTTTTGGATCCGCTCACGCGGGACCCATGCCTGGACGATCGCCGAAATCGCGAAGCCGAGCACGAGCGCCCACCACACCGCCCACGCCATCAGGAAGCTGTTCGAGAGCCCCTCACCGACCTTGCTCAGCACATCGCTCATGACGCTCGCCGACTATACCCCTATAGGGTATGCTGTCAAGCGTGACCCCCTCAACCCAATCCACAACTCGATGACCCGCGGCTACACCGCCAGCAAGGGCCAGGTGCTCAAGCGGCTCGCCCGGGTCGAGGGCCAGGTCCGCGGGGTGGCGCGCATGGTGGAGGATGACCGCTACTGCATCGACGTCCTGACCCAGATCAGCGCCGCCCAAGCCGCGCTCGACCAGATCGCCCTCGGTCTGCTCGATGCTCACGCCCGCCACTGCATGCAGGGCCACGGCGAAGAGCCCAGCGACCCGCAGCAGCAGGTCGACGAACTGATGGGCGCCGTGGGGCGCCTGGTCAAGCACTAGCTTCGCTTGGGCGGCACGCCAGGACGGCCTCACACATGTATGAGATCCCACATTGAGCCGCCGGCGGTTGATGTGGGCGATCGCGCATGCCTGTCGAAGGTGACTGATCACCCAAATCACGCCCAGCCGACGCGATTTGGGAAGTGGTGCAGGTCGCCTGCAATCGAGGTGGTGAGGATGCAGCGCGCAACGAGGTAATGTGGGCGAGATGGACGAAGGCCTCCCGATCGCATACCAGGTACTGGACGACGGTATTCCCGTCTACGCCTCGGACGGCGCACAGGTGGGCACCGTCGACCACGTCGTGTCCGCACCGGCGGAGGACATCTTTCACGGCATCGTGATTCGGGCGCAAGCCAAGCGACAGTTCGTCGCCGCCGAAGACGTCGCCTCGCTGCACGAGCGCGGGGTGGATCTGCGCATCGACGCTGCAGCGGCCGCAGCCCTGCCCGAGCCTCACGGCGCAGCGCCGGCCTGGCACGACGTCGAGCCGGGGGTGAAACCAAAGCGCTGGACGCACTTCGTTGACCTGCTCACCGGGAAGGATCCGCACAAGCGGGATTGGACCGAAGAGAACTAGTGCATCGTTCCGACAGGCCTTTGCCGGTCAGGCGCGTGCGGACGCCGCCAGAGCGCAAAGGGATTTCGAGAACGCGGCACTAGCCGTACGGATGCGGATCGTGGTCGTAGGTGGTGGGATTCTCGGTCTGGCGACCGCGCACCTGCTCAGCAAATCGGTGGCCGACGCGGAGATCGTCGTCGTCGAGAAGGAGGCGGCAGTGGCCCGTCACCAGACCGGCCGCAACAGTGGCGTGGCCCACGCCGGGCTCTATTACCGGCCGGGATCGTTGAAGGCGAGGCTGTGCCGGCGCGGGCTCGGCTTGTTGCGGGAGTTCTGCTTGGCTCGCGACCTGCCCTACCAGGCGTGCGGCAAGATCGTCGTGGCCACCGAGGACCGCGAGCTCGAGCCGCTACGCCGCCTGGCTGAGCGGGCGGTCGCCAACGGTGTCCCGGATCTTCGTTGGTTGGCAGGAGCCGAGCTGACCGAGATCGAACCGTATGTCCGCGGTCTGGCCGGGCTTCATTCGCCCGAGACGGCGATTGTCGACTTCGTCGCCGTGGCCCGCGCCCTGGCCGCAGAGGTGCAGCAATGCGGAGGCGAGATCCGGACCGGGACCGAGGCCGTGCGCGTGCTCGGTCAGCGCCAACACCGGACCGTCGAGCTGGATCATGGCCCGTCGCTTCAGGCGGACCGCGTCGTCGTCTGCGCCGGGTTGCAAGCCGATCGGATCGCGCGGGCCTCGGGAGAGAGCGCCGAGCCCCGGATCATCCCGTTCCGCGGTGAGTACTGGCAGCTGCGTGAGGAACGGCGGCACCTGGTGCGGGGTCTGATCTACCCCGTGCCTGATCCAACGCTGCCGTTCCTCGGCGTGCATCTGACGCCGCGGATCGGCGGCGAGGTCTGGTTGGGGCCAAACGCGGTGCTCTCGCTCGCTCGCGAGGGCTACGGACGCGCCGATGTCAACCTGCGCGACGTCTACGACACCGCGACCTGGCCGGGTACTCGCCGCATGATGCTCCGGCATTGGCGCGCTGGGGTGGGCGAGTTGGCGCGCTCGGCGCGCAAGCCGTTGTTCATCCGCGAGCTCCAGCGCTACGTCCCTGAGCTGGTCGTCGAGGACGCGGTTCGCGCGCCCTCAGGCGTCCGGGCCCAGGCGATCGATCGCGACGGCTCGCTCGTCGACGACTTCCGTCTCAGCGTCACGGACGGCGTGGTCTGGGTGCGCAACGCACCGTCACCGGCCGCCACCTCCTCGCTGGCCATCGCCGAGGAGTTGGTCGCGCGGGCGATCGGCTAGGCCGATCGACAAAATCCGTATCGTTCGCGGCCGACCCGTGGCCAGCAACTCCTCCACATCCGACGCATCCACGCCCGACGCGCCTGGACCCCGGATCCGCCGGCCCGTGATCCTGGCCGTCGATGACGAGCCGGTCGTTCTGGCGGCGGTATCGCGGGACCTCCGCCGCGGGTTCGGTGAGCGCTACCGGATCATGCGCGCCCCGTCGGGAGCCGAGGCGCTTGAACTGTTGGCCGAGATACGAACTCGGGCCGACCAGGTCGCGCTGCTCGTGGCCGATCAGCGTATGCCCGGGATGGCCGGAACCGACTATCTCAAGCAGGCCCGCATGATCGTGCCGGAGGCCAAGCGCGTGTTGCTGACCGCATACGCCGACACCGAGGCCGCGATCTCGGCGATCAATGACGCACACCTTGACTACTACCTGACGAAGCCGTGGGATCCGCCCGAGGAACAGCTGTTCCCCGTTGTCGAGGATCTGCTGACCGGCTGGGAGTCAGACGCAGCGCTCGAGTCCGGCGGTCTGCGGGTGATCGGCCACCGCTTCTCGAAGGAGTCCCACGACCTGCGTGACTTCCTGGCTCGCAACCGGGTTCCCGTCCGTTGGCTGGACGTGGAGCGAGATGCCGAGGCGCGCGAACTGCTGACCGTGATCGCGGTCGACCCGGAAGGACTGCCGGTGGCACTGCTCGAGGACGGTACGGTGCTCGAGCGGCCAACGACCCTGGAGCTGGCCGAGCGGCTGGGAGTCTCGGCCGCGCCCTTGACTGACCACTACGATCTGGTGATCGTCGGGGGAGGCCCAGCGGGACTCGCCGCCGCGGTGTACGGCGCGTCGGAGGGGCTGCGCACGGTGATGGTGGAGCGTGAGGCCCCGGGCGGCCAGGCCGGTCAGTCCAGCCGGATCGAGAACTACCTTGGCTTCCCGTTCGGAGTGTCGGGTTCTGACCTCGCCCGTCGCGCCACCGACCAGGCCCGTCGTCTGGGCGCCGAGCTGCTGACGATCCAGGATGCGTGCAAGCTACGCGTGGAGGGAGCCGGCCGGGTGATCGAGCTCTCGGGCGGTGGAGCGCTCAGCGGCAACTGCGTGCTGGTCGCCTCCGGCGTCGCCTACCGCCAGGTCGACGTCCCCGGCTTCGCCGAATACGCCGGGGCGGGCATCTACTACGGGGCCGCGATGACGGAAGCCCGGTCGTGCGAAGACCAGCACGTGGTGGTGATCGGCGGCGCCAACTCAGCCGGGCAGGCAGCGGTGTACTTCGCCGGCTATGCGGCGCGGGTGTCGATCCTGGTCCGCGGCGATTCGCTGGAGAAATCGATGTCGCACTACCTGATTCGCCAGATCAACGCGCTCCCCAACATCGAGGTTCGTACCCACACGCAGGCGATTGCGGCAGAGGGTGTGGATGGACGGGTGAAGGCGCTGAGGGTTCGCGGCCCCGACGGTGAGGAGACGGTCGAACAGATCGACGCCTGCTTCGTGTTCATCGGCGCCGCTCCCCACACCGACTGGCTCGACGGGGTGGTGGCCCGCGACGAACGCGGTTTCATCCTCGCCGGGCTCGATGTGCGAGAGCACGGATGGCCGCTGGGGCGGGATCCGTTCGTGCTCGAAACCAGCGTGCCGGGGGTGTTCGTGGCCGGCGACGTGCGCGCGCGCTCGATCAAGCGGGTGTCCAGCGCGGTCGGCGAGGGCTCGATGGCGGTCTCGCTCATCCACGAGTACCTGGCCAGCGCATGAGTCATCCGACCGTCGAGCAGCTGCGTCCGATCGACCTGTTCGATGGCCTCACCGACGTCGAGCTCGAGCGCTTCGCCCAGGCGGCGGTGATCACGCACATCGAGGCGGGAGCGATGACCCCCGAGCAGGGCCAGCCTCCGCGGGGGCTCCAGCTCGTCCTGACCGGCTCGCTGGAGGCGCTCGCCCTCGACCCTGACGGGCGGGACGAGCCGGTGGGCGAGCATGTCGCGCCGACCTGGATCGGGGCGATCGCGGTGCTCACCGGAGGCCTGAGTCTGGTCCGCATGCGCGCGCTGAGCGACGCCACGCTGGCGGTGATCGAGCCGGAGACATTCATCGAGCTCGTGCTCGCCCATCGGCCTGTGTTCGACCGCGTGATGCGGCAGGTGCGGCCGGTGGTCGGCCGCATCGCCGCGATGGAGCAGAACCGCGAGCGGCTGGCGTCGCTGGGCACGATGGCCGCCGGTCTGGCCCACGAGCTCAACAACCCCGCGTCCGCCGCCAAGAGCGCGGCGGCCGATCTCGCCCGGGCGCTTGATGTGCTCGGCTCCACCGTCGGTCGCTTCGTGGAGTCCGGTGTGGAGCGGGCGGAGGCTCGGGAGCTGGTCGAGCTCCAGCAGGGGGCGATGTCTCAGTGCTCCGCGCGCTCCTCGCTGCCCGCGCACGACGCTGCCGCAGCGGCGATTGACGCCGCCGACGCCGAGGACGAGCTGATCGACGCGCTCGAGGAACTCGGCATCCCGGAGGCCTGGAACATCGCCGAGCCGCTGGCCGCGGCCGGAATCGACGCCGCCTGGCTGGCGCGGGTGCGCGAACTGGCTGGGTCGGGCACGGAGGCGGCGGTGCAGTGGGTCGCGGCGACGCTGACCGCCCACAACCTGGCGGCAGACCTGACCGAGTCCACGGGGCGGATGAGCGCACTCGTCGCAGCGGTCAAGTCCTACGCCCATATGGACCGCGGTGAGCTGGTCGAGGCCGACATCCACGAGGGCTTGGAGACAACGCTCGCGGTGCTGGGCTACAAGCTCAAGCACACGCAGGTCAAGTTGGTACGCAACTACGAGCCGTCCCTGCCCAAGCTGACCGTGCCGGGCGGCGAGCTCAACCAGGTGTGGACCAACCTGCTCGACAACGCGATCGACGCGATCGGCGAGCAGGGCACGATCACGATCACCACCCGCCTGGACGGACCCTGCGTGGAGGTCGATATCGCCGACGACGGCCCCGGCATCGCCGCGGACGTGCGCGAGCATATCTTCGACCCCTTCTTCACCACCAAGGAAGTTGGGAGGGGCACTGGGCTGGGGCTGGACGCGGCCCGGCGGATCGTGACCGAGCGCCATCGCGGCAGCATCTCGGTGGACAGCGAGCCGGGGCGGACGGTATTCCACGTCTGGCTGCCCATTGAGCGGCGGCCACCGGCTCAGACGGGGGTGTGAGCGAACCGCTCGCGCAGATCGGTCTTCTTGAACTTTCCCGTCGCGGTGCGGGGGATCTCGTCGATGAACTCGAACCGTCCGGGGAGCTGCCATTTTGCGTACTGGAGGCCGAGATGGTCGCGGAGCTCCTCGGCGCTGGCCTGCCCACCCTCGCGGATCACCACGACGGCGAGGGGCCGCTCACCCCAGCGCTCGTCCGGGATCGCGATCACGGCGGCTTCGGCAACCGCGGGATGAGCCATCAGCGAGTTCTCGAGATCGACCGAGGAGATCCATTCGCCGCCTGACTTGACGAGATCCTTCGACCGATCGCAGATGCGCAGGCAACCGGCCGAGTTGATCTTGACCACGTCGCCGGTCTGGAACCAGCCGTCGGCGGTGAACTTCTCCTTCCCCTGGCCGCGGTAGTAGGCGCGCGCGACCCAGGGGCCGCGGACCTCGAGCTCGCCCATCGCCTCGTCGTCCCACGGGATCAGCTCGCCGTCATCGTTTCGGGCCCGGATGTCCAGGAACGGCAGCGCCTTGCCCTGCCGGCCGCGGTAGTCGTAGCGCTCCTGCTCGGACGCGCCGTCGAGCGCCAGTGGAAGCCGGCACACGCTGCCGAGCGGCGAGGTCTCGGTCATCCCCCAGGCGTGCACGATGGTCAGGCCGTGGCGGTCAAAACCCTTCAGCAGGCTCTGGGGAGCGGCCGAGCCCCCGACGACCAGCTGGCGCAGAGCGCTCAGGTCCCAGCGGTCCGGCTCGGCGTCGAGCGCGTGCAGGACCGCCATCCACACGGTCGGAACGCCGGCCGTCACGGTGACTCGCTCATCGGCGAGCAAGTCCAGGACGCTGACGGCGTCGAGCTTCGGCCCCGGAAGCACGAGCCCGGCGCCCATCATCGTCGCCGTGTAGGCGATGCCCCAGGAATTGGCATGGAACATCGGCACCACCGGCAGCAGCGTGTCACGCGAGGAGATGTCCTTGGCGTCGGGCAGTGCACCGACGAGCGAGTGCAGGACGAGCGACCGATGCGAATAGAGGACGCCCTTCGGTCGCCCGGTCGTGCCCGACGTGTAACAGATCGCGGCCGCCGCGCGCTCGTGCGCCTCGGGCCACTGCATCGGCTCGGCGGCGGCGATCAGCGACTCGTAGTCGTGATATCCGTCCGCGAGGTCGCGGTCGGAACGGCGCACGACGATCACGTGATCGAAATGACGCGCGCCGTGGAATGTCTCGAACACCTCGAGCAACGACTCGTCGACGACGATCGCGCGATCCTCCGCGTCGACGACGATGAAGCTCAGCTCATCGGGATGCAGGCGCGGGTTCAACGTATGGATGACCGCACCCATCGAGGGGACCGCGAAATACATCTCGAGGTGTTCGGGCTGGTTCCAGAGCAGCGTGGCCACCGGATCACCGGGCCCGATCCCGAGCTCGCTGAACGCCGCGCCAAGCCGTCGGGCCCGCTGGGTGCAGTCGCCGTAGGTCGTCCGGCCCACCGAGCCATCCGGCCGCCGGTAGACGACCTCCCGCACAGCGCTGAACCGCTCCGCCCGCTCCACCACCGCCGTCAGCGACAGCTGGTAGTCGTCCATCATCAGACCTTCGCGCATCTCTCGCTCCCGTAGACGCCGTTTACGACACAGAAGCCTACGCGCGTGCGGAAACCGTCGCAGTATGTGCGGACAGGAAGCCCGGCGCGATCGCGCGCACCTCGATCTCCATCGGCCGCGCCCCGGTCAGGCGGCCTGCGCCAGTTCGGGCTCCGCCGCGGCGCACGCCTCGGAGTCCGCGGGTGCAGCGTCCGCGCGCTTCTCGCCCGTGCTCCACGGAAGGGCGAGGCGGCAGATCTTCTTGACCACCGAACCGAACTGCTTGGGCAACGACCCCGCGTTGTACGCCAGCCCGTGCCGCGCGCAGATCTCGCGCACCTCGACCGCGATCTCGCCATAGCGGTGAGCCGGGAGGTCAGGAAACAGATGATGCTCAATCTGGTGGGAGAGATTGCCGCTGAGGATGTGAAACCAGCGCCCGCCGGTGAGGTTCGCCGAGCCGAGCATCTGACGCACGTACCAGTCGCCGCGGGTCTCTCGCTGCACTTCGGCCTCGGAGAACTCGTGCGTACCGTCGGGGAAATGGCCACAGAAGATGATCATGAACGACCACACGTTGCGCAACGCGTTCGCGCTCAGGTTGCCCGTGAGCACGAACGGCGCGCCGGGGCCGGCGAGCACGGGGAACGCGACGTAGTCCTTCAACACCTGCCGGCGGCCCTTGCGCCAGATCGCCTGCAGGATCTCGCGCTTGTCGCTCAGCTTGATCTCGCCCGCCTCGATCCGCTCGACCTCGAGGTCGTGGGCGGCCACGCCCCACTGGAACAGCAGCGCCAGCAGCGTGGCGTAGATGGGATTGCCCAGATCCCGCACGCGCCACGGCTGATCCTCTGACATCCGCAGGATCCCGTAGCCGAGGTCGCGGTCCATTCCGACCACGTTGGTATGGGTGTGATGAACATAGTTGTGGGAGTAGCGCCACTGCTCGGCGGGACACGCCGTGTCCCATTCGAACCGCCTGGAGTCCAGCGACGGATCCTTCATCCAGTCGTACTGCCCGTGCATCACGTTGTGCCCGATTTCCATGTTGTCCAGGATCTTCGAGAGCGAGAGCGCCGCGACACCGCCCAGCCAGGCGGGCGGGAGGAAGCCCACGAACAGCATTCCCCGGCCGGCCACCTCGAGTCCGCGCTGGGTCTTGATCACCCGCCGGATGTACTCGGCGTCGCGCCCGCCCAGGTCGGCCATGGTGCGCCCGCGCAGCTCATCGAGTTCGAGGGCGAGGGCCTCGGTCTGGTGCGGCGACAGGTCTGGGTGGGTGCTCGGCATGGTGTGTCCTTGGGTTGGCAGGCAGTTCAGATTTCGAGCGCGACGTCCCCCGCCGGGACAGACACGCAGAGCTGGATGTCCTCGTCCTGCACCTCGGAGACCTGGCCAGTGAGGACGTTGCGCACCGCGCCGGCCGCCTTGCGGCAGGTGCACGTGTGGCAGATGCCCATCCGGCAGCCGAACTGAGGGGCCAGGCCGGCGGATTCGGCCTGCTCGAGCAGCGTGCCCGTCCCCATCGCAACGCTGCGATTGCTGCGCAGGAAGCGCAGCCTGCCCTCGGCGCTGGACCCGGGCACGGTCACCATCGGGGGGGTGAAGGTCTCCGCCAGTACGCGATCGGCGCCACCGTCTGTGCGCGCCCAGATCACCCTCACGCTCTCGATCAGCGACGGCGGTCCGCAGACCGCTGCATGAGCATCCTGAGGGTCGCCGACCAAGGCCCGGATCGCCGCCGCAGTGAGATGGGACTCGCGCCGCCCGCTTCGGTTCCCCCGTCCTCGCGTCGCGTGGTAACCGAGCTGCAGGTTGGGATGACGGGCCGCGAGCGCCTGCACCTCCGGCTCGTAGAGCCAGTCGGCGGCGGTGCGCGCGTAGTGCAGGAACACGATCTGCCCATCGTGGCCCTCATCGCAGAGCGTGCGCAGCATCGACAGCACCGGCGTC
>Ga0302324_100026830_pt1 | contig 10995 bp, 10 predicted proteins | sample Palsa_T0_1_FD_201949 | JGI IMG/M metagenome (GOLD analysis project Ga0302324, IMG submission 201949) | Peat permafrost microbial communities from Stordalen Mire near Abisko, Sweden - Palsa_T0_1 | ecosystem: Environmental > Terrestrial > Soil > Palsa > Peat permafrost | place: Sweden: Abisko...
CGTTCTGCAGGTCGTTGTGCAGGCCAAGCCCCTTTGCGGCCAAATGTTCGCGGATGATCGCCATCGCGAGATTGCCGATATTCTTGCCGCCGAATTCCTCCGGCAACGCCAGCCTCAGAAATCCCGCCTTGTCGGCGCGCTTGCGCATTTCGCCGAGCAGCGATTCCCACTCCTTGCGTGGCAACCCGCCATGCTCAAAGTCGGTTCGCGCCCATTCGCGACGATGGTCGAAGAAGCGTTCGTTATCGTCCTGCTTCTGCAAGGGGACGATCTCACGGTCGATGAAATCATCGATGCGCACGAGAAGATCGGTGATGTCCTTGGGAATTGTGAAGTCCATGGCTGTTTCCTCGGTATTGCGGTTGGCGGCACTCTAGCGCCGTGCCTCCGGTACGCAAATGCACAATCTTGGATGCTCGACCGCCCTTACTCCTGGCGTGCCAGCGGCCCCATGACGACGGCGAGCGAAATCCGTGGTGCATCGGTTGCGAGCGGCTTGCTCCAGCGCGCGACCAGCGAGTCGATATCCGTGTTAAGTGCTTCCAGGTCGTGCGGCGAGAGCGATAAGACGAGGTGGCGCACGACACTGTTGCGTTGCGGCCCCTCCAGCCGCCCGGCGCCGTCTTCAACCGCTTGCGTGTAACTTCTGAGCGCATGGCGCGCATGCGCCGCCGCCAGGCGCGCGAGCGCTTTCCGCCGCGATGGCGTCAGCGCTCCGGTGGCTGCCTTCACGCCTCTGGCCGCGGCCGCGTAGCGCAGGCTGCGCCTGCGGCCCTCCCCCGTCGCGCCCGCTTCGTGGATGAAGCCCGCCTGCCGCAGCACTTCAATATGCTGGTAGATCGCAGCCGGCGGCCGTCCAATCGCCTCGGCGATCTCGCGCACGGTCAGAGGGCCCCGCCGGGCGATAACCTCAAACATGCGGATCCGGAGCGGCGAGGAGAAGGCGCGCATCTGCCGGGGCGTCTCGATGACAAGTAATTCAGGCTTGTGTTTGCGCATGGACTCCGGCCGGCCGATTATTTAGATATATGCAGAATTCTAAACGGATGGGGAAGATGGCGCCTGAAAAAATCCGATTGGCTCTCGCAGCGGCTCTGGCATGGGGAGCGGCGGGAGGCTCCGCCATGGCCGCACCTGTTGCGGTGCACGACACGACAAAGGCCGACAGCGCATTCTCGGCGGGGAAATTCGACGAAGCACGCGGGCTGTATCAGGCCGTCCCAGCCTCGAGCCCCGATCACGAATTGGCGCTGCGACGTCTCGGTGCGATCGCGCTCTACGAGAACCGCCTTGACGACGCCGAACAGCAATTGAAGCTTGCGCTCGCACGCGATGGGTCCGATACGAGAGCGCAGTCTCTGCTTGCGGAATCCGCCAGCCGCCGCGGCGATTTCATGGCCGCCGCGGCGTGGCTGATCAAAGCGGGACGGCCCGAACGGGCCACCGCTTTTTCCGCTTTTGGACAGTCCAGGCCCTATCGCATCGCCTCCCCGGGGGCCGAGGCGCGGATCGCGTTCGTACAGACCGATCCTCTGCCGGCTGTGCAGGGCAATGTGAACGGCGTGGAAGGGCTTTTCCTGATCGACACGGGTGCCAATGAAATCGTGCTCGATCCGGCCTTCGCGAGCACAGCCGGCGTTACAGCCAACGGTGGCGGAAATGGGACTTTTGCGGGTGGCAAAACGGCGAGCATCGCCTACGGCCGCATCGCGAAACTCTCGCTCGCGTCGCTCGATGTGAGCGATGTCCCCGCCGTGTTATTGAGCACCAAGGGCTTTGCCGATGCTGCGCACGGCAAGCCCGTTGCCGGCGTCATCGGCACGGCGTTCCTCTCCCGCTTTCTCGCGACGATCGACTATCCGGCGGGCACATTGACGCTGGAGCCTCGCAACGCACCGCCGCCGCATGCCGATTCCCTCATAGCTGTTCCCTTCTGGCTTGTCGGCGATCACATCATCGTCGCACATGGCACGCTCAATGGCGGCGCCGAGCAATTGTTCTTTGTCGATTCAGGCCTTGCGGGATTTGCGTTCGCGGCGCCTGCATCCACCCTGCAAGGCGCAGGAATCGCCATTCCAGTGCCGAAGCCCGGTTCGTCTTCGGAAGTCGGCCAATCGGCCTCCGCGCCCTTTGCGATCGACGCCCTGACCTTGGGTGATCTTCATGCAAAAAATCTGACGGGTCTGTACGGGCCTTTCCCGCCGCCGCTGGAAAACGGTCTCGGCGTGCATCTGGCAGGCATCGTCTCCCACGCCTTCTTTCGTCCCTATGCCGTGACGCTCGACTTCACACGCATGAAAATCTACGTGCGTAAGCCGTAAGCCTGAGCGTAGTGACGCCCTGGAAGAATTTCGCTATCAGTTGGTGCAAGGGGGTCAGACAGGCGTTGCGGCAGGGACGCACAGATGGCGGCGTTTGCAATCGAGGCGATGCGCCCACGCAGGATTGCCGCTGCGACATTGGTGCTGGTGCTTCATGCGGCCCTCATCGCCTTGCTGTTTCGCGCCACGATTTCCTACACGCCGCCGCAGGCCTCGCCACGCGAAAATCTCTATTGGCTGACGCTGCGGGCCGAGCGCAAAGTGCGGACCCCTCCCAAGGTGGAGACGCCAAAACTTCCTGCGCGGCGCACGCGTGCGCATGCTCCGCCTCGAATGTACGCGCCGTCTGTGCCGGATTATCGCGGCATCACATTTCCGCCCGCATCGACCGGAACGGATCTGAAGGGCTTGCATCTGTTTCTGTTCGATTGCTCGCTTGAGAACCAGGCAAGCCTCACGCCCGAACAACGCGCGCAATGCGCGCAGGCTACAAAAAAGCCGGACGATTCCGTCGACTATGCCGATCATACCGATCGTTCGCAGGACGCAGCGCATTGGGCACGCGGTCGTGACCGCAAAAACCAGCCGCTCCTGCTTCCTTGCGCCAGTCCGCAATCAGCCGGCATTGGCCTCGGAACGCTGATCTGCCTCGGACACGGCCTCCTCAACGGCTTCGATCTGGACAATATGCCGGGCTATGCCGACAAGCCGACCGTGACGCATGTGCCCAATAACGGCGATCCGCCTGACCGTTCAGGCAGATAGGCACTACGCGCGCGCGCAACGGATGTGTGCGCCGAATGCAACAACGCAGGACTTTGCGAAGCCGTGCGTTGACTTTGATTGCGGCCAAGCGTAGCAACCTCGCGCGACCTTCCGGCGTTGGGCCGTTGGGCGTTCCGAAGCGAGCCAATGATGGAAAGCATCACCCTTATGGTTCCGGATCCGGCGCCGTCTGCCCGCAAGGGCGGCGTGTGTGCCGCATCGGCTCGCGAGGAGAACGTGGCTTAAGGTTTCGCCCGTTCTGAGTTCCACCCCTCCCGAGCCCGGAAAGGCGCTTTGGAGGGGATTTTTATATCTCCCATCGTCATTCGGGCTCGGGCGTCTCCAGAAAAGCCCGTATCATGACTGACATCGCGGAATTCGATCTCTCCCACGCGGGCCGCAGGGTCACAGGCCACGGTCTCGACGCGTGGTTCGCGGAAGCGCGCGAGCTTGCACGGCTCGCCATCCCGCTCGTCTTCACGCAGCTCGCGCAGATGGCCATCATGACGACCGACGTCATCATGCTCGGCCATTTCAGCACGGCAGCGTTGGCGAGCGCCGCGCTCGGCAACACGGTGTTCTTTTTCTGCTGGCTGATCGGCTGCGGACCGGTAGCTGCCGTCTCGCCGATGATCGCGCACACGCTGGGCGCGCGGCCGAAGGACCGTCTGGGCGTACGAACGGCCGTGCGCATGGGTTTCTGGTCGTTGCTGATCACATCGCTGCCGCTGATTGTGCTGCTGCTTTTCGTCGAGCGTATCCTGCGGGCGTTCGGGCAGACACCCGAGCTCGCGCATGGCGCAGGCATCTTCACGAGCGCTTTATGCGTAGGCCTGCCCTTCTCGCTCGGCTACCAGGTGCTGCGCAATTACTCGACGGCACTCTCGCGGCCGAACGCATCGCTCGTCGTGATGGTGGCCGGCATCGGATATAACGCGTTTGCTGACTACGCGCTCATCTTCGGCCATTTCGGCGCGCCGCGGCTCGGAATTCTGGGCTCGGGCATCGCGAGCGCAAGCTCCTACGCGTTCTGCTTCGTCGCGATGGTCGGGGTGGTCTGGCTCACGCCGACGCTTCGCCGATATCGCATCTGGAAAGGGCTGCTCCACCCGCATTGGGAACGGCTGTCGGAGATATTCCGGCTCGGCATGCCGATTGGCCTCACCATGATGTTTGAGGCGATGCTGTTCAACGCATCCATGTTGGTGATGGGCACGTTCGGAACGCGCTATGTCGACGCGCATCAGGTTGCGCTCAACGTGCCGTCGATCACTTTCATGGTGCCGCTCGGCATCGGCATGGCGGCGACCGTGCGGGTCGGCCTCGCGGCAGGCGCCGGGGACGCGGAAGCCGTGCGCCGCGCGGGCTATAGCGCGATGCTGATGGGCGTCGGATTCATGTGCCTCACATCCGCCTTGCTCTGGATATGGCCCGAGCAGATCGCGAGCCTCTATTTCGCCAATCCGGCGGCGAATGCGGATGTGATCGCGCTGGCGGTCGTCTTCCTGCATGTGGCGGCGGCTTTTCAGATCTTCGACGGGCTGCAGGTCGTCAGCGCGCTGTCGCTGCGCGGCCTGAAGGACGCACGCGCGCCGATGTGGATCGCCGGCGCCTCCTATTGGCTGGCCGGCGCGCCGGTCTGTGTATGGCTCGCCTTTGGTCTGCATATGAAGGGACTGGGGATCTGGATCGGCCTCGCGTTCGGTCTTTTTGTCGCTGCGGTCGCCATGTGCGGGCGGTTTTGGTATCTGAGCAGCGAGCGGTGATGGGCGACCGGGCGTCTTCCCCTGCAGGGCGGGGAGGCGCCTCCGGCCGGAAATCCGTTATACTCGTCCCAAAAGACACCCAGGGAGTGAGCTCATGTACGATTTCTCGCGGCTGAAATCCGTGGCCGACATCACCCGTGTCCATGCGGAAGACCGCCCCGAGGCGGTCGCCCTCGATTTCAACGACCGGCTGACCACCTATGGCGAGCTCGATGCGCGGGCGAGCCGTGTGGCACAGGGGCTGATCGAGCTCGGCCAGCAGCCCGGCGCGCGTATCGGTTATCTCGGAAAGAACGTCGACCGTTATTTCGAAGTGCTCTTCGGCGCTTTCAAGTCGCGCACGGTGGTCGTGGGCGTCAACTCGCGCCTGGCGCCGCCGGAGATTGCCTATGTGCTCAACGACGCGGGCTGCGAAGTCCTGTTCGTGGGCCGGGAATTCGCTGCGGCGATCGACAAGGTGCTGCCGGACTGCCCAAAGCTGAAGGCAGTCATCGCCGTCGACGGCGGACATCCACGATGGACCGGATATGAATCGTGGCGCGATGCGCAGCCGTGCCGCGATCCCATGCTGCCCGTGGCGCCCGACGACGACGTGATCCAGCTCTACACCTCGGGCACGACGGGACATCCCAAAGGGGTGCAGCTCACCAATGCGAATTATCTCGGCATCATGGCCTGCGCGGAAGCGATGGGTCTCGCCACCTATACGCCCGAAGACGTCGTGCTCATCGCCATGCCGTTTTTCCATGTGGCAGGAGTTAACATCGGGCTGCTCGCGCTTGCGCAAGGAGCGCGCGGCATCGTGCTCGGCGACATCGATCCGCAGGTCATTCTGAAATTGATCGAGACCAAGCGCATTAACTACGCGTTCCTCGTGCCGGCTGTGATCCTGTTCCTGACGCAGCAGCCGAATGTGCGCGAATTCGATTTTTCGACTCTCAAGGTGATGAGCTATGGCGCGTCGCCGATTGCCGAAGATCTGCTGCGCACAGCGAAGGACATCATGGGCTGCGGCTTCATGCAGCTCTATGGCCTCACGGAAACGACCGGTGCCGGCACCTGCCTGGCGCCGGAAGATCATGAGTCGGTTGGCGCCAAACTGAGGTCATGCGGCAAGCCTGCGCCGGGCATGGAGGTACGGGTCGTCGACGGCAATGGGCGCGTCCTGCCGCCGCGCGAAGTAGGCGAAATCCAGATCAAAGGACCATCCGTGATGAAAGGCTACTGGAACAAGCCGGACGCGACCCGGAAGTCCCTCGCGGAAAGCTGGTTTGCCACCGGTGACGCAGGCTTCTTCGACGAGGATGGCTATCTTTATATTCACGATCGCGTGAAGGACATGATCGTATCCGGCGGCGAAAACATCTATCCCGCCGAGGTGGAGAACGCCGTTTTCGGCCATCCCGCCGTGGCTGACGTGGCCGTCATCGGGGTACCCGACGAAAAATGGGGCGAGGCAGTGAAGGCCATCGTGGTACGAAAACCGGGCACTGTGGCGACGGAGGCAGAAATCATCGCCTACGCTCGCGAGCGCATAGCCGGCTACAAGCTGCCCAAATCGGTCGCTTTCGTCGAGGCTCTCCCCCGTAATCCTTCCGGTAAAATTCTACGACGCGAGCTGCGTGAGCCCTATTGGGAAGGGCGGCAGAGGCGAGTAAACTAGGTCAGGACTCGTGCCCGTGCGGGACTGCGCGGGGGGAGCTAGAAATGCGGATTTTCGGTCTGGCCGGTATCGCCGTGTTGATGTTAACCGCTCCTGCAGTCGCAGGCGCTCCGGGTCTCGCACAACTCCCAGCCGCCATAACGCCCTATGCTCCCGGCGACGAAATCGTCCCGAGCGTCATGCCCGGCGATCAGATCGCAATCGCCTGTGGCGCACTGGAGCAACGAAGCGCCGAATCGGACGTGCGGGTGGTGCTGACCATCTCCGCTGTTCCCGGGGAGTCGGCGCCCGGATACAAAAAGGTTCTCGCGACAGATGCCCAACTGCTGAAGGATGCCGTGCGGGTGCGCATCCCCGACGTTCCCGACCTCGAGGATCACACCGTCGACCTCAACGTCTATGTAGTCGACGACAAGGGCTCGCAGCAGTGCAATGCGGGCCAAATGAAGATCTCCTGAACGCACGCGTCATTGTGACTACGCCGCCGCGCCGCGCTCTGTCTCCATGCGCCTTGCTCCATCGCGCACGGACTTCCTCACCGCATCGGTGGCTTCGGTGATACCCGATGTTCCGTCTGCGGCCAGTTCCTGGACGAGATCGGCGAAACGGCGCGTCTGCTCGGCGTAATCTCGCGCCATGTCCATCAGGAATTCGCGTTGCGCGGCGACAAGGCCCATGACGCCCTGGCTGTCGCGGCTGCTTTCGATGGCACGGCCGGTGTGCTCGAGTCTGAGATTGACGAACCGCAGCGATTCTTGCTGCATGGCATGCACCATTTTTTGGAAGATCAACCGGTTGTGATCCATCGCCTTGGCGACGGGGCCGTTGAAGGCATCAAATGCTGCTATCGCCGCAGCGGAGGTGCGCTCCGAAGCGTCTTCCGCTACACGGCGCCCGGTACGTGCTGCGTGTTCTGACAAGTCCTCGACATCGTCCGAAATAATCTCGGCATTCCTGCGATTGCGAGCGGTCATGAACGTTACTCCTGATTGTTGAGGCTTCGACAGAATTGCGGGACGCTCCCACGCACCGCTTACGGTCTTTGGGAAGCGTGCGACCCATTCGCCAAACGCCCGCGCAGCGAATTCCGTTCCTGCGTTCACAGGTGATAGAAATTCGTCCCGCTGGCGATCACAAAACTGCAAATGCGAGCAGGCCGACGGCTCCGACAGCAACGATCCACATTGCAATTCTGACGTGTCTGCCGCCCGCAACCTGCGCCTGCGCAATCTGGCGTGCGGTTTCCGGATGAAGCTTCAGTCCGCCCTCGGCCAGCATCGCCGACACAATTTCGGCGTTTCGGAGCGTTTGCGGCAGATCGCGCGCGAGGCGTCCAAGCGCGCTCATCCCCTCGGCTGCGTCGCGCAGACGTGCTTCGGGTCCCAGGTTTTCGATCATCCAGCGCTCCACCGCAGGACGCGATGCCTCCCAGATATCGAAATCGGCGTCGAGGCCCCGTGCAACACCTTCCGCAACGACCATTGTCTTCTGCAGCAGCACAAGCTGGGGTTGCAGCTCCATGTCGAAACGACGCGTGGTGTCGAACAATTGTTGCAGAATTTTCGCCATCGAGACCTGGCGGGCGTTTCGGCCAAAGATCGGTTCGCCGATGGCACGTAGCGCCTGCGCGAACAATTCCGGTGGATGCAGGCGGGGAACGAATCCGGCTTCGTAGTGGACCTGCGCCACGCGCATGTAATCGCGCGAAAGAAAGCCCGCCAGTGTTTCCGCCATAAAGCGCCGCATCGCCTGGTCGAGCCGGCCCATGATGCCGAAATCGACTGCGACAAGCCTTCCCCCGCCGTCGACAAAAAGATTTCCCTGATGCATGTCGGCATGAAAGAAACCGTCCCGCAGCGCGTGTGTGAGGAAGTGACGGACCACCAGAACCGCAATGGCTTTGGGATCATAGCCTGCGGCCTCGAGCTCCAAAGGGTTGCGGATCGGTGTGCCGTCGATCCACTCTGCCGTCATCACGCGCGCCCCTGTCCGCTCCCAGTCGATCTCTGGCACGCGAAAGGATTCGTCGCCGCGCGTGTGCTCGGCCAGCTCGGAAGCCGCGGCTGCCTCCATGCGCAGGTCGAGCTCAAGCGCTACCGAGCTCGCAAGCGTGTGGACGAGCGCGATCACGCGCAGGCGGCGGGCTTCTGCGGAGAAACGCTGAGCCATGCGGGCAGCAAACGCGAAGGCCGACAGATCGCGGGCGAATTCAAGCTCGATGCCCGGCCGCAGCACCTTGACCGCAACCCGGCGTGGCGGGTCGTCAGTCGTTTCCGCCTGGTGTACCTGCGCGATGGAGGCGGCCGCCACCGGTGCACCGAAGCTTGCGAACATCGAGCCCAGCGGGCGGCCGAGCTCGGCTTCGACTTCGGCCTTCGCGACATCTGTGGGAAACGGCGGCAATCGGTCCTGCAGCGTCTCCAATGCCAGCGCGACGTCGTCGCCGATGATGTCAGGACGCGTCGCGAGAATTTGGCCGAGCTTGATGTATGCCGGCCCCAGGCTTTCCAGCGCACGCGCGAGGCGCTCGCCTGCAGGAACGCACAGCTCCTTCCTTGACGGCCGGCCAAAAACCCATCGCGCAATGCGCAACGACGCGGGCACCTTGTGGGCATATTCGCGCGGGATCAGCGCATCGTGTCGCGCCAGCACATGAGCGGCGTGAAACAGTCGGCGCATATTGGCGATGGATTCGAACACGGTGCTATATCCGCCAGGCAGAGTGCATGGCTGCAATTCCGCCGGAAAGGTTTCTCACTTTCACTCGCGACAGCCCCGCCTTCTCGATCATCTTTGCAAATGCCGCCTGCGGCGGAAAGCGGCGAATGCTTTCCGCAAGATAGCGATAGGCCTCACCGTCGCGTGCCACCGCCTCACCCAGCTTCGGCAAAACCGAAAAGGAATAGCGCTCGTAGATCGCGTCGAGGCCGGGTGCGACGACGCGCGAGAACTCGAGACATAGAAAGCGGCCGCCGGGCTTCAGCACGCGCCGGGCTTCGCTCAGCGCCTGCTCGATGCGCGTGACGTTCCGTATGCCGAACGCGATGGTGTAGGCATCTACGCACGCATCGGGCAGCGGCAGCGACTGAGCATCGCCGCACACCCAGCAAACGGAATGTTCGTCGGCGGCTTCGGCGCGGTTTACGCCCTCCGTCAGCATGTTCTCATTGATGTCGCAGACGGTAATTTCGGCTTCGCCGCCGCGCCGGCGGGCAAGACCGGCGATGCGGAATGCGATGTCTCCGGTGCCCCCTGCCACGTCCAGCACGCACTGGCCGGGCTGCGGATTGAGCCACTCCACCATCGCGTCTTTCCACAAACGGTGGATGCCGGCGGACATCAGGTCGTTCATCATGTCATAGCGCCGCGCAACGGAGGAAAAGACCTCGCGCACGAGCTGCTCTTTTTCCGCCTCGGGAACGTCGCGGTAGCCGAAGCTGGCCAGTGATCGGGTATCGGGCATGGCATCTACTATAAGCTGGGCTCGCGATTCCTGATACATGACCGAATGCCCGAACTGCCCGAAGTCGAAACCGTGAGAATGGGGCTGGCGCCTGTCCTGGAGCACCACAGGCTGACGCATGTGGAGACCCGGCGCCGCGACCTGCGCGTGCCCTTCCCGCCGGGTTTCGTCAAGCGGCTTGAGGGAAGGACGGTCGAGCGGCTGTGGCGGCGCGCGAAGTACCTCATGGCCGATCTCGACAGCGGCGAGACGCTGGTCGTGCATCTGGGGATGTCCGGGCGCATGAGCGTCTATGCGGAAGGAAAAGAGCGGAAACTCGGGCGGTATGTCTACGAGCAGGCGCCGGCAGGAGCGGGGCACGGCAAACACGATCATGTGGTGATCGAAACCGATGCGCCGGCCCGCATCGTCTTCACCGACCATCGCCGCTTCGGCCTGATGACGATCATCGAGACGGCCGCGCTTGACCAGGACAGGCTGTTCAAAGGCATCGGCATCGAGCCGCTGTCGGATGAATTCGACGCCGCGTGGCTCGCCCGAATGCTTAAGGGAAAGCGCACGCCGGTCAAATCGGCGCTACTCGACCAGCGAATCGTCGCGGGGCTGGGCAATATCTATGTCTGCGAAGCGTTGTTTCGTGCGCATATTTCGCCGAAACGCTCGGCGGCGAGCGTTTCAGTCAAGCGGGCGACGGCGCTTGTGGCTGCGATCAAGGCGGTGCTCAAGGAGGCGATCAAGGCCGGCGGATCGAGCCTGCGCGACTACATCAAGGCCGATGGAGCATTGGGCGAATTCCAGCACCATTTCGCCGTCTATGATCGTGCGGGCAAGCCCTGCCCTTCGCCATCCTGCAAGGGCAGGATAAAGCGGATCGTGCAGGCCGGCCGCTCGACCTTCTACTGTCCGTCCTGCCAGCGCTGAGGGCGATATGGCCAGAATCCCCGTCACGCCCGCCATTGCCATCGATGAAAGCGAGCTCGAGGAGAGCTTCATCCAGGCGACCGGGCCAGGCGGACA
>Ga0302324_100026831_pt1 | contig 10995 bp, 11 predicted proteins | sample Palsa_T0_1_FD_201949 | JGI IMG/M metagenome (GOLD analysis project Ga0302324, IMG submission 201949) | Peat permafrost microbial communities from Stordalen Mire near Abisko, Sweden - Palsa_T0_1 | ecosystem: Environmental > Terrestrial > Soil > Palsa > Peat permafrost | place: Sweden: Abisko...
CCCACAATACTGTCCGCAATCCGCAACGGCTTCCCGCTCGCATCCTTCACGCGATACGTCAGGGAGTAAAGATTCTGCCTTACCGGCGCCTTCCACACCATCCACGCCACGTGACTCTCCGGCATCACGCAATCGATCAGCGTGTCTGGATTCCTGAACCCCTTATAGAACTCCAGCCCCCTGGTTGCCTTGAATACCGTATTGATAAAAGTAATTCCCGACGCCGACATAACCCCATTACCCGTCGGAAAATAAATCTCTGAGTCCTGGAACACGCTGACCTGCCCGCCCCCCAGAAAGTCATCCGTTCCCTCAATATATACATTCGTAAAATACGACCGCGCCGTCTGGATAAACATCGTATCCAGCCGGCTCAAGATCGCCACATGCGAATAGATATGTTTATCCCCTTGCGCCTGCAAAGCTACTGCCTGCGTTATCACCGGCGATCTCATCGTGAGATTCTTCGCCGGATCGCCGGGATATTGCAATAATTCACCACCGTAAGATTCATCGCCGTAAATCCCGTCGCATTGACGATAATTACGAACCCATTATTCGCAGCTCCTTCCTTATTGCCGCGGTTGTCCGCGAGCACCACCTTGCGCCTGTCGTCGGTAAGCCCCAGAAAAGTGATGTAATTCTTCGTAATCGTCAGGCTTGCCGGAGCCGATTCGGTCGCGGTCAGCAAATAGACGTCCGGCTTGATCCCGATGACCGTTGGCTTCACTGCCGTCCCCGCCGGAGCCGCCGCATAAGCCGCCTGCACGGTCTTGAATCGCCTGTTCCCCGGATCATCCTGTGCCAGGCTGCCATCCACCAGATAGTCGTAGGCGTAACCCGTCGTATCGAACGGCACACCCGTGTAGCCATTGATTCGTTCGTGGCTGTTCAGATTGTCCTGCGCCCCCGCGAGCGATACGAAAGCCGCCGCCAGCAACACGCCCACCGCAACTCGCGATCTCCGCCCAGCTATCTCCATGCTCACTCCTCGCGCGTTCAGACCGACTCCAAAGTGGTCGGACCGCTTCGCTGGAACAATAGGGCGACGAAGCGGTCCCCGTCAATTTGGCGCACAACCCCTCGAGCGCCGCAGCCGTCTTTCTACCCAACAAGCCCTCTGATAGCCTGATTTGATGAGTTCCGCCATCTACGAAGCACCCGTTCCGTCCGTCCTGCTCCCCGATCTCCGCGTCGCCATCCTGGGCGCCGGCAAGATGGGCGGGATTCTGCTCCAGGGCTTTCTCAAGAACAATCTCTTTGGCCCCGACCAGCTGGTCGCCACGGTCCAGCATCCCGATCGAGCCCTCGCTCTCTCCGCGCAATTCGGCGTGTCCGTCACGACCGACAACGCTGAGGCGGCGGCCGGCGCCGATGTCATCCTCATCGGCGTCAAGCCCGTGCAGGTCCCCGGCCTCATCGAGGAAATCAAACCCGGCCTCAGCAGCGCCAAGCTGCTGCTCTCCTTCGCGGCCTCCGTCACCACCGCCTCCATCGAGCAGGCCGCCGGCTGCGATCTCGCCGTCGTCCGCGCCATGCCCAACACCCCCGCGATGATCGGCGCCGGCGTCACCGCGCTCTGCGCCGGCCGCTTCTGCACCGCCGAACAGATGACCGTCGCCCAGCGCATCTTCGCTACCGTCGGACGCACCGTCGTCGTCGACGAGAAGCACATGGACGCGGTCACCGGCCTCAGCGGCTCCGGCCCCGCGTTCCTCTACATCATCATCGAGGCTCTCGCCGAAGCCGGCGTTAACGTTGGCTTACCGCGCGACGTTGCGACCCTGCTGGCCGCCCAGACCACCCTCGGATCCGCCCGCATGGTGCTCGAGACCGGCTACCACCCTGCGCTGCTCAAGGATCAGGTCACCACCCCCGCCGGCTGCACCGTGGACGGCATCCTCGAGCTCGAAGAGGGCGGCCTGCGCGTCACTCTCATCAAAGCCGTCAAACGCGCCACCCAGCGCGCCAAAGAACTAGCCAGCCCCAAATGAGCCGTTACCGATCCGGCGGCGGAACATCCGAGTTATAGGTAGGCGCTTCCCGAGTCGGCGTCTTAGGCGGAGGCACGATCCGCGGACTCGGCATCGGCGCTTCATACGGCGTGGTCTTCGTCCCCACGTCCATTTCGCAGATGTTCTCCTGCCGCGTCCCGACCTCCTGCACCAGAATCTCCATCCGCAGCCCTGGCTCCACCCAGCGAGCCTGGTAGATGTCGCCACCGCGCCCCATGGAGAGCCGCACCGGGCACGTATGGGCGAAGTCGAACCCGGTCGGCGTCGTTCCCAGGATGTTCCCGTAGCCTTCGGCGTGCGAGCCAGTCAGGCTACTCGATCCCGAACTCCTCACCCAAATCTGCACCCGCAGCGGAAAGTTCGGATCGGCCTCCGTCACCGGGACTGCCGGACGCGCCAACGCCATCATCGCCGGCCTCGGCACGACGGGCATCAGGTCGTACGCCTGCTCCTGCATCGCAACCTTCAGCTCGCACGCCGTAATGCGATCGCTGCCAAACTGTTGAATCAGGATCTCCAGCTTCTGCCCCGGCTTCTTCCAGCGCGCCCGAAAATACTGATTCCCCTCCGGCCTCGGCGCAAATCGCTGGTTGCAATCGGCCGTGTAGTCGAACCCCTCGGCCGGAGGCCCAAGCACGTTGCCGTGTCCCCACGCGCTTGTCCTGCTAAACGACGTGCTCGAACCCGTCTGCGCCAGCTGCACCCGCAGCGGATAATCCGGATCCGACACAATCGCCGGAACCGCCGGAGCCTGACTTTGCAGCAACAGGTAGAGAAACGCAATCGGCACCATACTGGTCGTACAATCGTATGGGAGCCCCGCTCGCGCCGCAACGAAGAAAGTCAGCCCAGCCATGGCGACCACCGCGCTCCCCATCCCGACCCGGTCCACCCGCAAAGTCGCCTGGTTTGCGTGGGGCACGCTGGGCTACTTCATCCTCGTCGTGCTCTGGGGTGCGGTGGTCCGCGCGACGGACTCCGGCGGCGGATGCGGCGCCAACTGGCCGCTCTGCAACGGCGATTTTTTCCCGCATCACCCGCGCCTGGCAACCCTGATCGAGTTCACCCACCGGTCGACTTCGGGAGTTTGCTCCTTTCTGACCATTGCGCTCGCCCTCTGGACATTTCGGCGCACTCCAAAGCATCATCCAGCCCGTAAGTCCGTCCTGTCGGCCGCATTCTTCCTGGTCATGGAGGCGCTGCTCGGCGCGGCCCTCGTGCTCAGGCACTGGGTCGAGAAGGACGTCTCCACCGGGCGCACCATTGCGCAGTCCATCCACTTCACCAACACGCTGCTGCTGATGGGTGCGCTCGCCCTGACCGCGTGGTTCCTGCGTCCATACGCAAATGACGCGCAAGACCCCGTAGCCGGGTCGCGCCCAGCCGCCTGGCTCGCCGTGTTCGCCACCATCGCGGTCGGAGCGACCGGCTCCCTCGCTGCCCTCGCCGACACGCTCTTCCCTTCTCCAACGCTGCTCGCCGCACTCCACGCCGACCTGGCGGCCGGCGCGCCCGTGCTCATACGCATGCGTTGGCTGCATCCGGCGGCGGCTGTTCTGAGTTTTGCATGTGTCGTGGTCCTCCTGCGGTCGATGCCAAAGTGGAATCGCACCGCCACCGCCGTTTGCGCACTGCTCGCCGCCCAATTCGTCCTGGGCATCGCCGACGTCCTCCTGCTCGCGCCCACCTGGATGCAGATCCTCCATCTGCTCGGCGCCGACCTCTACTGGGTCGCCCTCGTCGTCCTTGCCGCCGCGATCGTCTGGCCGGCGCCGCCCTCAGCAAAATCATCGCGATAGACAAATCCGCAACCCTCCGCCGCGGATCGGGTTCGATAGAATGCGCGCCTGTGCGCAGAGTTGTTGACCTTGTTTCTAACCGATCTGGGGACCCCATGTTCAACTCGACGACATCCACTCCGTCGCCAGTCCGTACAACCCTTCTGCTCTCCGCGAGCCTTCTGTTCTTCGCCGGATGCAGCGAATCCAGCGGCAACGTCTATCCCGCCGAGACCGCAGCCACCGTTTCGCTCAGCACCTCCGCCATTGCCTTCGGCAGCTCGCCCGTCGGTCAGACCAGCGCCACCCAGACCGTTACTCTCACCAGCAACAACGCCGCCACCGGCTTCAACGGAGTCACCGTCTCCGGCCCCGACCCGAGCGCCTTTCTCACCTCATCCAACTGCCCATCCGTCATCAGCAAGAGCGCAAGCTGCACCGTCTCCGTAGCCTTCGCGCCAACCGCCACCGGCCCGCTCAGCGCAACTCTCTCCATCACCGACTCTGCCGTGAATTCTCCTCAACTCGTCACCCTTACCGGCACCGGAACCGCCACCGGACCCATCGTCTCGCTCTCTGCGACCACACTCACCTTCACCTCGCTGCCGGTCGGCCAGGCCTCCACCCAAACCGTCACGCTCAGCAACATCGGAAGCACCTCCTTGAGCCTCTACGGCTTCACCGTCGGCGGCGCCAACGCCACCTCCTTCGCGCTTTCAGGATCATGCCTGACCACGGGAAGCCTTGCAGCCAACAATTCCTGCTACCTCACCGTCACCTACGCCCCCACGGTTTCGGGGGCGTTGAGCGCCGTGGTCAACATCAACGACAGCGCCCCCAACACCCCCCAAACCATCGCCCTGGCCAGCCACTAGAGCAATGTGACGTCTGGTGACTTCCTCAATAGAAGAAACACGGCGGCGATGTGCCTGAAACTCCGCTATGTCGCCTGGCGTACATTTACTGTGTGACAAACAGATAACGAGCAAACAGCAAATACTCTCCATCATGGTCGCAGTGATGGAGTCGTTGGTCGCTAACCCTGAAACTCTCACCGTGGAGATTCTGACTGAGGGGGCGGTTAACGTCATCAAGGTATCTGGCCGAGCGCAACAGGTGGCCTGCCTGATCGGGAAGCAAGGACGTAACGCCCGTGCCATCCGTACCCTGCTCAACGCTATCGCCCACCCCACCGGAGACAAAATCATGCTGGACATTACGCCGGGCGATATCAAGTCAGAAATCCCCTAAGAAAACAGCCGTTACTGCGGCGGTGCCGGCTTCCCCGCAATCTTGTCTCCGACCTTCTCGGTCCCATGCGCCGTATCTTTCGCTGCCGCCTTGGTGCCGGTCGCCGTCTTGTGGGCCACAGTCTTCGTTCCCGATTCAGTCTTATTGGCCGCGGTCTTCGTGCCAGTATCGGTCTTTTTTGCGACAGTCTTGGTTCCAGCGGCTGTCTTATCCGCGGCAGTCTTGGTCCCGGTCGCCGTCTTGTGCGCCACCGTCGACGTCGCATGCCCCGTATTTGCCGCCGCCTGTTTCGTATCCTGCCCCGCCGCCTTCATATCCTGCTTCGGGCCCGGGTTCGACGGCGTCGTCTGCGCCCTCGCGACCCCCGCCAGCATTCCCGCCGCCACAACCCATCCACCCAGCCTCATCCGATTCATTGAATCTCCTTGCCTGGGCAGTCCCTGCCCATCTCCTGATAGATTCCTTATTGGCTGGCTGCGTTGCTACCGCGGCGTTCAGCCTTCATAGATAATGGGTTACCGAACCAAGAGGAGACAGTGATGGCGAAGCAGATGACGTTAGGTGTAATTGTCGGCAACCGTGGGTTCTTTCCTTCGCACCTCGCAACCAGTGGCCGGCTGGAAATGATCGCCGCGCTCGAAGCCGCCGGCATAAAGCCCATCGTGCTCACCCCCGAAGTGACCGCCCACGGCGCGGTCGAGTCCTATGACGACGCCAGGAAATGTGCCGAGCTGTTCAAATCCCACGCCCCCGAGATCGACGGCATCATCGTCACGCTGCCCAACTTCGGCGAAGAGCGCGGCCTCGCCGACACGCTGCGCCTCGCCAACTTGCAAGTCCCCGTGCTGATCCAGGCCACGCCCGACTCCACCAGCAAGATGTCTATCGCCTTCCGCCGCGACAGCTTCTGCGGCAAAATGTCCATCTGCAACAACCTGCGCCAGTACGGCATCCCGTACTCGCTCACCACGCTGCACACCGAGGCTCCCGACTCCGCCGAATTCAAGGCCGACCTCGCCTGGTTCACCGCCGTCTGCCGCATCGTCAAAGGCCTCAAGAACCTGCGCATCGGGGCAATCGGCGCGCGCCCTACCGCGTTCAACACTGTCCGGTATTCAGAAAAGCTGCTGGAGAAATCCGGCATCACCGTCGAGACCCTCGACCTGTCGGAAGTGATGGGCCGCATCACCCGCATGAAGGACTCGGACGACGCCGCGCAAGCCAAACTCGCGGCCATCAAAAAGTACATCCCGGTCGGCGACACCCCCGACCTCGCGCTCATGAAGATGGCCAAGCTGGGCGCCGTCATCGACCACTGGATGAAGTCCAGCGAGTTGACCGTCAGTGCCGTCCAGTGTTGGACCAGCATCGAGGAGTTCCTCGGCATCGTCCCTTGCACCGTCATGAGCATGATGAGCGAGAACCTCATCCCCTCCGCCTGCGAGGTCGACGTGCTGGGCACGCTGAGTATGTATGCGTTGACGCTCGCCAGCGAGAGCCCTTCAGCCCTGCTCGACTGGAACAACAACTACGGCGACAACCCCGACAAGGCAGTCTGCTTCCACTGTTCCAACCTGCCCAAACACTTCTTCAACCCCGGCGTGAAGATGGACTACCAGCTGATCATCGCCGGCACGGTGGGCAAGGAAAACACGCACGGAACTCTGGATGGAACGGTGAAGGCCGGCGCCATGACCTACGCCCGCTTCTCCACCGACGACTTCCAGGGCCGCATCGCCGGCTACTGCGGCGAAGGCCAGTTCACCAACGACCCGCTGAACACCTTCGGCGGCGCCGGCGTGGTCGAAATCCCCAACATGCAAGGGTTGCTGCGCTACATCTGCGATAACGGCTTCGAACACCACGTCGCCGCCAACTTCGCCTCAGTCGCAGGCTCCGTCGAAGAGGCCGCCAGCAAGTATTTAGGCTGGAAAATGCACCACCACGCTTGAGTTGCGGTTGTTCATGGGGCGGACGCCCCATGCTTAACCTCTATCGCTTCTGCCCCGAACCGCTCCCGGAAGGCTCTCCCGGAAGCGTCACGATCACCTCACCCGGCCTCGTATAGTGCAGTTCCTCGCGCGCCTGATGTTCGATCGCCCCCGGATCGTTCTGCAGCCGCTCCACGTGACCCTTCAGCTCTTCGTTCTCCTGCGTCAATTCTCGCAGTTGCACCTGCAGCGCCCGCTCGTCCTGCTTCTTCTTCTGGTACGCCGTCAGTCCATGCTGCCCGAAGACCACGTGGTATCCCACCGCGGCCGCCAGCAACGCCGCCGCAACCGTCGCGGAGCGCCGCCTCTGCCCATACATCCGCGCGAACCACCCACGCACTCCACCTGCGTCTGCGTCCACTTCGCGAACTGTCCTCTGAGAACTCATGCCACCATTCAGTTAAGCCGCCATTATGTGCCGGGTCAAGCACATATCCCGCGCTTTCCCACTGCGTAATCAAGCTCAACACCCCCACGCAAAACCTTTGTTATCCTTAGATTGTTCACGCCTGAAAGGAATGCCCCCATGCCCATCGCGACCCCAGGCCAAATCAGCGTCCGGCCCAGTGCTTTCCCCGGTCTCGCCGCTCTCAACCGCACCCTCACCGGCAAGTTCCTGCTCGCCCTCAGCGCCAGCGTCTTCGTCGCTCTTTGCGCCCACGTCTCCGTGCCGCTTCCCTTCACTCCCGTGCCCCTCACTTTCTCCGACTTCGCCGTCCTCCTGGTCGGCCTCCTGCTCGGCCCCGAAACCGCATTCGCCGCATTAGCCTTCTACCTCGCCGAAGGCGCCTGCGGCCTGCCTGTCTTCAGTCCCCTAGGCCCCGGCGGCCTCGCACAGCTCTTCGGACACACCGGCGGCTATCTCCTCGCCTATCCATTCTCCGCAGCCCTGGCCGCGATTCTCTGCCGCGCGCTCTCGCTCGTCATGAGCCGCTTTCCTGCCGCTCTCGCCGCTTGCACCCTCGCCTGCACTCTCATCATGGTCTCCGGAACCGTCTGGCTCGGCTTCCTCCTGCATCTCAACCCCGCGCGAGCCTTCATGCTCGGCGCTGCCCCATTTCTTCCCGGCCAGATCGTCAAAATCCTCGCTGCCGCCGGAATCTTCGCCTCACTGCAACGCTGGCATCGCGCCTGACCCCAAGGCCCGCAGCCAAAGTTATAATCCCTGTGCTGGAAGCGCACCGTGGTGTCCATCATCCGGCAAAACGCAGTATCGCAGCTTGCACCGCGCAGCAAAGGACTGTACCAACATGACCTCCCCGTCAGTAAGAGAGATCCAAATCGCCCACAGTCCCGACTCCGACGACGCCTTCATGTTCTATGGTCTCGCCACCAAGAAAATCACCGTCCCCGGCTACAAGTTCGTTCACAACCTCACCGACATCGAGACCCTCAACCAGCGCGCCATCAAAGACGCTTTTTACGACGTCACCGCAATCAGCTTCCACGCCTATCCCTACCTGCAGGACAACTACACCCTGATGGCCTGCGGAGCCAGCATGGGCGAGGGCTACGGCCCCATGCTCGTCGCCCCCCGCAAAGTCAAGCCCGCCGACATCGCAAAGCTGCGAATCGCCGTCCCCGGCACGCTCACCACCGCCTATCTCGCGCTCAAGCTCTTTTCCCCTGCCGCCCAGACCTTCGTCGTCGAATTCGACAAGATCGCCGCCGCGGTTGCCTCCGGCGAGTACGACGCCGGCCTGCTCATCCACGAGGGCCAGCTTACCTACGGCAACGACGGCCTGCAAAAAATCCTCGACCTCGGCGCCTGGTGGCGCACCGAGACCGGCCTCCCGCTACCCTTGGGCGGCAACGTCATCCGCCGGGCACTCGGACGCAAGACCATGCTCGCCACCACCCAGGCCGTCCGCGACTCCATCCAGCACGCACTCGAGCACCGCGACGAAGCCCTCGAGTACGCCATGCAATTCGCACGCGACCTCGACCCCAACCTCGCCAATCGCTACGTCGGCATGTACGTCAACGAGCGCTCCCTCGACATTGGCGACGATGGACGCGAAGCCATCCGCCGCATCCTCGACATGGGCCACGAGCGCGGAATCATCCCCATCAAAGCCAACGTCGACTTCATCGGCTAGCCTCAGGAGCGGCCGTCATTCTGGCGCAGCCAGAATCTCCGTAGTTGCCTTTGCCTGACTCTAAACTCTCAACTCAATCGCTCCTGACTCATAGACCATACACTCCTCAACTCCAGCCTTGAACCCGACCCCATGTGATATTCTCGAAGAGTGATGGTTGAGCGCGACGCGTGCCTCCCCGGCCGCTGTCTGCACCTCTTCAAGCCTCATCTGGACGCGTAGCTCAACTGGCAGAGCATTCGACTCTTAATCGACTGGTTGAAGGTTCGATTCCTTCCGCGTCCACCAATTTTCCGCGCCATGCCGCCACTCCCTCCCCTTTCAATGCGATGATGGTTCATCCAACTCATCCCATCTCGCAGCCGACCCTGCGGGGGACCGTTCCGCCGAGGAGAATCTTTCATGCGTGTTGCGTCTTCGCTTCTGTCGTTGCTCCTGCTATCCGCAATCGCGGCCCCCGCCCAAACTGTACCGGCCCAGCCCATGGACCCCGACTACGCCGCCCAGGTCAAGGAGTGGACCACCAAACCCGAGTTCCTCTCGCCGCTGGTCGACCATCTTCCCGTCTCGACCACCGTTCCCTCGCCGAAGTCTGTCCTCGGCTATTACATCGGCGCGCCCAGGAAACTCACGTACTACGCCGACATGGTCAAGTACTATCGCGCCCTGGCCGCCGCCACGCCACGCGTCAAGGTCATCGAGCTCGGCAAGACCGAGGAAGGCCGCGAGTCCATCATGGTCTTCGTCGGCTCCGAGGAGTCCATCGCCCACCTCGACGGCAACAAGAAGAACCTCGCCCGCCTCGCCGACCCGCGCGGCCTAACCCCCGAGGAAGCCGCCAAAATCGTCGCTTCCACCAAGCCCATCTACACCCTCTCCGGCGGTCTGCACTCCGCCGAACTTGGCCCGCCGGAGATGCTCATGGAGCTCGCCTACCGCCTCGTCACCGAGGACTCCGATCTGATCAAAAATATCCGCGAAAACGTCATCGTCTCCATCCTGGCGGCTGCCGATCCCGATGGCCGCGACCGCAACATCGACTGGTACAACAAGTACCTCATCGACGTCAGCACCGAGCCCACCGGCCCCGGCACCGGGCCCGCCAGCGTCCCCTACTGGGGCATGTACACCAAGCACGACGACAACCGCGACATCAACTACGCCGGCCTGGCCAACCAGCACCTGCTCGCCTGGTACCTCGACTGGCATCCGCCGGTGATGCACGACCTGCATGAAAGCGTGCCGTTCCTCTACATCTACTCCGGCCAGTCGCCGCAGAATACCTTCCTCGATCCCATCCTGTGGGACGAGCTGCCCATGTTCTCGAACTTCGAGAAGCAGCGCCTCACCGGCTACGGGATGCCCGGCGTCTGGGATCACGCCTACGTCGACGGCTGGTCGCCCGGCTACGTCGCCTTCATGAGCTCCAACCACAACGGCATGATGCGCTTTTATGAGATCTACGGCAACGCCGGCGCCACCACCATGCACCGCAACCTCAACGGACCCGGAGGTGGAGCGGGCGGAGGGGCGGGCGGAGCAGCACCGGCAACCTTGGCCTCGGGAGCTCCAGCCGGGCCCGCAGGCGCAGGCCCCGCGGCAGCCGCGGCGCCGGAGGCAGGAGCCGGAGCAGGAACTGGTCGGCCAGCCGGCGGTGGCTATACCACCCGTCAGTGGTACCGGCCCGATCCGCCCTACAAGGACGTGATGTGGTCCATGCGCAACAACACCAACTACGCCGAGACCGGCGTGCTTACGGCGCTTGAATTCACCAGCACCATCCCGCAGATCATCCTCAACAACTTCTACCTGAAGAGCCGCAACTCCATCAAAACCGGCGAGACCGAAGCGCCTTATGCTT